>ERZ808245.81-NODE-81-length-59491-cov-9.539673_pt1 | contig 59491 bp, 60 predicted proteins | sample MGYA00521243_ERZ808245 | MGnify/ENA primary metagenome ERZ808245 (study PRJEB31516, sample SAMN03275576) | gut metagenome | biome: mammalia-associated habitat; material: feces | host: Papio cynocephalus | place: Kenya | collected 2012-07-07 ... | reverse complement strand
ACAGTTCCCTTCATGAGAATCCTAACCTTCCTAGTTCGTTCTAACGAACTCACCGCCGATAAATATACCACAATGATTTCAAAAAGGTGAACAACTTTCATAAAATTGACGGAAGCATGCTCAAATCGAGTTCGCAAATCACCTTCCTTCTTTGCGAAAATCGCGCGAAGAAAGATAGTATTTAAGACCGACGAAAAGAAAGAAACCGGCAAGAAAGGAAGCCAAGATTACGCATAATAAAGGCAAAAAAGAAAAATGGAAAGCAAGGCTCCCACTCGCGAATGATTCAGCGATTTTTTGATGAATGAAATACTCCGTGATGGAAACGAGGGTCAAAGCGAGCGCGGTTGAAAAAGCGATGGGGAGCAAGGAAATGGAAAAATATGCACGAACAATATCTTCCCGCGAGATTCCGAGTTCGAAAAGCATTCTCCCCTCTTTTTTGTTTTCGCGAATCGCTAAAGCACTGATTGTCACTAGTAGAAGAAAAGATATGGAAAGGCTAGAAATAGAAGCCATCGTCAATGCAAGGCGAACAAAATAGATGACGCTTTCCGTACTGGTAGCAATCGAGGAGGAAGGGTCTTCAAAATGAAGTGAGGGATAATCCGCTTTCATTTTTGCAATTAGGGAGTCGTTTGCTTGCCCTTCCGTCTCGAAAATCACTTTGGTGGGCTCAACAAGAAAAGAACTCATTCCTAATTCTTCACGGAAAAAATCGATGCTCCAACTCGGAGAAACATAGAAGACATCGTTGCTATCTTCAATAACGCCTGTCACCTTAAGGGCCCCCAAACGATAATCCCTCTCCACATACCCCCCGCTTTCCTTTTCGTTCACCATTCCAGCACAATATATCGTGCTCGGCTTTCCCCATTCCTCATAAAGTTTTTGTGAAAGAGCAACCTCATCGCGCGCTTTTGGGAAAACACCATGAATCAAATTCTTATGAGAAGAAGAAATGGTGAGTGCGTTTCCAAAAGGTAAACGATACGAACCTTCTTTCACCCTTTGTGGCAATTTAACCGGAAGATCCTTTGCTGCAATAGGAACAATCGAAACGGATTCCACGAGATTCGATAGCGGTTCGATTTCCGAACTCGCATAAAAAGGGAAAGCGAATCCGCTCATCATCGAAGAAGGAAAACTCACATAGCTGTTTTCGCCAAGCAAAAGATAGGAAGGGAAGTCATATCTTTTTTGAATTTGTTCGACCAAAGATAAGGAAAAAGAATTGCGCTCCACGAAATAAACATAATAACGATTCAGTCGGCATTTCTCGTCAAATGAACAGACACTGGGATTGTATTCTTCGGTTGGACGTTCAAACAAATAACGGGAAAAAACCGGATTGAGGCGAACTTCGCGATAAAAATCATCATCGTCGAAAGAAGAACGAAGATAATATAGTTTTTGCATGACCCATGGATAAGAGTATTCGGAACCATCCGTCGTCGGGAAACGCATCCGGGTTTCATAGAAATATTGGTTCCACAAAGGGTTGGTGTGATAAATGACTGGCTTTTCACTTTCAATCACCCCAGCGAGGTTAAAAATCTGAGAGTCTTCGTAATTCCAAGCCTCGTTCGCGACTTCGAAAAGGATTTGCACTTCATTTTCTTCTAGATAAGCGCCAAGGGTCAAATAATCGCGCATGATTTGAAATCCAAAGCAAAGCTGTGCCATGTTCTTATAAGGAAGGCCGAGAATCAGTTGGTCATCTTCAAGTACCTCAGGGGTAGAAGGATAAATGAAGACATCGTTCGTTTCACTGAGTAACAAATAATCATTCGGCGAATTAGCGTCGAAGCCAGAAAGTTCGACTTTGCGAGTGCCTGCTATTGCGTACACCATGTCCATATCGCGAAACGAAGAGCGAAGGTCGGCAAAATAAGTGACGCCATACCCTTCAATCAAGGAAGGAACAAACCCTCGTATTGACTCAATATCGTCATAGGTTGCCGCATACGCTTTTTGAATAGAGGGTAAGTCCCCTTCTTTTTCCATGACCACCACGCTTTTCCCGATCAAAGAGGAAAAAGCCGTTTCGATTTCTCGATTTGCATCGAAAGAAAGAAAGATGGAAATACCTAAGCTAAACAAGGAAAGTGAAAGGATACTCATCGCTAAAGCGCTCCTTCGTTTCTTCGTAAGCGTAAGGTGATAAGCGTGCTTCAGCCAGAACAAAAATGGAACGGATGGTAATTTTTTTCGACTGTTGATCGGCAAGGCGACGATTTTCTCTCCGCTTGTTCGGGCCTTTCTCTTTCTCTTTTTGAAAGTGATTTTCGCATGCTCTAGTAAGAGAACACCATCCGCATAGGAAAAAGCCGCTTCTTCATCGTGGGTGACAAAAAGCACAAGCATCGTTTCGGATATCTTCTTTAAATAGCGATATACCAAAGAGGCGTTTTTTGAATCGAGCGCGCCCGTAGGTTCATCCGCGAGCAAAATGCGCGTTTTCGAGCTGATTGCTCTAGCCAAGGCAACACGCTGTTTTTCGCCACCGCTTAATGTCGAAACCTTGCTTTTAATTCTCTTTTTTAGCCCGAAGGCAGATAACAAATCTTTTGCGCGGAGGACAATGTTTTCCTTTCTCTCATCACTAGTGGCAACAATTGGTAAAGAAACATTCGTAAGTGCCGATTCAAGCTCCAATAAGTCATATCCCTGGCGAATATAGCCGATTTCCAATAAACGATATTTGGACAAACTGGGTTCATCCTGTTTCGTCAATGGTCTCCCACGATATAGAATCGTTCCTTCATAAGAGGAATCCAAGCCAGAAATCATTTCAAGCAACGTGCTTTTGCCACTTCCGCTTGCCCCAAGAAAGGCATACAAGCCTTTGGATGGAAAAGAGAAGGAAAAATCGGAAAATAATGTTCTTTCTCCAAAACGCTTCGTCACTTTTTGTAGCGTCAAAAGATCATTCATCGTTGAATTCCTCCAATAGGGTACTTCTTTTGAAAAAGAGCATTGGGAATATCGTCCCAAAAAGAGCCAAAATCACGGCTAGAGCGATTGATAAGAAGGGGAGAGCAAGCGGAACCCCATGGAAAGAAAGGAACGGAATCTGGATAAGAGACGGGATGGAAGAAAGACGATATAAGAGGAAATTTAATGGTGCTTGGAGAAGAAAAGAGAGCCCCATGGAGAACAAAATAGAAAGAAGAGCGATTAGAATGGATTCGCTCGCATATAGACTGATGATAGAGGAAAAAGGCGCGCCAAGAGAAGTCAAAATCGCTGCTTCTTTCTTTCGCTCCAAAAACGAAGAAAACGCTATCGCACCACTATTGAAAGAAGAAGCAAGCAATCCCAAAACCAAAAACGGAACGAGCACATCCCCTAAAGCGCTATGGAGGGAGGAAAATGATTCAATAAGTGAAAAAGCGTAAGAGGAAAAAGAGATCCCTTCCTCTTTTCCTTCCGACTCTTTCACAAGCGAAAAGAGTTTCTTTTTGCTTTCCTTATCATGTGCATATAACAAATAAGAATAGGAAGAAATCGCTTCGTTTTCTTCCGCTTCTTCAACGATTTCGTATAGACTCGTTTTGGAGTCAGTCGGATAAGTACTTTTCATTTTATTTTCATAAGCAAGGTAGGAATAATAAACGCGAGGGAGATTCAGAAAACCAAATTCCTGAACAACGCCCGAGACGATGAAATCCTGTGACAAAGAAACGAGGACGTTTTCCTTTTCTAAAGAAAGATTGATTTCAAGGGGGACATGGATCGTTTCCCCTATCGTTACCTTAAATTTCTCTTGAAAAGCGTCATTCACCAAGCAAAACGAAATGCTTTCTCCTTCAAAAGGAACGCCTTCTTTGAGCCATGCACGGCCAAATTCTTTCATTGAGGGATCATAAATCGGTTCAAAAGAGGCATGAGAAGTAGTTTCTTTTAAAGAAAAAGCGCACTCTTTAGGAAAGAAATAGGAATAATCGTTATGAACGCTGATGCCGCTTCCCGTAATCGCTTTAATCTCTTCAATATTAGGCCGCGAAGATTTCATAAGAGAAAGCGGCGAATTCTCTAAGGAATACGTCTCTTTCTTGACGACACTTCCCTGATACAAAAGAAGCGTTTTTTCTTTTTCCTCATTTAAAGAATCATTACTTCCAAAAATGAAACCAAGCGTGCACAAAAGGAAAACGAAGGCAAGACTCGTGGAGGAAAAAGAAAGGAAGTTTTTCTTTTTGTCTTTCTTGATATGGCTACAAAGTAGAGGCTTTCTCCACGGCGAATGGCGACGAAAGGGAGGGAAATGAAAAGTTTTGCCACCATTTTTTGCGTTATTGCCACTCTTTTTGACGATTTTTCCATCGCTTAAGATGAGTGTGTCAGTCGCAAATTTATCCACTAGCTTTTGGTTGTGACTCACCAAAATCACAAGCTTTTCTTTAGCAATATCCGCTAAAGTTTCCATCACTAGAACGCTATTTTTCTCATCAAGAGCCCCAGTGGGCTCATCGGCAAAGACAACCTTCGGGTCATTAGCGATGGATCGAAGGATGGCGACCCTTTGTTTTTCACCGCCCGACAAAGAATTTACCTTGCGTCTTGCTAAATTCAACAATGAAAATTTCTTAAGCAACGCATGAACTTTTTTATCGATTACGCTTCTCTTTTCACCATGGATTAATAGAGGCAATGCAACGTTATAAAAAACATCTTCTTCGTCTAAAAGATTAAACTTTTGGTGCACAAATCCATAAACGCTATTTCGAAAAGACAGCGTTTCTTTTTCGCTTAACGAAGACAAATTGCGACCCAGAAAATCGATTCTTCCCTTGGTTGGCTTCTCTAAAAGAGAAAGAAGATTCAACAAAGTGCTTTTGCCACTCCCGCTTTTCCCAATAATCGCGAATAAGCCTTTTTCTGGTGTGCTGAAATCAATATCAACCAATGCGTTGACTTTCCCTTTCTTGGTGCCAAATGTTTTGGATACATGACTTAGATGGAAAATAAAAAAGTCCTCCTAATCATTACTAGGAGGATTTTTGTCGTTTTACCAAAAAAGTTATGAAATTTTTAATGGGCCTTCGTTCTTGGATACAACCCTTTTGACTCTTTCGTTGAATTTATCGCGTGAAAGAAGAATGAGGTTTCCGCACCCAAGGCAACGGATTTTGATATCCGCTCCAACCATCACGATTTGAAAAAGCTTGCTTCTTTTGTCACATGGATGCGCTTTTTTCATTTCAACGACATCGTATAAACCATAATCAATTACCATGGCTCATCCTCCATTTTTATGGCAGCAGGAATTCTCGGAAGACCAGGCATTGTCAAAATATTGCCCGCTAAAGGAATGACAAATCCGCTTCCAGCAGCTAAGGCGACATCGCGGATATGAATTGTGAAGCCAGATGGAGCGCCAAGGATTTTCGGATCATCACTCAAGGAATTCGGCGTTTTGGCCATGCAAATATAGCTGTTTCCGAAGCCCATTTCTTCATAGCGAGCGATTGCTGCGCTTGCTTTTTCGCTATATTCGACACCCCCTGCGTGATAAATCTCTTTGCAAATGATTTCGATTTTGCGTTTCAAAGGCAAAGACACATCATATAAAGGTGCGTAATGGCTTGTTTTGTTTTCTAAAGAGAACAACGCTTTCTCCGCCAAATCAATCGCGCCTTCCCCTCCTTTTTCATAGGAGTCGACGAAACTGCACTCATAATGATGGAGAGAGCACCAATTCTTAACAAAATCCGTTTCTTTCTCCGTATCGGAGGCGAAATGATTGATGGCCACGATGAGCGGCAATCCATATTTTTTTAGATTCGATAGATGCGCTTCTAAATTCTTCATCCCGCTTGATAAAGCGTCCACGTTTTCGTTTTCGAGTTCTTCAAAAGGAACGCCACCATGTAACTTAAGTGCACGAATTGTTGCAACAACGACACACAAATCTGGATGAAGTTCACCGATTGGAGAAGCAATATCCAAGAACTTCTCCGCACCCAAATCCGCGGCAAAACCAGCCTCCGTAATCACAATAGGCGCTAACTTGAGGGCTAATTTTGTGGCAATTAAGCTATTGCAACCATGCGCGATATTCGCAAACGGGCCGCCATGGACAAAGACGGGTGTATTTTCCGAAGTCTGAACAAGATTCGGTTTTAAAGCCTCTTTCATAAGACGCATAATCGCATGCGTCAAGCGAAGGTCTTTCACCGTGACTACTTTACCATCAAAGGTATAAGCGACGACGATACGCTCCAAGCGAGATAAAAAATCTTCATCGTTTTTAGCCAAGCAAAGAATCGCCATGAGTTCGCTTGCGACAGTGAGAATAAATCCATCTTGTCGAGGCGTTCCATTTTTTTCTCCCTCGCTAATGGTGATTTCCCGCAAAGCGCGGTCATTCATATCCATCGCCCTTTTCCAAACGACAGAAGAAGGATCGATATTCAAAGGATTCCCTTGGAAAATCGAATTATCGATAATCGCAGAGATCAAATTAATAGAGCTCGTTAATGCATGCATGTCCCCTGTAAAATGAAGATTGATATCCTCTTGAGGTTCGATGGTGACCTTGCCTCCGCCCGTGGCTCCACCTTTGATGCCAAACACAGGGCCTAAAGCAGGCTCTCTTAAGCAAAGAATCGCTTTTTTGTGAATATGAGCAAAACCTTCGGAAAGCGAAATCGAAACGGTCGTTTTTCCTTCACCCGCTTTCGTTGGGGTAATCGCAGTCACCAAAATCAGTTTTCCGTCGCTTTTATTTCGCAGCGTTTCATTGATGGACGGATTGACTTTTGCCTTATAAAAACCATACGGCTCAAGAAACCGTTCATCGATTCCAGCCTTTGTGGCAATCTCTTGGATTTTCTGAAGTGACATCGTTTTCTCCTCCCTTGCGTTTAAGATATGATAAGTGGCATTCTCCTATTTTCCTAGTTTCAACATGATTTCGTCAAAAGAGGTTACCTCTTCATGAGGAAATTGGTGAAGGAAGAACGTTTCTTGACGGCGGATATAATGTCTTGTGTTGTCTTTGATACTTTGCTTAGCTTCTTCTAAGCTGATATTTCCATCAAGATAAGGGAATAATTCCTTAACACCGATTGCTTTAAACGCCGGCGCGTCCCGCCCGTATTTCTCAATCAATGGAATCGTTTCTTCAAGTAGTCCCATCGAGAACATCGCTTCCACACGTTTTTCAACGAGCGGGTAAAGCGCGTCCCGCCCCAATATGAGATGGAAAAAACGCGTTGGGTATATTGGTTCATGGCTTTGTTCTTTAAGGAAAGATGTTTTGCTTCGCCCTAAAGCCAAACAAATGGCAATGTCGCGAAGCACTCTTCGCCGATTGTGAGGGTGAATCTTTTTCGCCTCTTCTTTGTCAAGCTCTTCTAATTTATGGTGAAGCGTTTCATCGTCCAATTGTTCAAATGTAGAAAGATCGATATTACTTGTATCGACACTCAAATCGTAATCATAAAGAGCGCTCCGAATGTATAACCCACTACCGCCAACGAGAATCGGCGTTTTATGTCGAGAAAGGATGTTCTGAATAACATTCCTAGCATCTTTTTGGTAACGCGAAATGTTATATTCTTCGCTCAGGGGAATGTAATGGTAAAGATGGTGCGGTACTATCCGCATATCTTCTTCTTTTGGGGCAGCAGTTGCGATGGATAAATATTCATAGGCTTGGAAAGCGTCGGCGTTCACAATCTCTCCACCGATTGCTTTCGCTAGAGGAATCGCCAAAGCGCTTTTCCCGACACCTGTTGGCCCCATGAGCACGATGATCATTCAAGAATTCCTCGAATACGGAGCAATTCGCTTTCCACGAGCGGTTTCAAAGAGTCGATATTCATCAAAACGGGATTATCACGAATAAGGTGAACCACTTCTTCATATTCTTTTTTCGCCACCGCATGTTTCTTTTCGTCGCCAATTGATTGGGCAAGCGCTTTTTTGCGTTTGATGTATTCTTCACCAAGCGTCTTAATCTCCGGTGTGTTTGCTTCTTCAAGAAGACGCGCAAATTCTTTTAACAAGGGGTCGCAAGACAAGATATACGCCACATCTTTTGCTTTCAATAAAAGAGGATCGCCAACGAGTTCGCCAACTAAGCTATAAGCGTGTGACTCCTTGATGCGAACTGGCACAATCGTGCCAGACAAATACGCAGGGCCTTTGAAATTCACGAGTTTGCCATTTTCCGCATATCCGCTTAATACGGTCGCATCTTTTTTGCTTGGGCCTGTCACCAAAATATCATAAACGCCATTTACCATGGCTTCGCTATGCGAAGAAGTCGATGCTTCAATGACCTTTTTCAAGCGGTCGAAACGTTGATGCTTAGCCTCTTCGCTCACATTGTCTTTAATCATGGCCGCCGGTGTTCCTTTTCTTGGCGAATAAATAAATGTGAAGGCCGCGCTATATTGCACTTTTTCGCACAAGGAAATCGTCTCATCAAATTCTTCGTCGGTTTCATTAGGGAAGCCAACAATGATATCCGTCGTTAAGGCAATGGAAGGCATTTTTGTGCGAATCTTGTTCACGATTGCCAGATATTCATCTCTGCTATAGCGCCTTCCCATACGCTTTAAGCAAGAACTGCTTCCACTTTGCACAGGGAAGTGAAGCCATTTCATGATGTTGTCGTAGCGAGACATAACCTCAATCGTGTCGTCTGTGAATTGAGATGGGTAGGAAGTAAGGAAACGGAGACGGGGAATACCAAGTTTCGCAACTTCTTCAAGAAGAGAAGCGAATGTGGTGCCATCTTTCAAATCCAAGCCGTAACTATTGACGTTTTGACCCAACAAAGTGATTTGTTTATAGCCTTCTTCCACGAGTTCCTTACATTCTCTTATAATGTCGCTTTTTGCCCGGCTTCTTTCTCTACCGCGGGTATAAGGGACGATGCAATAAGTGCAAAATTTGTCGCATCCATAGGAGATATTGACGAAGGCTTCTGCCTCGTTCAAGCGGATGGATGGAAGCCCCTCCACAATGTCGCCCGGGAAGGATTCAATGTCCACCAACCTTTCTTTTTTTCGGATGATTTCATCAAGGAGTGTCGGCAAGGCGGAAATGTTATGAGTCCCAAAGACCAAAGAGACGAAAGGATATGTTTTCGTGAGACTCTCCGCGACTTTCTCCTCTTGCATCATGCAACCGCAGACGGCAAGAATGAAAGAAGAATTGGCGGTATGGTTTGCTTTAAAAGAGCCAATCTCACCATACACCTTGTCTTCGGCATTTTCGCGCACCGCGCAAGTATTAATGATGGCGAGATCTGCTTCTTTAGGATTATGAGTGCGAGTAAAACCGGCCTTAGTTAGATACCCCGCCATGATTTCTTCGTCACGGATGTTGGCTTGGCAACCAAACGTGCGAATATAAAACTTTTTCCCTTTCGCAAAACGAAGAAGAGTGGAAGGAATCGTACCTGAATCAATGATTCTATTCGACTTATCAACACGATTTCTTGCCGCTTTTAACGAGGGCAGAGAACGGTATTCGCATTTCATAGATTTTCCTCCTTCAAAGAAATCGGCGTAATGTTCAAACAGGCATAAGTTTCTTCATCAAAGTCAAGAACCGCCCCACAAACAATCGCGGTGCCGTGTTTTACTAAATCGAATGGTTTCTTTTCGCCAAAGACGATTTTATCAATGACCGATTGTTTCTCAAAGCCAATTACGGAATCGAATTCCCCAACCATTCCGACGTCACTGCCATAAGCCGTGCCACCAGGTAAAACGTGCATATCGTTTGTTTGCACATGTGTATGTGTGCCAAGCACCGCGGATACACGCCCATCGAAATAATAAGCGAAAATCTGTTTCTCGCTCGTGGATTCCGCATGATAATCAACAACGTGGATACAAGACTCTTCTTCTTGAGATAAAAGTGTTTCCATGGAATCGATAGGTGAGTCCACGTCCTCATTCATAAAGGCAGTTCCTAGTAAATTGGTGACGCGGAGCAAAACGCCATTTACTTCAAAGAGGGCGCTTCCTACACCATGCGTATAGCCTTTTGCGTTGAGAGGCCGCACGAGATTATCGGCATCATCGATATAGTCATCAATTGCGACTTTATCGTGGTAATGGTTGCCTAGGGTAATGCAATCGATACCCAAATCGACAAGATAGCGATAATGGGATTCGTTAAGTCCTTTTCCATGAGATACATTTTCGCCATTGGCAATGACGAAATCAGGTCGATATTTCCGCCTTAAAATAGGAAGAGCCCGCCCTAAGGCGGACCTCCCGAGTTCTCCAACAATGTCACCAAAGAAGAGGACTCGCATTTTATTTCGCGGTTTCGATGGCTTTGTATTCGCGAATAACGCTCACTTTAACCGTGCCAGGATACACAGCCTCATTCTCGATTTTCTCGCGGATTTCCATCGCCATTTTCGTCGCCATCGCATCATCAACCTTTTCAGGCATGACCATGACACGGACTTCGCGGCCCGCTTGCATTGCAAACGCCTGTTGCACACCATCGAAGGATTTGGCGATGGTTTCGAGCTGTTCAACACGCTTCACATAGGTTTCAAGCGTTTCGCTTCTTGCGCCAGGACGCGCAGCACTCAAGGTGTCGGCTGCAGCGACAAGATGAGCGATGATACTTGTGGCCTCCACATCGCCATGGTGCGAAGCGATGGAATTGATTACCACTTCAGGTTCACCATATTTTTTCGCGAGTTGCACACCAAGTTGGACATGGCTCCCCTCTTGTTCAAAATCAACGGCTTTTCCGATATCGTGAAGAAGTCCAGCGCGGCGCGCAAGAAGTTGGTTTTGTCCTAACTCGGCAGCCATAATGCCGCATAAATAAGCAACTTCAATGGAATGATCCAAACCATTTTGCCCATAAGAGGTGCGATATTTAAGTTTCCCCAAATAGCCAAGCAATTCGCGGTTGATTTTCGGAAGTCCCAAACGGAAGGCTGCTTCTTCCCCCGCTTTTTGTGTTTCCGCTTCAAGGTCGCGTTTGCATCGCGCGGCGACCTCTTCAATACGACCTGGTTGGATTCTCCCATCTTTGACAAGGAATTCTAACGTGCGTTTTGCGATTTCGCGACGAATCGGATCAAAGCAAGAAACGGCAATTACTTCTGGGGTATCATCGATGACGATATCAACACCAAGTGTTTGTTCGATGATTCGAATGTTTCTTCCTTCGCGGCCAATAATTCTTCCTTTCATATCGTCGTTAGGCAAAGAAACAACGGATACGGTTCTTTCCGTTGTGACTTCTTGTGCATATTTTGCGCAGGCTAAAGAAAGGAGCTCAGCACTCTTTTGTTGAGCGGTTTCTTTCGCTTCGTCTTCTTGGTTTTTGATGTAGGCAGCGATTTCGCTGCTCATCTTGCTTTCCACACGAGCCATGATTTCATCATGCGCTTCTTTGGTGGACATGCCTGACACTTTTTCGAGCTCTTTGATGATTGAATCGATTCTTTCGTCATATTCGGCCATCTTTTTGTCACAATCCGCCATTTTCTTCGTGAGAAGCTCGTTACGGTTATCAAGTTCGGTTTCTTTTTGAATCAACTGATTATCACGACGATTGATAGATTCTTCCCGCGCGTCGAGTTTGGCTTGTTCGGCAAGCGTCTCTGACTTCATTTCGCGTATGTCTTGCTGTGCTTGTTGCTTCGCTTCAAAAATGGTTTGTTTTGCATCAAGTTCAGCGTTTTTTGCGATTCTTTCCGCCTTAATTTCGGCATCGCGAAGGATTTGCTTTGCCTGTGCCTCCGCGCTCTTCTTTTTAAATCTCGGCAGGATGTGATGAAGAAGAATAACCACCCCAGCTCCAATGAATGCGCAGCAAACGGAAATGATGAGCCATGCCCACCACTGCATGCCATTTGCCTCCGCAAATACAATAAAATCGACAAACATAAAATTCTCCTAAATATGTCCAAATAGGGACTCGCTCCAAAATAAAGGTAATATGTTTTTGTATGCTACGGCCTGGGCCGATAAGACAATCAACAACCAATCTATGGTGTGAGTACCTTATAAGGTACGGAATTATTCTATCAAGATAACGGCGATGTGGCTATAAATTCATAAAAGAATCGAAAAAGAAAGGCCATGGTTTTGTTTTGCCATGGCCTAAGGGATTAATCTTCCGTGTTAGGAACTTCGCCTTTTTTCAATTTTTCACGAATTTGTGTATCAAGAACATCTGTGATTTCTGGATGTTCTTTTAAATAAGAAGACGCCGCGTCTTTTCCGTTTCCGATTTTCTCACCGTTATAAATAAACCAGCTGCCTGTTTTTTGGAAAACGCCAAGTTGGGTGCCAAGTTCCAAAATTTCGCCTTCGCGTGTAAAACCTTGCCCATATATCATCTCGATGACGCAGGACTTAAATGGCGGGGCGACTTTGTTTTTGACGACTTTCACTTTTACCGTATTGCCCACAATATCCTTCCCGTTTTTAATCGCATCCGCTCTACGAATATCAAGGCGAATCGTCGCGTAGAATTTGAGGGCTCTTCCACCCGTTGTGGTTTCTGGGTTCCCATACATCACGCCGACTTTTTCACGAATCTGATTGATGAAAATAACTAGACAGCCCGTCTTATCAAGGACACCAGCGAGTTTTCGCATCGCTTTTGACATAAGACGTGCTTGTAACCCCACTTGGTTATCGCTCATCACACCGTCTAATTCAGCCTGTGGAACAAGGGCCGCAACCGAATCGACAATAATAATATCGATGGCCCCACTTTGGGCAAGCATTTCGACGATTTCTAGCGCTTGTTCTCCACTATCTGGTTGAGAAAGGATAAGTTCATCGATATTTACGCCCAGCTTTTCAGCATAATCTGGGTCAATCGCATGCTCTGCATCAACATAAGCAGCCCTTCCGCCTTTCTTTTGGGCTTCGGCGACCGCTTCGAGGGCAAGCGTGGTTTTTCCACTGCTCTCTGGGCCGTATATCTCAACAATTCTTCCGCGAGGATAACCGCCAACCCCTAACGCTTGGTCCAAAACCAAACTGCCAGTCGGAATGACGTCCACATCAACCTTTGGATGGTCGCCTAAGCGCATTACCGATCCTTTCCCGTATACTTTCTCGATGCTTTTCAGCGCTTCAGCCAAAGCTTCATCTTTTTTGTCTGCCATAGAAACAGTACCTCCACTCATATATAGACGTAAAATTGCTGTTTTTCCAAAATAAAACAAAAAACGCAGAAATATTTTACTACTCGTTGTCCGTTTATGCTCTTAGAAAATCGCGATTCTCGAACTTTTTTCCTTCTAAGGAAATCGACACGTTATTTCTCATCTTTGAGAACAGATAAATTTTTCACTACGTAAATGACGCCACTCAATAAACTTGCTAAAGTTGCAAGGTAAACAAATACCAAAGCGATACGGAACGCCCCCCAATTGCTATCAAAATAAGAGAAGGGCCAGCCATTAAGAAGTACAAGCGGAATCGCGATCATCTGTAAGACCGTTTTGATTTTGCCGAAAATATTAGCGGCAAGGACTTTTCCTTTTCCTGCCGCAATGAAACGCAACGCATCAACGACAAGGTCACGGATAATCATAATGATGACGCAATAAGTCGGAATCGTCAGCGTGGAGGAATTAAAATGAGGAAGAATAAGATAGATAAGGAGCGAATCGACAAGCAACTTGTCGGCGACAGGGTCAAGAAATTTACCCAAGTCGGTGACTTGATTCCATTTGCGGGCCAAATAGCCATCAACCGCATCCGTGGAAGCGGCAATCACAAAAACGAGAAACGCAACAAAATAATAAATGCTGATTCCTAATTCTGTGTTTCCTAAATACAAAATAGGAAGGTTAGGGACGAAATTCAAAACAAGAAGGAAAACGAGCAAGGATAGTACCAAAGCGATACGTGTTACTGTAATTTTCGTTGGAATGTTCATAAGAATCCTTTTTCCAATGAGTGTCCGGCTCTATAAGCCATGTTTTGTCGAGGGCGAATATTAATCTCAGGTTTCCCTGGAAGAGTCACCTTCAATTTTGGCTTCTCTTCTTCCTCTACCAAATTTGAGTTTCTCGCTTGTGGGGTTTACCGCGTTTCATCTTGATGTCGCCATCAAGCTCGTCTCTGTGGCACCTTAGGGAAGATGCATCTTCTTGAGAGCTCTTCCGCCGTTACGCGCTCCCGCGTACCTAGGGTTATTCATTCCCCTAGCGCAATCACTACGGTCATCGCAGACCGTGCGAGCATGGACTTTCCTCTACTTCGACAAGCGAAGCAGCCATCGCCCGAGCCGGAATTCGTTGGTTATTTTAAATCTGTTTCGGTAAAACCGTGCTGATAAAGGAAATTCTCCAATTTGCGGCACCGTTGAATCCATTCCAAATTTTCGGCGGTAACCCTGTCTCCAGGCTTGATGCCTTCCATCTTTTTGGTCAAGGATGCGTTTTCGATTTCGAGTTGTTTCGCTCTTTCGTAAAGCGTTTTGAATTTGCCTAACGAAGAAGCGTATTCCGTATCCTTTGCACGGATTTGGTTTTCCAAAGCAATAATTTTGGCATCTTTGTCTTTGAAAAGTTTCGCGTAAGTCTGATAGTCGGAAATGATTTCGTCAAGAAAGGCATCGACTTCATCGGGATTATATCCTTTGACGTCTTTTGTGAATTTCTTGTCGAGAATCTCTTTCGCTGTCAGTCTCACTTTACTTTCCATGGTTATAATGCCTACTAGATTATAGGTTGATAGACGCGCTTGTTCAATGAACGAAACTCGAGAATGAATAGGGTCGCTTAATTTGGACTAAGGCATAACGAAAGGCAACGAAGCGTGTTACAATTATTCCCATGAATGCGTTAAGAAAAGCAATAAGAGACAAAAAAGTGTTGGTGTTCTTCGATCTCGAAGGAACCCAATTCTCCCACGAAATGATTGAAATTGGGGCTTATAGTGTTTTGCTTCACGATGATTTAAGTATTAAAAATATCAATGAGCCATTCAAACGTTACGTAAAAGCGCAAAACCCCGTCGGAAAAGTCGTAACAGACTTAACCGGAATCACGGACAAAAAGCTTCAAGAGGAAGGCGTTCTTTTTCCAAAAGCCTTCAGCGAATTCGAGCATTATTTAAAAAAATACGAAGATCGCTGCGTTTTTGTCGCATTTGGCAATCAAGATATCAAAATCGTGGAAACCAGTGTTTATCTCAATGGCGATGCTGGCTTAGCCTTTTCACGGAAGATGAAGAAGAATTATTTGGATTTTAGCACTTTTATCAGTGGATACATTAAAGATGAGCATGGTAACCCCTATTCTTTGACGAACTATTTGAAGTTATTCTCTATCCCGTTCGAAGGACAAGCCCACGATGCGGTCGCAGACGCGTATAACCTTATTGAATTATATAAAGCGTTCTTAACGAAAAAAGACATTGTGAGAGAAGAATATGAAAAGACGCTTTCTCGTCTCCACCATCTTCCCAAGCCAATCGCCATTGTCATGAACAAACTTCAAAACGGCGAAACGGTGTCGCCAGAAGATTTTGATCGCGCGGTCGAGGATAGTTTGCGATGATTCGCTACCCAAACGGAAAAGAAGCGCCCCTATTCAAAGAACGAGAAAAACGGGCGAAAATCAAAAGAAGCGCCCTTTCTGCCGCAAACCGCGGAATGAGTTTTGAGGCGGATATCAATGACGCGAATGCCTACTATTTAGAACGTAATTTAGCCCTTGTGACGAAGCGACCCACGCCAATAAACGTCGTAAAAGTGGATTACTCTCACGGCGCGAAAATCACGCATGCCTATTTCGAAAAGCAAAGCACGACAGACTACAATGGCGTATTTCGCGGGCATTATCTCGATTTCGAAGCGAAAAGCACCAAAAGTAAGACCTCATTGCCATTAAGCAATATCGCTCCTCAGCAAGTAAAACATCTAAGAGCAGTCAAAGAAAACGGTGGAATTGCTTTCTTTTTAATCCATTGGGAGGCATACGATGAGACCTACGCGATTGATGCTTCTTTCATTTGCGATTTTTACGAACAAAAGCCTCGAAAATCGATTCCTTATGAAGCGATAAAAAAACATGGCTTTCTCGTCAAAGAAGGATATCACCCAAGAGTCGATTATTTGCCCATTGTCGAAAACTGTTTTTTGAAATAAGCGCAGTACATTTTTAAAGAGCATCTCTCGCATTCTGGCTTTTTCGAGTGGCAGATTTCTCGTCCAAATTCAATGAAGGAGTGATGGAGAAAACGCCATTCATTTTGCGGAAAATTTTGTTCCAGCTTTTCCTCGATTTCTATAGGCATGTCCTTCTCTTTCGCATAACCGAGTCGCTTGGCAATCCGAGCAAGGTGCGTATCCACCGGAATGAAAGAGAGTGTGCTTCGTTCTATTAAAAACACACGGGCGGTTTTTTCACCAACTCCGGGAATTTTTATTAGTTCGTCGAGCTTATGAGGAACAAGACCACCTTCATTAGAAGAAAGAAAAATCCCAAGATTTTGTAAAACTTTTGCTTTGTTACGATATAGCCCCAAAGACCGAATATCCCTTTCGATATCGAGAACGTTCGCTTTTGCTAGAGCAAACGGATTGGGGTAATGAGAAAAGAGTGTCGGTGTTACGCGGTTGACATTTTTGTCGGTTACTTGGGCGCTAAGAACAATCGCGACCAGACATTCGTAGTCATTAGTAAAGCAAAGCGTGCACTTTGCGTCGGGGAAAGTTTCTTTCAAAAAGCGTAAAACCGCTTTATTTTTCTCCTTCATCCGACCCCCACAACGATTTTGCGATGGCCATCGTTTCTTCGATGTCTTTATCCCAAGTGGAAGAAGAAGCGCTATATCCTTCTCTTTCAAAATCTTGACTCATTCTTTTCGAACGGAGGACGCGATCAATGGCTTTTACACTCTTTTTCCCCTCGCGAAAAGCATCTAACAAAGCGTTTTGGATTTCTTCTTTTTTGTAATTGGAATGCATCCAGTTCCCAATCATATCTCTTTCTAATGGAGAAAGAGTTCTTTGGAATTTTTCTTCGAAAAATGTAAGGAGGTCTTTGATTTCATTTTCTTTTTCTTCGGAAAGAAGATCGGCACTCTCTTCTTCCATAGTTTTCTTAAACTGGGAATAGGCTTTCTCTTTCAAAGGATCAATGGATGTTTTGATTTTGTTGCCTTTAGTATTTAATAAAACAAAGCCACGTTTCATAAGCCCCGCCATAATCTTATCGATTTCGGAAGAGGAATAATTCATTTTCAAGGAAAGCATGTCATTCGTGACGAAAGAGTTCCCTTGTTCCAACAGCAGATCAATCATTAGCAAAACGACAAGCTCCTTTTCCTGGATGTTCATTCGTTTATAAGAATTGAGCAGCACGTAACGGAAGCTTACGGCATTCATAATGCTTTTTTTCGTCATTTTTTGTTCCTCTTTGCTTCTTCTTCGGCGATTTTTGCTGGGTTAAGTTCGCTTAGTAATGAGCGGTTTTCCTCGATAGCTCTTTTTGTGTTTTCTTCTAGCGTAAATCCCAGTTTCGCGGCGAATCGCTCTGCGCGTAAGATGCGAAGTGGGTCTTCTTCGATTCGTTTCTGTGGATCACCGATAAAGCGAATCAAATGATTTGCTAAGTCGGATAATCCGTTGTGAAAATCGATAGGAGTGTAATTCTCATCCAAATAAATTGCGTTAATGGTGAAATCTCTCCGCCAAGAATCGCTTTCCAAATTCGTTACAAAACGGATAAAAGAAGGATGGCGATGGTCTTTGTATTCCCCTTCCTCACGCAGCGTTGTCACGTCAACTTCTTCCTTGTCCATGAATAAACGTACCGAACCAAAACGAGCGAAGGTGAAATTCGCGTCCGGAAGGAACGCTTTCATTTCCTCAGGCGTAGCATCGGTGACGAAATCGTGATCGAGATACGGTCTAGAGAGAAGAATGTCTCGACTCGTCCCGCCGACAATATAAAGCTTTTTCTTATGTGAGAGGAAAACCTTAGATAATGCGTCAAAGCGAGAATCTCTATGCATGGAGATAAGTATAGCAAAGGAAAGAAGGAAGGAAAAAGAAAACCCTGATTTGCATCAGGGTAAATCTCCGCTTAGGAAAACAAGCTAGTTGAGTTTGTCTTTGAGGGTTTTGGAAACCTTGAAGCTAACAGAAGCGCTGGCGGGGATTTGAATCTTTTCTTGGGTGGAAGGATTCGTGCCTTCGCGAGCGGCTCTTTCTTTCTTAGAGAAGATACCAAAGCCAGAGACTTTGACTTCCTTGCCTTCGACAAGAGCTTTTTCGATGATTTCAAAAACCGCATCAACCGCAGCTTGGGCATCACCTTTTGCGATTTCGGCTTTCTCGGCAACTTCTAATGCTAATTCAGCTTTGTTCATGAGTAACCTCCTAATTGCTAAATTGTATGAATAAATTAGCACGGCATCGACACTTTTGCAAATTTTTATTACGAGAATCGCCTTTTTACTGGAAGGGCTTTCATTTTTTTGATTACACTGTTTTATGCAAGTCACGAATGAAAACGAATGATGCTAAGACTATTTTTGATCATTTTTTATCGATAAACGCTAAACTTTTAGTTTACTTGATTCTCACGCTTTTGAAGCAAATTTAGTTCTAAACCTATCTTGAAGGAGGACTTTTCAAGATTTCGATAGGCGAGGTGATTATTTCCTCATTCGGTAGACAATATCGAGCGGAGACCCATCAAAAGAGAAGGATTCACGAAGGCGATTATTGAGATATCGCGTGTAAGAGAAATGGGCGTAGTCAGGATTATTACAGAACATGACGAATGTAGGCGGACACGTTTTCACTTGATTCGCGAAAACGATTTTGAGGCGACCGTGGTTGAAATTTGGCGTTGGGTTCATTGCCTGGGCGTCCGCGATAATTCGATTGAGAACTGGAGTTGGGATTCGCCGATGATATCCTTCATACGCAAGGCGCACCGCAGGCAAAATTTTGTCCACCCCTTTCCCCGTTTTCGCACTGACGAAAAGGATGGGTGCGTAGTCTAGGAACTTAAATGTAGCGTGGAAATTTTTCAAGAATTCATCTGCATCAGTTTGGGTGTGCTTAGTAACATCCCATTTATTCACAAGAACGATGATGGCTTTTTTTGCTTCAATGGCATAGCCGACGACATGGGCGTCTTGTTCCATGGTTCCTGTTGAACCGTCGACAACAAGAATTGCAACTTCGGAGCGATCGATCGCTTCCATCGCGCGAAGCGCTGCATATTTGTCGACGGCTTCGAAAATTCGGCCCCTTTTGACGAGACCCGCCGTATCAATGACGACATAATTTTGCCCATCGTAAGTAAATGGCGTGTCAATGGAATCCCTCGTTGTTCCAGCGATATTGCTAACGATTGTCCTTTTTTCGCCAAGAAGACGATTCGCAAGGGATGATTTTCCAACGTTCGGTCTACCAATTAAGGAGAAGCGAATCGCGCCATCGTAAAGTTTTTCGTCTTTTTCTGGAAGATTTTTAATAATTGCGTCCAGAAGATCGCCAATGCCAATACCATGCGCTCCACTGACAACAAAGGGATCCCCAAAGCCAAGACGATAAAAATCAGATTGGTTTGCAATCTCTTGGATGTTGTCGATTTTATTGACAGCGAGAAGCACTTTCTTTTTAGAAGAATAAAGAAGACGAGCGATAAATTTGTCATCCCCAGACAACCCAACTTTCCCATCCGTCACGAAAAGAATGAGATCGGCCTCTTCAATGGCGATTTCCACTTGCGCCCGAATTTCTTCCTGAAACGGCGCATCTTTAATTTGGATTCCACCCGTATCAATAACGGTAAACTCTTTTGTAAGCCAATTGGCTTTTGCGTAAAGCCGGTCGCGGGTGATGCCTCGCGTTGGCTCAACGATTGCTTTTCTTTCACCAACGATGCGGTTGAATATCGTGCTTTTCCCCACGCTTGGAGCGCCGACAATGGCAAGTGTTCCTAATGACATGGAATCTCCAATCCCGTCTTATCATGGACAATACGCAAAACGGCATCGACGGCCTCATTGACGCTTAGATAAGACGTATCCAAGAGAACACTGTCTGGGGCAGGCTTGAGTGGGTCGAATTCTCTTCCACTATCAATCTTGTCTCTTTCTCTTAAATTCTCTTCCACTTCTTTCAAGGTAGTAGAAATGCCTTTGGCCAAGTTTTCTTCGTACCGGCGAACCGCGCGTGTCTCCACGCTGGCGATTTGGAAAATTTTCACCTGGGCATTAGGCAAAACGTAGGAGCCAATGTCACGTCCATCCATGACAACAGATTTGCTTTCGGCAAGCTCACGTTGCATATCAATCAGGGCAAGTCGCACTGGTTTCATTGCCGCGATATAGCTGACATTTCCCGAAACAAGAGGCTCCCGAATGACTTTTGTCACGTCTTCCCCGTTGCATAAAACCGTGCCATCAGGAAGCAAATCAATAGATAATCCTTGCAAAACGCTTACGGATTGGGCTTCATTTTTAGGATCGAGGTTCTTTTTAATCACCGCGTAAGTTACTGCACGATACATCGCACCTGTATCCACATAAGTAAAATTCAAAACCGAGGCAACTTTTTTCGCGACGGTACTTTTTCCTGCTGCCGCAGGTCCATCAATAGCAATAGCAATATGCTGTTCCATGTTGTTTATCCTTTAACCCAATGAAAATAAAGAATCGTCAAAGCGGCAACGACCGCAAGAAGCAAAACTATCTTTAAAATCAAATAGACGCGTTGCTTAACTTGATACTCCTCATATAAGGTATTACGGTAGTGTTTTCCTCCAATCCCCACGAGTGAAACCGCTCCTTTACTGACCGCGGTCTGGCGGATGGCAGCATTGTCTTCTGGCGAAGTCATGCACGCCACCGGCTTACGAGTAGGGAATTTTGTAACCGGGGTCGCAGCTATCCTTTTTCGATAGCGAGCCCATTTTCTCATCCTGCTTTTCATTGACTGCCCTATTTTAGCGCAACGGCACGAGTAGAGAAAGCAAAGGAGTTTCCACATTGAAGGGAAAAAACGAAATGCCTATAATGTGCATTAGCCTAGGAGGAACTAACATGGCCAAGAAAGTAACAGTTAACGCGGATGCTTGCATCGGATGCGGACTTTGCGTCGGTAGCGTTCCAAGTGTCTTCTCTTTCGGAGATGATGGAAAAGCCGTTGCCGGTGAAGTGGACGATGAAGCCGCAGTCGAAGAAGCGATTGCCAATTGCCCAGTCGGCGCAATCGTTGAAGAATAACGTCTCGTTCTTGCGAAGGTCTTCGCTAGAAGGCCTTTTTTATTTTTTGCTTGTCCTATCAGGAAGAAGATTATGGATGTGACGATAAACAAAGAAGGTAACGACAATGACGGAAACGTCTTTAATGGCGTTAAGTGGCAATACGCAATATAACACATAAGGCCAGCCGAGATTGGTTACGTTTGAATTCGCCACTTGGCAAAGAGCGAGGATTCTTTCATAAGGAAGACCCATAACGTTCATATAAAAAGGGAGAAACACGTATACATTAAATAAAGCACTGACGAGCAATTCTAAAACGATGGAAATTAAAAAGCCCGAAATCACCCCGCGAAGATTGCGTTTTTTTCGATAAAGCAAAGAAGCGGGTAATACGAAAACGATTCCGAACAAGAAATCGGCCCATTCTCCGACTGTTAATGTAGAGGAAAAAGGAATCTTTAGTATTGTTTTGATGAAAATAGCGGATAAAGCGGTCCATGGGCCATAAGCAAACCCTGCGATAAAGGCAGGTATTTCGTCAAAATGAATCTCCATAAAAGCAGGCAAGAAAGGAACTTTTATTTGAAAAACAGGGACAATATACAAAACAGCGCATAAGGCACCAAAAACACCTGCGCGCGCAGCAAAACGGGTGCGGTCATTTTCTCCGCTAGAAAAAACGCGACGATAATAATAAAGCAGTAGCAAAAGTAAAACGACAAAGCCAGCAAGCATCGCATATTTGCCAAATCGTTCCATAAAAAAGCCTCCGCTTCAGGGAGGCCAAGTAAAAGCAAATGTTCCACTTCTACCGTCCGGACTATACCGTTGGCTCTGGAATCGCACCAGATCATGCTTAGCCTATGCCAAGCTCGCGGGCTATAACCGCCAGTTGACGTAATTCTCGTCACCCTGAAGCTCTTTTATTATAGGAGGCATTTTCTCGTTCGCAAGGGCTAGGACAAGCGAGATTCGTCAAATCTTGAGTCGAATTTGTCGTTTTCGCCAACGAGTTCCTCTAAATAACAGTATATCGGCGAAATGCTTTCCGCCCCCATTCTTCGATTTGTCAGCGCTTTTTTGTAAGATGATAAATCCGCTTTTCCATATCTATCAGTCAACTCCTCAACCGATATCGGCGGATGTAAGAGTGCAATTTTTCGCTCATCCACAAGCGAGGTTTCCTCGAATAACAAAAGCAAAAAGAGCAAATCAATCCAATACAAAATATCGGACACGTTATACTTTTTATCGAAAGAAGACACACACCTTGCTAAAGATAAAATAGACGTATCAAACTCTTTTTTGTTGGCACTGGATTCCAGAATTTTTAAGGCCTCCGTCCGGAGCGTTTGATCCATATGAAATCGAGCGCTGCCCGCTGGAACGCCTTTCTTTTGAAAAGCGATTCTGGCGGCCGCTTTGATTGCTTCTTCTAAAGAGGAGGCAAAGTAGGAAGCCCCAAGATTTTTTCTGGCTCGTCGTAATAACAAAAGAGATTGCGGATGAATCAAATACGCTTCTTGCGGGTCATTAAGGAGTTCTCCCTCAAATTTTTCGCAAGAAGAGGCGATGCCCCATCGTTTTGCAAAATCAATGACTTTGTTATTCCAGCGTGCAGTTTCTCTTTGCTTTGAGTTGAGTTTGGAGAGCAAGGCATCGCTTGTAGTAAGAAAGGACCCGCCAAGACAATGATTTTCAAATGAAAGATAATAGTGATTGTTGTCGCCGGGGACGAACAAATATTCAGGAGCGTCTTTGAATTCTTCTTCCATGGCACACAAAAAAGAAAACAGGGAATCATAAAATTCCGTCTTTTTGATCAGGAAAGAACCAACGATGTTTAGCTTATCATACGAGGCGAATGATAAAGATTCGCTGATGATGAAAACACCATTCTTAAAAAAGGAAATATTAATACACGTTCCCTTTAAATTGGGCTTTTTCGTCTCGATGGAGAACATCAATAGCCGATCATTAATCTTCATGGTTTTTCATCCATTCAACAAAGCGTTTTTTATCATTTTCATCTTGGAACTCGAAAGTAATAGAACGTTTACGATTAATCACGCTTAAAGCGCCACTCTTTTTTCTTAATTCATCGCTCAATTCGGGAATTGGGGATGGGAAACGTGCTGAATATTGCCTAGCGAGTTCTTCCGTATCGCGAACAGATAGCTTTTCTTCGTGAATACGATTAACAATCTTTTCGATCTCTTCATCGCTGAGAGAAAGAATCGCTCTTGCATGCCCATAAGAAAGGCCACCATCGCTTACTTCCATAAGTACACGTTCAGGAAGAGTCAATAAACGCATAATATTCGTCACTTGGCTCCGCGATTGATGAGAAAGAGCAGCCAGAGTCGCTTGCGTGTAAGAAAAGCGTTCGGAAAGGGCTTCGTAAAGAAGAGCCATTTCCACCACGTTGGCTTCTCTTTGGTCACGATTATCCGCTAGAAGCATCAAAAGCGTTTCTTCGTCTCCTGCTTCAACTTTGACGCAAGGAACTTCGGTTAACCCCGCTTTTTTCGCGCCAAAATATCTTTTCCTTCCCAAGATAAGTTCATAATGGGAACCGCTCGGACGCACAACAAGTGGGTTGAAAAGACCTCGTTCCAAAATTCCTTTTGAAATACGATCAATCGATTCTGCCGATAGGCGGACTTTCTTCACAAAAGAATTATCATCAATAAGAAAAATAGGGACGCTATTTCCACCCTGAGACTGATATTCTTTCTCCATCCGGGCGATGACATCGTTCTCGGAGAATTTTTTCACAAGCTCATTAAGTGAATTTTTAAGGAGCGTTTTCTTATTCTTGCTCATGGTTCAATAAAATCTCACGGGCTAGAGACTGATATGCAACGCTGCCTTGGCTTGTGGGCCGAAAAACCGTAACGGGTTCCCCTCGCGCGCTCGCAGCAGGCAAAGAAATATTCCGAGGAATCATAATGGAAAAAGTGTTTTCTTTGAAAAGGCCACGAACTTGCTGTGCGACTTCCGTGCATAAAGAGGCCCTTGCATCATACATCGTAAGAAGAAACCCTTCGATTTTCAGTCTTTGGTTGTAATCACCTTGAATCTTACGAATCGACGCTAAAACGGCGGCAACGGCTTCCATCGCAAAATATTCACATTGAACTGGCACAATAACCGAATCGCTCCCCACCAAAGAATTAATTGAAAGTAGGCCAAGCGAAGGTGGACAATCGACAACCACATAATCGTATTGATTTTCTAACTTCGAAAGTGCGTTTCTTAATAAGAAAAACGGAGCGAGTATTTGATGAGCTTGAACATCGGCTTCAAGAGAAGCAAGGTGAAGATTGCTGGGTAAAATATCAAGACCAGGGAGTGAGCTAGAAATGATGGCTTTGTTAATGGGACAAGCGGAAAGGAGAACGTCATGAACGCTTCTACGCAAGCCCGTGATGTCAATGCCTAATCCCCTGCCGGCGTTGCCTTGAGGGTCCATATCGATTAAAAGAACCTTCTTCGTTTTCGCGATAGCGGCGGAAAGATTAATCGCGGTCGTTGTTTTGCCAACACCGCCTTTTTGATTGGCAATGGAAATAACAAATGGCATAGTAAAATCCTATCATCCGTGAAACGTTTTTGGAAGTTTCACATTTATAGTGGCTTGGAATGAATATCGCCCCAAGAACGAGGGAAGCGTTTCGCGGTTTTAGCGCCTTTCTCAAAGAAGATATTGACGCGCTTTCCTTGTCCATCGGGTAACTCGGCGATATTATTTTCTAAAAGATGAAGGTCGAGTAGGGAAATCGCGCGATGACTTTTTGCAAGTTCTTCCTCTCCTTTATCCCCTTTCATGGCTAAAACGATCCCATGCACTTTCGCAAAAGGAGCCGTAATTTCCAAAAGAACAGGGAGGGGGGCAACTGCTCGCGCAGTAACGAGGTCAAAATGATCGCGGTCATTTAAATCTTCGGCGCGTTTATTAATCACCATTACATTTTGTAGCCCAAGTTCTTTAGCGACCTCATTTAAAAAGCCACATTTTTTCGCGGTCGCATCAACCAAAACAATCTTTTTCTTAGGAAAGGCAATCGCAAAAACCATGCCTGGGAAACCTGCTCCAGATCCCACATCTAGAATGGTGTTTCCTTTAAAATAAGGGCTTTTTGCGGGGATTAAGCAATCATAGAAATGCTTTTCAATCACTTTTGATTCTTCCTTGATTGCCGTAAGATTCATCTTTTCATTCCAAGCTTGAAGTAACTTACAATACCCACGAAATTGATTAATTTGATTATTGTCTAAAGGGAAATCGCTTTGAAAAGCGGCTTGCAATTCTTCGTACGTCATAAAATACCTCGTTTCCTAAGCATCAAAATTAAAATGGACACATCGCTTGGATTAACGCCGCTGATACGACTTGCTTGGCCTAAAGTCCGTGGCATCACACGATTGAGTTTTTGCCTCGCTTCTAAAGCTAGCCCATCAATGGAAGAGTAATTAATATCAGTTGGTAATTTAATGTATTCCAGTTTTGCTGCATTGCGTGCATCTCTTAACTCTTTTTGGATATAACCTTCATACTTTACTTTTGTCTCTAAAGATAAAACAGCCGCGTCGTCGAAAACGAAATCGTCAAGAGAGGACATAAATGGAGCAAGCTCGCGGTACCCCACGCCAGGGCGCTTTAATAAATCGATGCCCCGGTGTCCGACATTCGTATCGTGAAATCCTTTTTTCTCCAAATATTTATTGCATTCGTCTTTTCGATCGATTGTTTGATCAAGAAGAGCGATTGCCTCATCGATCTTTTTATATTTTTGGACGAAAGATTCGTATCTTTGCTCGGAGATTAAACCGAGTTCATAGCCGTACTTTGTAAGTCTTTTATCCGCGTTATCATGCCGTAACAACAAGCGGTATTCTGCACGCGAAGACATAAGACGATAGGGTTCATCAGTTCCTTTCGTCACCAAATCATCAATCATGACGCCGATATAGCTTTCATCACGTCGAAGCACAAATGGTTCTTTCTTTTGAACTGCCAAAGCAGCGTTAATCCCGGCCAATAAACCAAGCCCCGCTGCTTCTTCATAACCACTCGTGCCGCAGATTTGGCCCGCTCCGTAAAGGCCTTTGTATTTTTTGATACGCAACGTCGCATCGAATTGGAGAGGTTGAATTGCGTCATATTCGATTTGATAGGCATCTTTAAGTAAGACCGCGTTCTCACATCCTGGCAAAGTATGAACGAGTTGGACCTGAAGATCATGCGGGAAGCCATTTGAAAACCCTTGAAGATAAATACTATTCCCTACTTCAAATTCGGGTTCCAAAAAGAGTTGGTGTCTTTCTTTGTCAGCGAAGCGAACAACTTTGCTTTCGATCGAGGGGCAATAGCGTGGACCAATCCCCCGAATCGTGCCATTAATGACTGCGGATTCGGAAAGATTCTTACGAATGAGAGAAAGCGTATCTGCGCTTGTATAAATGAGATAACATGGTAGTTGTTTTTCCAATGGAGTGAAGGAGGTCGTCGCATAAGAAAAGGCAAGTTCTCCCCCCATGCCTGGCTGAATCAATCCTTTCGAAAAATCGATTGTGTTTTTGTCTAATCTAGGAGGCGTTCCAGTTTTCAAACGAAAAAGTTCGATTCCCATGTTTCGAAGGCAAGATGAGAGCCCCTGGCTCGCATTTTCTCCATCTGGGCCTCCCGAATGGACGTCTTTGCCCGAAATAATCGTGCTATCCATATAGGTTCCAGTCGTGAGAATGACTGCTTTGGAAAGGATTATTTCCCCGTCTTTTAGTTTTACGCCATAGACTTTTTCTTCATCGTGAAGAAGTTCTTCTACCTCTCCTTCCAAAACAGTTAAATTTTCCGTATTTAGAACCACGCTTTGTACATAAGCGGGGTAGCCTCTTTTATCTTCTTGCGCCCGGAGGCACTGAACTCCAGGTCCTTTGCCTGTGTTCAGCATCTTGATTTGAAGAGGGTGATGATCGGCCGCGATGCCCATAAAGCCGCCTAAGGCATCAATTTCACGCACAACGATACCTTTCGCGCTGCCTCCAATATGAGGGTTGCATGGCATATTGGCGATCATTTTTTTATTTAGTGTGACCAAAAGAACGCGAAGCCCCATGTGGGCTCCCGCTAAAGAGGCTTCTACGCCAGCATGCCCCCCACCGATGACAACAATATCGTAATCCATATTATCCTATCGAATCCGCCATATCGAGCTTGATAAGCTGGTTCAATTCAACCGCATATTCCATCGGAAGTTCTTTCGAAAATGGCTCAATAAAACCCATAACGATCATTTGGGTCGCCTCTTCTTCGCTTAAACCACGGCTCATCAAATAAAAGAGTTGGTCTTCATTGATTTTGGAAACGGTCGCTTCATGCTCTAATGTGCTCGAAGAATTAAAAACTTCGTTCTTTGGAATCGTATCACTATGGGAAAGATTATCCAAAATCAACGTATCGCATTCCTCGTGCGCAAAAGAGCCGGTTGCCCCGGGCAAAATGCGTACCGTACCGCGGTAATTGGCCGTCCCACCGTTTTTGCAAATCGATTTGCTAATGATAGTTGAGGAGGTATTTTTCCCAATGTGAATCATCCTCGCGCCATTATCTTGGAACTGATTTTTGCCACCAACGGCGATAGAAATGGCGCTTCCTCTAGCCCCGTCTCCTTCCAAAATGCAGGCAGGATATTTCATGTTGCGCATGCTGCCAATATTGCCATCCACCCACTCCATGAATCCGTTTTTGCCAACCTTTGCGCGCTGAGTGACGAGATTAACAATGTTGCTGCTCCAGTTTTGAACCGTGCTATAACGGCAGTGCGCACCATTCAGGACGATGATTTCGACAACGCCGCTATGTAGAGATTCTTTGCTATAGATTGGGGCGGTACATCCTTCAATGTAATGAATGTCGCTTCCCTCATCGCAAATGATTAAGGTACGCTCAAATTGTCCTGTTTTTTCATTGTTGATGCGGAAATAGGACTGGAGCGGCTTTTCGAGCTTCACACCCTTTGGAACGTAAATAAAGGAACCACCACTCCACACGGCGCCGTTCAGCGCGGAAAATTTGTTGTCCATAATGGGAACGACCGTCCCAAAGTATTTGCGAAATAAATCAGGAAATAGTTGAAGCCCCATATCCGTAGAAAGGAAAATAACTCCTTTTTGTTCCACTTCTTGAAGCATGTTGTGGTAAACGACTTCCGATTCGTATTGAGTCGTTACGCCAGAGAGGTATTTTTGTTCCGCTTCAGGAATACCCAATTTGTTGAAAGTGTTTTTCACCGCTTCAGGAACTTTAGACCAGTCCTTGCTTTCTTCGCTAGCCACACGGGTGAAATAAGTATAGTGATCGAAGTCTAGAAAGCTTAAATCTGGCCCATAAGTTGGCATAGGCATCTTTTGAAAGGCGTGAAGCGCTTTTAAACGAAACTCAAGCATCCATTCCGGCTCGTGTTTTTCACGACTGATTGCGCGAACCACGTCATCATTCAAGCCTTCTCCGGTTGAAAAAAGGATCTTTGCATTCGTTTTAAAATCGTATTTGTATTGTTCGTCAAGAAATTTCGTATCCGCCATCTTATTTTTGCCCCCCGTCTTCTTTTCGGAGCAATTCGTCCATTGCCGTCCATCCCATTGTCGCGCAGTGGATTCTCGCAGCTTGCTTTCCAGTATTCACGAAGACCAAAGCCTCATCTAGAACGGAATCATCGTAAGGCTTTTCTTCAATCATATTCATGTATTGCCGAATCATATATTCAGCAGCAGAGAAATCTTTGCCAATGACTTGCTCACAAAGAATATCCGTGCTCGCACTTGAAATCGTGCAAGCGACCCCTTCCCACATCGCATCCACGACAATTCCGTTTTCTGTTTTCAGATAAACGTCAAAATCGTCAATGCAATTCACGGAATCAGTGTGGATTTTTTGATACCCCTCTCCGCTAGGTACGCCTTTATGGCTTGGGGAAGAATAGTGATCCATAATGATTTCTCTCATCATGGAAGGAGATAATTCAATTGAAGTAGGCATCCAAAAACTCCTTTCCGTGCCTCACGGCATCAACAAGTTCATCGATTTCTTCTTTTGTCGTATAGAAATAGAAAGAAGCACGCACTGTGGCAACGGTCTTTAAAAAGCCGATGAGAATTTTGGCACAATGTTGACCGCTTCGGCACGCAATGCCCCTCGAATTCAAGAACGTAGCTGCGTCTTGAGCGAAAACGTCTTTAATATTGAAAGTCACAATACCAGCTTCGCTTTCCGCGTTGTAAATAATTGCGTTCCCCGTTTTTTCGAGCTCTCTCACCGCATATTTTTTTAATTCACGTTCATATTTCTCAATATTGTCAATACCAAGGGAAGTAATGTAATCGATTGCAGCCTTGAGCCCTAAAATGCCTTCGATATTTTGCGTTCCAGCTTCGAAACGAAGGGGCGGTTCTAAATAGGCGACATCACCGCACAAATCGAATTTCGCGTTCATTCCGCCTCCTGTCATAAATGGTTCCATTTTTGAAAGGAGAGGGAATTTTCCATAGAGCACCCCAATGCCAGTCGGTCCACAAAGCTTGTGCCCGCTGAAAGCGAGGAAATCACAACCCAAGTCTTGGACATCCGTTTTCATATGAGGAACGGATTGAGCGCCATCGCACACCAAAACCGCGCCAAATTCATGGCAAATTTTGGCTAATTCCTTGATGGGTGCGACATATCCTAAGACATTCGTGACCATAGCAACAGAAACGACTTTTGTGTTTTTGGTGATGGTTTTGCGGAGATTTTCGGGTGTTAATCTACCTTTTTCATCAAGAGGAATGAATTTAATCGTAGCCCCCGTCATCTCGTGGACCTTATACCAGGGAAGAACGTTACTCGCGTGTTCTGCTTCCGTTAAAAGAATCTCATCCCCTTTATGAAGATATTTCACGCCATAACCGAACGCGACAAGATTCAAAGAACCAGTCGTACCAGAAGTAAAAACAACCTCTTCGGGCTTACAATTTAAAAAGCGACCAATGACTTTTCTCGCCTCCAAAATCTTGTTATCGATGTTGACGCAGAGATCATAATCACCGCGATGGCTGTTGCTTGTCTCTTTCTCGTAATAAAGGTCGACTGCATTTTTCACGCAATCTGGCTTAAACGTGGTAGAAGCATTGTCGAGCCAAATTAATGGCTTTCCCTGCATTTTGATTTGATTTCTAAACATCGGAAAATCTTGACGAATTTGATAGACATCAAACATCTTAGATGCCTCCTTCAATCGCTTGGTCGATTTTTAGACGGACGGTTTCATTGTCGAAACAATTCTCAATCGGCTTAAGATAGCCAAGAGTGATAAGACGCTTGGCCTCTTCACGAGAAAGCCCCCTGCTCATGAGATAGAAAAGATGGTTTTCATTCAAACGCCCAACCGCAGCGCCGTGTCCCGCTTCAACGTCATTTTCCGAAATTTTCAAAACAGGGGACGCCTTTCCTTTGCATTTCGGATCGAAAACGATGATTTTCGCTTCTTGACGTGTCTTCGATTTCACACTGCCGTGAAAAATCGAAGATTCCCCAAGGAAAAACAGCGATGACGTGTCGCGAGAAATACCATAATTTTTAACAAAAGCCGTCGTGTGTGGCGCGTGGTGATAAACCGATGGTATGAATTCCTTAACTTCGCAGTTTTTCGCCAAAGAAGCAAGATTCCACATCGCTTTAGCCCCTTCTTCCAAAAGATTGATTTTGGCACGAACAGTTCCGCTTTCGTTGCTAAAATCAGCGAATCCGATTTCCACGGATCCGTTCTTTTTTACATCCACGTTTAATTGGATTTCACCGAGTTTATAGAAGGATGCCATCTCCACATGAAGACGTTCGTTTTCTTCGACGACCAAATCAATTTTGCTGGGGATGTTATCGATGTAGGAAAGCTTATTTTTTTCCATTCGTGATTTCCTTTGTCGCACATACGCCGATACTCACTTGGTTCATTGGCGCATTAGTTTCTTTTTCGATATCGATGCCAAGTTCTCTATGAATCCATTCATATCCTTCTTTGTCAATCCGTTCAATAAGCTCTGGTCCACCGGTAACGGCGATTCTTCCATTAATGAGAACCGCGGCTTTTGAAGGATGTAGCATTTCGTAAAGACGAGCATAGTGACTGATAATCAAAAAGCCCGTTCCCTCTTCCTGCTGCTTATGGATGCTATCGGCGACAATCTGAAGTGCATCCACGTCAAGCCCTGAATCGATTTCGTCGAGCATGGCAATTTTTGGAGAAAGGAGACGCATTTGTAAAATCTCATTTCGTTTCTTCTCGCCACCCGAAAACCCCTCATTGAGATTTCGCTTGCTCATTTCGAACGGAATATTGATTTCTTTGTACGCATTTTGGAGTTTTGTATAAAATTCGAAAAGTTTCATCGGCTTCTCGCGATGTGCGTTCATCGCCGCTTTAAGGAAATCGGCACTATTCAATCCAGGGATTTCGCTAGGATATTGCATCCCTAAAAAGAGACCAGCCTTAGACCTTTCGTCAACGGACATTGCAAGCACGTCTTGTCCATCTAATTCGATACTTCCTTCGTTCACGTCGTAGGAAGGATTTCCCATAATAGCGGCAAGAAGAGTACTTTTTCCGTGTCCATTTGGGCCGAGAAGAGCAATCGTTTCCCCTTCTTTGACTTCGAGGGTCAGCCCCCGTAATATCGGCGTCCCTTTTACTGAGACATGCAAATTGTTAATTTTTAGTGTAGACATCGTTCGCTCCTAAAAAGCACTTAATTCTAATATCGCGCCAAAGAAGGCGCAAATAATAAGACACAAAAAACAATATCGTTAAAATGGTGTATTTTAGATGTTGCACCCATTCTCTAAAGAGAATAAACTTATCGAGCAATTATGTTTAAGGAGGAGCGAATCATCCAATGAAGAAATCTAAATCCGCTCTATGTCTAGTAACGTTGCTTGCCACATGCGCCGCTTTGGTTTCCTGCAACAAACCAACGCAAGCCCAAGATGGCACAATTTTTACTTATACGACAGCACAAGGAAAAACAATTTCCTACACCGCTAGCGAGCTATTGAAGAGCTACCAGCAAGCAGGCAACAGCGCGTCAACAGAATTTGACAAAGTGTATGAAGTTCTAATTCGCAAGCTTTACAAGACCCCAGAGATGGCCACCTCGCTCGAGCGTTGCGAAAGAGAAGCCGAAGCTCAAGTTGCAAGTCAGATTCAATCGGCAACAAAGAATGCTGAAAGCAACAAAACCACGGTGAGAGAAGAACTCGAAAAGGTTTTCAACAATCTCAACGTTAATAATCTTCAAGAACTCCGCGACTATTATCTTTACCAAGAAGAGAAAGAACAATACGAGACCAAATTCAATAACGACTATCTTGATGCCATTCGCGACGGATCGGTCAATGGTTTGACTGACGATCAAAATTATTTGATGGCCGCAAGCGAGAACTACGGTATCGAAAATCGTGGCTGGATCAAAGAACAAGTTCCAATGAATATTCGCCATATTTTGGTTAAGGTCAGCGCTGCAGACGGTGACTACACCCAAGGCGAGCTCAGCGAAGACAAGAGCAGTGCTGGCGAAGCAACAAAACTCGCCACCACTATTATGCGTCTAGCAGGTGCTGATAGAGCGACTGGAACTGTTGCAGCTCCAAAGCGTGAGCCATTCTATGAAATCGCGCTCGACTCAGAAGATACTTCAAGCGCCGCAAGCTATGGCGAACTTGAAAATCCAACGACAAAAGTCATGGATCAAGATCTTGTTCCGGAATTCAAACTTGGAACATACGCTTTCGAGACACTCTATAACAAAGCTTATACCGGCACCGAATTATCCGATGCAGAGAAGGCTTATTATAAGAACAATGTTGCGACTTTGACCCCAGGCCTCACAGAAGGGGCGACCACTGTTGATGACAACATCGATGCTACTCAAGTTCTCGATGACACCGGAACGAAGATTTATGATTTCTTCAAAGACGGCGAAACATATGACGATGGAACAAAGGGTGGCATTGGTCAAATTCCTTATGGAGCGGCTGTCGCTTTACTCAAAGCCGCGAAAGTGACGACTGATAAAAACGGAAGCGACGTTTGGGGCGGCAAAGCCACTTTCTACCCGCGCAATATCCTATTTAATAAATATTTTAATAAGCACAACATTTGCGTCATCACCCCGAACGACATTGCTTATAACGATAACTCGATCAGCGCGGAGCTTAATAACGGTCAATACAAAGCTGAATACGGATCTCTTCCTGGATTCCAATTCAATACCACAAACGTTTTGCCTCAGTTCGAACATAACGTCTTGACCAACGATGAAGGCAGTATCATCTTGGCTGTTCGCGCTGGCGGTAGCAGCTATCAAGGAATTCACTTCATGGTCGTTCAACGCAGCGGCCTTGATCTCGAAGGAGCTTTCTATACTCCAAGCATTACCACCGATGCGGCAACAACAAGTAGCCTAAGCGAATATTACACCATGGTGAAACCTGGCGAAGCGGGTTACCCAACCAGCACCGGCGGAGAAAGGAAGCTTACCTTCATCAACTACAATAACGAACAAGATTCTCAATCCGCTACATGGAATACGCGCCAAAATCGCATTACGAATGCTGTGAAAAATTACAATGGTGCGATTAGCACTTATATCTTCCAGCGCCTTATCGAGCAAGGTTCCATCAAATTTGTTGACGAGGCAATGGAAAAACGCGTCCAAAATTACAGCAAAACGAAACGTATTTCCACCAAAGATGACAATTACCAAACTTGGGTCACCAATTGGAAGTCTTACGCCGAAAAGATTGAAGAGCAAAATCGTCAAAGAAGCATGCAATTCAAATTCGCGAATGAAGGAGGCAGTTACGAAGGTAACGCCACCGATAAACACCACATGCTAAGCGAAGTGTGCGCCATCGGTTACAAAGACCATAATTCGCGTGACTGGGAAAAAGGAGGAAGATGCTACTATGTTCAATAAAAAAAGCAAACTCTTCGTATTCGGATTAGCTGCTCTCACCGCAGGAGCGATGGTTGCAGGCTGTTCAACAGTCAAAGCAGTCCCACCCGCAAGCGAATACAACGAAGCAGCCATTCTCGTTGATGCAAACGATGCAAAAATCGATGTCACAAATAACACGATGAAGCAAATTTACGATGCGCTCGTGAATGAGGGTGACACCAATAGCGAAAAAATCCTCAATAACGTCCTTGTTTTATATAGTAAGAGCGTGTTCGGTGATTTCTTAGGCGAAGTCAAACCCGCCATGGATAGCGGTGATCAAACGAAGATTCAAAAAATCGCTGATGATTACGAGATTTATCACGATGATGAGGGGAAGGGCTCCATTGCCAAACTTAACATCATCTACCGCAATTTCATTTATCGCGTCATGAAGGTCTTCTATTCCTATGTGACAAATAGCACATATCAAGAGAGAAACCGGTTCATCGAAAAGAAGTTCTATGACGCACAAACAAAATCGAGTTATTCCTTAGGCTCTATTGACGAAACCAAGAAAGCCAAAATGAGTGAGCACAAACAAGTCGATGGCGCTTTCCATGTCGATGAACTCGCTAGTAACCCAGAGAAACAGCTTGACTCCTTCTTCGTCGATTTGTTCGGAGTTTATGGCAAAGATGCAAGTGGAGACACAGCGAATTCTTATATTGAACTAGCCATTCTTCCCGACATTTATCGTGATGAGCTTGTTTGCGAATACTTATATCGCGAGAACTACCGTACATTAGGCGTTTCTTACGCTCGTAAGGTCAATTACATCAAGCTCGCTGCTAACAGCACTTATCCTGCCGCTACAAAAGACCTCGTCACCTCTTATGCGGAGAAGGTTATCGAAGCCAACAAACTCGACAAATACCCATTCACCGTTCTTGACGCGATGGCTAAAGGAACCATCTTTGATGCGAATTCTCCAATCAAAGACGAAGCGGATAAGAACTTTATCAAAGAAATTTATGAATATGCTGGTTGGAAAGCCTTTGAAAACAGCGATTTCGATGGCTTGGATTCCAAATACAAAACCATCGTCGATAGCTATTCCACCACTATTTATAAGGAATCTACGTTTGGCGGATATATCTCCGATTACCTAAAAATCGGAAACGATACCGCTAACGATACTGATGTCGTCAAAGATTTTACTAACAGCGGAGCTTACACCCCTGAAACTGGCTTAGCAATCAAATATCGTAGCCTTTTGGCACAAGATGATACGACCAATGGCTGGTACACTTCCACTGGCTTAAGCGACATTCCTTCCGATATCAAAAACCGTATCTTTAACATGGGCGTCGCAAACGAAGTCGATGATAAAGAGCACAAAAAGAGCAATTACGTTTGGTATCGTAATGGCAATGGGACTACAGGAAAAGACCATTACTTAGTCACGCAAAAGGCTGCTGCAAGTGGCAACAAGACTCCTTACGTCATCGGTGATTCCGGCAATTGGTATCTCTTCGACGTCCAAGAAGCTGTCAAGAGTTCCAAACTCGCCAAGAGCGATAAAAACAACTATTACGATGTGCTAAAAGGCGAAACGTTCTATGCTGATTATGTCGCTCGTTCCATCGCAGCCACATTGTCTAGTTCTGATACTTACAAAAAGAGTAGCAATCAGTATTGGGTCAAGAAAATGACGCTCGTTTATCACGATCAAAGCGTCTACGATTATTTCAAAAAGACCTTCCCAGATCTCTTCTAGTCATCAAAACGAACTATAATATAGGAGCGAGTCACCTCGCTCCTTTCTTCTTCATATGGAGGATTATGGTATGAAAGATATATTTTGCAAAATTATCGATGGTGAAATCCCGTCGACCAAAGTTTATGAAGACGACGATGTTTTGGCGATTTTGGACATCTCACAGGTCACCAAAGGCCATACGCTCGTCATGCCGAAAAAGCATTATGACAATTATTTATCCTGTCCAAAAGAGACCATGCATAAGGTTTTTGATGTCGCTCAAAGAATCGGCCAAGCGGAAATGCAGGTATTAGGGGCGAAAGGCGTGAACATTCTAACCAACGTTGGAGAGCCCGCTGGACAAAGCGTGAATCATTTCCATGTCCATGTCATACCTCGCTATCTCGGCGGAGAAGGCGGCTTCCAAATCACGATGAAGAGTCAAGACACCTCTCATGTGGACTTGCCTTTGCTCGCTTCCAATATCGGTAAAGCCATCAAAGACTAAAAATGGGTTCATCGCCCATTTTTTATTTTGCTTCCACACTTTGCGAAAGTTTGTTATCTTAGAATTAGGAAAGGCAAATGCTCTTGGCTTAGCCAAGAATAAGCGCGAAAGGCGGCCTAGGCTCGTCGCGAATAGCTAGGTCGCTTTCGTTCTATTTATTTGAAAATAAGAATTGTAGAAAGTACGTCCATCTAAGGCGAGAATTCGTGAAGTCCATTCTCCTGGCTTCACATCTTTATAAGCGATGCGAAGAATTTCCATCTTAGCATCGAAATCATCAATCATTGCTAGAGCGAGCGCTTCTTTTGTTTCTGGTAGTTTTGCGGCCCCGTATTCAAGTTTTCCATGGTGGGAAAGCATCATATGTTTTAACAAAAGAATCTGTTCACTTTGAAGGCCGAGCTCATTGGCTTTCTTATCAATCATTTCCGTCGCGATGACCAAATGCCCAACGAGCTTCCCTTCGATCGTGTATTGCGTCGCTACAACGCCAGAAAGCTCTTTAATCTTCCCTAAATCATGAAGCAAAGTTCCTGATATGACTAAATCACGATTTAAGAGAGGATAGAGGTTACAAATCGCATTTGCAAGCCGTGTCATGGAAACGCTATGGTAAAGAAGGCCATTCGCGTATGCGTGATGGTTTCTTGCCGCGGCAGGATAGGTGAGGAAAGCATTTTTGTTATCTTCCACTAGGGAAGAAACAATCAGCCGAAGATCATGATCCTCGATAGAAGAGATAAAAGAATCGAGTTCTTCTTCCAGCGATTTTTCCGTTTCTGGGGCACTTTGCACGAATTTGGTGATATCGATTTGCTCAGAAGGAACAACATTGCCGGATAAGACCTTGAGCTGCAAACCATTATTGTACAAATTTACATCGCCACGAAAACTAACCACGTTACCAGCCACGAAAATATTCTCATCCCCCGCAACAATATCCCACTTTTTGGCATCGAGCTTTCCAGAACTATCTTGCAAGGTCATGTTGTAATATTGTTTCCCAGCGTTACTCACACAAACGCGGACTTCATCAACCAAGAATTGACACCCTTCCAAATGGTCACCACTTTTTAGATCTTTAATGTTCATGTTTAATCCTTTCCACTACAGTTAATACATCTTCGCTTCGGTAGCCTTTTTTGACAAGAAAAGACCATAGATGCGAGAAGAGCTCATATTCATTATTATACTTGCGCGCATATCGCGCGTATGCGGTAGATGCATCTACATAGAGGCGATTTTGAACTCTTTCGTCATCTTTCTCGTTCAAAACACAAAGGGCAAAATCAATTGCGTCTTTTTCAAATCCGCGACGTGACAAGGCATTCTTTGTTTTCTCCATGCGTGATAAATAGGGATAGGAAAGCAAAGAACGCGATAACGATGAGGCGTATTTCTTCGCGTTTTCTATTTCGTGTTGAAAAACAAGATTTCCTAAAATACGTGGAGAGATACCTTTTTTGAATTGTAGTTCTTCCAGAATTCTTTTTTTGCCATATAAAGCGTTTTCCCGTTCCTCTTTATAATCTTTCGCATAAGACTCATCATCAAGCAACCCATATCTCTCTAAGCTCTGAATCACGGCAAAAACCGCTTTTTCGTTCGGATTTTTCCGTAACAATTTTTCTTTCATCTCGCGCTTTGAATATTGCTTTCTTGCTAAAGAAGAAACGGCATAATCGCGCAATGAAGAAAGAGCGGATTCTTCTTTCAGAGAAGTGATTTCCGCCTCCGTAAGTTCTTTCCCTTCACGGAGATAGAAATTCGTGAAAGCGTCTTCGCTAAGAGAAAAAGAATAAGAACCCGCCTTTATAACGAAATAGCCCTTCTTGTCGCGGGAGATGGAATTAACACTAATAGTTTTTCTTGATGGCACGATGATATACCTCAATCACGGATGTATAGAACTGTTCTAAAGAATAGGGCTCAATCGAAGAATGAGCACGCGCGTAAACGGCTTTTTTCTCTTCTTGATTCAAAACTATAATTTTTCTGAGTTTTTTTGTCATATCCCCTTCATCAAAAAAGAAGAAACCGTTTTCCCCTTCGTGAAGAAGACCGGCAAGGGAATCGTCATAGCGGGCTAACAAAATATTGTCGCTTGCCATCGCTTCCATAAACGTTAGCCCTTGCGTTTCACTTGTGGAAGCACTCACAAAGCAATCCCCTAGTGCGTAATATTTCGGAACGGAATCTGGAGAAACGGGTCCAGCAAAGAGAACGTGGTCTCGAATGCCAAGTTTCTCAGCAAGAGAAGTGAGTTCTTCTAAAGCAGGCCCTCCACCCACAACAAGCATCACGGTTTTCGTTTCGGGTTTTTCTTCCAAAAAACGTGCATACCCTTTGATACACACATCAATCGATTTTTCTTTCGCAACTCTGCCTAAAGAAAGAATCACATAAGCATCTTCGTCTATATGAAGTTTTTTCTTAAGCTCTGATATTTCTTTTGAAGAGAAATTTGCGCGGTTAAATGCGGCAAAATCAATTCCCGTAGGAATAATGGAAATATAAGAATCGACATTGATCGAGCGCATGTATTCACGGATTTTTTCGCTCGGAGTAATGAACTCGTTCGCTTCGTTGGACTTGAAACGGACGTAACTACGAACCACGCTTTTTGCGGCACGATCAAAATACCCTTTGATTGCATAATAGGTGTAATCTTCCATCATAGTGTGGAATGTATAAACGCTTGCGACATGAAAGCGAGATGCATAAAGGAAGCCCATTTGTCCAACCATTCCATCAGTTTGCACATGAATAACATCAGGTTTGAAATCCTCAAGAAGGCGGGCGCATTTTTCATTCCATGGACTAGTCGGAGTTATATAGCCATAAAGCTTTTTCATAACGATGCCAGGAATTCTCATAACGTCGTCTTGATAATAAAACTCGCTATCGAAAGGATTCGTTGTTACGACAATAACTTCTTCTCCGTGCGCTTTTAATGTTCGGTATAAATTGCGAGAAGAGGTCGCGACACCATTGATTTCAGGCGGATAAGTATCGGTGAAAATAACGATTTTCATTCTTCTAGCCCTTTCGAAGAACCATCTGTTCGCTTTTTTGTTTTCTTTTTGCGTGGAAGAGGATCATCTGATTCATAATTTTTCAAACCAGCGCGAATCTGTTTTTTACTTAATTGCCGGGTTTCATAAAGGGTATCTGCGCTTGCTTTACGAATCTCATAAGTTTGGAGCTGAAGTGTAACGAAAGTCTCGCGATTGACGTATCCATAATATTCACGGTCTTCCCCATGGCTGTGATAGAAGGCGGCAACGAATCCAGATACAAGAACCACCGCATGGAAGGTAGCAAAGCGCCATATAATCTGCGCTGCGTTCATATTCGCCTCGAATGTTCGAACGATGAGACCGTTCTCAATGGTTGGCGAAAAAATTTCACGGAAAATACTATTGAAGAAAAGCTCGCTGACGCCAGCGCCACCTGGTAAAGGGAAGACACCAGTAACCATTTGGTGAAAGGCACTCAAAAAGCATGTATCAAACATATCCGCCCAATTGAACTGACCGCCAATCGCGTCCAATGAAGCGGCAGAAAAATACGGAATCGAATAGCGCAAAAAGAAATTGAGTTGGAACAAAATGCTCAAAAGAATCGTCACGGGTATATTGCTTTGCAAGCGGCGCAATTCCATTTTGAAGTTTTCAACCTGAACGCGAAGCGATTCTCTACTTTTCTCTGGATTTTTTATAAGATGGAGTTTTGCGCCCAAATTAATGACGTGATGCAACATGAAATTATGGAAATGATGCGAATAACTCATCAGGGCGAGAATAGCCAAAGTGCCTAGATTCAAAGCAAAGCCAATAATAATCAAAGGAAGCAATGTCAAGTGAATGCCGCCCCATCCGAATTCGAAGGAACTGAGACTCATAATTTTATTCCATTCAATCCCAATGGCGAGAAAGTCGAAAAGAATGAGATTACTTTGATACAAAATGAACCACATGACCATAATGGAGGCCGCGCTAGAAACCTCCACGCCTTGCTTTTTTAGCACATAAACTTGCATGACTTGGCCACCGCTCGCCCCTGGAGTGACCGCGCTATAAAAAGAGCCAATCAGAGAATTGAAAAAGCCTTGATACCAATGATATTTCCGGGTATAGAGACGACAAAAAATGAAGATTATCAGCCCATCGATGAAAAAAGCGCCAACGACAATCGCCAAAATGAGAATCATCCACTCCCAAGAAGCGCAGCGAATTGCGTTCCAAATAGCGGAAGCACCATTGACGATGTCGCCATTCTCCCCGGCGTTCCACAAAGAAAGAATAAGAGAAACGCCTGTTAAAATAAGGACGATGCCTACCGTAACGAGATATTTCCAAGCCCCGTTGTTCTTTTTTTGAGGCCCGCTCCCCTCGTTAGTTAATGCGTTATTTTGTTTTTCTTCTTGCATAGTAACCGCATTATTATACCAAGAAATCTCTTTCTTCACTCTATGAGTGTAGAAAAACCTCGATTCCAATCACTTCCACCTGCGATTTATCTAGTCGCATCGAAGAAAAACCAATATTATATTTTCATGAAGAATCGGTTGTTTCCATCTTTGATGAATTCACGCGATATCGGTGGATATATAACTCCTTTTGGGCAAACGCAAAGAGGTGTTATTTACCGTTCCGGGAGTCTCAGCAATATACATGAAACCGATTTAAACGAAATGAGTGGGAAACATATTACGGATATTTTCGATTTGCGTTCAAAAAGAGCGAAGGAAAGAGAAATTGATCCGACTTTGAACGACCCACGCTTCCATTATCATTCATTCTTTATCGAAGCGGGCGAGCGCCTTCCTTTAGACCGCGATGACAATATCGCAAATTACATCAAGATGTATTCTTCCAAAGACGAAATCACCCCCATTCTCAAAGAGATAGCGTCTTGCAAAAAAGCTGTTCTTATTCATTGCTCTGCGGGAAAAGATAGGACAGGGGTAGTTATTTCCTTACTTCAATTCATCGCAGGTGTTCCCCTAAAAGAAATCAATCAAGAATATCTTCTTTCTTTTTTTGACATTGACGACCATGTTCGAAAACTAAAGATTTCTTACCCTGATCTGTCCCCTGTATATGATGAAAGAGACGATTCTTTCTTGCCTGCTGTTTTTGAAATTTTAAAGAGCAGATTCCAAACGGAAGAATCCTATTATCGTTTCATGGGGCTGTCCGAGGAAACGATACAAGCATTAAGGAGGAAACAATTTAAATGAAGATACTTATTATCGGAGGGACCGGAAGGATTTCGTACAAGACCTCGGAATATCTCATCCGCCAAAAACACGATGTGACAATATTGAATCGCGGGAACCACAGAAATCTTGGCTTGGATTCTTATAGTGTGACCGCCGACATTAATCGCCCCGAAGAAGTCAAACTCGCTTTAAAAGATCGCGTTTTCGATGCCGTCGTTGATTTTCTATCCTTTACGCCAAAAGACATCGCCCTTCACCTCTCTTATTTTAAGAACTCACCACATTACATCTTCGTTTCATCGACCGTTGCCACAAATCGGAAATGCGTGCATATGCCCTTTGATGAAAATACGCCTTTAGGCAATCCCGATAGTGAATACGGGAACAACAAAGCGCTCTCTGAACGTTTTCTTTCTTCGTGTGGCTATCAAAATTATACGATATTGCGTCCTTCTCACACTTTCGATGAACGAGAATTCCCAACGTTAATTCACGGAAAGGGAACATTTACCATCGTCCACCGGATTCTTGAAGGGAAGCCGATTCCAGTCATTGGAAACGGGGAAGGGCTTTGGTCCATTTTATATGCAGAAGACTTTGGAAAAGCATTAAACGTGTTATTAGGAAATGAGCAATGCTTTGGTGAGGTTTTTAACGTCACTGCTTTAGAAAGTCATACCTGGAAAGAAATATTTGAGCTTGAAGGTTCTATTTTAGGACAAATGCCTATCCTTTTCTCTTTGCCATTGGAAAGGTTCGTCCAAGATTATCCCGCCTTTCACGATGGCCTTGTCGGAGATAAAGCGATATCAAGCAGTTTTGATAACCGAAAAATCTGTAAAATCGCCCCTATTTTCAAAACGCAGTGCAGTCTAATCGATGCGCTTATAAGAACGAAAGAATATGTGTTTCAACACGAAGAAATGCAAAAGATTGATGCTCAATTTGATTCCTTTTTAGATGAAATTTGCAAAAAATACCGCTGATTTAAAAGGATAATTAGTCATTATTAATTTGCGAAATTACTTCTAGCAAAGAAGAAGCGGAAGCCTTGAGCTTGTTTCTTTCTTGTTCGGTCAAAGGAAGCTCTAGTACTTTTTCTACCCCGTCTCTTCCTACTAAAGACGGGATCGATAGAGCAAGGTTTTTTAAGCCATACGTTCCTTCTAGTTCGACGGAAACAGGGAGCATCGTATGCGTATTATTGACGATGCAAGAAACGATATGCGAGACGGAAAGAGCAATCCCGTAATAGGTCGCCCCTTTCTTCTCGATAATCCGATAAGCAGAGTTTACGACATCGTCTTGAATTCGCTTCATTCCTCCGTCGTGATCTGTATAACCCCGCAACGCACAAAAATCGTTCAATGGAACACCGCTGATATTCGCACCGCTCCAGATGGCGGTTTCGCTATCGCCATGCTCTCCGATTATGACTGCGTGCACGTTTTTCGCGTCCACTGTCAAATGCTTGGAAAGAAGATATTTTAAACGAGCCGTATCCAAAACGGTTCCGCTTCCAAATACGCGGTTTTTCGAGAAACCGCTCTCTTGATAAGCGATGTGCGTCAAAATATCGACTGGGTTTGCAACGAGTAGCAAAATGCCTTCAACTTCGACTCGTTTTAATTCGCGAACGATAGATTTCGTGATATGGGCATTCGTCTGAATCAAATCGAGTCTTGTCTGCCCTGGTTTTTGCGCCGCGCCAGCCGTAATAATGATGACGGAAGCATCCTTGATTTCCTCATAATCCCCCGCATGAATATCTACGGAAAACGTATAAGGAAGACCATGTGCCAAGTCCATTGCCTCCCCTTCCGCTTTATCTTTGTTTTGATCAATGAGGACAAGCTCATTGAATTGCCCTTTTTGCATGAGGGCGAACGCAATCGAACTTCCGACGAATCCGCAGCCGATGATGGCTGCTTTTTTGATGTTCACCATAACTAGCCTCCTTTATGAATAAGACAAGTATAGCGAACTCCAGTGGATTCTTCTTTTATGATGCTTTAATTAATTATCCGAACGTGCAAAAGCGTTCTTCATTAGCATGCTGCTTTCAAACAAAACGCAATTTAAAACACGGTCGGTCTCTTCTTTCGCCATCTTGGAGATATCCTCATTCGCTTGAGAAAGCAAAGCGATATCATTTTTCGCTAGGAAAAGCTCATCGAAATGATGAAGCAATGCATGCGCTTGATTCGCTACCGCGTTTTGATAACGCTCAATATGAATGGCGTTCTTTTGGAAGTGAGAATCAGATAAAGCGCCAATCAAGCGGCTCGACCAATAGAAGTTATCCGTAGAAACGCGAAGAGTAGTGTTTCCAAAATACGCAGGAATTTTATCCACATTCGCGTATAGAGGGACCAAGGCGTTGAAGACGTTCGAGCCAAAGCAGACCCATTCAAGAGCAGCAATTTTTTCTGGGAGACCATTACGAATCTCTAGCAAAGCCATAAAAGAGGTTCGATTGACTCCGATGGAACGATAAATGTTTTTCTTATCGGACTCGCCTTTTAAGTAAGGGTCGAATTCCGTTCCTTGATAATGGGAAGAAAGAAGATATTTAACGTCTTCCACGGTAATTTTATTTTCTGGAATAAGGCTCCAAGGGATATCATCACTTTCTGGAGAATAATCTCTATTATCGCCTTCCCAACGGATTGCTTTTGGGCATAAGTAACGGCCCATATACCAGGCCCTAGGGGTGTTATAGATGTGGTCACTGTCATCGTGACTGCCAAATGCCAAGCGAGGATTGAATGCTTTCTCGTCTTTCCCTAGATAAAGGTGATTCTTTTCTACAAACTCTTTTAAATCCTTTGAGCAGAGATTCTCCCGCTTTTCGCCATAGGCATCCGACAAATCAAATTCATCCATGCCGAACTGATTCGGCATAATCACACAGCGGTCATCGGGAACCTTCTTGGCAATCCAATGGTGCCCGCCGATTGTTTCAAGCCACCATACTTCTTGACTATCATTAAAAGCAATTCCGTTTGGCTCATAAGTACCATATCGTTCCAAAAGCTCACCTAAGCGGAGAACCCCTTCTCTAGCGGTATGAATATAAGGAAGCACAATGGCCACAAGGTCTTCTTCCCCAATCCCCCCGATACATTCCTTTTTCGTTTTCGTTTTAGGAGAATATTCGACATAAGGATCGGCGCCAAGTACCCTTGGGTTGCTCGTTATCGTTTCTGTCGCCGACATAGCGACGTTACAAGAATTGATTCCTGCTGCGCCCCAAATCCCTTCTTTCTTGTCCACATTTGGCATCAACGTGTAACGCAGTGCTTTATTTGGAAGTTCAACCGTTACGTGACTGATTTTGGAGCGATAAATGCGTGGCTGCTCATTCGGCTTCACGACAACCATCTTCTTCACATGGAAAACGCCAGAAGGCGAATCGTCGTTCCTTGCGACCATCGTGCTTCCGTTATACGAAGCATTCTTACCGACAAGTATTGTTGTGCATGGCATATATATTCCTCCAAAGCGAATCTCATAATAATCGTTTTTTCACAAACTCTATTATATAGCAACACATTTTACTTAGTTAGTATATACTAACATATCCCTAAATAAAGGAGGGGACCTATGAACGCCATCATCATCTCCGCAATATCACTCTCCATCATCTTCCTAGCAACGACTTTAGGAAGCTCTTTCGTCTTTTTCTTCAAAAAGAATTTTGGTCCAAAAACGAATAATGCAATTCTTGGTTTTGCTGGAGGCATTATGATATCCGCTTCTTTGTTCGGCTTGATTATCCCCTCTATCGAAGAGAGCAAGTCCATCATACCAAACGCTTCCTGGTTACCACCCATCGCCGGTTTTTTACTTGGTGGGCTATTGCTTTGGATCATGGATAAAACCATCCCTCATCTTCATCCATCAAGCGGCGTTGAAGAAGGAAAAAACGTATCTTTGAGCAAAAACTTCAAATTCTTCCTCGCTGTCACGATTCATAACATCCCTGAAGGATTATCCGTTGGGTTCGCTTGCGGTTTAGCCCTGAAAGGTGAATCGTCGGAGTTACTCTATTCCGCTTTATCTCTTGCTCTAGGAATCGCGATTCAAAATATTCCAGAAGGCGCAGCGATTTCAATACCGATGTTTGGCGAAGGAGAAAAGAAAGGGAAATCTTTCTTATTCGGCATGATGTCTGGTATTGTCGAACCACTTTTTGGCGTTGCTGGTTTGTTTTTGGCGCAGCTATCCATAATCACACCATGGCTCCTTTCTTTTGCCGCAGGTGCGATGTTTTATGTGACGCTAGACGAAATCCTTCCCGAGTCACGAAAAGAGGGATATGAACACTATGGATTATGGTCGTTTATGATTGGCTTTGTATTAATGATGGCCTTAGAAATCACGCTCTAAGAAAGAAATCGTGACATCCGTTCCATATCCTGGCACAGATTCGAGTTTGATAAAGCCACCATATTTGTTGACGGCATGTTTCACAATCGATAAGCCTAGCCCCGTCCCCCCGTTTTGACGACTATGGGATTTATCCACTCGATAAAATCGCTCAAAAACACGGCTTTGGTCTTTTTTGGGAATTCCAATTCCAGTATCTTTGACTTCGATGCGATTCGAGCTAAGAGAAAGGGTAACGCTCCCGTTTTTCACGTTATACAAAATCGCATTCTCTAGCAGGTTTTTGAGGATGAGCCTCGCGTCTTTTTCCTCCATTGGGAAAAGGCAATTCCCCTCTAAAGAAATAGAAACTTCTTTTTCGTCCGCTAAAGGGGTTAATTCAGCAACAATAGTTTTGGCAAGAGAAGCAAAATCCAAGGGAGGGGTATCACTTTTCGCTTTTTCTTCTTCCAACGCACTGATATTGAGCATGTCTTGGATGAGCGAAAGCATGCGCGAGGTGGAAGCGCCAATCTTCGCGGAGTATTCTTGTATTTTGGGATCGTTCACGCTGAGCGCAATCAATTCGTTAAAGCCCTTTATCGTCGTCAAAGGCGTTTTTAATTCGTGACTTGCCGCATCAACGAATTCTTTTCTCTGTTTTTCATTTACGACTTGAAGTGTGATATCGTTCAATACGAAAAGGGAAAAGCATTCCGTTTCTTTTCTAGAGGCCAAAAACGTTTTCTTTTTCTCCGCGTCGTAATACATATTCCCGTTTGCCAAAGTGATTTCTTCTTTCAATGTGCTTCCGCTTATCAAGAACATATCTTTCGCGGAATCATTCGCAAACACGACCTTTTTGCCTTGAACAGCAAGAATCGGGTTTGGGACGCTAGAAAGAAGAAGCGACAATTTGTCTTCTTCTTCTTTTCTTTTGAGCAAGGACGAAGAAAGGCTCAAAGAGATATCGTTAATATCCTGAAAGATGTTACCCAATTCATCATGGGGATAGGACGCACTCTGAATTGGCTCGTTGTTTTTAATTTTGCCAAGATTGTGTTCGATTTCCTTCAACGGGCGAAGAGAGTGAGAAGAAACATACGCAATCGCAAAAATGGAGCAAGATAAGGCGAGAAGTGTGATAAGTCCCATCCACGGCGTATAGCTTGTCAAAAAGCGAGTGAGAGAAGAAGTTTCCAAAGCGATGCGTATCACGTACGTCTTTGTTTCAATAATCTTGCTTTCCGCATAATAAAGCGATTCCACGCCAAATGTGGAGGAAGAACGGATCACCACTTTCGGATTTCCCTCAATCGCGGCGATGAATTCTTCACGGTCTTTGTGCGATTCTAGTTTGCTCGCGTCTTCTTTCGAATCCCATAAAACAGAGCCCTCTTCGTTTAAAATCGTTTCTCGCACCGATTCATCGGTAACGGATAAGACATTGAGATTCCCGTTAAACGCATTCTTATATGCATGTGTCAAACTGATAAGATGGCTTTCCGCTTCGCTAAGAACGCTATTGTGGGCAAAGAAAATGCCAAACGAAAATGTAAAAGCCAAAGCGAGAACGAGGATGAGGGAATTCCAAATAATCAATTTCTTTTTCATCGTAATAAGTAACCTAGCCCCCGGACGGTCTCAATATTCACGCTAGAAGAGACAATTTTCTTCCGTAACCGCGAAACAAACATATCTAGCGTCCGCGTCTCTATTTCCGCGTCGATCCCCCAGACATCACGAAGCAGTTGGTCTTTGGAAATCACAAGCGATGGATGTAAGAGGAAATAAGAAAGAAGGTCATATTCTTTTAGGCTAAGAGAGAGCGATTCGCCATTCATTTTGATTTCGTGGAGCGATGGAACAATGGCGAATTCTTTGTAAGTAAAAGAATCTGTCTTTGCGCATTTTCGGAGATTCGCGTTGATGCGAGCGATGAGTTCCATGATGCCAAAAGGCTTGCTGAGATAATCACAAGCCCCTTCATTGAGCCCTTTGACTTTATCCGTTTCCTTGCTTTTGGCGGACACCAAAATCACGGGAATCGATGAATACTCCCCTTCCATGAGTGTCTTGAGCAGTTCCATCCCGCTCATGCCTGGAAGCATGATGTCCAGTAGAATCAAATCCGGCTTTTGATCTTTAAGAGTTTGATAAAAAGAGGAAGCGTCAGGGAAAGTCACGCAGCGAAAACCGCCCATTGGCAAAGCTTCCTCATAGAGAGTACGAATGCTTTCTTCGTCATCGACGCAATAAATCAGTTGATTCATAATTAGGAAACAAGATGGGTTCCCGTGGAAGAATAGTCAACCCATTCGCCCACGTTTACCGCATGATCGCCGATTCTCTCCAAATACTTTGCGATCATCATGAATATTATAGACTGTTCCGCGTTTCTCTCATCCTTCTTTATTAATCGCAGAAGATCTTCTTTGATGATTTTGTAATATTGGTCGACCCTGTCGTCATCTTTTTCAAGTGACCGCGCCTCTTCAACATCCCCTTTAATGAAGGAATCCACAGCTTTTTCCACCATCGAAGAAGCACATTCTCCCATTTTGGGAAGGTCAATCAACGCTTTGATATAGGGCTCGTTTGGGAAGGAAATCACTTCTTCGGCGATATCGACGCTATAATCGCCGATTCGTTCTAAGTCGGTAATCATTTTTAATGCGCTTCCGACTTTGCGGAAGTCTTTGGCGACAGGCTGATCGAGGAGCAAAATGCGGAAACAACTATTTTCAATGTCTTTCATCAAATTATCGATTCGTTTGTCTTCCTCGACGACTTCTTCCGCTAATTGTTTATCTTTATCAACCAATGAACGAAGGGCTTTTTCCACCGAAAATGAGGCATATTTCCCCATTTCGATAAGTTTTTCCATCACTTCGCTGATTTCTCTTTCAAAGCGGTTTTCCATATTATCCGAACCTCCCTGTAATATAATTCTCCGTCCGTTTATCCTTAGGCGAAGAGAATAATTCTTCTGTTGGGGCGCTTTCCACGAGTTCCCCAAGAAGGAAGAAGGACGTCGTATCGGCAACGCGACTTGCTTGCTGCATATTGTGCGTCACGATGACAATGGTGACTTCTTTCTTTAACTCATTCATGAGCTCTTCGATTTTCGCGGTGGAAATCGGGTCAAGCGCACTGGTGGGTTCGTCCATAAGAAGCACTTCCGGATTCGCCGATAAGGCGCGAGCGATGCATAGCCGCTGTTGCTGCCCTCCCGATAAAGAAAGGGCACTATGGCTGAGATTATCTTTGACTTCTTCAAATAGAGACGCCTTCTTTAAGCTTGTCACAACAATCTCTTCAAGTCTCTTTTTATCGCGGATTCCGAATGTCCTCGGGGCATAAGCGATGTTATCGAAAATCGACATTGGGAAAGGATTGGGCTTTTGGAATACCATTCCCACCTTTTTCCGCAATGTATTGATATCAATCCCTTTTTCATAGATGTTTTCATCGTGAAAATACACCTTGCCTTGGATATGGCAATCGGAGATTAAATCATTCATGCGGTTCAAAGACCGCAAAAAAGTGCTTTTCCCGCATCCGGATGGGCCAATCAAAGCGTGAATCTTCCCCTTCTCAATCGCAAGATCGATGCCTTTTAAAGCCTCTTTCTCGCCATAAAACAGATGCAAGGAGTCACTGCGGATAATGATTTCATTTCCCATGTTTTCTCCTCCTTTCAAAATAAGCAGAAAGCAAATACGCAATCACATTCAAGGTTAAAACGAGGAATAGCAGCGCCAAAGAAGCAGCACCCGCCTCCTCGATATAGCCAAACGAAGCGAAATAATAAATATCAAGCGCAAGTGATGTGCCTGACGACATAAGGGAAGTGGGAATAAGATTCACGACCATCCCTATGGTAAGAAGCAATACGGCGGACTCGCTTACGACTCTTCCAATGGAAAGGATAATAGAAGTAAGGATTCCAGGCAGCGCGCTAGGCAAAACAACATGGAAGATTGTTCGCACTTTGCTCGCGCCAAGAGCAAGGGAAGCTTCACGTAAGGAATTCGGAACCTCTTTTAAGGCCTCTTCCACGTTTTTGACGATGGTTGGAAGGATCATAATGACAAGCGTTAATCCGCCCCCGAGCAAGGAATACCCCCAACCGAAGCTAATCACGAATACAAGATACCCGAATAAACCATACACAATCGAAGGAATAGAAGCCAAAGTCTCAACCGCGACCCTGACGCATTTCGTGATAAGGCCGTTCCCTTTTGCATATTCCACTAGATAAATCGAAGTCGCGATTCCTAAAGGAAGACCGACGGCTAAGGAGATTAAAATCAGTTGCAAAGTGCCAATCGTCGCAGGCCAAATGGACATTTCCTCGCCGTATTCGCCAAAAAGGAAGGAAAAGGAAATGCCCCCACTACCTTTTGTGAAAATAAAAAGGATAATGCCGATAAGCGCAATTAAGCTTATCCCCAAAGAAAGGAGAGAAACATATTTGAGCCCCTCGAAAAAGTGTTTTTCCATTTTCCAAGAACGGAGATTGATTTCCATCATCTTTCCTCCTTTTCAAGCAATGAGAAAACGACATTGAGCAACAAAGAAAGAAGGAACAAAATCACGCCAGAGCAAAACAATGCGTCCATTGCATCGGGAATGACATTGAGTTCCATCGCCCCCATGGCAATATTTGCCGTGAGCGTTCTAACGGGTTGCATTAAAGAAGTCGGCATCTGCGGTGATCCTCCGATTACCATTATGACCGCCATCGTTTCCCCTAATGCCCTTCCCGTCGATAATACGACCGCGGCCAAAATGCCACGTCGACTCGCTGGAACGATGACGCGAAAAACCGCTTGCGCTTTGCTAGAACCAAGTGACAACGCGCCTTCGTAATAGCCATAATCCGTCGCATTCAAAGCATCAAGACTCACGCCGACCATGGTAGGAAGAATCATGACGGACAAAATGATAGAGGCTGCTAAAATACCATCACCAATCCCGTTTGGAGAAAGGTAATTTTGAATAAAAGGCACGATAACAACCATACCGAATAAGCCGTAAATGACAGAAGGGATACCCGCGAGTAAATCAATCAGCGCACGCACGGGCCTTACGATTTTTTTAGGCACAAACGCAAAAAGGCTAATGGCGACAAATAGCCCTAAAGCGCATCCGAGCAAAGAAGAAAGGATGGTGACATAAAAAGTGGTCACAATCATCGGCCAAACGCCGAATGATGGCGGGTTCCCTAATGGTGACCAATCCATCCCGAACAAGAAATTGCCCACGCCATACTTAAATAAAAAGGGGGCTCCATAAGCAAAAAGGAAAACGACAATTGCAACCAGGAGCCCTAAAGCCAAAATCGCGGAGAGGGCAAATGCTGCCCTTGCTCCGCGTTCTTTCGCTTTTTCTATGTTCAAGCGAGACACTTTCATGCGATCAGTTTCGACCAGGAAGTGATTGGCGCTTCCGCGTTTGGATTATAAATCGTGGACAAATCTTTTTTGGAGATGGTGACCACTGGGTTTTTCAAATTCACGATAAGAGCGATACCGTCTTTGCAAACCGTGAACGGTGTGCAACTAGCGGCCTTTTTGGAATTGAATTCTTCGGAAATCATGCCGAAGTTGGAGATGCCATTTTCGGCGTTATTATAACCAGTTCCGCTACCGCCACCACTCACTTCGACACGAATGTTCTTTTGGTGTGCCATATATTTTGTGGCGATTTTCGTCATAAGAGGTTGCAAAGAAGTCGAACCAGAGATCGAAATCGTTTTGGCATCAGCGAATTCTGGAGTGTTATATTCCGTTACTTGATCAAGAATTGAAACGTATCCTTCCTTCGCTGCAAGGTCTTGAACCTCTTTAGAACCAAGATATTCAAGATAGTCTTTATAAACGGGGTCAGTAACGGTTTCTGCTTTGTAGATGACGTTTAATGGTCTAGACAAAGCATAGGTACCGTTTTTAATGGTATCGCTAGTGGCGTCCACACCATCGACTTTAACCTTTTTCACCGAATCATCGACATAGCCTAACGAATCATAGGCAATGGCATAAGGATTCGTTGCCACTTTGGTTAAAACGGCTGATGTACTATTCGCCGTGATAGCGCCCGTCGGGTCTTTGGCTCCTTTTAAGCCAAGGATTTCTAAAAATGCGCCTTTGGTTCCGCTTCCATCCTCTCTCACCACAATGGCGATGGACTTATTGGCGTCAAACGCTTGTTGTTGCGTGCAGGAGACGAGTGCTCCTAACGCGACTACTCCCATGAGTAATTTCTTTTTGTTCATTTTCGTTGCTCTTTTCTTTGTTACGCCAATAACTATCAACGTTCATGAAAAGGGAAGTAACCACAAAAAGGAAAAAGAACTGTAACAAGAATGTAAACAGATGGGGAAAGCTCGGCTGGATGCGAACGATGCATTCGCCTTCTTTTGCGAATCTCCTATAACCACGCTATATCTTTGAGAGTCTATGGCTGAGCGATTTCCTCTCTTTCTGTAGCGATGCCGCCACGGAGAATCCCGTCTGAACGATTCCGCCCTTTATTGCCGATGCAGAAAGCCATAGCAAGGCGACAAATGCTAACGCCGCTTCCATAAACGAGGACGCCAAGCCTCCGTTAAAGGCCAGGTCGCTAGTTCTTATGGGGCGATATCCAAGAAATTTCTTGATTAAAGGCCGAATAGGAACCCAAGCGATGGCTTTAATCGAGCCAAGCCAGCTCTTTTTCGACCTCCCAAAAGCTTTTGCCATCCCAAATTTTTGCTTTCAAGAATATCTCTCTTAATGTCTCCTCGTTAAGGGCTTCGATTTTGAATTCCTCGTAATCTATGAGATCCCCATTCGAATCTAGGATGTTCTCATAGACTTTATTATCAATGTTTTTAGCTTTCCACTTTCTGACCCAAAGATGCATTTCGTGCTTGTCATTAAAAGCTCCGTCTAAGAAATAAATATGGCCTTTGTAATAGATAGTGGCGTCCGCGTTCCACCATCCGGTGTCCAAGAATTGGCTGAGATTACCATTGATCATATCCGATATCCTCCAAATAGTATTTGTACTTTTCTTTCACTTCCTCACTAATGAACTCAGGGTCTTGGCGATCCAAGCCAGGCAAATAACGATGCATATGTCATATGCTATGCAATCTGTCGCCGTTGTTTAAATTCGGCTCAGGATGATATGCGATTTCGATGATCGGCATATGATCCTCGCCATAAATCCTCATGGCGTGGAAAACGCCCCTTTTGTAAATGACGTAAATCGAATTTGGGGAACGAGAGTAATCTGGCATCGAACGGTTTCTCCCTATGCCTTCTATAACCTTTTCGCCATGAAGCAAGATATCAGTGGTTTCGTACTCTTCGTCCGTAATGCGCCCGTTCTTAGCAACAGATCCTCTTGATGACATATCAATTTACCTCCTCGCATCTAGTTCCATCCCAACTGAACAATCGCATTTGGTTTCTTTGAGATAACTGTTTTCTGCCACCAAAGGAATCTTCATAAGGAATTATACATACATCATCGGGGATCCCCACCATGTTTTGGCCGACGCATATCTGCCTTGAGTTAGGAAACCTTTTTCTTAGTTCCAAAAGGCCTTTGAAGAACATAGGCCTAACAAAGTTCATTGTTCACGCCAAGGGTAGATATGAAGAAAGTGGAGCCGTCTTTAAGACCAGCGAAACAAATATCGTAAGTATCCTCATCCACCCAGCCGACTGTTGGATAAACCCGAATTCCATAACTCTGAAGATGTCTTCCGAACCAGCGTGATTTTCCGACAGCTTGGATGATGGACCATTTGTTCATTCCCGGATGCATGCTGAAATCAAGTGATGTAGCCCCATAATATCCCGAAATTCTTTGAATGAATTTCATTGGATTCTCATATTCCTTTTCTAACGAATCGTCGAAAAGGAAGGAATGGACTATTTTACGCTCTCTGTCCACATCGCTTTTCGAAATGTTAGCGGGATTGATTAAAAACAAATCGCTTCCCAGCAAAGAAATAGGTAATTCCTCCTTTTCGATGAAAGGGATGTCAAAGATGTCCTTTCCCCAGCCAATCGGCTCAGGGCGCATAACGTTTGTAAATTTTTGTGTATTATAAATAGGCATAATATTAAAAGCCTCCTTTTGTTATTGAAGCGACCTTTGATATATAATCCCTATGGGTCCTGGGATTTTATTTCTCAAGGTCTTAGCCAAGGCACTGGCGGGTGTCTTGGCCTTTTTGTTATCCGTGAATTTTAGCGTATCTAGTTCTGGCGGCTGATTGAGTAACATGATATATCCTCCTTATCTTGTTTATAGAAAGCTCCTTGCACTGCTCATAAGGCATAAGAAGTTCTGAAGCGAAGGTGTCGGCCTGCCACTCTGGATCCTCGAATACTCTTGGCTTGGCAGGGGAAATCGTTCTCGAAAAAATCATTAAATTTAAAACTCTATGAAGAACAAAATGCCCTATTTCGTGGGCGATTGTGAAATTTGCTCTGCAATACCTTTTGCGAGTGGCTTGTTCGATGACGGATTCCTTGAAATAAATTGTGCCAGTCGTTATATCCGTCTTGGCTTCCTCCATTCTTTCAAAGGCAGAATCTTCATCAGGCAACACTGCGTAGTTGAATCTATATCTAGAGAGTTTAAAGATAAGAATGTCTAGCGCCTTAATCATATTGATGCTCTTATCATTGCTTGCCTCCAAAAGCTTCTCCCTTGTAAAATGAGCAACATTTCTTATATCTATAGTTTTCAGGGGTTTAGCTATTCTATTTGTCATCATCGCCTCCTAGATACCTCATAATCTTCTCGCACTCGTCCGGTGAAAGATCCTTTAGCTTCCTAGATAGTGTGAAGGCCAGCTGTCTTTTGCGGGCATATCGTTGAATGCAGAGATATGGAAATCTTGCTGGCTGAATTCGCTTCGGCCTTAACAAACTCTTCCTTTCTCTCCTTCGAAAGATGATAGGTTTCACTCAGCCTATCAACAAAGTCCGCAGGAATTTCGCGCGTTCCATTCTCAATAGCGGATAAATAAGACATAGATATTCCAAGTTTCTTGGACATTGAAGATAGGTTCTCGCCCTTGTCTATTCTAAGTTTCCTGATCTCCTTACCTAATTCTGTAATCATTTTTATCTCCTTTGTAACTGATATAACGCATAATCTAGAGGATTAATTCCACTTTTTTGTAGAGAATCTCTTCAAATACTAATATGTGATTAGAATTCTCGAACTGTAAATGAGGTTCTTGCACCGTAAATAAAGAGGTTGAGAACCGAAACCCCATATTCCTAAGAATCTTTAGTTTTGTTTCTTTCTTTACTAAGGCAAATTTCAAATACGAAACCATATTTATTTGTCCACATGGTTCATATAGGCTTCTCATGGCGGAAAGAAGGAAGAAGCGAACTCTTCGTTTCTTCCTTCTTTCTAGCGTATACTATGGGGGTGCTAACTCATTTAACGATCAATAACCTAGCGATCATCGAGAATATCGATACATCCTTCCAAGATGGATTCACTGTCTTAACGGGTGAAACCGGTGCTGGAAAAAGTCTTGTCATAGACTCCCTTTCTCTCTTATTGGGAGCGCGCGCCTCAAGCGAACTCATCCGCCAAGGAGAAGAGAAAGCGACCATTAAAGGTACTTTTCACTTGCAAAAACCCGCATTGGAAGCACTATTGACGCGCTTAGGCGTCAGTTGGAACGAAGGAAACGTTCTCATCGAAAGGACGATCGGAAGAAGCAGGAACTCCATCAAAGCGAATGGAACATCTATCACTTTAAGCGATTTGGAGAAAATCGCCCCCTATCTAGCGGACATTCATAGCCAGTTCGATTTCGAGAAAATCTTGAATCCTGAGAATTACCTTGGCATCATCGATGGATTCTCACGTGAGCTCATCGCAAATTATCATAAAGCGTATTTCTCCGCTTTAACCACATACAAAGCTAAAAGAGACGAATACGCCGCTTTAGTGGAAAACGAGCGAAAGCTCAACGAAAGCCGCGACTTTTATGAATATCAATATAAAGAATTGGAAGCGATGAATCTAAAGAGTGGCGAAGAGGAAGAAATTGCTTCAGCATTATCGCTCCTTCGAAATTACGACAAAATCTATTCTTTGGAAGAAGAAGCAAAAGAGATTATCGACGGGGACTTTTTGGACCATTATTACGACTTAAACAAAATTCTAGCAAAATTGTCTTCTTTTCAGCCCCAATACGCGGAAACGCAAAAAGTATTGGACGATCGCTATTATGAGCTCGTGGATACCCTTCAGAGTGTCAAAAAACAATTCGGTCGTGCCGATTACGATCCTTCTAAACTTGAAGAATTGGAAGAAAGAGAAAACGACATCGCCTCATTGAAACGGAAATATCGGAAAACCTTCCCTGAATTAATCGCGTATCGTGATGAACTCGCTTCGATGTTAAGCGAAGGCGCTTCTTTTGAAGAAGCAATCGCGGCAAAGAAAAAAGAAATGGATGATGCTTTTGTCGTCACGCTCGAGAAAGGGAAAGAATTATCTTTGTTAAGGCAAAGAAACGCCAAGTCCATAGAAGAAGAATTAGAAAAAAGCCTGTCCGATTTATTATTGAAGGCAAGATTCCAAATCTTGTTCTTGCCCGTGAACACAAATAATGAGAATTGCTTGCTCGATTCTGGCATCGACGTCGTCGATTTTTTAATCGAAACGAACGTCGGCGAAGGGCTAAAGAGCCTTAGCAAAGTCATTTCAGGAGGCGAAGCGAGCCGCATCATGCTCGCCTTTAAGGCGCTATTCATCAAAGCGAATCAAATCCCCACTGTCATTTTCGATGAAATTGATACAGGAATCAGTGGTGAAACCGCGCAAGCCGTCGCTAGGAAAATCCGTGAAATCTCCCTTTCTAGCCAAGTCATCGCGATTACCCACATGCCTCAAGTGGCTTCCTTAAGCGATCACCACATTCTTATCGAAAAAGAAATCAAAGGGAATCGCACCTTCTCTCATATGAAAGAATTAAACCTCGAAGAAAAAATCAAACAGGTCGCCTATCTCATCTCTGGCGATAAAATCACCGAAAAGCAACTCGAATACGCAAAAGAGATGGTTTTAGCGAAACGCGATTAACCAATCGTTTCTTCTTCATTCATCTCAATTTGTTTAGTCTCATCATTAGAGCCGTCATTGCCGATGGCTTTTTTCTCTTCATCATCAAATTCGATATTGGCCACTTTATTGAATTTCGTACCAATCTTTTCCACTGTCTTAGAGAAAGATTCGCTCTTCTTGGTCAAGGATTGAATGCCGCTATTGAGCGACTCCCAGCGCGGAATGAAACGTTCGAATTCTTTCCCTAGCGCGGCCAATTGCTGGTTGATTAGCGCGATATTCTTACTCTTCTTCGCATCGATTTGGATCACGCGGAAAGAAGCAAGAAGCGGCTGAAGGATGGTTGGCGATACCAAAACAACATGCTTTTTCTGAGCGAGTTCAAGCAAATCGGAGAATTCATTATGGATATAAGCGAACACGCCATCGTTCGGAATGAACATAAGCGCATTGGAAATCGTCTTTCCTTTGACAATGTATTTCGATGTTTCTTCGATACGTAATCTCGTCGCATTCTTAAAAGCGGCTTTCGCTTGAGCGATTTCACTATCCGTAAGATGTTTGCTGCTATCAAATAAGTCTTCATATCCCGTTAAAGAGAATTTGCTATCGATGCAAACAATTTGGTGATGCGCTTCTCCATCTAAGAAAACGACCGCGTCCGGTTTTAATGCGGGCTCATCTCCTCTAGAGGGTTCTAATATATATTGCGTGTCATATAAAACGCCCTTGCTTCCTTGAAAGAGATTATCAAGAAGCATCTCGAGTTGGAATTCACCATATTTGCCTTTTTGTTGATTATTTGACAAAACGTCTTTCAAAGAGGTGATTTCGCCTTGAAGGTTTTCAATATTTTTCTGCGCTTCTTGAACCATCCCAAGCTGTTTTTGAAGGCTAATCATGGATTCGGATGTTCCTTTGAAGCCGTCGCTCAAAGATTGATTCACCTTCTCATTGATGGTTTTCATGGACGCATCGATCTTCTGATTCATGACATTCATTTGCAATGTCATATTCTCTTGAATCGTCTTTTGGAATCCGTTCAATCGATTGGTGTCGCTATCCATAAGACCTTTCATCGATTTTTCCATATTGCTCATCTGCTCATTCGTCTTCGTCGTGATTTCGGAAAAACGCTGATTGATGGTTTGATTCATCGTTTTAATTTGCTCATTGAGATTCGTCGACATCGAACTTTGAAAATCATTAAGACGTTTCGTATCCGCATCTGATTGCTCTTTCATCGTCTTCACGATTTCCGTGATTTGCCCCTGCATCTTCGCATTGAGTTCCCCTTCCATTTTCAAAGAAAGGTTCTTCTCAAGATTATTCACCGCCATCTTGATCTCCGTCGCACTCTGAATCTGATTTTTCTCCAAATCCTTCGTGTCGAAAGTATTTTGGTTCGTCGTATTATCCATTTGCTTCTTTTGCCGAACTGCTAAAAAGACGCAGAGAATAATCATAGCAACGGCAACCACCAATGTAATGATTGAGACGATAAATATTTGTTTGTCCATAACGAACCCTCTTTCTCGTGTTTAAGGAACAACAAAAAGAAATCACTTAAACATTCAATCCATATTATAACCGATTCAGTGAGCTCGTCTTCAAAACACGATCGTTTTATCAAATATCGTTGCTAGAAAAGCAGTCCCAGATCACATCAGCGGAGCAGCCATGGTTCCAGTTGTCATCCCAACCAGTGGGTTTCTCCTTCGCGGCGCAATAGATCGTTTCGAGGGAGGAGCAGCCATAGAAGGCATATTCGCCGATGGAAATCACGCTATCGGGGATGAAAACAAAAACAAGGGAATCGCAGCCATAGAAGGCGTATTCGCCGATGGATATGACGGAATCGGGAATGACAACCGATTGAAGATATCTGCAACCATCAAAGGCGCGTTCCGGAATGGTAGTTACGCCTGATCCGAGGACGACTTTTTTGAGAGTCGATATGCTAGCGACTATACTTCGAAAAGGTACGGCATCAATATCACCGTTGATAGTAAGAGTATCGAGGGAGTCGCAAGCTTCGAAAACGCTGCTTCCGATGAATGTTATACCGCCACCGATGGTCACCGATTCGAGAGAGGAACAATCGCGGAAGGCGTTATCAAGGATGGAGGCGACGGAATCGGGGATGACAACGGATTCAAGGGAGGAACAGGCGAGGAAAGCATTCGATTCGATGGATTTGACACCATCGGGAATCACAAGGGAGCCTTTTTTGCCCTGAGGGCACAATATGAGCGTCTTGCCGTCCTTGGAGTACAGGACGCCATCGTTTGAGGAATATGTCTGATTGCCAACGGAAACCTCGATAGACTCGAGGGAGG
>ERZ808245.80-NODE-80-length-59570-cov-5.573334_pt1 | contig 59570 bp, 51 predicted proteins | sample MGYA00521243_ERZ808245 | MGnify/ENA primary metagenome ERZ808245 (study PRJEB31516, sample SAMN03275576) | gut metagenome | biome: mammalia-associated habitat; material: feces | host: Papio cynocephalus | place: Kenya | collected 2012-07-07 ... | reverse complement strand
CTCCCGTTTTCATTCCTATTTGTGCCGGTACCGCACCGGCATGGTAATTCTTATGGATATGTCACCGCAGGAATACCGGGCGTATATCAAGCAGAAGTCGCCGAGATCTCCCATTGTCAAGGATACGGCGCTGGCCTTTCTGATCGGCGGCGCGATCTGCGTGCTCGGTCAGCTCATTCTAAACGGCTACGGGTCGCTCGGGCTCAACAGGACCGACGCTGGTACCGCGACCTCCGTCACGCTTATCTTTTTAGCGGCGCTGACCACGGGGCTGAACCTGTATAATTCTCTTGCCCGCTTCGCGGGGGCGGGCACGCTCGTGCCGATCACGGGCTTTGCCAATTCCGTCGTCTCGCCCGCCATCGACTTCAAGGCCGAGGGCATCATCACCGGCATGGCGGCGAAGATGTTCATCATCGCGGGGCCGGTGATCGTGTTCGGCACGCTCGCGAGCGTCGTATATGGCGTGGTGCTGATGCTGATGGGATAAAAAAGCCGCGCGGAGCTTTGCATCTGTGGTGCTGCCGCAAACTCCGCAAGGCGTTCCGACAGAAAAGGCGCGCCGTCCGGCGCGCCTTTCTTACGGTATGCGGTTTACTTGTTTGCCATGCGGTAGACGGCAAGGATGCCGTCGTAATCGAGCGGGCAGAACTTGCCGACAACGCGGGTGTGGAAGAAGGTGCAGCGCTCGGCAAGCTCGCGCAGCTGCTCCTCGCTGAGCACGCCGATGCCGAGCTCGGTGAAGGTGGTCGGCATATCAATGGAGCGGAAAAAATCCTCGGTCGTGTCGATGGCGCGGAGGGCAAGGTCACGGTCGCTCTCGCCGTCCTTGCGGGTAAGGCGCCAAACGGCCTCACCGTAGTGCGCGAAGCGCGCGGGGTCGGTGCCCACCACATAGCGCGCCCACTGCGGCCACATGACCGAGAGCGTCGCGCCATGCGCGGCGTCGAACATACCGGAGAGCTCGTGACCAAACTGGTGTACGGAGAAGTCCTTCACGCCGCCGAGGCCCGTGAGATTGTTGTGCGAGAGGGAGCCGGCCCACATGATCTCGCTCATGGCGTCATAGTTGTGACTGTCCTGCATGGCGACGCGGCCCGCGTCGATCACCGTGCGCAGCAGGCCTTCGGCGATCTCGTCGGTCATGCGGTTGGAGGGATGACCGGGGTTGAAGTAGCGCTCAAGCGTGTGCATCATGATGTCCACCACGCCGCAGCCGACCTGGTAGCGCGGGAGCGTATAGGTCAGCTCGGGGTCCATGATGGCGAAGAGCGGGCGCTGCAGATCGGTGTTCAGGCCGCGCTTGAGCGTCGTCTCATCGTTCGTGAGCACGGCGCTGTCGCTTGTCTCGCTGCCGGCGGCGGAGATGGTCAGCACCGCGCCGAGCCTGCTCGTTTTGGTGAGCGCTGCCTTCTTGCTCCAGAAATCCCAGATGTCCGTTTCGGGGTTGGCGACACCGTGAGCGATGGCCTTGGACGTGTCCATCACGCTGCCGCCGCCGACGCCGAGAATGAAGTCCGCGCCGAAGGCGAGCGCCTTCTGCACGCCCTCGCGCGCGTGGGACAGGCGCGGGTTGGGCTGCACGCCGCCGAAGCTCATGTGCTCCAGCCCCGCGTCGGTGAGCGTCTGCTCGATGCGCGCGATGAGCCCGCTCTTCACGGCGCTGTGGCCGCCGTAGACGATAAAGACCTTCGTGCCGCCGAAGTGCTTGACCGCCTCGCCGACGCGGGCCTCCGCGCCCTTGCCGAAATAAATTTTGGTCGGACAGTAAAATTCAAATGCCTGCATGGAATGGGGCCTCCTTGCCTGCGTGCGGAATGAAGCGCACGCGGATTTTCTGCGCCTATGGTAGCACACCTGCGCGCACATTGCAAGAGGTCGAGATGGAGAGAAAAAACGCATTTTTTGCGGTATTTTGTGTTGACATAATGAATGTGGATAACTCTGTGGAAACTGTGAATAACCCTGATTTTACAAGAAATTTACAGGTTGACGCTCGATTATTTTTTGACCGGTGCAAAAACTTTTTGAGAATGCTGCGCGAGTTTTTAACAAGCGCGGGGCGCAGTGTGGGAGCGCATCAAAACACTTGCTATTGTGGGACGGAGCGTCTATAATATACAAGGAATAGTATCCTATGGAAACGGAGAAGACAAATGGCAAAGGCAGGAAAGAATTACGGCAACGAGAGCATTTCCCTACTCGAGGGCGCGGAGCGCGTGCGCAAGCGCCCGGGCGTCATCTTTGGCTCGGACGGACTGGACGGCTGCGAGCACGCGGTGTTCGAGATCCTCTCGAACTCCATCGACGAGGCGCGCGAGGGGCACGGCAAGGTCATCACGCTCACGCATTACGCCGACGGCAGCATCGAGGTGGAGGACAACGGGCGCGGCTGTCCCGTGGATTGGAACCCCAAGGAAAAGCGCTACAACTGGGAGCTCGTGTACTGTGAGCTCTACGCCGGCGGCAAGTACAACAATCTCGACGGCGACAACTACGAATATTCCCTCGGCCTCAACGGCCTCGGCGCCTGCGCCACGCAGTACGCCTCGCGCTACATGGATGTGACCGTCTGGCGTGACGGGAACAAATATTCCCTCCACTTTGAGCGCGGGCAGATCACGGGCAAAAAGGGCGAGGAGCTGAAGATCGAGCCGACCGACCGCGGCAAAAGGACCGGCACGCTTACGCGCTGGCTGCCCGATCTCGACGTATTTACCGACATCAACATCCCCGCGTCGTATTTCACCGACGTGCTGCGCCGTCAGGCGGTCGTCAACGCGGGCATCACGTTCCGCTTCCGCGACCAGGTGGGCGGCAAATTCGAGACGCAGGAGTTCCTCTACGAAAACGGCATCGTGGACTATGTGGCCGAGCTGGCGGGCGAGGGTGCGCTGACCACGCCCGTCTTCTGGGAGACGGAGCGCCGCGGCCGCGACCGCGAGGATAAGCCCGAGTATAAGGTCAGGCTCTCGTGCGCCTGCTGCTTTTCCAACCGTGTGAACGTCATCGAGCACTACCACAACTCCTCGTGGCTCGAGCACGGCGGCGCGCCGGAAAAGGCGACCAAGACCGCCTTCGTCTACGCCATCGACAAGTATCTCAAGGACAGCGGCAAGTATCAGAAAAATGAGAGCAAGATCACCTGGCAGGACGTGGAGGACTGCCTCGTGCTCGTGTCCAACAACTTCTCCACGCAGACGAGCTACGAGAACCAGACAAAGAAGTCCATCACGAACAAATTCGTGCAGGAGGCGATGACGGACTTCCTCAAATCGCGCCTGGAGACCTACTTCATCGAGAACCGCGTCGAGGCGCTCAAGATCGCCGAGCAGGTGCTCATCAACAAAAGGAGCCGCGAGAGCGCGGAAAAGCAGCGCCTGAACATCAAGAAAAAGCTCTCCGGCAATATCGACATCTCCAACCGCGTGCAGAAGTTCGTGGACTGCCGCACGCGCGACGTGTCCCGCCGCGAGATCTATATCGTCGAGGGCGACAGCGCTCTCGGCAGCGTCAAGCTCTCGCGCGACGCGGAGTTTCAGGGCATCATGCCCGTGCGCGGCAAAATTCTGAACTGCCTCAAGGCCGATTACGCCCGCATTTTCAAAAGCGAGATCATCACCGATCTTCTGAAGGTGCTCGGCTGCGGCGTGGAGGTGCAGGGCAAGGCGGTCAAGGAGCTCAACGCCTTTGACCTCAATAACCTGCGCTGGAGCAAGGTCGTTATCTGCACCGATGCGGACGTGGACGGCTTCCAGATCCGCACGCTGATCCTGACGATGATCTACCGTCTCTGCCCCACGCTCATCCGCGAGGGCTACGTCTACATCGCGGAAACGCCGCTCTTTGAGATCAACTGCGGTGACAAGACGTGGTTCGCCTACTCCGACAAGGAGAAGAACGACATCGTCAAGCAGCTCGAGGGCAAGCGCTATAAGGTCGACCGCTCCAAGGGCCTCGGTGAGAACGACCCCGAGATGATGTGGCTGACGACCATGAACCCCGAAACGCGCCGCCTCATCAAGGTCATGCCCGAGGACGCGGAGGCGACCGCGCAGGTCTTTGATCTGCTCCTCGGCGACAATCTGCAGGGAAGAAAAGATCACATCGCGGAGAACGGCTATAAGTATCTGGAGCTGGCGGACATTTCGTAGGAGGGCGGAAAACGGGGCAAAGCCCTTGCAAAAGGGCGGCATTCATGGTACGCTGAAGGAACAGGACACCCAACAGACCCATACAGGGAAGGAGAAGGAAACATGAAAAAGCTGATTTCTCTTCTGCTGGCGCTGACGTTGGCGCTGGCGCTGGCCGTCCCCGCGAGCGCGGACGAGTATGGCTATGCCGCGGACGGCGGGGACATTGGCATCATCGGCGGGGCCGATGGGCTGATCTATATTCTCGTCGGAGAGGATCAGGGGACTGCCCCGGACACGATCTTCGGTACCGCGGAGAATATTGACTGGGCTGCCTTCATGAAGGAGATGGCGGAGCTGAGCGCCGCGCTGGAAAAGGAACAGCGTGAGCAGAACATCAAGGCGCTCGGCGGCGTGGTCGGGCAGGTCAACGTGCTGCTGGGCGACCGGTGCATCGCCTTCACCGACGCGGTGCCCGAGGTGAAGAACGGGCGCACGATGGTGCCGCTGCGCGCCGCGCTCGAGGCGATGGGCGCAAAAGTCGATTACGACGCAGGTACCAAGACCGCCATTGTGACGGGCGAAAAGGCGAGCTTCACCCACGTTATCGGCAGCGACGTCATCACGCTCTCCGACGGTTCGACGGTGAAGATGGACGTCCGGTCCTATGTGACGCCCTCCAACCGCACGATGGTGCCGCTGCGCTTCTTCTCGCAGGTGCTTGGCTACGACGTGTTCTGGGACAACGACTACCGCATGGCGTTCCTGCTTGATGAGGAGACCTTCGCGGAGAAGGTGGACAGCCGTCTCACCATCCTCAACGGCTATCTGGCCGGAAACACGAAGCGCTCTGACGCCTCGAAGAATTATAAGGAGGACATGACGCTCTCCGGCACGGTCAAGGTCATTGACTCCATCAAGGGCGACCGCAGCTATCCGTATTCCGGCAAGGCGTCCGTGCTGTTGGGCAAGGACGGCATGAGCATGAGTCTGAGCGCCGACCTCAGCGCTCTGGCGGAGTATTTCGAGGAGCTTGCCGGCGAGCCGCTGCCGGAGGCCTATCGCGCGGCGTTCATCAAGCCGGAGCTGGAGGCCATTTACGGCGATAAGCTCTATTATAGGTCGCCGCTCTTTGACGCGCTGATGGCGGAGGAGGACGGCACGCAGACCGTCTCCGGCGCGTGGTATGTGACGGACGCCGCGATGAGCTTCGGCGATCTCTGGGCATCGACCTACAGCGGCAATGAGGACTACACCGTCGGCAAGACCATCTATGCCGCAATGAAGCAGGGCGACGCGAACGGGTTCTTTGAGAGCTGGTCGGACAAGACCTCGCTTGCCTCCGGTATGGTCGGGATGTTCGGCGACGAGACCTTCACCAAGTCGGGCAGCAGCTATAAGTGGCACTTCGACAAGGAGACGCTGGCTGCGCTGCTGGTGGAAGCGGGCATGGACGCGGAGACGGTCCCGGGCTTTATCGCGGACATCGGCATCGACGAGCTGAGCATTGACATGACGCTTCGCAGCGACGGCAGCGCGGAGGTGAAGTGCGTGCTGGCGGTGGAGGACGGTGAGACGACGGCTTGCCGCATTGATTTCGCGTTCGCCGGAAGCAACAGCCGCGCGACCGCCAAGGGAACGGTGCAGGTGCGCAACGTCTGCGACGTGACCTTTGACGCGGCGGTCAGCGTCCGCACGACGAGCGAGAAGCCCCTTGCCGTTCCACCCGCGGGCACGACGGTCATCGAGCTTCCCACGGCGGGACAGAAGTAACCAAATCAAAAAGGGAACGCGCTCTGCGTGAGCGCGTTCCCTTTTCCTCTTTTGAAGGGCCTTATTCGATGCCGAGGACCTTATATTCCTTGTCCTCCACCGCCTTCTTGAGCGCGGCGTCGTCCACGGGGGACTGCAGCGTCACGACGGCGGTGCCGGCGGTGTGGCTGACCTCGGCGTCCACGACCTCGGGAATGGACTCGAGCGCCTTTTTGACGGCGGCCTCGCAGTGAGTGCACATCATGCCTTCGATCTTCAGTGTCTTTTTCATGGGTTCCTTCTCCTTTTCCGTTGTTGCTTTTTCTTCTGCCGGCGCTGTGTTTGCAGAGACAGATTTTTTTCTGCGCTTGTGGTCGTGCTTCGGGTCGCGGAGCTTGAAGAGGTTCAGCCGCAGGGCGTTGGACACCACGCAGAAGCTCGACAGGCTCATCGCCGCCGCGCCGAACATGGGGTTGAGCGTCAGCCCCAGCGGGACGAACACGCCTGCGGCCAGCGGGATGCCGAGCGTGTTGTAAAAGAACGCCCAGAAGAGGTTCTGGTGGATGTTGCGCAGCGTCGCGCGACTTAGGCGGATGGCGGCAGGCACGTCGCTCAGGCGGCTCTTCATCAGCACCACGTCCGCCGCGTCGAGCGCGACGTCCGCGCCCGCGCCGATGGCGATGCCGATGTCCGCGCGGGTGAGCGCGGGAGCGTCGTTGATGCCGTCGCCGACCATGGCGACCTTGCCGCGCTCGCGCAGACGGCGGATCTCCACTTCCTTGCCGTCGGGCAGCACACCGGCGATCACGCGGTCCACGCCTGCGGCGGCGCCGATGGCGCGCGCCGTGCGCTCGTTGTCGCCCGTGAGCATGACGACCTCAATGCCCATATTCCGCAGCTCGCGCACGGCCTGCGGGCTGTCGGGCTTGATGACATCCGCCACGGCGATGACGCCGAGGAGCCTGCCGTTTTCGCTGAAGAGCAGCGGCGTTTTGCCGTCCTCCGCGAGCGCTTCGCAGCGCGCCCACATCGTGGGGGAGACCTCCGACGCGGTGGAAACGTAGGCGAGACTGCCGCCGCAGAGCGTCTGCCCGTTCCGCACGGCGGTCAGCCCGTTGCCGGAGAGCGCCCGGAAGTCCGTGACCTCGTCCGCCGTCAGGCCGTCGGCCTGTGCCCTTTCCAGAATGGCGCGGGCGAGCGGATGCTCGCTCTTCTGCTCGAGCGCGAGCGCCGCGCGGAGCAGCTCCGCTTCGCTTACGCCGTCTGCGGGAAGAAGCTCGGTGACCTGCGGCTCGCCCGCAGTGATGGTGCCGGTCTTGTCGAGCGCGACGATGTCCACGCGGCCCGTCTCCTCCAGCGACGCGGCGGTTTTGAACAGGATGCCGTTCTTCGCGCCCAGTCCGCTGCCGACCATGATGGCGACGGGCGTGGCAAGCCCCAGCGCGCAGGGACAGCTGATGACGAGCACGGAGATGCCGCGCGCGAGGGCAAAGCCGACGCTCTGACCGAGCAGCAGCCACACGGCGGTCGTCACCGCCGCGATGGCAATGACGGTCGGCACGAATACGCCGGAAACCCTGTCCGCGATCTTTGCGATGGGGGCCTTGGTCGCGGCGGCGTCGCTGACCATCTGAATGATCTGCGAGAGCGTGGTGTCCTCGCCGACGCGCGTGGCGCGGCAGCGCAGGAAGCCGGACTGGTTGACCGTCGCGGCGGAGACCGTGTCGCCCGCGGTCTTGTCCACCGGCAGGCTCTCGCCCGTCAGCGCCGCCTCGTTGACGGCGCTCGTGCCGTCGAGCACCACGCCGTCCACGGGGATGCTCTCGCCGGGACGGACTACGAAGATGTCGTCCTTCTGCACCTGCTCGATGGGAACCTCAAGCTCCCTGCCGTCCCGCTCGACCGCCGCGGTCTGCGGGGCGAGCTTCATCAGACTCTTGAGCGCGTCGGTCGTGCGGCCCTTGGAACGGGCTTCGAGCATCTTGCCGACGGTGATGAGCGTGAGGATCATGGCGGCGGACTCAAAGTAGAAATCCATCATGTAGGTCATCACGGCTTCCGTGTCGCCGCGCACCTGCGCACCAGTCATGGCGAAGAGGGCATAGGTGCTGTAGCCGAAGGCCGCCGTCGCGCCGAGGGCGACGAGCGTATCCATGTTCGGCGCGCGGCACCACAGGCTTTGGAAGCCGCTGATAAAAAATTTCTGGTTGATGACCATGACGGCGACCGTTAAAAGCAGCTGGGTCAGGCCCATCGCCACATGGTTGTCCGTGTAAAATGCAGGCAGCGGCCAGCCCCACATCATGTGTCCCATTGAGAAATACATCAGCACGAGCAGGAAGCCGAGCGACCAGAGCAGCCGGCGCTTCAGCTTCGGCGTTTCGTGATCCTCCAGCGCGGCCTCCGCCTCGGCGGCGCTCGGCGCGGCTTTGCCCGCGCCCTTCAAGGACGCGCCATAGCCTGCCGCCTGCACAGCGGTGATGATGTCCTGCGGCGCGGCGGCGCCCTCCACGCCCATCGAGTTCGTCAGCAGGCTCACCGAGCAGGACGTGACGCCCGGGACCTTGCTCACCGCCTTTTCGACCCGGGCCGAGCAGGCGGCGCAGCTCATGCCGGTCACATTGTATTGTGTCATTGCGTGTTCCTCGGTTCTGTGAAATTGCGGTTAGGTTGTGCGGTTTTCGCTCATTTCATGAGCTTCTGGAGCGTCGTCACCAGCTCGTCGATGGTCTCGTCCCTGCCGGCGCGGATATCCTCCGCCACGCAGGTGCGGATGTGCGCGGCAAGCAGCTCCTTGTTGAAGGCGTTGACCGCCGCATTGACCGCCGCGGCCTGCACTAAAATGTCGGGACAGTACGCGCCGGACTCCACCATGCTGCGGATGCCGCGGATCTGACCCTCGATGCGGTTGAGCCGGTGAATGAGCTTTTTGTACTCCTCCGGCGAGCGCTCCTTTTTGCGCTGCGAGCAGTGACAGCATTCCGATCGGTCCATATACCGTGCCTCCCTAATAGCAAATATACCCCTTGGGGGTATTTGCACTATATACCCCTATAGGGTATTTGTCAAGAGGAAAAAAGAGAAAAGGTCTCAGGACCTTTTCTCTTCCTTCCTGTCGATGATGGTCGCGGTGGCGCGCACGCGGCGCAGATCGAAGTCGCGCACGTTCCAGCGCTCGATGAGGTCGCTGATCTGCCCCTCGGCCTCGGCGACCTCCTCCTCGAACGCGCGGGCGGAGATGCGCAGCGCGCCGTGACCGAGGATGATGACCTGCTCCATGTTGTCCGACGTGGCGACGCGGACGCGGTGGTTTTTGCCGAGGTCGTAGGTCGCGCGCTCGATGTAGCTGTCGGCGGTCTGCGCCTCCTTGGTATAGACGATGTAGATGCCGTTTTTCTTTTCCATCGAGCCGGGATTGCCCTTGACCCTGTAGGCGTCGAAGACCAGAATGATCTCGCACCTGCGCCAGCCGCGGTAGTTGGCAAGGATGCCCGCGAGCGCCTCGCGCGCGGCGGCGACGTCCTGCGCGGCGAGCTTTTTGAGCGCGTCCCACGCGAAGATGATGTTGTAGCCGTCCACGAGCAGGTACTCGGGGCCGGTCTTCTGATTTTTGATGCTGTAGCGCGTCTCGTCGAGCGCGGTGCGCGCGGGCGCGCGCTTGGGCTCAAACGCGCGGCGCTCGACCTTGCCGTAGGTGCTCTCGAAGATGGCAAGCAGCTCCTTGTCCTCGGCGGCGGAGCCGGAGGACGCGCGGCTGCGCGCCGGCATGGACTCGGTAGCTTCAGTGGGGCGCTCCTGCAGGATGCAGGGAACGTGCGCACGCACCTTGACCTCGTTCCACGGAACGTAGACGCCCGCGCCGTGCTCGCAGAACACCGAGCCGGTGGGATTTTCCGCGTCGCGCTCGGGATCGTAGCCGATGGCGGCGATGACGCTCTCCGCGTCCGCGCAGGGCTCGTAGCCGCGCAGGGTGCAGCTCAGACGGCCGCGTCCGCGGGTGTAGGCCGCGACCTCGCGCGCGTAGCTGCGCAGTCCCTTGACCGGTGCGAAGCCGGTGAGCACTGTTTCCTCGCCGACCGTTTCCGGCGCGTCCGCCGAGCCGCCCATCGCGGCAAGGTCGGTCATCGCGCGGCCCACGCACTCCGGCGGCAGCTCGAGACGGAAATCGTAAAACGGCTCGAGCAGTACGCTCTCGGCCTGCATCAGACCCTGCCGCACGGCGCGGTAGGTCGCCTGCCGGAAATCGCCGCCCTCAGTATGCTTGAGGTGCGCGCGCCCCGCGAGGAGCGTGATTTTCACGTCGGTCAGCGCACTGCCCGTCAGCACGCCCGGATGCGCGCGCTCGGCAAGATGGGTGAGAATGAGACGCTGCCAGTTGAGGTCCAGCTCGTCCGTCGGACAGGCGGAGGCGAGCTGAACGCCGCTCCCGCGTGGGGCGGGCTCGAGCAGCAGATGCACCTCGGCGTAGTGGCGCAGCGGCTCAAAGTGCCCCACGCCCTCGACGGCGCCGGCAATGGTCTCCCTGTAAACGATGCCGCCCTCGCCGAACGTGACAGAGAGGTCGAAGCGGTCGGATATGAGCCGCTGCAAAATTTCCAGCTGCACCTCGCCCATCAGCTCGGCGTGCAGCTCGCCGGAGGCTTCCTCCCACACGATGCGGAGCATCGGGTCCTCGTCCTCCAGCTCGCGCAGCTTCGGGAGAACGGTGTGCGCGTCCGTGCCGTCGGGCAGGAGGATGCGGTAGGTCAGAACGCTTTGCAGCACAGGCTTTTCGCCGTCCGCCTCCGTCCCGAGCCCCTGTCCGGGATAGGTGTCCGCAAGGCCCGTGACCGCCACGACCTCGCCCGCGCCCGCCGCGTCGAGCGGACGGAACTTCGCGCCGGAGTATAGCCGGAGCTGGTCGGCCTTGCCGCAGGGAAGCTGCGTTTTTGCCCGCAGCATCCCGCCGGTGACCTTTAGGTGCGTGAGCCGCGTGCCCTGCGCGTCGCGGGAAATTTTGAATACCCTTGCGCCAAAGTCCGCGCCGCGCGCCGGCTCGCGCGTAAAGCGCGCGAGCAGCTGCAAAAACTCCGCTACGCCCTCGTTTTTGAGCGCGGAGCCGAAGCAGCAGGGAAAGATCTTCCGCGCGGAGATCAGACCGGCAAGCGTGTCGTCCGAAAGCGAACCGTGCTCCAGCAGCTCCTCGAGGGCCGCTTCGTCGGTCAGCGCGGCGTGCTCGTCGCGCACGTCCGGCTCCGCGCCGAGATCGACGCACGCGCCGAAGCTCCTTTGCAGTCCCGTCAGCAGCGCCGCGCGGTCCGCGCCCGCAAGGTCCATCTTGTTGATAAAGAGAAACGTCGGCACGCCGTAGCGCTCCAGCAGCCGCCAAAGCGTGCGGGTGTGGCCCTGCACGCCGTCCGTGCCGCTGATGACAAGAATCGCGTAGTCGAGCACCTGCAGGGTGCGCTCCGCTTCGGCGGAGAAATCGACGTGGCCCGGCGTATCGAGCAGCGTGATGTGCGTGCCGCCGCAGTCGAGCACCGCCTGCTTGGCAAAGATGGTGATGCCGCGCTCGCGCTCGAGCGCTTCGGTATCCAGAAAGGCGTCGCCGTGATCGACGCGGCCGAGCGTGCGCAGCGCGCCTGCGGCATACAAAAGGCCCTCGGAGAGGGTCGTTTTGCCCGCATCGACGTGGGCGAGTATTCCGATGGTAAGTTTTTTCATGGCCTGTCCTCTGAAAAAGCGCCGCAGCGCATCCGTTTTTCTCTACGATACCATGCTTTTGCGCCCGCGTCAAATGGAAAAGGGCTGCCGGCGGCAGCCCCTTCGCTCACAGCTTTTATGATCTTCCGTAGATGCGCGTCATTTCACGGATCTGCCCGGCGAGCTTTTTGCTCGCCTCGCCCGGGAGCATACGCCACTCCCAGTTGCCGCGGCTCGTGCCGGGGATATTCATGCGGTGGCCCGCGCCGAGGTCGAGCCAATCCTGCATCTGCGCGACGAAGAGCTTTGCCACCGAGCTCATGCCGCCGCGGATAATGCCGCGGTTGAAGCCCTCGCGGTCGTTGAGCCCGAGGTACTGCACGGCGAAGGCGATATCCGCCTTGTCCGCCTCCGTGCGCCAGAGGGCGAGGGGAGCATTGTCATGCGTGCCGGTGTAGCAGATGCAGTTCTCCCCGTAACTGTGCGGCAGATAGCTGCTCGTGTCGCGCGAGTCAAAGGCGAATTCCAGCACCTTCATGCCGGGCAGACGCGAGTCGGCAAGCAGCTGCGTGACCTCCGGCGTGGGATAGCCGAGATCCTCGGCGATGAACTCAATGTCGTGGAACCAGCCGGTCAGCACGCCGACGAGCGCCATGCCAGGGCCCTTGACCCAGCGGCCGTTTTTCGCGGTCGTTTCGCCGTAGGGCACGGCCCAGTAGCTCTCGAAGCCGCGGAAGTGGTCGATGCGGATGACGTCGTAGAGCTTCGCCGCCCCGCCGATGCGGCGGATCCACCATTCAAAGCCGTCCTTCTGCATGGCCTCGTAGTCGTAGAGGGGATTGCCCCAGAGCTGACCGTCGGCGCTGAAGTAGTCCGGCGGCACGCCGGAGACCTCAACGGGCACGTTGCGCTCGTCGAGCTGGAACTTCTCCGGCTCACTCCACACGTCGGAGGAGTCCATCGCCACATAGATGGGGATGTCGCCGATGATGCGGATGCCGAGGCCGTTGATGTAGCTCTTGAGCGCGCTCCACTGCTGGAAAAAAAGAAACTGGATGTAGGTGAACAGCTCCACGTCCTCGTGAAGCTCCGCGCGGTACCGCTCAAGCGCGTCGGCCCAGTGCAGCCGCGCGCCCTCATCGGGCCATTCGGTCCAGGACTTCATGCCGAAATGCCGCTTGAGCGCCATGAAGAGCGCGTAGTCCGGCAGCCAGCGGCTGTTTTCCGCCCCGAAGGCGGCGACCGCCTCGCGGTCGCGCTCCCAGCCGCGCGCCTTGGCCCTTTCGAGCAGCGCAAAGCGGCTCTCGTAAATTTTGCCGTAGTCGACATAGCGCGACTCCGTGCCCCACGCGCAGGAGGTGACTTCCTTGCGTGTGAGCAGCTTATCCTTGATGAGCAGATCGAGATCGATGAAGTATGGGTTGCCCGCAAAGGTCGAAAAGCTCTGGTAGGGCGAGTCGCCGTAGCTCGTGGGGCCGAGCGGCAGGAGCTGCCAGTAGCCCTGCCCCGCCGCGTGGAGAAAATCGGCAAAGTCATAGGCCGCCTTGCCGAACGTGCCGATGCCGTAGGGCGAGGGGAGCGAGGAGATCGGCATCAGAATGCCGGAGGAACGATTCATGTGAGATCAGCCTTTCACGGCGCCGGCCGCGACGCCCTTGATGATGTATTTCTGGCAGCAGAGGTAGAAGATGATGACGGGGACGATGCTTAGGAAGATGAGTGCCATCGTCGCGCCGAGATCGACCGTGCCGTAGCTGCCCTTGAGGTACTGGATATGGATGGGGATGGTCTTGTACTTGGTGCTGTCGAGCACGAGATAGGGGAGCAGATAGTCGTTCCACACCCACATGATCTCGAGGATGCCGACGGAGATCATCGTGGGCCGCAGCATCGGGAACACGACGGAGAAATAGGTGCGCAGCGGACCGCAGCCGTCGATGGCGGCGGCCTCCTCGATCTCCAGTGGGATGGACTTCACGAAGCCCACAAACATGAAGATGGCAAGGCCCGCGCCGAAGCCGAGGTAGATGATGGGAATGGTCCAGGGCGTGTTGAGCGCGACCTTTTCGAGGCTGCCGCTCGCAAGGTTAAAGTAAGGTATCTTCACGCGGTCGGCGGTCTTGGAGAGGGTAAACATGACCATCTGGAACGGCACGACCATGGAAAAGACGCAGAGGTAATAGACGCCGCGGCAGAGCTTGCTGTCCACGCGGGCAATGTACCACGCGGCCATCGAGGTGCACAGCAGGATCAGCGCCGTGGAGACGAGCGTGATGAAAAGGCTGTAGAACGCGGACTTCCAGAAGGGATAGTTGCCGAAGGTGACGCCCTTGATGTAGTTCGCCCAGCCGGCAAAGCTTTCGGCGGTGGGCAGGGCAAAGGTCTCGGTCTTGACATAGGTGTTGAGCTTGAAAGAGTTGAGCACCACGGCCAGCACCGGCAGGACGTAGAGGATGCAGATGAAGGCCAGCACGACCGAAAGAATGGTCTTGCGGCGGCGTTCGGCGGAAAGAGAACCGTTCATTACTGCTGCACCTCCTTTTTGCGTGTAGCACGCAGCTGGATCAAGCCGATGGCGGCGACGAGCAGGAAGAACAAAACAGCCTTGGCCTGCGCGGTGCCGCGGGAGTTGACGTTCTGCCCGTAGAACGTGTTGTAGATGTTCAGCGCCAGCATCTCGGTCGTCTTGATGGCCGAGCCGTCGGACTGGATGATGTAGGGCTGACCGCCCGTGAGGGCAAGGTTCTGGTCAAAGAGCTTGAAGCTGTTCGTCAGCGTGAGGAAGGTGCAGATGGTGATGGAGGGCATCACGTTCGGGATGGTGACCTTCCAAAGCGTCTGCCAGCGGTTCGCGCCGTCGATCTTCGCGGCCTCGAGCATATCCTCGGGCACGGCCTGCAAGCCGGCAATGTAAATGATCATCATATAGCCGACCTGCTGCCAGCACATGAGGATGATGAGGCCCCAGAAGCCGTATTTCGTCTCCAGCAGGATCGACGTGCCGTAGCGCGAGAGGATGCCGTCGAAGATCATCGACCACACATAGCCCAGCACGATGCCGCCGATGAGGTTCGGCATGAAGAACACCGTGCGGAAGAGATTGCTCCCCTTGATGCCCTGCGTGAGGGCATAGGCCACGGCGAAAGCCAGCACGTTGATGAACACGAGCGAGACGAGCGCAAAGAGCGCCGTGTACCAGAATGAATGGACAAAGCTCGCGTCGTTCAGCGCCTTGATGTAGTTGCCAAAACCGATGAACTGCGCGTCCGAGGTCGTCTTGAACTTGCAGAACGAGAGGTACACGCCCTTGCAGAACGGGTAGACGAAGCCAATGGCGAAGGCGCAGAGCATGGGGCCCATGAACAGCGGAGCCCACCGCCGGATCGGACGGCGGACGAGCGAGCTGTTGACGGCTGCTGCGTCGTGTTTACGCTTCAATTCGATCACTCCCATCGAGATAGATTGACTGAGCACGGCGCGGGCCTCGTGCGGCCTCTGCCGTGGTAGAAGAAGAGGACGGGCGAAGGCCCGCCCTCTTCATAAGAATTGTAGGTTTTGCGGTGTGGAGACGCTTAGCCGTTGGCGGCAGCGTACTGCACAGCCCAGCCGTCCACGAACGCGGTCTTGACCTGCTCCCAGTTGGCGTCGGTGGGATCGTTGTCATACTGGTTCATCGCGGCGACGATGGCTTCACGGTAGGCGTCGACGTTGGGCTGGAAGTTGGTGACCCAAGGCATGACGTAGTTGCCCTCGGCGGCGTAGGCGTTGGCGTCGGCCAGGAAGCCGCAGGTGGACTCGGCAGCCTGCTTGTAGGGCATGACGGCGAATTCATCGACCAGCATACGGGAGACCTCAGCGTCGGTGACGAGCCAATACATGAAGTCGAGCGTAGCCTGAATGTCCTCGGCGGAGGCCTTGGCGTTCACGGCCCAGCAGTTCTCGGTACCGCAGTTCAGACCGGCCTTCTCCTCACCGGCAACGCCGCAGTAGAAGGGGATCATGGAGAGGTTGTCGAGACCGTACTGGTCAGCGCCGGTGCCGGTCAGAGCTGCCCACTCCCAGGAGCCGTTCTGATAGAACACAGCCTGCTCCTTGCCGAACTCGGCCTGAGCGTCATAGCCGCCGGCAGCGAGGGTGGAGGGAGCGACCGCGCTGTTGTTGATGTAGAGGTCCCAAAGGTTCTTGAAGTTCTGCATGTAGGTACCCTTGATGCTCGGGGGGCAGACCTTCCAGGCGTCGGGATCGTCCACGGACTCATAGTAGTATTCGAGGTTGGCGAGGTGGCCGGTGAAGCGCCAGCTGGAGTCGCTGCTCATGGAGGAGGAGGTGAAGGCGTCGAAGCCCAGCTCGGCGGCGCGGGAGTGGATGTCCTCGACGACGGCCTTGAGGGTCTCGAAGTTGGTGATGTCGCTGAGCTGATAGCCGGCCTTTGCCAGCAGGTCCTCGTTGACGATGATGCCGTAGCACTCATAGCAATAGCCGATGGAGCAGAGCTTGCCGTCGGCATCGTAGAGGTTGTAGGCGTCGGTGGTCAGCTCACCCGCGATGGGGGTGCCGGTTAGGTCGTAGCAGTAGTCGCCCCAGGTGTCCACGGCGGCCTGGTTGCCGACGACGAACATCGTGGGGGGATTTTCCTTATCCATCGCGGCGGTCAGGGTCTCGTTGTAGGTGCCGGACGCGGCGGTCTGGATGGTGACGGGCACGCCGGTCTTTTCGGTGTACATCGCGGCGACCTTCTGCAGGGTGCCGTCCGCCTCGGGCTTGAAGTTCAGCCAGAACACGCGGCCGGCGGCCTCGGTGGTGTCACCGTCGCCGGAGGGCTCTTCGGCCGTCTTATTGCCGCAGGCAACGAGGCTGAGAGCCATGACAAGTGCCAGGACAAGCGCAAGATACTTCTTCATGTTTCATTGATCTCCTTATTCAAATTTATTTTCACGCGATATCGCGGGAAAATCATTTCGTCAGGTCGCGCACGGATTCGCCCGCGCGCAGGGTGGTCGGCAGCGTAAGATGGTCGTGCGCGCCGCCGCGGATGACGCCGAGCAGCAGCTCGACGCTTTTTGTGCCCATGGCCGTCATCGGCTGGCAGAGGGTGGTGAGCATGGGATGGATGTACTCGGAGACGTTGATGCCGTCGATGGCGATGATGGAGCAGTCCTCGGGAATGGAGCGCCCGCTCTCGCGCAGGGCGCGCATCGCGCCGATGGCCATGTCGTCCGCGATGGCGAACACCGCCGTGAAATCGGCGGGGGAGCGCAGGCGCTCGCGCATGGCGGCATAGGCATTGGTGATGGTAAAGTCCTCGGAGCAGATGAGGTCGCCGCTGCGCGGGGCAAGCCCCAGCTCATGCAGCGCGCGGCAGTAGCCGGAGTAGCGCAGATGGGAGATGGAGCAGTCATCGGGGTCGGAGGTCAGCACGGCGATGCGGCGGTGGCCCTTTTTGACCAGCTCCATGACCGCACGGTAGGCCTCCTGCTCGTCGGCAATGGAGACGGAGGAATATTGGTTCGGGTCGAGCGTGCCGTAGGCGTTGGTGTAGGTGCAGCAGACAAAGGGCACGTTCAGCAGCGCCAGCTCCGCGGGAGAGTAATCCGAGCGCCCGCCTAGAAAAATGATGCCCTGCAGGCGCTTTTCGCGCTCCATCACCGCGCCGCACTTCACCTCGTCATCGCAGGAGGCGATCTGACGCATGACCATCGTGTAGCCCGCAAGGTCGAGCTTATGCTCGATGGCGCGGATGATATCGGTGTAGAAGGGGTTCTGCACGCCGCGCACCACAAGGCCGACGGTGTCGGACTTCGTGCGCACAAGGCTGCGCGCGGAATTGTTGGGCAGATAGTTGTGCTCGGCAATGACCTCCAGCACGCGGCGGCGGCTTTCCTCGCTCACGTCGGGGCGGTCGTTGAGCACACGGGAGACCGTGCTCACGCCCACACCGCTGAGCTTTGCAATGTCCTTGATGGTCATGGCGACACCCTCTGCATGAAAAAATCAAAGCCTGTTTCCGGGAACCTTACCGGTAACGTTTCCGCTTTTCTTTTATTGTAGCAGCCTCTTTCGAAAAAGTCAAAGCACTTTGCCCTGTCCAACTTACCAAAAAAACGGCAAGAAAAATGTCGCAATGAACAAAGGGAGCCTCTGTCCGGCATCGGACAGAGGCTCCCTTTCACAAAAATGCCTTTAGGCGGTGGTGCCTTTACTTTTCCAGCAGCAGCTCCGCGATCTGCACGGTGTTGGTCGCCGCGCCCTTGCGGACCTGGTCGCCGCAGCACCAGAGGTTCAGTCCGCGCTCGTCGGTTAGATCGTCGCGGATGCGGCCGACGTAGACGAGGTCCTGATCGCTCGTGTCGAGCGGCATGGGGTAGACCCTGCTGGCAAGGTCGTCGGTCAGCTTGCAGCCGGGCGCGGCGGCGATCAGCTCACGCGCGCGCTCGACGCTGATCTTTTCCTTCGTGCGCAGCACGACGGAAACGGAGTGGCTGCGCACCACGGGCACGCGCACGCAGGTGCAGCTGACCTTCATCTCGGGCAGGTGGAGAATCTTGCGGCCCTCGTTCTGCATTTTCATCTCCTCGCTCGTGTAGCCCATGTAGGCCTCGCCGCCGATCTGGGGGATGACGTTGTAGGCGATCTGGTACTGGAACACCTTCGGCTCGACAGGCTTGCCCGCGGCGAGCGCCGCGACCTCATCGTGCAGCTCGTCGATGCCGTTTTTGCCCGCACCGGAGACCGCTTGATAGGAGCTGGCGATGATGGCCTCGATGGGACTCTCCTTCGCCAGCGCGTTGATGGCGACGAGGGTGACGATGGTGGTGCAGTTGGGGTTGGAGATGATGCCGCTGTGCCACTTCACGTCCTCGGGGTTGATCTCGGGGATGACCAGCGGCACCTTGGGATCGAGACGGAAGGCGCTGGAGTTATCGACGAACACGGCGCCGGCCTTGACGATAGCGGGGGCGAAGCGCTCGGCAATGTCGTTCTCCGCCGCGCCGAGCACGATGTCAAGACCCTCAAAGGCGTCGTCCGACGCCTCGACGATCGTGCACTTCCTGCCGCCGAAGTCGATGGTGCTGCCCGCGCTGCGCGCGGAGGCGATGGGACGCAGCTCGCCGACGGGGAACTCGCGCTCGAGGAGGATCTTCATCATTTCCTGCCCCACGGCGCCCGTCGCGCCGAGAATGCCTACATTATAAAGCTTCATGGTATTACCCTCACCTTTTCCTTAAATATGTTCCTTGACAAAGCTGTCATACAGTACGCGAATGGCCTGCGCGAAGTCCTTTTCCTCCACGCCGACGATGATGTTCAGCTCCTCGGGGCCCTGCGTGATCATGCGGATGTTCACGCCGTTCTCACCGAGCTTGGCAAAGATCTTGCCGGAAACGCCGGGGCGGTACGCCATCTTCCGGCCGACCGCCGCGACGACCGCGATGTGCTCCGTCACCGTTATCTTATTCGGCTGCACCTCTTTTTGCAGCTCGCCCAGCATGGCGTAGAGACATTTGGAGACCTTTTTGCTCTCCACCACCAGCGAGATGATGTCGATGCCGGAGGGGATATACTCCACGTTGACCTCGTGCTTGGCAAGAATTTCCAGAATCCGCACGAGCGTGCCGGGGTCGCCGGACATACCGGTCTTGGCGATGGTGATGACGGAGAAGCCCTTCTTGCCCGCGATGCCGGTGATGAAGCTGCCGTCGTTCGTGTCCTCCTCGATGTTCTCGAGAATGGTGGTGCCGGGGTGTTCCGGCTCATTCGTGTTGCGGATGTTGAGCGGAATGTTCTTCTCACGCACGGGGAAAATGGTACCCTCGTGGAGCACCTGCGCGCCGATGTAGCTCAGCTCGCGCAGCTCGCCGTAGGTGAGGTGGCGGATGGGCGCGGGATCGTCCACGATCCGCGGGTCGGCCATCAGAATACCGGAGACGTCCGTCCAGTTTTCGTAGACGTCGGCGCCCAGCGCCGCCGCCGCCAGCGCGCCGGTGATGTCGCTGCCGCCGCGGGAGAAGGTGCGGATGCGCCCGTCGGGCATCACGCCATAGAAGCCGGGAATGACCACGCTGCGGTCGCCTGCGGCGCGGCGCAGCGCCTCGTAGGTCGCGTCGGTGTCCACCGTGCCGTCGAAGCGGAACTTCACCCACTCGGCGGCGTCAAGGAACTCATAGCCGAGGTACTCGGCCATCAGCCGCGCGGAGAAGTATTCGCCGCGCGAGGCCAGCTCGTCCTTTTCGATTCCCTCCTGCATCTTCGCCCACAGGGCGTCGAAGCCGGGATCCAGGTCGAGTTTCAGACCGCAGTCGTGCGCGATCTCCAGATAGCGCGTGCGGATCATGTCGAAGATCTCCTCGCAGCTCACGCCGTATTTGATGTGCGCGGCGCAGAGGTACAAAAGGTCGGTGATCTTGTGGTCGCCGGAAAAGCGCTTGCCGGGCGCGGACACGATGACCACGCGGCGGGACTCGTCGGAATCGACAATGGCCTTGACCTTGGCGAACTGCTGGGCGTCGGCGAGCGACGAGCCGCCGAATTTCAGAACTTTAAGCATTTTCTTTACTCCTCCTCGATCCTTGCTAAGAATACCGGCTTGCCGCACGAGCGCGCGCGCTCGGCGCGCGCAAAGGCCTCGGCGACGGTGATGGGTTCGGTGCAGACGGTCTCGCTGCCCGTGCGCAGGTAGAAGCGGCCGGCCGCCGCGGAATTGTCGATGTGCTTCGCCTCGTGCCGCGAGACGTAGAAGCTCGGGCAGCCCTCGATGACGTCCACGCAGTCGCTCAGCACGCTGCTGCCGGTGGGATAGCCGCCCGCGCCCGCGCCGGAAAAGCTCAGCTCACCGAAGCGCGCGCCGCGCAGCGTGACGAGGTTGCCCGTGCCGTTCGTCTGCGCGACCGGCGACGCGGCGGGGAAGAGCGTGGGGCAGACAAAGGCGGAGACACGGTCCTCGTGCCGCTCGGCGCGGACAAAGAGCTTGCAGACCCTGCCCAGCTCACGCCAGGCGGCGAAGTCCTTTTCCTCCACGCTCGAGATGCCGAAGCAGGGGATCTCCTCCTCCCGCACCGACGCGCCGAAGGCGAGGTTCGCGCTGAGCACCAGCTTGCGCCGCGCGTCGTAGCCCTCCACGTCCGCGGTGGGATCGGCCTCGGCGTAACCGAGCGCTTGCGCCTCGCGCAGACAGGTGGTATAATCGACGCCGGAGGCCGTCATGGCCGAGAGCATATAGTTCGTCGTGCCGTTCAGGATGCCGCCGACAGCGGTGATCTCATCGAGCCGCGCGGCGCGGGAGAGGGACGTGAGCCACGGGATGCCGCCGCCCGCCGCCGCCGTGCAGCGTAGCGACACGCCGCATTCCCTCGCAAGCTCCAGCAGCTCGTCGTAGTGCGCGCACACGAGCTGTTTGTTCGCGGTGACGACGTGCTTGCCCGCGCGCATGGCCGCGCAGATATAACGGTAAGCTGGCTCCAGTCCGCCCATGACCTCGACCACGATGCCGACCGAGCGGTCGCGCACGATCTCGTCGAAATCGTTTGTCACGGTGCAGGGAAGCTCCGGGCGTGGACGGCGGGACAAAACGCTCGTCACGCGCAGATCGCTCCGCCCGAGCGTGAGCTCGTAGAAGGCCTTGCCGACGGTGCCGAAGCCGAGCAATGCAATGTTCATGGGGTGTGCCTGCCTTTCTCTCTGTATAATCCGCCAAGTATGGACGATTTGTGCAGTTTACACGGAAATGTCCGTGGTAGAAAAACACTTGACTTTTTGATGGGAACAATATAACATGGGCATTGTTGAAATGCAATAGGCAATCGAAAAAATATTTTGATATGGCAAATGAAGAAACCGAAAAGCGGAGGTATTTTGAATATGAACTATCAAAGCACGCGGAACGCGGCCCTCACCGCCTCGAGCGCCGAGGCGATCCTGAACGGCCTGGCCCCCGACGGCGGGCTGTACGCCATGCCGGCCCTCGCGGGGCTGGACTTCGACTGGAAGTGCTGCTTGACGCTCTCCACGCAGGGCATGGCGACGGAGATATTATGTGCGCTGCTGCCCGACTTCACGCACGCGGAGATGGAGCAGCTCGTCCGCGCGGCCTACACCGGCAGGTTTGAGACCGAGGACCTGACCCCCACCGTTCCGGTCGGCGAGGACACGGTGCTCGAACTGTTCCGAGGCCCCACGAGCGCCTTCAAGGACGTGGCGCTCTCGATGCTGCCACATCTGATGACGGCGGCAAAGAAGAAGTGCGGCGTGGACGATGAGATCTTGATCCTCACCGCGACCTCCGGCGACACCGGCAAGGCCGCGATGGAGGGCTTCTGCGACGTCGCGGGCACGAAGATCATCGTCTTTTACCCGGACGGCGGCGTGTCCGCCGTGCAGAAGGCGCAGATGGTCACGCAGGGCGGCGACAATACCTGTGTCGTCGCGGTACGCGGCAACTTCGACGACGCCCAGACCGCTGTCAAGCAGGTCTTTGCCAAGGTCGGCAGCGAAAATTTGCTCGCGGGCAAGGGCGTGCGCCTGTCGAGCGCGAACTCCATCAACATCGGCCGCCTCGCGCCGCAGGTCGTCTACTACTTCCGTGCCTACGCAGACCTTGTCCGCCGCGGTACGATCGCCGTCGGCGAGCAGGTGGACTACGTTGTTCCTACCGGCAACTTCGGCGACATCCTCGCCGGCTACTTCGCACGCGAACTGGGGCTGCCCGTCGGCACGCTCGTGTGCGCGTCCAACGCCAACAACGTGCTCACCGACTTCATCCGCACGGGCCGCTACGATAAAAAGCGCCCGTTCTACCTCACCAGCTCGCCCTCGATGGACATTCTGGTGTCGAGCAACCTCGAGCGCCTGCTGTTCCTGCTCTCCGGCGACGAGCAGCTGGTGGCGAAGCTCATGCGTCAGCTCACCGAGGACGGCGCGTATGAGGTGTCGGAGGAGCTGAAGGAGAAGATTCAATCCCTCTTCTGGGCGGGCTGCTGCGGCGACGCCGAGACGAAGCAGACCATCGGCAGAGTCTGGCAGGAGCATCATTATCTCTGCGACACGCACACAGCCGTGGCGTGGAACGTCGCGCAGCAGTACAAGGCGGCGAATCCCGGCCACGCGCCGGTCGTGGTGTTCTCCACCGCGTCGCCCTACAAGTTCCCCGCCGCCGTGCTCGAGGGCCTCGGCGAGAGGGCGGAGGGCGATGAGTTCGCCGTCATGGAGCAGCTCGAACGCCTGACCGGCGTTCCCGCACCGAAGAATCTCCGCAGTCTGCGCGAGCGCCCCGTGCGCCACACCGCCGTCCTCGACCGCGAGGAGATGCTGCCCTTTGTCCTAAAAAAGGCACAGGAAAAGAAGTGGTTCTGAAATGAAAAAGGAAGCGAAGGGGTCTCCCCCTTCGCTTCCCTTTTCTATATACATTCAGCCTATGAATTTCGGCACGATCACGCCGCGCGGCGCGTCGGGCGTCAGCTCAAAGGAGCTGCTGCCGAGCCGCTGCACCTCGCCCGCGGGATAGAGCCGCAGGAAGTCCTCCACTGTGGCGATCACGTCGTAGCCGTGGCTGCCGTGGCGGTAGTGCATCGGCACGATCACGCGCGGTGCGATGGCGTCCGCCACGCGCCTGGCGGTCTCCGCGTCGATGGTATAGAAGCCGCCGACGGGAAGCAGCAGCGCGTCGCAGCCGCGCAGCGGCGCAAGCTGCTCCTCGCTCAGCTCGTGGCCGAGGTCGCCGAGATGCACGACGCGCAGCCCCTCGGCGGCGAGGATGTGGATGGTGTTCGTCCCGCGCAGCGCGCCGCCCCGGTCATCGTGGAAGGTCTGGACGGTCTCCACCGTGAAGGGACTGCCCCCGCGCGGCGTGACCTCCACCGCCTCCACGAAGTCGTGGTCGCGGTGATGGTGCGAGCAGAGCACCTCGTTCGTGCTCGTGTGCAGCGGCGGATAGCTCTCCACATAATACGGGTCGAGCACGACGCGGTAGCCGCCGCTTTCGACGGCGAAGCAGGAATGGCCCAGCCAGGTGAGCTTCATAGGCGTTTTCTCCTTATCGGTTATTCTTCGTTTTTCGGCTCCTCGTCTGCGGGGAGCTTGCTTTTCTTTTTGCCGAGCCTGCCGAACGGTTTCTTTTTGCGCACCGCGCGCACGACGGCCACGGCGAGCGCCGCCAGCACCGCCAGGAACACAAGGTTGTTCGCGATGCCGATGGCAAGGTCCTCAAGGAATACGCCTGTGTCGCGCAGACCGTTCGTGAAGGCCCGCGCAATGCGCGCGCCGAAGGTCAGTGGCGCGCCCTCGTTCTCATCGAGCTTGTAGGTCTCGCTGAGCGTCAGGCTCACGGTGGCGTAATCTACCAGCGCGTCGTAGTGACGCAGCGTGCCAGAGAGGCTTTCGATCTCGTACTCCGTGTCGCTGATGGCGCTCTCGATGGTGATGATGTCCGCCATATTGTCCGCCTTGGAGAGCAGCTCCTGCAGACGCTCGAGCTTGATCTGCGCGGTCTTGAGACGGGAGTCGGTGTCGTAGTATTCCTCGGTGATGTTCTCCGCCGAGGAGGACATATAGGTGACGTGGCAGAGCGTGCCGACCTGCTCGCAGAAGTGCTCGTACTCCGCGGCGGGCACGCGCACGGTGAATTCGCCGTAGCGGTAGCCGCTCGAGCGGTTGCTTAGGCTCTTGCTCTCAAAGTAGCCGCCGCAGGACTTCACCAGCTCGGTGATGGCGGTCTCGCTCGTCGTGTAGTCCTGCGTCTGCACCTCGATGCTCGCGCGGTAGATCATCTTCGCGTCGCTCTGCAGGACCGTGCCGCCGGTGAGCGTCTGACCGTCGTCCCAGCCGTAGTCGGCGTCCGCCGTCGGGGCCTCCGGCTCGTAGGCAAAGCCGTTTTCCGCCTTGGCATAGTAGCTTTCGCTCGTCATCATGCTGTCCGCGCTGTCGCGCGGGGCTGCCTTGCTGCCACAGCCCGTGAGCAGGGCGAGCAGCATCAGCGCGCTGAGAAGGATTGCAAGTATTCTTTTCATCTTCATCTACCTCAAGATATGTGATTTGGGGTTCTCTGAAGGGTTTGACGCAAAGAAGCGGAAAAAGTTCCCATTCTTCTTATTTTTTCTCGGCTTCCAGCCGCGCGAAGGTCTCCAGCGCGGCGAGAATGCTGTGCTCCTCGCCCGCGGCGGCCGCATCCGCGCCGGCGGTGTAGGAGCCGACGCCGTGGGAAATGCACTCCCTCCAGCGCACGACGTTGTTGAGCACGCTCGCGCACTTCATGCCGCGCAGCCGCCCGACGGTCAGCAGCGCGGCGGTCTCCATGTCGCTGCCGAGCACGCCCTTTTTCGACCAGTATTCGTTGATCTCCTCGATGTCGTCGATGTAAAAGCTCTCGTGGCTGCGGATGATGCCGAGGCGGTGGGCGAAGCCCTGCGCGCGGATGCTTTCCGTCAGCGCGAGCAGCAGCTCCGTGTCCGGCACGGCGGGATAGCCCTCGCGCACATAGGCGCGGGAGGTGCCGTCGTCGCGCACCGCGCCGACGGCGATGAGCAGCTCGCCGGGAGCGATGTCCGTCTGTAGGGCTCCGCAGGAGCCGATGCGGATGGCGTGCGTCACGCCGATGCTGTACAGCTCCTCGACCGCGATGCCGGTCGAGACGCCGCCCATGCCCGTGGACATCGCCAGAATGCGCGCGCCGCGGTAGGTACCGACAAGGCTGCGGTACTCGCGGTTCATGCCGAGATCCTCGACCTCGCTCATGTGCGACGCGATGCGCTCGGCGCGCTTCGGGTCGCCGGGCAGGATGGCATAGCGGACATTCAGACTCTCGTCGAGCTGGATGTGGGGCTGTTTCATGGGTGCTTCTCCTCTCAGTGTGTGGGTTTCAAAAAGTTGGATGCGCCGTCACCGCTCCAGCAGGAAGCGCGCGACGCTTTCCATCGCCGCGGCGGCCTTGCGCAGGGGGAACATCTGAAAGACGTGCCACATCCCCTCGCTCACCTCGAAGCGGCAGGGAACGAGCGCACGCTCCAGCGCGTGACAGAGCATCTCGGAATCCGAATACAGGATCTCGTGATCGCCGGCTTGAATGAGCGTCGGCGGGAAGCCGGTAAGGTCGGCGAAGAGCGGCGAGAGATCGGGCGAGGCGTAGTCCCGCCCGCCGGCGTAGGCGGTGCGCACGGCCTCGATGTACTCCGGCGTGAGCATCGGGTCGCTCTCCGCGCGTTCGGCGTAGGACGCGCCCGACATGGTCATGTCCGTCCATGGGGACATCAGCACCAGCGCTCCGGGCAGGCGGCGGCCCGCCGCCTTGAGACGATGGCACAGCACGAGCGCGAGATTGCCGCCCGCGCTGTCGCCCGCGAGCACGATGTCCCGCGCACCGTAGCCGAGCAGCATGAGATGATCCCACGCGCGCAGCGCGTCCTCGACGGCAGCGGGGTAGGGATGCTCGGGCGCGAGACGGTATTCAAAGCTCAGCACGTCGTAGCCCGTGACGTGCGTGAGCTTGGACGCGAGCACGCGCGCGTAGCCGAGGTTGCCGCTCGTGTAGCCGCCGCCGTGGCAGTAGAGGATGGCGCGGCGGCTGCCGTGGGGGACCTTGAGCCGCATCCACGCGGCCTTCATGCCGTCGAGTGAAAATTCCTCATAGTCCATGCCGGCCATCGGCGCGGTCAGCCGGCCGAGGACCTCCTGACTGCGGCGTTGGTGCTCCAGCTCCTCCTCGGTCATGGTCTCGGGCGCACCGGCGCTGTGCAGCGCCTTGAGCGCGCGCATCAGCGGATCGAGGCGCGGACTCTCGGCCTCGTTTTTCTTCTTTTTCAGCGGAAGGTTCAGCTTGTTTTCCATCGTTATCTCCTGCCTGCGCTTGATTTTGCTGCCTGCATGATATCATATTTGCGTAAAAAAGAAAAGGAAAACCGTCATTTTTCTTGTGGTGCGCGCGCCGCTGTGCTACAATAAGCCATCCGATGCGGTGCCGCGCGGAAGGAGGAAACGACAATGGCGAAGCCCAACAGCAAATGGTACAAGCTCGACAGTGCGGGCATTCTCTACTCCGCGCTGCAAAAGGAGGAGTATTCCGCCATCTACCGCTTCTCCGCCCGGATGGAAAGGGAGGTCGATCCCGCTGCGCTCCAGCGCGCCATCGACCGCTGTATGCCGCGCTTTCCGAGCTTTGCCGTGCGCATCCGCAAGGGGCTGTTCTGGTACTATCTCGAGCCGAACCGCGCGCCCGGGCCGTTTTTGAAGGAGGACGTCTCTGACCCCTGCCAGCCCGTCCGCTTCCGTGAGGACAACGGCTGGCTCGTGCGCTTTTACTATTACCGTGAACGCATCTCCGTCGAGGTGTTCCACGCGCTGTCCGACGGCGGCGGAGCCATCGTCTTTTTCCGCACGCTCCTTGCCGAATACCTGCGCCAGACCGGCGTGGAGGTCCCCGCGGGAAACGGTGTGCTCGATCTGAACGAGCCGCCGCGCGAGGAGGAGCTGGAGGACGCCTACGCCCGCTACGCGGGCCGCCACGCCTTCGGCCTGCGGCGGCTGCCGAGGGCCTATCAGAATACCGGCACGCCGGAGCCGTTCTACACCTTCCATGTTACGATGGGCTTCGTGCCGCTCTCCCGCCTGCGCGAGCAGGCGAAGAAGTATAACGCCTCCATCACGGAATATCTCTCCGCTGTGCTCATCCACATCATTCTGGAAAAACAGAAGCGCGAGAGACCTTACCGCGAGCGCCCCGTGGCGCTGGCGGTGCCGATCAATCTGCGCGGCTTTTTCCCGAGCGAGACGCTGCGCAACTTCATCACCACCGTCCGCCCGTATATCGACCCGGCGCTCGGCGACTACACCTTCCCCGAGATCGTCTCGCAGGTGCGCCACTTCATGAAGCTGCACATCAACCGGCAGGAGCTGCAGGCGGCGTTCACCGGCAACGTCCGCTTTACGGAGAATTTTGCCCTGCGCCTCATTCCGGTCGTGCTCAAGAACCCGGTCATGGCACTCAACTACCGCCTGCTCGGCGTGCGCCCGTATTCCTGCACCTACACCAATCCCGGCGCGTTCACCGTGCCGCCGGAGATGGCGGCGCATATCCGCGGGGCGGAGGTCATTTTAGGTCAGGCGACCGTGCCGCGCTGCCACTGCGCCTCCATCAGCTACGGCGATACCATGGAGATCACCTTTGCCGGCACACAGGCGGAGACGGACACCGAGCGCGACTTTTTCAGCTTCCTCGTACGCGAGGGCATCCCCGTGCGCGTGGAGAGCAACCGCTGAAGAGCGGAGCGAAAGGACGAAAACGATATGTCATACTGTGTCAACTGCGGCGTGGAGCTGGACCCCGGCGCGGCGCGCTGCCCGCTTTGCGGCACGCCCGCCTGGAAGCCGGACCCCGACGCGCCGAGCTATTTTCCCACCAAGCCCGCCGAGGTGCCGCCCGCCTCGCGCCGCGCGGCGGCCGCCCTGCTCACGGCGATGCTCGCGTCGGTATCCCTGTGCTGCGGCGTGCTGAACCTGCTGCTGCCCACCGAGCGGCCCTGGTCGCTCTATGTCATCGGCGCGGCGGTAATGCTCTGGATCTGGTTCGTGCTGCCGATGCTCGCGCGGCGCATCCCCGTCTTCTTCCGCCTGACGGCGGACGTGGCCGCGGTCGGCGTGTATGTTTTTCTCATCTCCATCGACTTAAACGGCGGCGCATGGTTCCGCGGCCTCGCCCTGCCTGTTCTGGGTTGGGCCTGCGTGTTGGTGTTCCTGTTGAGTTTCCTGCTGCGCGGCGGGCGGCGGTCGCGCCTCTCGGCGATCGCCATGTGCATCGGCACGGCGGGCTTGATGGCTTTGGGCGTGGAATACTGCATGGACCGCTTTTTCCGTGCGGCGTGGCAGCCGACGTGGTCGCTCGTCGTGGTGGCCATCTGCGTCGGGCTCATCATCCCGCTGCGCGTCGTGCGCCGCGTGCCCTCGCTGCGCGAGGAGGCCCGCCGAAGATTCAATATGTGAAAAAGGGAAGACATGGCGCGCGCCATGCCTTCCCTTTTTTGGTGCCGGTGGTGGGACTCGAACCCACACGGAGTCGCCCCCGGCGGATTTTGAATCCGCTACGTCTACCATTCCATCACACCGGCGATAACAAAAGCTATTATAGAGGACGCCGCGCCGATTTGCAAGATAAATTTTTCCGGCGAAAAGCGCAAAAGGGGACTACCCTTTTTGTACGGCTTGTGCTATGCTATATTCTGTATCGGTAGATTATGCCCAAAGCGGGGCAAAGGAGGGGAAAGCATGGCGAACCACGGCAGAAAATTTGCCCGCGCGCTGGCGCTCGCGGCGCTTTGCCTGCTGCTCGGCGGCTGCGCGGTGAACGTCTCGACCGACAAGCTCTATGCCCTGCCGAGCCTTCCAGTGGAATACGCCTCGCTTGAAGCGGAGATCAACGCCCTGCTCTCCGACGGCGCGGAGCACGCCGCGCCCACCTCGGGCAGCAACCTCCAGAGTGTGCAGATGGTCGATCTCGACGGCGACGGCGTGGAGGAGGCGGTAGCCTTCTTCCGCAAGGCGACGGACGAGCGGCCCATGAAGATATACTTCTTCAAGTCCAACGGCGACAGCTACGAGCAGATGACTCTCATCGAGGGGACTGCCAGCTCGATCTACTCCATCGCGTACTACGACCTCGACGGCGACGGCCGCCGCGAGATCCTGGTTGGCTTCAAGAGCGGCACGGAGCTGCAGGTGCTCGCCGTCTACACCCTGCGCGGCAGCGAGCCGCTCAACCTGCTCACCACCGCCTACCTCCGCTACGCTGTGAGCGACCTTGACGGCGACGGCCGGCAGGAGCTGACGGTGCTCTACAGCGGCGAGGAGAACCGCTGCATGGCAGACTGCTACACCTGGGACGACCGCGAGCTGAGCTGCATCTCGACGCTCGAGCTGTCCTTCTCCGCGTCCGAGCTTTCGCGCGTGGCGGCGGGCGTTCTTTCGGACGGGCAGCGGGCGCTCTACGTCACCGGCGTGGCGGACAACAGCGTGGCGGCCTACGATATCCTAACCGTGAAAAACGGCGTGCTGCGCAATGTCGCGCAGAACACTGCCTCCTCTGCCGCGGACGGCGGCTTCCGCTTCCTCTCGCTCTACCCGACCGACATCAACGGCAGCGGCGTGATCGAGATCCCCGAGCCGGTCCCTTTCCCGCCGCTCGACGAGGAGAGTGAGATCTATTACCGCATCCTTTGGCGCGATTACGACAGCGCGGGAAAGAGCGAGGTCGTGTGCCGCACCTTCCACAACGCCGCCGACGGCTGGAGCCTGCTCCTGCCGGAGGCGTGGGACGAGCAGGTGTCGCTCCTGCGCACCGGAACGCCCGATGAAAACGCTGTCATTTTCTTCTGCCGCGGCAGCGACGGACAGCTGCAGCCGTTCCTGGAGATCTGCGCCCTCACGGGCGGCGCCCGCGAGGAGCACGCCAAGCGCGGCGACCGCTTTGTGCTCGCCCGACAGGTCGAGACCGTTTACACCGCCGAGCTCCTGCCCTGCGACGACTGGGACGGCGCGGTCGACGAGGAGACCGTGAAGAAGAGCTTCAGCCTGATCGTCGCCGAATGGACGACGGGCGAAAACTGAGAAAGGAACCGAGATACGATGAAAAAAGTGTTGGTCCTGGAAGATGAATCCAGCATCCGCAGCTTTATCGTCATTAACCTTATCCGCGCCGGCTATGAGGTCGTGGAGGCCGAGACGGGCGAGGAGGCGCTGGAAAAGCTCAGCGAGAATCCCGATGTGCGCGTCACGCTGCTCGACATCATGCTGCCGGGCATTGACGGCTTTGAGGTCTGCCGCCGCGTGCGCGCGGCCTACCCGCACATCGGCATCATCATGCTCACCGCCCGCTCGCAGGAGATGGATAAGGTCACGGGCCTGATGACCGGCGCGGACGACTACGTCACCAAGCCCTTTTCCCCCGCCGAGCTGACCGCGCGCGTGGACGCGCTGCTGCGCCGCGCGGGCGACGCGCCGCTCGTCAGCGCCTCGGTCGGAGAGATCTCCCAGCCGCCGTTTCTGCTGAACATGACCGACCGCGTGGTGGAGAAAAACGGCAAGCGTCTCAAGCTCACGCAGCTCGAATATCAGATCATGAAGCTCTTCATGGAGAATCCCGACAAGGCGCTCACCCGCGAGGAGATCCTCGACACGGTCTGGGGCCGCGGCTACTTCGGCGAGGTGAAGATCGTGGACGTCAACATCCGCCGCCTGCGGCTGAAGATCGAGGACGACGCGCAGGAGCCGCGCTACATCGCCACCGTCTGGGGCACGGGCTACAAGTGGAGCACAGACTGAATCCCGGAACAGGGACGATTTGAAGCAGAAAGGAAGTGACCGCCATGCCCGCCATGCGCGGCTTGCGCATCCGCGGCCTGCGCCAGCGCTGGCTCGTGAACGCCGTGCTGCCCATCATTCTGGTGGTCATCGCCATCGTTACGGTCTATACCCTCGGCGTGCGCCGGACCTACTACAGCGCCATGCGCTCGGGCCTTGAGACCCGCGCCCGCGTCGCCGCCGACAATTTTTCGAGCTACGGCCTTAAGAGCTACAGCGAGTATTTCCGCTACGCCTCCATCACGGCGGAGACCTTTGAGGAAAAGGATCAGCTCGAGCTCCAGTTCATCAACGTCAACGGCCGCGTGCAGGTGTCGAGCTACGGCCTGACCGCCGGCACGCAGCCGGGAACGAGCGATGTGACCGAGGCCGTTGCCACCGGAAAGCCGGCAAGCTTCGAGGGCCTTGACCCGCAGACGGGAGAGAAGATCCTCTCCGTCTCCGCGCCGCTCCTGTTCAACGGCCGTGTGATCGGCGTGCTGCGCTACGTCACCGCGCTGCACGAGGCGGACCGCAGCGTGCTCGTCAGCATGGCGGCCGCCATCGGCGTCGCGCTGCTGTGCGTGGGTCTTGCCATCTTCTCCAACGCCATCTTCATCAACAACGTCGTCGAGCCGGTCGCCGTCGTGTCCGACGCCGCGCGGCGCATCTCCGCCGGCAGCTACGGCATCCTGATCGACAACCACTACCGCGACGAGCTGGGCGAGTTGGTGGACAACATCAACGATATGTCGCTCAAGATCTCGCAGTCCGAGAAGATCCAGCAGGAGTTTGTCTCCTCCGTCTCGCACGAGCTGCGCACGCCGCTCACCGCCATCAACGGCTGGGCGGAAACGCTCGCCGCCGATCCCGGCGCGAATCCGGAGCAGACGCAGCGCGGTCTCAACATCATTGTCAAGGAGTCCCGCCGTCTGACCACCATGGTCGAGGAGCTGCTGGACTTCACCCGGATGCAGGACGGGCGCTTCACCCTGCGCGTGGAGGAGACCGACCTGCTCGCCGAGCTGGAGGACGCCATCTTCACCTACCGTGAGATCTTCAGCCGGGAGGGCATCGAGCTGCGCTACGAGTGCGCGGACGACCTGCCTTCCATCATCGCCGACGGCGAGCGCATGAAGCAGGTCTTCTGCAACGTGCTCGACAATGCCGCCAAGCACGGCGGCAGCGGCAAGCGCATCGACGTGTCCGTGGCGGCCGAGAACGGCAGCATGGTCATCCGCGTGCGCGACTTCGGCCCCGGCATCCCGGTCGAGGAGCTGCCCTACGTCAAGCAGAAGTTCTACAAGGGCTCGTCCAAGGCGCGCGGCAGCGGCATCGGCCTCGCCGTGTGCGACGAGATCATGCGTCTGCACAACGGCACGTTCGACATTGCCAACGCCCCGGGCGGCGGCGCGGTCGTGACCATGACGCTTCCTATGGGAAAATAAATTTTAGAACAACTGTTGCAATTTTATAAAAAGTATGATACCATCATGGCAAGGAGAAACCTACATGGCAGAGCAAAACCAGACAAAACCAAAATTCCGCACCTCCATCGGCGGTCAGGCGCTCATTGAGGGCATCCTCATGCGTGGGCCGGAAAAGCAGGCCATCGTCGTCCGCTCCAAGGAGGGGCTGATCGAAAAGGTCGAGGAGCTGAAGCTCATCCGCGACCGCTATCCCATTCTCGGTCTGCCCGTGCTGCGCGGCGCTGTGACCTTTGTGGACTCCATGGTCCGCGGCGTGAAGGCGCTGATGTACTCGGCGGATTTCTTCCCCGAGGAGGAGGGCGAGCCGTCGAAGCTCGACCGATGGCTCGAAAAGAAGCTTGGCAGCGAAAAGCTGCAGAAGCTCGTCGTGGCGCTGGCGGTCGTGCTGTCGCTGGGCTTGACCGTCGGCCTTTTTATGATCCTGCCGACCTTCCTCGCGGGCCTGCTCGGGCGCTTTATCCCGAACGTGGTCGTGCACAATCTGGTCGAATCCGTCATCAAGCTGCTGATCTTCTTCGGCTACCTGCTCCTGTGCTCGAAGCAGAAGGACATTCAGCGCGTGTTCCAGTACCACGGCGCGGAGCATAAGACCATCTTCTGCTACGAGGCGGGCCTGCCGCTGACGGTGGAGAACTGCCGCATCCAGCCGCGCCACCATCCGCGCTGCGGCACGAGTTTTCTGTTCGTGGTGGTCGTGGTGTCTATCCTCGTTTCAAGCGTGGTGTTCAGCTTCGTCGACTGGCGCAATACCTGGGTGCGCATCGCATTGCACCTGCTGCTGCTCGTGCCGGTCGTGGGCGTGACCTACGAATTCAACCGCTACGTCGGCGGGCACGACAATCCCGTGACGAACGCGCTGGCAAAGCCCGGCCTTTGGCTCCAGAACTTCACCACCAACGAGCCGGACGACAGTATGCTCGAGGTCGCCATCCGCGCGATGGAGCTGGTCATTCCCGAGCAGAAGGGCAAGGACGAGTGGTAAATGGCCATCAAGTACAACGACCTCTATATGGACCTGCGCAGGCGCCTGCGTGAGGCGGGCGCAGAGGACGCGACGCAGGCGGCGCGCGAGCTGGTCTGCACCGCGTCGGGTAAAACGAAAAACGAGCTTCTGCGCGACGGGCTGCTCTACGCCTCGCCCGAGGTCGAGCGCTCGGCGTATTCTCTGTGCGCGCGGCATTTGGCGGGCGAGCCGGTGGCCTATCTCATCGGCGAGTGGGAGTTTTACGGTCTAGGACTGGACATTTCGCCCGCCGTGCTCATCCCGCGCCCCGACACCGAGGTGCTGGTGCAGACGGTCGTCCACGAACTGGACTCCGGCGCGGACTGCCGCGTGCTCGACCTGTGCGCGGGCAGCGGCTGCATCGGCCTCGCCGTCGCCAGTCAGGTGCTGCGCAGCCGCGTGCTGCTCGGCGAGTGGGACGAGGAGGCGCTCAAGGTCTGCCGCCAGAATATCCGCCGCAACCAGCTCTCGGCCCGCGTGACGAGCCTTCGCATGGATGCGCGCGAGAAGCCCTCGCGCCAGCTCGGCGAGTTCGACTGCATCGTTTCCAACCCGCCCTATATCCCCACGGCGGACATTGAAACGCTCGACCCCTCCGTGCGCGACCACGAGCCGCACCTCGCGCTCGACGGCGGCGCGGACGGATTGGATTTCTACCGCGTCATCGCGGATAAATGGCGCGACGCCCTCGTGCCGAACGGCCTCATGGCCTTCGAGGTCGGCATCGGGCAGGCGGACGAGGTGCTGCGCATCATGCGCGCGAACGGCTTCGGCGATATCCAGATCGTCCGTGACCTGCACGGCATCCCCCGCGTGGTCTACGGGCGGCTTTGCAAAGAGATCTGAGTAAAAATTTTAAGATAGAGAAGCAGAAACAGGAGGATGAACCAATGGCAGCAGAGAAAGTGACTAAGGCAGCGCCCACCGCGCCCAACGCCGACAAGAAGCGCGCCATCGAAACGGCGATGGCACAGATCGAAAAGCTCTACGGCAAGGGCTCCATCATGCGCTGCGGCGACGAGCAGGCCGCGAACGTGGAGTCCATCTCCACCGGCTCGCTGGCGCTCGACCTCGCGCTCGGCATCGGCGGACTGCCCAAGGGCCGCATCGTGGAGATCTACGGTCCCGAGTCCTCCGGTAAAACGACGCTCGCCCTGCACGTTCTCGCGCAGGCACAGAAGGCGGGCGGCGAGGTCGCGTTCATCGACGCCGAGCATGCGCTCGACATCGGCTACGCCCGCGCCCTCGGCGTGAATGTGGAGGATATGCTCGTCTCCCAGCCGGATACCGGCGAGCAGGCGCTTGAGATCACCGAGGCGCTCGTGCGCTCCGGCGCGATCGACGTCATCGTGGTCGACTCCGTCGCCGCGCTCGTGCCGCGCGCGGAGATCGAGGGCGAGATGGGCGACAGCTTCGTCGGTCTCCACGCCCGCCTCATGTCGCAGGCGCTGCGTAAGCTCGCCGGCGCGATCAACAAGACCAACTGCATCGTCATCTTCATCAACCAGCTGCGCGAGAAGGTCGGCGTGATGTACGGCAACCCCGAGGTCACCACCGGCGGCCGCGCGCTGAAGTTCTACGCGAGCGTGCGCATCGACGTGCGCCGCATCGAAACGCTCAAGAACGGCAGCGAGATGATCGGCAACCGCACCCGCGCCAAGGTCGTGAAGAACAAGATGGCGCCCCCGTTCCGCGAGGCAGAGTTCGACATCATGTACGGCGAGGGCATCTCCATGCTCGGCGAGCTGATCGACCTCGGCGTCAAGCTCGACCTTGTGCAGAAAAGCGGCTCGTGGTACTCCATGGGCGAAACGCGCATCGGACAGGGCCGCGATTCCGCCAAGCAGTACCTGCGCGACAACCCCGAGATCGCCGCGAAGCTCGAATCCGATATCCGCCGCGATTTCCACAAGCTCATGAGCAACCAGTCCAAGATCGCCGCCCGCGCTGCGGGCCGTGCCGTGGACGTCAGCGCCGACGATTTTGAGGGCTGATGAAGGTCGAGCGCATCGAACGATCGAAGCATAAGCAGGAGCGCGTTCTCGTGTATCTGGAGGGGGGAGACCTCCTCCGGATCACCGAGAGCGAGCTTCTGCATTTCGGCTTATATGTGGGGCTGGACATTTCGCCCGAGACTGTGGTACAATTACAAAAATGCGGCGCGCGCAGCGAAACGCGCGTGCGCGCCGCCAATATGATCTCCGCCCGCCCGCTCTCGAAAAAGGAGCTGACGCGCCGCCTTGTGCAGAAGGGCGCCGGGGCGGACGACGCCGACGCGGCGGCGGAATATCTCGAGGAGATCGGCGCACTGGACGACGCGGCCTACGCCGCCATGCTCGTGCGCCATTACAGCGTGCAGGGCTACGGCCCCGCCCGCATCCGCGACGAGCTGTACCGCCGCGGCGTGCCGCGCGAGCTGTGGGACGCGGCGCTGGAAACGGCTCCCGACGCGCAGGAGACGCTTGCGCGCGTCATTGCGTCGAAAACGAGGGGGAAGCCCCTAAACGAAAAGGATTATAAACGCTTGTCAGACGCTCTGCTGCGCCGCGGCTTTTCGTGGGGTGAGGTCAAGACCGCCCTGCGGACGGCGGGCGCGGCGCGGCCGGACGCGGACGACGGGCTGTGACCGAAAACGATTTTTGCCGCCGGTGCGCGGCGGACGGGAAGAGGACTATGGCATACAAACTTCACTTTATTTCGCTCGGCTGCGCGAAAAATATGGTCAACTGCGAGCAGATGATGGCCCTGTGCTGCAATGCCGGCATGGAGCTTTGCCCGTCGCCCGAGGGTTGCGACGCTGCGGTGGTCAACACCTGCGGTTTTCTCTCGAGCGCGAATGAGGAGGCCATCGAGAACATTCTCGCCATGGTGGAGCTGAAAAAGGCCGGCAAGCTCAAGAAAATTCTGGTCACCGGCTGCATGACGCAGCGCTATCAAGGCGAGGTGGCAAAGGAGCTTCCCGAGGTGGACGGCATTCTCGGCACCGGCAGCTACAAGGACATTGTGGACGCGGTCGAGACCGTCATGGCGGGCGGCAGCGTTAGCCGCTTCGACGACATCAACGCGCCGGTCGATGAGTTCGGCCGCGTGCTCACCACGCCGGGCCACTACGCCTTCCTGCGCATCGCGGAGGGCTGCGACAACTGGTGCGCCTTCTGCATCATCCCCAAGCTGCGCGGCAAATACCGCTCCCGCACGATGGAGCATGTTCTCGCCGAGGCAAGGCAGCTCGCCGATTCCGGCGTCAAGGAGCTGATCGTCATCGCGCAGGACATCACGCGCTACGGCATGGACTGGGACGGCAAGCCCCATTTGGCCGACCTTTTAGAGGAACTTTGCAAGCTCGATTTCCATTGGATCCGCCTGCACTACCTCTATCCCGAGTGGATCGACGACCGCTTGATCGACGTGATCGCCCGCGAGGACAAAATTCTGAAATACCTCGACATTCCGCTCCAGCACTGCAACGATAAGATCCTCAAGAAGATGAACCGGCGCGGCGACAAGAAATATCTCTGCGCCCTGCTCGATAAGCTCCGCAGCCGCATCCCCGGCCTCGTGCTGCGCACGTCCATCATTGCGGGCCTGCCCGGCGAGGGGGAGGAGGAGTTCGACGAGCTGTGCGATTTCCTGCGCGAGCAGAAGCTGCTGCGCGCGGGCGTGTTCCCCTATTCCCCCGAGGATGGGACGCGCGCGGCAAAGATGGAGCGCGTCGACTCCGATGAGGCGGCCCGCCGCGCCGAGCGGATCGTGGACATCCAGAGCGAGATCATCGACGCGTGGAACGACGAACGCCAGGGCGATGTGATGGAGGTTCTCTGCGAGGGCTTCGATGGGCAATCCATGCTCTTCGTCGGCCGCAGCTACGCCGAGTCACCGGACATCGACGGGCGCATCTACTTCTCTGCCTCGCGCGAGGTCGCGGCGGGCGAGTTCGTGCCCGTGCGCATCACCGGCGCGATGGACGGCGAGCTGACCGGCGAGCTGGCCGAGGAATAAGACGCCGCGCGGACGCGGCAAAATAGCAAACACCGGCGCGCGAGCGCCTTGAAAGGACTGTTCACAGATGACGACTGCCAATAAGCTCACCCTTGCGCGGGTGGCGCTGATCCCCATATTTCTTGTGATCCTGTATCTGGATTTCCCCTATGCGCGTTACGCCGCCTTCGGCGTGTTCGTGGCTGCGTGCCTCACGGATTTCGCGGACGGCTACATCGCCCGCCACTACAACCAGATCACGAATTTCGGCAAGTTCATGGACCCGCTGGCGGACAAGGTGCTCGTCATGGCGGCCATGTGCTACCTCGTCGAGATCGGACAGATGCCCGGCTGGTGTCTGGCCATCGTGCTGCTGCGCGAGTTCGCGGTCTCCGGAATGCGGCTCGTCGCCGTCGAGCAGGGCCGCGTGATCGCCGCGGCGTGGTCCGGCAAGGTCAAAACGGCCTCGACCATGATCTGCCTCTGCGCGATGCTGCTCAACATTTTCAGCGCTTACGCGTGGTTCGATCCCCTGTGCAATGCCGTCATCGTGCTGACCACCGCCTATTCCGGCATTGAGTATTTCGTTAAGAATATTGACGTGTTCCGCGAGCCGGACTGAAACCAAGTTAATTTTGCTCTGAAAAGGAGTTTCTGTATGTACCTCTACAATTCCGCCACCCACAAAAAGGAAGAGCTCAAGACCCATACCCCGAACCATGTCGAGATGTACACCTGCGGCCCGACCGTCTATCACTTTGCCCACATCGGCAACCTGCGCAGCTACATCATGGAGGATGTGCTGGAGAAGTACCTCCGCTTCGCGGGCTACAGCGTCAACCGTGTTATGAACATCACCGATGTCGGCCACCTCACGAGCGACGCCGACGAGGGCGAGGACAAGATGCTCAAGGGCGCCAGGCGCGAGCACAAGTCCGTCATGGAGATCGCGCAGTTCTATACCGACGCATTTTTTGAGGACTGCCGCAAGCTCAACATCAAGCGTCCTGACGTCGTGCAGCCCGCCACCGGCCTCATCGACGATTATATCCGGATCATCACCAAGCTGCTCGACACCGGCTACGCCTACCTCGCCGGCGGCAACGTCTACTTTGACACGAGCAAGCTGGACCGCTACTATATCTTCAACGACCACAACGAGGAGGACCTCGCCGTGGGCGTCCGCGAGGGCGTGGAGGAGGACACGAACAAGAAGAACAAGAACGACTTCGTTCTCTGGTTCACCAAGTCCAAGTTCGAGGATCAGGCGCTCAAGTGGGATTCTCCCTGGGGCGTCGGCTATCCCGGCTGGCACATCGAGTGCTCCGGCATTTCCATGAAGTACAACGGCGAATACCTCGACCTGCACTGCGGCGGCGTGGACAATGCCTTCCCGCACCATACGAACGAGATCGCCCAGTCCGAAAGCTACCTCGGACATCCTTGGTGCCCCCACTGGTGCCATGTTGCCCACCTCAATACAACGGACGGCAAAATGAGCAAGTCCAAGGGCGAATTTCTGACCGTTTCCCTGCTCGAGCAGAAGGGCTACGACCCGCTGGCCTACCGCTTCTTCTGCCTGCAGAGCCACTACCGCAAGAGCCTCGTGTTCACTTGGGAGAATCTGGACAACGCCGTGCTCGCCTACAACAAGCTCCTCGCGAAGATCGCCAACCTCAAGGACGAGGGCGGCGTGGACGAGGCCGTGCGCGCCGAGTACCGCGCGAAATTCTCCAAGGAGATGGACAACGACCTCAACACCGCCATGGGTGTCACCGTGCTCTACGATGTGCTCAAGGCCAAGACGAGCGGCGCGACCAAGCTCGCGATCATCGCTGACCTCGACGAGGTCCTGAGCCTTGACCTCATCGCCAAGGCCGCCGCGCTGCGCGAGAAGAACGCCGCGGCCGCCGCGCAGAGCGCGGGTACGTTCACCGTCGTCGCCGAGGACGGCACGCCGGACGAGGCCGTCGAGGCGCTGATCCGTCAGCGTGCCGACGCCAAGAAGGTGAAGAACTTCGCCGAGGCCGACCGCATCCGCGACGAGCTGAAGGCACAGGGCATCGAGGTGACCGACGTGCCGAACGGCGCGAAGTGGAAGAGGGTATAACGAATGAACAAAGGGGGTATTCTCTACCGTAGAGAATACCCCCTTTGGAACCCCAAGAGAGCGCAAGGGCTGCGCCCTTGACCTGACACATTGTAAGCCTAACAATAGGACAACTGCACGCGCTGCGCAAAGGAGTGCGTGCAGTTTCTTGTTGCCGCTTTCGATCTGGCGCTCTCCTTGCGGCCGCTGCCGCTCTGCGGCGGGGTAACAGAAAATTATCTTGCGGCGGCTTCCAAGGCGGTCAGAATTTCCTCGTGCATTTTCTCAAGCTCGCCCTGCTCCAGATGGACGAGCGCAGCAGCCGCGCCCGATGCCAGCGTGATGATTTTCGTCCGATAGGACGAGCGGGCGAAGCTCCGCCCCCGCATGGCTTCCTTTGCTGCGGACAAGGTATCCGTCAAGACCTGCGAGAGAAATGCAGGATCTTTTGCTCCCTCATTTCGGGAGAGGAACAGCAGCTTGCTGTGCATTTTCAGAAAATAAAGCTGATAGGTTCCCATACGTCCATTCCTCCCTTTTTAACAATTTTACTATCATCCGATAGTAAAATCAAAAGGAACAAACGATAGTAGCTATACTTTTTGAGAGGTGATAGCTATGTATCGTTCCCGCTTGCGCGACCTGCGTGAGGACCATGACTTGACGCAGAAGGAGGTCGCTGCCCGGCTCAACATCGACCAACGCACCTACAGCAACTACGAGACAGGAAAACGCGAAATGCCGATCTCCCATTACTGCACGTTGGCTCTGTTTTACAAGACGAGCATTGACTATCTGCTCGGCCTGACAGACGAAGAGAGGCCCTACCCGCGCAGGAAATGACCTCCGCATCTCCGCAGTATTTTTCTTCCCCTTGCGCCGCGCGCGGGAACGGCGTATAATAACCTTGCGGTTTGGCCGCGCAAAAAAGAAATTTCGGGGCTGTCGCCCCGTCACACAGGAGGACATTGCCATGCGCAGGATTCTTGTCGTCATTGATATGCAGAACGACTTCATCGACGGCTCGCTCGGCACGAAGGAGGCGCAGCAGATCGTTCCGCGTGTCGTGGAGAAGATGAAGGAGTACGACCCGTGGAACATCTACCTCACGCGCGATACGCATTACGAAAACTACCTCGACACGCAGGAGGGACGCAACCTGCCCGTCGAGCACTGCATCGAGGGCACCCACGGCTGGCAGCTCAACGATGCGGTCGCCAGGGCTGCGGAGAAGGCGACCGTCATCGACAAGCCCACCTTCGGCTCCAACCGGCTCGCCGGTCTCCTAATGACCGAGCGCGCGCAGGAGGCGCTGGAGATCGAGCTGGTCGGCCTCTGCACCGACATCTGCGTGGTGTCCAACGCGCTGCTCTTTAAGGCGGCGATGCCCGAAGCGCCCATCACCGTGGACGCGCGCTGCTGCGCCGGCGTCACGCCGGAGAGCCACCGCCACGCGCTCGAGACGATGAAGATGTGCCAGATCAAGGTCATCAACGACTGAGAAAAGAGAAAAAAGGAAGCGTTCCGCTTGCGGGACGCTTCCTTTTTTTCAGCTCTCCATGTGCCTGCCGAGGAAGGAGGCGATGGTCTGCGCGAGCTTGTACTCCGTCTCGCCGACATGGTTCTCGCCCTCGTTTTCCACAAACAGCACCAGCCCCAGCGCGTCGCCCTCGGAAATAATGGGCGCGGCAATGGCGGCGCAGCAGCGGTCGAGCGTGTCGGTGACGTAGACGCTGCGCTCACCGCCCTGTGCGCGGTAGATGGCGCGGTTCTCCATGATCTGCTCCAGCTCGGCGCTGATGCGCTTGCCGATCAGATCGCGCCGCGCGCTGCCCGCCGCGGCCACCACGCTGTCACGGTCCGTCACGGCGACGGTCAGGCCGGTGGTTTTGTTGAGCGTCTCGCAGATCTGCGCGGCAAACTCGTCCACACCGCCCATGAGCGAGTATTTCTTGAAGATGACCTCGCCCTCCTTGCTCGTGTAGATCTCCAGTGGGTCGCCGTCATTGACAACATTGACACGAAAAACCTTGTCCTCATGGTTTTTTGAGGACTGGATCAGCACATTTTCGATATTTTCCGTGCCCGACTTAAAATTTGCGGCATCCTCCGTTTCTGCGAAGAGGATTCCGCAGCGCAGCAGCGTGTCGATGTCGGCTTGCAGCCTAATCTCCAGATGATCTTCAAAGACTAAAATTTTATCAATCAGCAGCTCCAGATCATTCCGTTCCAGCTTATCCTTTTCCAGAATGTCGTGAAAGACGTCGATGGCAGTTTTGGCTGCACGGTTGACTTGAATGATGGTGTTGCGCTTGTCGGAGAGCAGGTCAATCTGATGGTTGATACCCTCGATTTTTTTCTGGAGTTCCACCTCCATCTCATCGTAGGTCTCCTCCAGCAGAGATTCCTGCTCCGGATGCTTCATGATATCTCGGATGCGCTGGCGCTTGGTAGCTTTCAGCTCATCTCGCAGTTCCTCCAGCACCTCAGCCAGATGGTCGGCAGACTGCTCGGTCTCCACGACATGATCATTTTCTTTTGCGATGTCCTCGTTCAGCTTTGCCAGCATTTTCGACGAGTTTTCCTTGACCAACTTTATATAAATTTTCAGAAGCTCGTCAAGCTTGTCCACGCGGACATGGTGGGAGGTACAGCCGGCAAGTCCGCATCGATGGTATGCGCCGCAGGTGTAAGCTGGTTTCAGATTGCTGCGGCTCATGGAGAACATAGGACTGCCGCAATCACCGCAGACGAGGAAACCGGAGTAGAAGTTATCATACTTTTTCACGCCGCGATAGTTGGAGCGTGTACGCTTTTCCCGCAGCGCACGGGTAGTGGCAAAAGTACGATAATCGATGATGGGCTGATGATGACGTTCGATGACGATATGCTCGGCTTCATCCCGACGGACGTCTTTCCCGTTGATTTTTGCACGGACGTATTTGCCTTGACGCAATGTGCCGATATAGAAATCGTTGTCGAGAATGCTTTGTACGCTGATAATACTCCACGCAGCTTTGATCACACGTTTCGTGGTTTTGCCTTCAGTTTCTTTCCGCATTTGCTCAGACATTCTCGGTGTGGGAATCCCCTGCTCCGTCAAATAGTTGGCGATGCGTTTATAACCCCAACCTTCCTCATTGTATAGCTGAAACACCTTGCGGACGATATCGGCTTCGGTGGGGACGATCTCAAATTCCTTGCGCTTATTCACGATATAGCCATAGGGCGCAGCACAGATCCATTGACCGTCTGCTTGGCGGCGCTTGATCACATTCCGCACCTTTTTTGAGGTGTCGGTCACGGGCATTTCATTGAGCAGGAATTGGAACTGGATCTTCAGCCAGTCATCGTCGTTGGGGAAGTCGATACCGTCACCGATGGAGATGATGCGTACCCCTGCGTCCCGCAGATCTTCCAGCTCTACCAGACCGCGGCTGTTACGGCGGGAGAAGCGGGAGAAATCCTTAACGATCAAAATGTCGTACTTGTGGTGCATCAGTTCCTTGCGCATCCGCTGATAACTTTCCCGCTGTTCGAAGGTATAGCCGGAGCGGTCACGGTCTTCATAGAAGGTCAGTGTGCTATGGGGAAAGCGTTCTTTTACGAAATCACCGATAATGGCTTTCTGATTTTCGATGGATATATTATCCCTGTCCAGCTCATCGTCCACCGATATTCGTGTGTATCCCGCAATGTCGAATCGTTCGATCATGGTCATTCACCCTTTAAGTACTTTGCAGTCTCGTGGTCAAAGTTTGGAATAAGTTCATGCTCCATTTAACACGACTCCATTCTGTCAACTTTGTTTTGCGCTTCAAATTATATTTACAGATAACATTGTATTTCGCGTGCTTGAAAATTGCAACGGTTATTTTGAAGGAAAAATATGGAGGAAGCCGACGCCTCCTCCACGGTCGCTTACATCTGCATAGCCATTGCGGCAGCTTTTTCCGCTTGAACTTCCTTCTCTGCGGAACGGCGGCGATTGTAAAGTAAAAGGCCGCGTGTATTTTCGTATAGGTCTTGCTTTCCTGACATGTATACGGCGACCAGATATTTTTGATCGTGGTATTGTTTGTACAACGGTCTCAAGGATTCACGCAGCTCGGCATCGTTCTTTTCAGCGTTTGCCAACCAGATCCCGACAACCTTGCGATCTTCATTTACCGTCATGTGCAATGGGCATCACCTCGTTCTAAAAACATTCCCCTCGCAGGAGGAAAATATTCACAGTGCCTGCTGCCGGGCTTGTGTCTGTTCATTTGTATGAGCGTCCGGTTCCGCCGTGGCCTTGTGTTCTTTTGCTGCAATGACTGTTCCAACCATCATGCCAATCGCCGTGCCGGGATTTTGCGCCATTAGCCTCCGTTTTACGGCGCTGTTCCTCCAGATCATCGCCACCGGAATTTAGGGCACATGGTTCAGCAAGAGATTTCCTTGGCGGGCGGATGCCCTTCTTCCATAATCTGTGTCAAATCTCAATACGTTTGGGCCTAAAAGAAAGTCATAGATGTTTACTTCATCATAGTGGAGCGAAACGATGCCCTTGATAGGAAAGCGGAGGCCGAAGCAAACATGCTTTGGCCTCCGCGTCTTGCATTTTGCAGCTGGTTGCGAAATTACCCAACTTGGCTATATTTTATTAGTATACTTCTTATTTGATCTCCTGCTCCAAGGCGTCAAATTCCGGCGTGGAAAAGAACTCGGACAGTGTGATTTCAAGACCATCACAGAGCTTCTTGATGGTCACAATACCCGGATTTTTGCTCTCGTCATTGAGAATGCTCTTGATGGTTGCCTGCGGAACGGCAGACAGATTGGCCAAACCGTTTGGCGTGATCTTCCGTGCGGCACATAGCTGACGAATGCGGAAAGCGACGGCCTCTCTGGTATCCATAGTGAACCTCCCCGGGCGATTTATCACTATGGTATAAGATTTGAAAAAAAGTTATTAGTGATACTTCACTAACACTGAAATTTGTGCTATAGTAATAATATACCCCTATATCGTGCGAATGATCAACAGCTGCCTCCCAATTTATCCCACCGAATAAATTGGGAGGTCAGCACATGGAATATGGCTACGCAAGAGTTCCCACAAGAGAACAAAACGATGGGCGCCAGCTCATCGCCCAGCGGGAGTTCGGGCTGAACGACGGCCAGATCATTCTGGATAAGCAGTCTAGCAAGGACTTTGACCGGCGCGGCTACAAGCGGCTGCTACGGAAGCTGAAAGACGGCGATACCATTGTCGTCAAGAGCATCGACCGCCTCGGGTGAAAATATAAAAAGATTCTGGAGCAGTGGCGCATCATCACCAAGGAGAAGGGTACGGCCATCGTCGTGCTGGATATGCCGCTGCTCGACACGCGGCGCAACCGCGACCTAACCGGCACGCTGATCGCAGACATCGTGCTCCAGCTTCTGTGCTATGTGGCGTAGACAGAGCGTGAATTCATCCGCCAGTGGCAGACCGAGAATTGCAAATTACACACAGCACATTTTTGCACTGGGTACACGGCAATGTGTGTTAAGAAACCGTTAAACGCGAGAATTGTCGGATAAAAAAGTAGACCGTTTTGGCGCTCCCCTATTGATATTTTTGGCGAAACATGATATTGTAAGCTCCTAAAAGAATCGCTTATTGGGTAATGGTCAACAAAACCTACCTTAATGACCACTGTCCGGCCATAAAGGAACTTGCCGGCTTGAGCACCGAAAGGATGAGCCATCGGCTTGGAAGCAAGGGGTGAGCACGGATGCGAACATCGTTCTATGACTATTGTGTAAAGCAGGACCATGGGGCTATGCTGGCACAGTGGGACACCGCAAAGAACGGCACCCTAACGCCGGAGACGGTGCTCCATGGCTCCAACCGCCGCGTGTGATGGCACTGCAAAAAGGGCCATGCGTGGCGGGCGGTCGTCAGCGGCCGCACGGGAAGGCAGCGCTGCGGCTGTCCCATCTGCGCGGGCCGACCGCTGAGCCAATGTAGGGCGATTCTAACAGAATAATCGGCAAAACCGCCGAAGGGCGGCGACGCACTACGGAGAGCCAGATGCACCGTGAAAGCGCGTGAGCGCTGCATGATTCTGTGGCGAAACCGCAGCTCTGCGTCCGCAGCGCCGCGGTTTTGCGGAGATATTATTCCAGCCGCGGAGGAAGAAAAGCAGCTGCGGCCGGGAAAGGAAACAAGAGAGTGAAAGACACATTACCGAGAAACAATGAAGCCATGGAGATCGACCTGTTCAAGCTTTTCATGGCATACCTGCATAAGTGGTGGCTGATCCTGCTGTGTGCGCTGGTCGTTGGCGGAGGGGCGCTCCTCTACACAATGAAGCTCGTCGCGCCGTTGTACCAGGCCAGCATCACCGTCTACGTCAACAATGTCCGCAGCGGTGAGCGGATCGACTACATCTCCGGCAGTAACCTGCAGGCGTCCCAGCAGTTAGTCAATACATATTCTAATATCATCCAAAGCGACACCGTGCTCTCCAAGGTCGCGCGGGAAGCCCATGTGGACTACACGCCCGAGGATATGCGCAAGCTCTTGAGCACAAAGCAGGTGGGGGAGACTGAGCTGTTCAACGTCTACATCACCCATCCCGACCCGGAGGAGGCTGCGTATCTGGCGAATGCCGTGGCGAGCGTCGCGCCCGCCGAGATCGAGGGCTTCGTCGAGGGCAGCTCCGCCAAGATCATCGACTATGCCAAGGTGCCGGAAAAGCGCAGCTCGCCGAGCTACAGCCGCAGCGCGATCCTCGGCGCGCTGGTCGGCGGCATCCTCGCCGTTGCCTATGTGACGTTGCGCTGTCTGCTCGATGTTCGCATCAAGGAAGAGGAGGACCTTGCGGCCCTGTTTGACTACCCCGTGCTGGGTCAGGTCCCGCACTTTGACCAGCCGTCCTCCAGCAAAAAACACGCCTACGCCGCGCCCTATGTGACGGCGGGCGGAAAGGGGGAATGACCGGTGGCGCAGAAAGGAAAACGCACCGGCGCCGGCGGAAGCGCCCTAATGGCGGATGAGCGCCGTCACATTCTCTCGCCCGACAGCGATTTCTTCATCCGCGAGGCATACAAGACCTTGCGCACGAACGCCATGTTCGCGTTGGCGGGGCAGGAGGGCTGCAAGGTCGTTGTGGTGACCTCCTCGCTCCAGAGCGAGGGCAAGAGCATCACCGCGCTGAACCTCGCCATCTCCTTTGCAGAGGCGGAGAACCGCGTCCTGCTCATCGACTGCGACCTGCGTCGCCCGAAGCTTGCGCGGCTGCTGCGTAAAAGCTCCCGCGCGGGACTGAGCAATCTTTTGCTCGACCCTTCGCTGCTCGGCGAGGCCATTCTTCCCAGCGGTATCGAGCGGCTGGACGTCATCCTCTCCGGCGATATCCCGCCCAACCCCTCTGAGCTGCTTGGCTCGGCGCGCATGAGCGCACTGCTCGCGCAGCTGCGGGAGCGCTGCGATTATGTGATCCTTGATACCCCGCCGGTCAACATGGTCACCGACGCGGTGGTGCTCGCCCCCAAGGCGGACGGTGTGCTCTTCGTCGTGCGCGCGGGCCAGTCTGAGCGCGGGCCGGTGTCGCATGCGGTCGAGCAGCTCGAGTACGCGCAGGCAAAGCTTCTCGGCTTCGTCCTCGACGACGTCGCCGGAGGCGGCGGGAGCTACGGCTACGGCAAATATAAGTATAAGAAGTACGGCAGATACGGCTACGGTCGATATGGTTACGGCTATGGCTACGGCTACAGCAGCGAACCGAAAGCGCCGGATGGCGCACCGGCGGGGGATGATCCGCCGTGACCGATCTGCACACCCACATTCTCCCCGGGATGGACGATGGGGCGAAAGACGTGGAGACCAGCTTGACCCTCCTCCGTATGGAGGCGGCGCAGGGGGTGGATACCGTCGTTCTCACGCCGCACTTCTACCGGGACCGCGAGGAGCCTTCGCATTTCCTTGACCGCCGCGCCAAGGCGGCGAAAACGCTCGCGGACGCCCTCATGGCGCTGCCGGAGGAGGAGCGAAAGACCCTCCCGCGGCTCACGCTGGGCGCGGAGATCGCGTGGGTGCCGAATCTCGCCGAATGGCCCGAGCTGTCGCAGCTCTGCCTTGGCCCAAGCCGTCACTTTCTGCTGGAGCTTCCGTTCCGACCGTGGACGGACCAGCTCATCAATCAGCTCTACGAGCTGCCCGGGCGCACGGGACTGACCCCCGTCCTCGCCCACATTGAACGTTATCTCAAAGGCCAGAAGCCGCAGCATCTGGAAGCGGTGCTCGCCCTCGGTGTGCCGGTGCAGGTCAGCGCGGAGCCGCTGCTCCACTTGACACGGCGCGGCGCGGTGCTCAAGCTCCTGCGGGAGCGGAAGGCGCAGCTCATCGCCTCCGACGCGCATGACCCTCGCTCGCGTCCGCCGAATCTCGGCGATGCGTACGCGGTCGTCCGGCAAAAGCTGGGCGGCGGCAAGGCCGATTCTCTTGCTTCGCGAAGCGTGTCGATTCTCTCGCGCTCACCGGAAACGATACCAGATGTCCGGTTCATATAGAAAAATCTATTATATTATAGGAGGAAGAGTATGAAACGAATCACAAGCAAGCTCCTGTCTCTGCTGCTCTGTCTGGCCATGCTCATGAGCATGGTCCCCACGGCGTATTTCCGGCGGCGGCTCTCACGCCACCATCAAGAACTCCACGCTCACCGGCAGCACCGGTACAGAAAGCGGCAAATACTGGGATGCCAACGACCTCTGGGTCGGCGGCAACGTGTATGTGACTGTTGAGAACTCCATCATCGGCACGGTGTTTGTCAACTCCGCGCCCAGCGCGACCGCGACGAACGGTGTTGTCCACGGTCAGCTGACCATCACCGGCGAGAACACCAAGATCACCTACCTCTCCGGCGAGGAAGAGGCGGCGGATAAGCTCGACAAGTTCGGCAACAACGGCTCTCTCGTCAAGATCGACAGCGGCTCGGTCGATACCATCTTCGACATGGGCAGCTACGCCATCTCCGGCGGCACGTTCAAGACCGAGGTCAAGCCCGAGTGGTGCGCTCCCAACTTTGAGCCGGAAACCAACGAAGACGGTACCTACGGCGTTAAGCACTTCTATGTGGCGCAAATCGGCAATACCCAGTACGAAACGCTTCAGGCAGCCTTTGACGCGGTTGCGACGAATGGCACCATCATTCTCCTGCACGATGTTACCGTGACCGAAACGCTTAAATTCGACAAGACTTACAACAATACCCCGGTTGTTCTTGAGATGAAGGGCTACAGCATTATCGGCAATGGCTGCCGTGCGCTCCAGATCGTCAGCGGCAACCTCGAGATCAAGGGCAAGGAAGTCAATGATACAGACAGCATCATCACCTCCACCGGCATTGCGATTAACAACTCTGTCATTCGTGTTGGCGGTACGACGGGCACGCAGAGCTTGAGCCTCACGAATGGCGTGACGGTCAAGACCGGCTGCTCCTACGGCATCGCGGTGTTTGGCGACGGTACGGAAACGCTCAGTGTTGAAAACAGCAAGGTGATCTCCACGGCGGCGGCCAATAAGGACTATGACGGCTGCGCGATCTCTACGCTGGGCAGCGATACGACGGCGGCCGATATCACCATTAAGGCCGGCGCGCAGATCGAAGCGGAAAACACCAACGCGATCTATATGCCCTCCGGCGATCTGACCGTCGAAGACGGTGAGATCACCGGTACGACCGGTATCTATGTCAAGTCCGGCAAGACGACGATCAAGGGCGGCAAGATCACCGGCAACGGCGCGAAGAAGGAGTACACCTACTACGGCAATGGCGGCATTTCCACCGGCGATGCGCTGGTTATTGAAAGCTGCGACTACCCGAACGGAGCGCCTACTGCGACGGTCAATGGCGGTGTCTTTAGCAGCGTCAACGCAGAGCCTATTGGCAGCTATGCGGCCACGGAGACGTCCAAGGTCACAGGCTTCGTCAGCGGCGGTACTTTCAACAAGGCCGTTGCTGCCGAGTTGCTGAGCAGCAATTATGTCTGCGTGTATAACGCGGAGACGACCCTCTATGGCGTTGTTGAAAAGACGAACAGCGGCTGTGTGGCGGTACTCAACGATGTGTACTACACCACGCTGGATGCCGCCATCGCGGCTGCTGCTGACGGCAACACCGTGACGCTCGTGAAGAATGTTGACACACCTGAGACGACTTATGTCATCAGCAAGAGCATTACGGTCGACCTGAATGGCATGACGGTCACCGGCGGTGGTTACGACGGTGTGTTCCAGATCACCGGCGAGAATGCCGATGTGCACATCAAGAACGGCAAGATCGTTGCCGTGGAGCAGAACAAATACACGATGGCCGTCTGGGCGTGCGCCGCGGGCTGCAAGGTCACACTTGAGGATCTCGACATCAGTCAGAACATCACCAACACGAGCGACCCGCAGATGGATATGATCTATACCTCTGCCGGTACGATCATCATCAACAGCGGTGCTTTCGAGAGCGGAACGCCCAAGTGGACGCTCAACTGCTTGGATAAGGCTTACAAGGACGGCACGGCCAACATCATCGTCAACGGCGGTACGTTTGTGGGCTATGACCCGCGCAACGCTGAGAATGAAGGTAAGGGCACAAGCTTCGTGGCTCCGGGTGTCGGCGTCAGCAAGGACGCGGACGGCAAATTCATTGCCCAGTCCGGTAAGGGCGCCCAGATCGTGGATGCCAACGGCGGCTCCGTCAATGCGTATGGAACGCTGAGCGAAGCTCTGGCGGCTGTCACTGCCGACCAGACCATCAAGCTGCTGGCGGCTGCGACTCAGGACGGTATTTTCGTGAAGACCGGCGTGACGCTTGACTTGAACGGTAATTGCCTGACGGCAGGCATGGTTGCGGTCAATGGCACGATCATCGACAGCAGCGAGGGCAATGCCACTCTCACTATCGACAAGGATGCGCTCTTTATCTATGGCGAGAACAGCAACTATCTGCCGCTGTATGACAAGGCGAATGGTGCATACCGCTTCTATAGCTTCAAGCTGACGGCGCATGACGAAGCAACGGCTAATGGTGATGTGCTCACGTTCTGGTATAAGCTAACGCTGGCAAATAAGGCCGGGTATCAGTATTTTGCCGATGCGAATGCCAACGGCGGTGCGGCAATGTATGCCATAATCGGTTGGACGGGCAGCGAGGCAAACAGCTGGCGCGTTGATTTCAAGGATATAATCGGGCAGTTGGCGACGCAGACTGACGAGGACATTGAGCGTATTGGCGGAGTCTGGGTAAGTGTGTATCTGAAGAATTACAAGCTGGTTGGAAATACTACTTTTAACAGCAGCTTGGTGCTCGAATCCAAATCCACGGTAGAGGTCGCCGGCGCAAGCTACGAATATCAGGCGTGAAAGCTGAGGTGTAAATAATGAAGAAAACATATTTAAAACCGGAAGTTGAGAAGGTTGCTTTTGCCCCGGAGGAATTCTTGATGACATCTGGCATGACCGGCGGAGGAGGCATTGGCGGCGACGGCCCTAATGCACAGAGCATGGATATCAAGGATGCTTACCAGATCATTCCGTAATGTTTTGCCGCATCGCTGAACTATCCATTGAGATCCCTGCATCGGAGGGCTTGGCCCTCCGATGCAGGGACTACCGGGCAGCCGCAGAGGGCGCGGCGGACATTGTTATTCAGCCGGAGCAGTACCGCTATCCCAATGTGGACACGCCGTGTGAGCTGGGTTACGATGTGGAGTACATGGAATCCGGTATGCAGTTCTATTGGGCGCTGCTGCGTCACAACGGCTTGATGCTCCACGCCTCGGCGGCGGCGCTGGGGGGGAGAGCGTATCTCTTCTCCGGCCCCTGTGGGCGCGGCAAGTCCACCCATACGCGCTTGTGGCAGCAGACCTTCGGTGAGGCGGTGCAGGTCTTTAACGACGACAAACCCGCGCTGCGCCGCATGGATGGGCGCTGGTACGCCTACGGTACGCCGTGGTGTGGCAAGGACGGCATCAACCTCAACCAGAAGTGGCCGCTCAGCGGTATCTGCTTTCTGGAAAAAGCGGAGGAGAACCGCATCCGGCGGCTCAGCGCCGCGGAGGCGCTGCCGCTGGTGCTGGCGCAGACGACCTATCGGCTTCAGCCGCAGAGCATGGATTGGCTGCTCGCGTCGCTCGACAAGCTGCTGCGGGAGGTCCCGGTGTTTCTGCTGGAAAACCGGCCGGAGAGGGCTGCCGTCCGACTGAGCTATGAGACTATGCGCCGTGCCGCGGAGGAGGAAGGACTATGAAAATCAAGGAAAACTTCGTGCTGCGGCAGGTGGCCGGCAGCTATGTTGCGGTCGCCGTGGGCACGGCAAGCGTTGATTTCAACGGAATGCTGACGCTCAATGAGAGCGGCGCGCTGCTCTGGCATACGCTCGAGCGCGGCGCGGATCGTGCGGCGCTGGTCGCGGCTCTCACCTCGGAATATGAGGTGGATGAGGCGCAGGCCGCGCGCGACACGGACGAATTTCTGAAACGTCTCCTTGAGGCGGGCTGTCTCGAGGAGTGAAAAACGCAGCGCTTCCGCGCTGCGGGCTGGGCCGAAGCGATTTCGACCCGCCCCGAAACGCGGAGACCGAATGAAAAAAGGAGAACACAATGAAGAAAATTATTTCACTGCTGCTGACACTCAGCCTGTCGGCGTCCTTTCTGCTGACCTGTGCCGCCGGTGCCTACAACAAAAAGCAGATCGATCAGGCGGATGCGCTCAACTATCTCGGCCTGTTCCTCGGAACGGGGCAGGGCTACGAGCTGGACGCGCGGCTCGACCGGAGCCAGAGCATTACGCTGATTTTGCGTATGCTCGGCGAGATTGCCGAGGCGGAAAAGGGCGGCTATACGCACCCCTTTACCGACGTGCCGAAGTGGGCGGACAAGTATGTTGCCTACGCCTATGAAAAGGGCTACGTCAAGGGCTACAGCGCGACGACCTTCGGCGGTACGGACCAGGTGTCCGATTTCCAGTACCTAACCATGGTGCTGCGCGCGATGGGCTACAGCGACAGCGGCGAGACGCCGGATTTTGACTACCGCAGGAGCGCGGTGCTTGCCAAGAAGCTTGGACTGGTGCCCAGCCCTGGCGACGATCCGGACTTTGTGCGCGGCAATGCGGTGGAGATCTTCTGGAACGCGATGAGCACAAAGCTCAAGAACAGTGAGGAAACGCTCAGCGAACGGCTCATTGCGCAGAAGGTGTTCACGCAGGCGCAGTTCGATACGGCTTCGAGCTATGCAAAGAACGGTAAGCCGAGCAGCGGAGACACATCGTCCGGCGGCACAACCTCCGGTGGAACGACACCGACTCCCACACCCGACAGCGGTAAAAAACCGCAGGATTATACATGGGAGGAATATCAGGCGTTGGAGGATAAGGACGCATTCGTTAGCAGTTTTAATAATCTTGCAGACTTTATGGCTTGGCAGCAAGCAGCGAAAGCAGAGTATGATGCGAAACAGAATGTCGTGAAACCGGGCAAGGACGGCACCATTGATTTTGGCGATCTGGTCAACAGCAAGAGCTGAGATGGAAACGCACAGCGTGCCCATGTCGGCGCTGACGCCGCTGATGGAGGAGATATTGACTTCCGGCGGTACGGTGGAGCTGACCGTGACCGGCCGCAGCATGAAGCCGATGCTCCATGACGGTGTGAGCCGCGTGCGTTTGACGGCTCCGCAAAAGCTCAGACGCGGTGATCTGCCGCTCTACCGCCGCACGGATGGCAGCTATGTGCTCCACCGCATCACGGCGGTGGACGCGGACGGCGTGACCTGCTGCGGCGATGCGCAGTGGATGCTGGAGCGCGGTATTCCGCCGGAGAACATTCTTGCGGTGACGGAGGCGTTTGACCGGGGCGATGGGAGATGGACGTCCGTTGATTCGGTACGGTACGGCGCCTACTGGCGCGTCTGGCTGACGCTGCGGCCGCTGCGGCATTTGGCCGTTGGCGGGACGCGGCGTATCAAGCGGTTGCTGCGCGGCGCGGAAGGAGCTGGAGCGTGACAAAGACAGAGCTGAACCACACGCTTGCGCCCTGCCGCAGGGCGGGTATCTGGCTTGCGGCGCTGACCGGACTGCGATCCGTGCTGTTCGTGGCGCTGGCACTCGCTTCACGCGGCGTACTCAACAGCGAGCCCAACGAACGGACGTTTGTCCTTTGGTGCGCGGCGCTGCTGACCGTGAGCCTTTTGATTCCACTGCTGAACGCCGGGATCAGCGCATGGGCGGGGCGGGTGACGGATAAGAGCTCGTCCGCCCTGCAGTGTGAGCTGCTGCTGCTTTTGCAGTCCAAGAACTGCGAGAGCGTGAACCGATACCACAGCGGGCATCTCTACAGCCGCCTGACCGGCGACTGCCGGACGGCCTGCGAACGATACACAAGTCTTCTGCCGGGGATCGCCGGGCAGGCGATCCAGCTTTGCACGGCCTTTGCCGCGTTGGTGATGCTCAAGCCGCTGCTTGCGGCGGTGTTGGCCGCCTGCGGTGCGCTGGCCACAGCGGCAGGACTGGCGTTCCGTCGCCTGCTCAAGACGCGGCACATGGCCGAGCGCCGGGCGGGAGAGCGTCTGACTGCGAAGCTGCAGGAGACGCTGGAGCATCAAGAGCTTGCGCGCAGCGTCGCGACTCCACATGAGAATGTGCGCCGCTTTATACGCTGCCAAAGCGATTGGCTCGGCGCACGGAGCGCGCTGCGCCGCCTTTCCATCGGCGGTTGGACAGGGTTTTCCCTGCTGGTATATCTTGGCTCGGGAGCGGTGATCCTATGGGGGGCGCTGTCCATCCGAGGTGGAAGCTTGAGCGTTGGCGACTTGACCGCAATTTTGCAGTTAATCGCGCTGTTCCGTTCTCCAGTGACGGGCCTAACCGGTATCCAGAGCCAGCTTGCGGCGGTGGATGCCGCGCAGGAACGGCTGTTGGAGCTGTGTGCCCTGCCGGATGAACCAATCGGAGAGGAAGTCCCGGCGGACGCCGTGCCGAAGGCGTTGGTGTTCCGCAAGGTGACCTTTGCCTACGAGGGTGAGGAACGAGCCGTTCTGCAGGACTTTTCCGCGCGGGTCCCGCTGGACCGCTGGACCTGCCTAACCGGAGCCTCCGGGCGCGGAAAGAGCACGCTCTATCGTCTGATTTTAGCGACCTACCGCCCGCAGTCGGGCGAGGTGATATTGGAGACGGACAGGGGAAGCTATCCCTGTTCCGCCGCAACGAGAAGGTTTTTCGGCTTTGTGCCGCAGTCTCCGACGCTGTTTTCCGGTACGCTGCGGGAGAATCTCCTGCTGGCGAAGCCGCAGGCGGGGGAGGACGAGCTGCGCGGTGCGCTGCGTGACGCGGCATGTGACTTTGCTGACGCGCTCCCGCAGGGGCTTGACACCCCGCTGGGAGAGAATGGGCAGGGCCTATCTGCGGGCCAGCGTCAGCGTGTGGCGATCGCCCGCGCGCTGCTCTCCGGTGCGCAGGTGCTGCTGCTCGATGAGATTACTTCGGCGCTGGACCGCGAGACAGAAATGGTCGTGCTGAAGAACCTAAAAGAAAGAATAACGGCCGCGCTTGCGGCGACGCACCGGCCGGAAATTCCAGCGGAGCTGGGAATGGAGCTTCTGCGGTTGAACGAAACGCCATAAAGGAGTGATGCCTTTGCTTGACATGGGGCGGAACAAAAAAAGAAGGTCTGCGTGGATGATCCCGCTGACGGTATTCGTACTGCTGACTGCGGTATTCGGAATATTGGCATGGCGGTTCCGTGAAGAAATCCGGGCGTTCAGCGTCTCGCGGCAGTACAGCACGAAAGAGCTGGAGGACCAGCTTGCCGGCAATGACCAAACTATTCGTGACGCGGTGGAGGCTTCGTCCGATGTGACGGTGCGGGCTCCCACTGACGAGGAACGCGAGGCGCTGCGCGACGGCAGCTTGACGCAAGATGAACTGATCGACCGGCTGACCGGCAGCAATGCGGCAACGAAGCTGAAGCCGTCTGCGGAACAGACGGGAACAGTCGCGGACCCGGCGAAGTCGGACAGCGCGGAGTCGACCGGGAATCAACCAGAGCCGGACGAGCCGGAGAAACCGACGGAAACGAAACCGGAGCCGACGGCAGAGCAGAAGGCATATCAAGAAAAGCTCTCCGCGCTGGTCGCGCAGGTCTACGTCCTGCGTGAGGAGTATGTCGGGGCACTCGAGGATATGGAGGCCGCCGCCAAGGCGGACTACAACGCGCTGCCGGAACCCCAGCGCACGAGCACAAAGCTCGCCCCATTGGTGAGCGACTATCTGGCCAGAGCCACCGGACTTGAAAAAGAGTGCGACGGCAGGATGGACGCCATCATCGCGGAAATGGAGCAGCTGATCAAAGAAAACAACGGTGATATGAGTCTGACAGACACCGTGTTTAATACCTATGTGAATGAAAAGAGCTTAAAAAAGGCGTGGTATCTATCCCGCCTACAGGAGAAAGGATTGATTTGAACATGAAACGTAAAATCGCAATGGCCCTGACCCTGGTCATGATGATGGCATTGATCCTGCCGCAGACGGCGCTGGCCGTGACCAGATACTATCTGAGCGTATCGATCACACAGGCAAACGGCAGCTACGCTCTGACGGATACGAGCGGTTATCTGAACCGCACTGAGTCGTTGACGGCAGAAGTCGTTTCGATCATCAACAACAATTACACGGATGCAAACAAGGCCAATGAAACCGGGCTTTACGGCTTTGGCTCCAAGGCGATGGGCAAGCTGGTTTATAACGGCCTGAGAGCTTACAAAAACGGTACACTTGCCACATGGTCCGGCAATTATACCGTGACTGACACAAACGGCATTGCGGCGATGTTGAAGAATACTTCGACAAAGGTCAATGCCTTGACGGAAGGAACGACCTATCAGCTCGTCTTTAAGCCGAACGTAGCGGACAGCAAGGATCCGGCGCGTGGAAATACCTACACGGTCACGATCCAACTCAACAGCTATTCAGGTGTTGACGGACAGGTCGAGGTCAAGGACGGCGCCAACGGCAGCGCGACGGTATCTCCCGCCGCGCCCTCCATGGGCCAGAAGGTCACCGTGACGGTAAAGCCGGACGAGGGCTATGTGCCCAGCCGCATCCTCGTCACCGACAAGGATGGCAACACGATCCGGGCGACCTATGAGGGCAATAACAAGTACTCCTTCACCATGCCTGCGGGCGGCGCAACGGTCACGCCGGTGTTCCGCAAGCAAACGGCCAGTCCGACCGAGACCGGCGTGGCGGACATCTTGAATGTGGATGATCACGTTGCGTTTATGATCGGTGATGACAAGGGCAACTTCCGTCCCAACGATTCCATCACCCGCGCGGAGGTCGCGCAGATCTTCTATCGCCTGCTCAAGAATCAGAGCGTTGCTGTTACCAAGAGCTTTGACGATGTGGCGAGCGACGCTTGGTATGCGACCGCAGTCAACACGCTTGCTTCGATGGGCATTCTCAACGGCACGAGCGACACGTCCTTTGAGCCGGAGCGCGCCATCACCCGTGCGGAATTCACCGCGATCTGCACTCGCTTTGCCAAGGAGCTGAAAGGCACCAAGACCTTCACCGATGTTCCCGAGAGCTTCTGGGCCTACAGCAACATCGCAGCGGCGGCTGAGTTCGGCTGGATCGTCGGCGACGGCACAGGCAAGTTTAACCCCGATGCAGACATTACCCGCGCGGAGGCAGCGACCATCGTCAACCGTATGCTTGAGCGTCTGAGCGACTTTGACGCCATTGACGCCGGCGAGGGCAAGAGCTTCCCCGACGTGAGCGAGAGCTTCTGGGGCTTTTATGACATTGCGGAGGCAACTAGCGGCCACGACCACAGCCTCGATAGCGAGAAGCTGCACGAGGACTGGAAATAAGCTCTGCGGTATTTCGCCGCAATTATAAGCAATACAGCGTGAAATGCGGCAGCCCCGCTGCCAAACAGGCAGCGGGGCTGTTTCTTTGCCATTGCAACATTCGTACTTTAAAGAAAATGCAGAGGAGAAGGAGGAAGCAGAATGACCAGACCAAAGATAACGAAGCAGGTCATGGCTGTTGTCATACTGGACATTTTGCTGCTTATTGCTGCCGGCGGCCTTGCATTGCTGGTGCGATTTGACTTTTCGCTGAGTGAGATACCGGAACAGTACAGAACGGCGTGGCTTCAGTTCATGCCGATTCAAATCGTTCTGACTGTTTCCGTGTTCAGCCTGACGCGGATGTACCGCTATGTCTGGCGCTCTGTCAGCGCACAGGATGTAGCAGGGATGATCCTTTCGGTTGCGGCGGTAGGCTTAGGCTCTATCGTGCTCAGCCGCCTGCTTGGATACGGTATGCCGCGCAGCGTGGAGTTTATGTCTCTTGTCCTGCAGGTTATTTTACTTGTGGGGATGCGCTGTTCACTCCGTTTTTATGATGCCTTTGAGCGGGCGCTTGGCTTGCAGGAAAGCTATTCGACAGAACGCATTCTGCTCATCGGAGCCGGTGAAGCAGGGCGTATGCTAATACGCGAGAGCATGTTTAACGATCGCGCACAAGGCAAAATCTGCTGCGTGATCGACGATAATTCCGCGAAGTGGGGACGTTACCTCAACGGTGTGCCCATCGTAGGTGGACGGGAAATGGTTGAGGAAGTGGCAAAGAACTGGGAAATTGACCAGATCATTTTGGCGATTCCATCACTTTCGGCAAAAGAAAAGAAAACGATACTAGAAATCTGTCAGGCAACGGGCTGCCGTGTGCGCGTCCTGCCGGATATTTACAGAATGATGAGCGGCTCTGTCAGCATGGCCGATGTGAAAGATGTGCAGATGGAGGACCTGTTGGGACGCGAACCGGTGAGGCTTGATGCGACTCTGCTCAGAAATTTTCTGTGCGGAAAAACCGTGCTCGTCACGGGCGGTGGAGGTTCCATTGGAAGCGAGTTATGCCGTCAAATTGCGGCATATGGTCCCAAAAAACTAATTGTACTTGATATCTACGAAAATAATGCTTATGAGATCCAACAGGAACTTTTGCGCACCTACGGACGTGAATTTCCCTTATGTGTTGAGATCGCTTCTATTCGCGACAAGGAAAAGATCTATAAGCTGTTTGATACATACCGCCCGGATGTGGTGTTCCACGCTGCGGCACACAAACATGTTCCATTGATGGAGGACTGTGCGGAGGAGGCTGTGAAGAACAATATCTTCGGCACTTACCACGTTGTCCGCGCAGCGGAGAAATATGGAACTGGAAAGTTCGTGATGATCTCTACCGATAAGGCGGTGAATCCGACGAACTTCATGGGTGCGACAAAGCGTTTTTGCGAGATGATTTTGCAGAGCCGGAAAAACAGCAGCACGGAATATTGTTGCGTCCGCTTTGGAAACGTCCTTGGTTCCAACGGCTCGGTCGTTCCGCTGTTTCAAAAGCAGATTGCAGCTGGCGGCCCGGTGACCATTACCGATAAGCGTATTATCCGTTACTTTATGACCATTCCGGAGGCTGCACAGCTTGTCCTTGAGGCTGGGGCGATGGCACGTCAGAACCAGATCTTCGTGCTCGACATGGGCGAGCCGGTGAAGATCCTAACGTTGGCGGAGAATCTGATCCGTCTTTCCGGATTGGAGCCTTACAAGGACATTGAGATCAAGGAGATTGGCCTGCGCCCGGGTGAAAAGCTCTATGAGGAGCTCCTCATGCGAGGCGAAACACTCAGTGCAACGGCAAATGAAAAAATCTTCGTCGAGGAGCAGCAGGAGATCCGTGCGTCTCGGATTTTAGAAGCTCTGGAGATGCTTGACCGTGCTGTGACGACGGGAAGCTCCAACGAGGAGCTGGCGGCGCTGCTGAAGGACATAGTGCCGACCTATTATGATCCTGATGAGGTCAATCATGCGGCAGAAAAGCGTGAGGAGCGCTTTGCTCCGCAGGCTCACACCGAATCGAAATTTGTAAGGGCGGGCTAAAGGCTTATTGCTTTCTGCTGCCGTATCTGCTCTGGTTTTTCTGCGGTTCACACATGTGTCCGGCCAAAGCTCGGCTTCGCAGTTGGGGCACAGCATCCGCCCCTCGGGGACGATCTCCCCGCAGAAAATACAGGTGTTGTCCATCCCGCCGCCTC
>ERZ808245.78-NODE-78-length-60860-cov-4.919891_pt1 | contig 60860 bp, 79 predicted proteins | sample MGYA00521243_ERZ808245 | MGnify/ENA primary metagenome ERZ808245 (study PRJEB31516, sample SAMN03275576) | gut metagenome | biome: mammalia-associated habitat; material: feces | host: Papio cynocephalus | place: Kenya | collected 2012-07-07 ... | reverse complement strand
ATGCCTATGGCTGGCTGCCATAAACCAAGGGGCAAATATATAGTAACAGGAGGTGCACAATGATCCGCTGTGCATTCTGTGATAGTGCCATGGTAGCGCTTGAGATCAACGGGACAAATGCTCATGTCTGCCCCCTCTGCGGCGCTGTATTTGCCCGCCGGCACGGAAACACCTATTCCCTCATTGCTGATCTGAAAGGTGCTCAGGGCGTCAAGGAGCTGCTGCACTCTATGCGGCCGCACGATCCCCTGCACCGCAACATTCTCAGCGCATAAAAAGATCCTGCCCTCTGCCGGGCGTGTTCCCGGCACGCTCAGTTAGTCTCCTTTCTTATTGCCGGCACCGCAGTGGATTACCCTCCCGGCTGCGGCGTCCGGCAGAGGGCAGGCGTCCTTATTACGCAAGAAAGGAGGAAGACCCATGAAAGATCTTGTTCAGAAGTCCGTTCTGGATATGGCTCGCGGTGCATTTAAGGAAGTTACCGATTACGAGGTGACCAAAGCGATCGGCAACATTATGGATCCGAACACATCGGCAACCGCACCACGCAAAATCACCGTCACCCTTACGCTCAAGCCGGACGATACGCGCCAGAACATCGCTGTGAGCTATGTGGTCAAGTCTACGTTGGCACCCACCAATCCCGTCACCACGTCTCTCTATGTCGTCGATGAGGAATCCATCGTCGAAATGGTCCCGCAGATCCCCGGGCAGTTGGCAGTTGATGCCGGCGAGCAGGAAGCTCCGCCCATGCTCAAGCTCATTCACACCGCTTAGTTTTAAGAAAGGAAGTACATCCCCATGCTCAAAGAAGCCATTCAGTATGTGCTCGAGAATATGCGCCCGGAGGCTCAGAACCTCGGCGCTCGCGCGTATATCATCACCTCGAAGGGCGCACAGGAGGTCATTGAGACTCCCATCGCGCCGGACACCGTTCCCCTGCACAGCCTCGATTCCATCGTGAAGATGATCCGCACCGAGGCCATCCATCTGGCGGATGCCAACACTCCCGCACTTTTCGTCAACATCCCTTCGCCTACCAATGTCGTTTGCTTCTCTCAGCCTGACTACGAGCAGCGCTGCCACCGCACGGTCTTCTATTCGGCCGACGCGACCGATGTTCCCGGCTGGGACGCGAAGGTCACGCTTGGCTTTGAGGAAGCGCAGATCGCGCTGCGTACCCGCTTCCAGGAGACGCCGGACTCGCTCTATGCGATGAAACTCGTCAATGATATCTCCCTCGGCGCCAAGGTCATCTACAACGACAACGGCGTCGCCGCCACCGTGACCACACAGAAGGGCGTCGCGCTCCAGACCAATGAGGCGATCCGTCCCATCGTCAAGCTCCGCCCATACCGCACCTTCCAGGAGGTCGAGCAGCCGGAGAGCACCTTCCTCATCCGTATCAGCGACCGCGGTATTTCGTTCATCGAGGCTGATGGCGGTATGTGGCGCCTGACCGCCCGCAACACCATCAAGACGTTCCTCGAGGAAAATCTCGCTGCCGAGATCGAGAGCGGCAAGGTCATCGTCGCCCTGTGAGCAAAAAACCCCCTGCAGGTCTTGCACACCTGCAGGGGAACGATTGGCACCATACCAATCCTTAGTTGCGCCCTATTGTAAGGGCAGAAAGCGAGTTTGTCAATGAAAACGACCAAAATTGTAATCAAAAATCTGTTTGGGATCAAGGAGACCGAGCTCGACGGCCGCTCCGTGGAGATCTCCGGCCCGAAAGGAAGCGGCAAAACTTCCGTTCTTGATTCCATCCGCTACGCCCTCACCAACCGCTCAGATCGTGATTATATCGTGCATCGGGGCGCCGATGAGGGCGAGATCATCATTGAGACCGATACCGGCCTCTCCATCGACCGTAAGGCTCTGCCCGCCAAGTCTGCCGGCACGGTCAAGGTGCGCGACGGTTCGCTCCTTCAGACGCGCCCGGCAGAGTTCCTTTCGCAGATCTTCACGCCGCTGCAGCTGAACCCCGTCGAGTTCACACAGCTCTCCCGCCAGGAAAAGAACCGTGTCATTCTCAATCTCATTGAATTTGCGTGGGATACCAACTGGATCCGCGAGCAGTTCGGTGAGATCCCGCAGGGCGTGGATTATTCCAAGCATATCCTCGAGGTCCTGCACGACATTCAGGCGGAAAACGGCGTCTATTTCCAATCCCGCCAGAATATCAACCGCGACATCCGCAACAAGCAGGCATTTGTTTCCGACATCGCAAAGGACATTCCCTCCGGCTACGATTTCGACCATTGGAATACATATCCCATCGGCGAGAAGTACCGCGAGTTGGAGAGCCTGAAGGAGCAGAACAATGTGATCGAGCGCGCCAAAGCGTTCCGGAACAGTCACGAGGCGAAGCTCCGCGGACTGGAGGGGCAGCGCGATCTTGACATTGCGGCCATCGACCGCAAGACCTCTGAGGACCGTACCCGTCTCACCACGGATATCGAGCGCCTGAAGGCGGAGATCCGCTTGTATGAGGAACGGCTCGCCGGACTGGACGAGCGGAGGGAGGAAGGCGTGCGCGTAGTCATCTCCGGCTTTAATGAAAAGAAGGCGAAGCTGGAGCGCGATGCAGGGATCGCAGACCAGTATATCGGCCGCGAGCTTGCTGACACGAACGTACTTTCCAAGGAGATCGACACGGCCGAGGCCATGCGTAAGCACCTCAATGAGTATCAGCGCATGGTATCCATGCAGGAGGAGATCGGGAAGCTCACCGCGGAATCCGAGGAGCTGACGCGCAAGATCGAGCTCGCTCGGGAGCTGCCGGCAACGATCCTGCAGACTGCGACGATCCCCGTTGACGGCCTGACCGTTGAAGACGGCGTGCCGCTGATCCACGGTCTGCCCATTTCCAATCTGTCCGATGGAGAGCTGCTGGAGCTGTGCGTGGATATCACGGTGAGCAAGCCGGGACAGCTTCAAATCATTCTCATTGATGGCGCCGAGCGCCTTGATAAGGAGAGCCGCGAAAAGCTGTACGCCAAGTGCAAGGCCAAGGGCCTGCAGCTGATCGCAACGCGCGTGACCGATTCCAATGTAATGGAGGTAACCGACTTAGATGATGACGAAGGATAAGCTCCGCCAGCTTAGTGGCGATGAACGCCTCGGGCAGATGCGTGAATCCGAGTATCTGGGCGCCGAGGATATTGACGACGGGGCCGAGCCGATATTGACCATTGCCGGCCTGTGGTATGGCTCCGTCACGCTCCAGCGCGGCAAGGAGAATAAGGATGTGCTCTCCTTTGCTGAGGAACGCGTACCTGGCATTTATCAGGTGCGGCCGCTCATCGTAAATTCCACCAACCGCAAGACGCTGCGTAAGCTGTTCGGCGACGCCAAGGCTTCCACGCTGGTCGGCAAGCAGATCCAGCTCTATGTGGATCATAACGTCCGCGATCCGCAGGACGGCGGCATGACCGACGGCATTCGCATCCGTCCGTATAAGCCCCGCCCCCCAAAGCAGGAGCCCGTGCCGCCCTGTGCGGACTGTGAGGGCGAGATCGCGCCCGCAATGGGGAGAGACGCCCGCTGGCTCGCCGCATACACGAAAAAGCATTATGGTGTTCCGCTTTGTGCGGAATGCGCGCAGAAGCGGAAGGATGCAGCGACCGCAGCCGCGGCGGCGCAGGAAGAGCAGCCGGTCCCGCCTGAAGAAGCTGTGACCGAGACTGAGGAGGTGCTGTAATGGGACTTCCTGTGGTTACGCCGGAGAATTATTATTCTCCGGAAATGAACATGGCCTACATGGGCTCTACACAGTTCAAAGCCTTTGAGAAGTGCGAAGCGGCCGCACTGGCCGAGCTTCGTGGAGAGTACACGCCGCCGACTTCTCAGGCGTTTTTGATCGGCGGATATATCGACGCATGGTTCTCTGGCGAGCTGCCGCTCTACCAGGCGCAGCACCCGGAGATCTTCAAGCGCGACGGCACGCTCAAAGCGGAGTATGTCAAGGCTGCTGAGATCGTCGCCCGCCTTCAGGCGGATGAGCTCTATTCTATGCTCATGTCGGGAAAGAAGCAGGTCATCCGCACCGGCTTTATCGCTGATGTTCCCTTCAAAGTCAAGATCGACAGCCTGCTTGACGCCGATACCTGCAGCGTGATCGCCAACCGCTGGCCGCACACGGCAGCCGCACTGGGTTTCTGCGATGGTGCCATCGTAGATCAGAAGATCATGCGGGATACCGCAGAGGTGTGGTCCGAGGAAGACCATTGCAGGCTTCCGTTCGTCGAGGCTTACGGCTACGACCTTCAGGGCGCGATCTATCAGGCTATCGAGGGACACTTTCTGCCGTTTATCCTCGCCGTCGGTACGAAGGAGGAGGCTCCTGACCTGGCGGCCATCTATATCAACGATGATGACCTTGCAGCCAAGCTTGCTGAGGTCGAGGACCGCGCGCCGCGTTATCAGGCCATCAAAGAGGGAAAGGCCGAGCCGCGTCGCTGCGAGCATTGTGCCTATTGCAGGGCGACCAAGCGTCTCACGGCTATTTTAGACTACAGGGAGATGAATTACCTTGCTGAATAAGATCTTCATCATGGGGCGCCTAACGCGCGATCCCGAGCTGCGCAGTACGCAGAGCGGGACGCCCGTCGCGTCGTTTTCCCTCGCCGTGGACCGTGATTTCAAAGAGCAGGACGGCAGCCGTGCGACGGATTTCATTGACTGCGTCGCATGGCGGTCCAGCGCGGAATTTGTGGACAAGTATTTCTCCAAAGGCCGCATGGCTGTGGTCGAAGGGCGTCTGCAGATCCGTGACTGGACGGATAAAGAAGGCAACAAGCGCCGCAGCGCCGAGGTCATCGTGAACAGTATCTATTTCGGCGACAGAAAAAAGGACGTGGACTCCGCTTCCGGAAGCTACCGTCCCGCCAGTGCGCCGGTCGATGTGAGCGCGTCCGATTTCTCGGATATCGAAGACGATGGCGAGCTGCCGTTCTGATCTCGCAGCCGAGATCAAAGAGCGCCTCACCGCGCGGCAGGTCATTGAATTTTACGGCTTCCATCCGAACCGCATGGGGTACATTCAATGTCCGTTCCACACCGGCGACGACCACGGAAGCCTGAAGGTCTACGATGGGAAAAAGAGCGGCTGGCATTGCTTCGGCTGCGGCGCGGGATCGACGGTCATTGACTTCGTGATGAAGTTCTTCAACATCAATTTCCGACAGGCCTGCCTGCGCCTCGATGCAGACTTTTCCCTTGGACTGACCGACGAAAAGCCAAGTGCGGCGGAGGTATCCGCTGTACTGGCTGCCCGCCGGCAGGAAGCGGAAAGAAAGGCGGCGGCGGATCGGGTGTACCGCGGAAAGGCGGCTGAGCATTGCTATTGGTGGCAGGTCAAGAAGCTATTTGCACCGGACGTTGCGGATGCAGCTGCCGGATACATCCACCCGCTATACGCGGAGGCGATCAGGAGACTTCCGGCCCTCGAATATTGGCTGGATGAAAACATTGGAGGATAGAGGCATTGAGCAACGAAATGCAAACTGCACCACAAAAATGGGAATACACGGCGCAGGACTTTTTGGAGACTACTGCACCGTATGAGGAGCTTGCTCGGTATGCCGGCAATCCTTTCCTGCACCAGCGCATGGTTGAGCTGATGAGCAAGTATGCAACCAGCGTTGGCTTCCGCGGAATGAAGCTCATGTATAAGCGTTATCGGGAAAGCATCAAATCCTCCTCCGGCTCTATTGTCATGGACAATCCGACCAAGTTTGACGGCCAGCCCTTGGAATTGAATGCCGGAGACTGGGATGCGGATGATACCGGAGTACGCAAGCCGATGGGCGGTTCCGAGGAAATTGCTTGTCTGCATCCGATCATGCCAACGGAACGCCTGGTCAATATCGACACAGGTGAGGAGAAGCTTCAGCTCTCATACCGCAAGGGAGGGTATTGGCGCACGATCATTGTCAGCAAGGTCACGCTTGCCAGCGCAAACAAGGTGACTGAGCTGGCTGCCTACGGTGTCGCGGTCACCAGCCAGAATGCGAAGCAGTTTATCCAGTTCATTTCGGATCTTGAGAACCTCAACTATGACACGATCCCTGAGCGTAAGAGCATCGGCCGCTTCGGGTATATGCCGAACGAGGGCTTTTCCCCCTTTGTTGAGGGTCTCGTCTTTGATGGCGAAGCGAGCTTTGCGGCCATGTTCAAGACGGTGCGCAGCTGTGGCTCGGAAGAGCAGTGGCTGCGGGCGGCGTTGGAGGTTCGCGCAATGTCTACGACGGCGAAGATCCTCCTTGCAGCATCTTTCGCCAGCGTACTGCTTGAACCGCTCAACTGTCTGCCGTTCTTTGTCCATCTGTGGGGCGTAGAGTCCGGTACCGGCAAGACCGTCGCTCTGATGGTTGCCGCCAGCGTATGGGGTGATCCGACGGTCGGCGCCTATGTCAAGACCTTTGATGGCACAGCGGTCGGAATGGAAATGACGGCTGCTTTTCTTAATAACCTTCCGCTGTGCCTTGATGAGCTGCAGCTTGCCAAAGACAACAAGGGACGTACCAACTTTGATGTTTATCGTCTCGCCCAAGGTGTCGGCCGTACTCGTAGCAATCGTTCCGGCGGCGTGAACATCACGCCAACATGGAGAAACTGCATCCTGACGACAGGGGAGAGCCCGCTGACCGGACAGGCCTCCGGTGCCGGTGCGGTCAACCGTGTTATTGACATCGAATGCAAGGCCTCCCAAGCTGTCATAAAGGACGGTATGCGCATCTCCGGCATGGTCAAGCGCAACTATGGCTATGCTGGCAAAAGGTTTGTGGAAGAGCTCTATAAGCCTGGCGTGATCGAGCAGATCGCGCCGCGGTACCAAGAGCTCTTCCGCAACCTGAGCGACCGTGACACGACGGAGAAGCAGGCGATGGCCGCTGCGGCGATTGTGCTGGCGGACGAGCTGGCCTGCCGATGGGTGTTCACTGCTCAGCAGCCGATCACCGTGGAGGAGATCTCCGAATTTCTCGCGTCTAAGGCGACCGTATCCGCCGGTGATCGCGGCTACAAGTATTTGTGTGACTGGGTCACCCAAAATTCCAACAAACTCTGCGCCCGCGCTGATAACCCCAACGCAGAGGTTTTGGGTGCGCTGGAGGATGGACGTGCGTACATAATCCGCTCTGTGTTTGAGCGTGTCCTTCAAGACGCCGGTTACTCTACAGCCGCCATGGTCTCATATCTCCGCCAAGAGGGGCTGATTGAGACCCGCGGAAAGCATAATACCCGCGGCAAGCGTATCAACGGCATTCCGACGGAATGCTTCTGCCTCCGCCTACCTGTGGTGGATATGGACGACGACAAATGCAATGACGAGCTGCCGCTCTGACGTGGCACCCGTTTGAAAACGTGGCACTACAGTGCCACGGCTCGAAACCCTTTTATATCAGGCGATACAGCTGCGTTTTTGGCTGGTGTGGCACCGTGGCACCCAAAATACAGCATATATAGGGCGTGCGTGTGTGTACGCAGAAACGCGTGAAGAAGTATATACGCAAAAATTTTTCTTATAGAACGAAAAAATAGTGCCACGGTGCCACGGGTACTCGTAAAGTGCTGATACATAAGGCTTTTTGCCGTGGCACTCATGGTGCCACACACTGCCACGGGTGCCACACTTAGGAGGATAAATGAATGGCATAAAGTTACACGATTATCAAATCGAATGCATCAACACCATCGAGGCACAGCCGCCAGGTGCCTACCTTGCGCAGATGGCGACGGGCATGGGCAAGACGGTGACCTTTGCCAACCTCCCACGGCACGGGAAGCGTATGCTGATCCTTTCCCACCGTGAGGAGCTGGTAGAGCAGCCACGCAAATACTTCGACTGTTCCTTCGGCGTCGAGCGTGCGGCACTCCAGAGCTACGATGAGGAGGTCGTCAGCGCGTCGGTTCAGTCCCTTGTGCGCCGTCTGCACCGCTTCCGGCCGGATGAATTTGGCCTGATTATCTGCGACGAGGCGCACCACGCCGCGGCGAATACCTACCGGAAGATCTTCGACCACTTCACGCCGGACAAGCTCATCGGTTTTACCGCAACACCAAACCGCGGCGACAAGGTACGTCTGGATACGGTGTTCTCCAAGATCATCTTCCAGAGAGATCTTCGCTGGGGCATCGAGCACGGATATCTTTGTGATATCTTCTGCCGGCGTGTCAACATCGGCTATGACCTGAGCCATGTCCGCACGCAGCGGGGTGACTACGCGCCCGGCGAGCTGGACGAAGCGATGGAAGGCACAGCTGATGCAATCGCGCAGGCATACCGCGAACTGGCCACCGGTGCGACGCTGATCTTCGCTGTCAGTGTCCACCATGCGGAGGAGATCGCAAAGCGGATTCCTGGCGCAGTGGTGGTCACCGGCGAGACCAAGGACCGTGCCGCCATCATCAAGGCCTTTACTGCCGGAGAGATCCCCTGCATCGTCAACTGCATGGTTTTCACCGAAGGCACCGATATTCCCCGCGTGGAGACGGTCATTATTGCCCGCCCTACGCAGTCTGAATCGCTCTATGCGCAGATGGTTGGGCGTGGCCTCCGGCTGTACCCTGGCAAGGAGAAGCTCAACCTGATCGACTGTGTTGGCATTACGGGCCGCTCGTCGCTCTGCACGGCACCTTCTTTGCTCGGGCTGGATATGTCCAATGTGCCGGTACGCAAGGCCGATGAAGTGGTGGGCGATATTTTTGACCTGCCGGCAAAGATCGAAGCTGCCAGTGATGCACCGGAGAGCTGGATTCGCAATATCGAGATCGTTGATCTCTGGGCGAAGGGGCAGAAGTACAACACTCATGATGTCAATTATTTCAAAATGCCAAATGGCTCTCTCGTCTGCGCCCTGAAGGGAAGCCAGAAAATTGTCATTCCCTGCCCAGATGCCCTTGGCATGATCAATATGCCGGATGGATCTCGCTGCGGTATGCAGGAAGCTCTTGACCGGGCGTATTGCCGTCTGATCCGAGATTTCTTAGATTGTCGATACCTATGGGACCTCACGCTTATCAAACGATGGGGACGTATGCCGGCATCAGAAAAGCAGCTGCAGATTATCCGACGCTGCTGCAAGGGGTATGACCCCGCTGGCCTGAGCAAGAGTGAGGCCAATCAGATACTCAACCGTTTATTCAACGAACCGAAGAGGAAACGATGATGAAGCTGTATGTGTCGAAAGTAGAAGACCGCGACCAGATGGTCGTGATCCTTGCCAGGAACGGCTACACCGTCCGGCAGGGAAGGGAAAAGGATATCAAGAGCAATAAGACGGTGAGCTTTGTGGAGGTGGTCGAGAATGATAAGTGAGTCTAACCATCAGCAGGCTGTCATTAAGTGGTCCAAACAGCCGGCCGTGCGTGAGCGGTACCCGGAGCTGGCTCTGCTGCACCACATCAAGAACGAGACGAAAGAGGGCGCGACGCAGGTCGCTGTGGATAAGGCGATGGGCGTCAAAAAGGGCGTGCCGGATCTGCACCTGCCTGTCGCCCGCGGTGGCTATCACAGCCTCTACATCGAGATGAAGAACGAGACCGGCCGTGCAAACGACGCGCAGAACTGGTGGCTTGAACGTCTGAAGCTGGAGGGTAATTACACCGTGGTTTGCCACGGCTGGCAGTCGGCGGTGGACATCCTCACATGGTATCTCGGACTGGGTGAATACCATGCCTGAGTTTGCCCTGCCTTATGAGCAGGCTGCCATGCATAACGAAGAAATGCCGTCGGGCCTGAGTATCTATGACCAGGCAGCATTTCAAGCCCTCCGGCATCTCTACCGATCTCACCGCATGAAGATCATCGACCGCGCACAGGCGTCTCACGAAAAAAAGATGATCGTCAAGGCCCGAAACGAAGCGGCTGCTGTTGCCGCCTTTGAGCAAAAATGTGCGTTTGCCCGCGCCGAGACGATACGATTGACCGAGGCGGCAAAGACCGCCTGCCGAAAAGATCCTACCCCCGAAAATGCTATGAGGCTTGTCAATGTGCTTGACGGCCTCGAAAGGAGTTCCCCCGATGAAAGAAATGGAGATCAACAAGCCGGCGATCATCGCCCGGCTGAAGGCATACCGGGAACGTAAGGGCCCGGATGCCTACCGCATCCTCGCACACTACGTCGGCAAAAAAAGCGTGTCCAGTTATGTCCTGCAGTCCATCGCCAATAGTGCCTACCGTGTTCCGAACGATATTTGGGAGCGCATCGACAAGGTGCTGGACGAGCTTGAAAAGAAGGAGGCAAAGCGTCGTGAAGAATAAGTTGACCGACCTGAACAACCATCTCTTTGCAGAACTGGAGCGCCTGAGCGATGAAGATCTGCAGGGTGAAGATCTGACTGCGGAGATCAACCGTGCGAAGGCCATCACAGGCGTTGCATCTCAGATCATTGCAAACGGTACGCTTGCTCTGAAGGCGAAGGTCATCGCCGATAACAGCTTGTCCGCGGACTTCACCGTTCCCGCGATGCTGGAGGAGTAGTGAGCTATGCCGAAACGTATCTATCCGTCGGAACTGCACACCTTCGTCGCCGAGCACGCTGCCGGCACGAACGACCGAGATCTCACGAAGCTTATCAATGCACGGTTCGGCGCCGGTTATATGACGGAGCCGCAGGTCAAGGCGTATCGGAGCAATCACCATCTTCCGAGTGGATTGCCGAAAGGACGAGTGACCTATTTCTCCAAGAAATTTCCGGAGACGATTGTGCGGTACATCATGGCCAATCATGTCGGCATCGGTCCGACTGAGATGGCAGATAAGCTGAACGAGGAATTTGGCACCGGCTATACCGCTTCGCAGCTCAATGGCTATTACAGAAATCACCACCTCAACAGCGGCATTACCGGACGCTTTGAGAAAGGTCACATCCCTGCAAATAAGGGCAAGCATCCGCTGACGGTCGGCCGCATGGCGGAGACCCAGTTTAAGAAAGGCCACCTTCCGCATAATACCAAGCCAATCGGCTATGAGAGAATCAACAAGGACGGCTATGTCGAGGTGAAGGTCAAGATGCGGCCAAGCAGTCCGTTCTGCAACGACAACTTTGTTCCGAAGCATCGGCTGATTTGGGAGGCTGTAAACGGTCCTATTCCGAAGGGACACAAGCTGATTTTTGCGGACGGTGACAGGACCAACATCACACTGGATAACCTACTGCTCATTACCGATGCTCAGATGGCCCGGCTCAACCAAAACCATCTGATCCAGTCAGATAAGGAGCTGACCGTCGCCGGCCTGCTCGTCTGCGATGTGATCAGCAAAGCGGCACTACGGAAGAAGGAAACAAAGAGGAGAATAATATCATGAAAAAAACGGTTGAAATGACCTATTGTGACCGCTGCAGCACAGCAATCGCTCCGGATGCGCTTGAGAGCTACGAGGGCTTCGACCTCTGCCGCCCGTGTGCAGAAGAACTCCGCAGGCGTATCCATGACTTCGTGAGCGAACTGAAGGTACCGGAGCAGCTGGAAGTGGAAGCCACGACCGAGCCGGTCAAGCTCCCTTCGGCGGAGGCAATACCAGAACCAGAGCCGGAGTCTTCGCCTCAGCGCGAACGGGAGCAGGCGGAGTACGGCGGCTTTCTGCATCTCAAATGCTCCGGCTGCGGCGCTACCAAGACCTTCTGCGCGAAGAAGCCCATGCGCGTGTACCACTGCTACGACTGCGGCACGGATACAGATCTCACGAACAACATGACACCGGTGTATGCCAACTGTGAGTGTGGAAAGAGATCGCGGTATATGACCAATGTGACCGAATGGGGCTTTGATCTTACCTGCGTGGTCTGCGGTGCGCCGGTAGCCGTGGAATACAGACCGGGCATCAACCAGTACCAGACCTGCGGCAAGGCGTTCGTGAAGTCTCGTAAACGGAAAAAGTGAGGCTTATATGAACATCCTTGAGAGAATGGCTGCGAACGGTTCTGAAGAGCGCATTGCGAGCTTCTGTGCCATGCAGCAACGCGATTACGATTTCAAGGTTGCACATGCCGAAGAGACCGCGTATAAATTCCTGGAGCATCCGCAGATCAATGGCATGGCCTATGTGGCGGTCGGTGGTCTTGACAGCATTACGCTGCTATGTTTCCTTCGCTCGATCGGTATTGAACTTCCTGCGGTCTCTGTGTCCGTGTTGGAGGATAAAAGCATCCAGCGCGTGCATAAAGAGCTGGGCGTGACCGCGCTCAAACCGCTGCGCTCCAAGGTCAACGTGATCAAGGAGCTCGGTTGGCCCGTCTTGTCAAAGGAGATTGCTGGAAAGATCAGTCTGCTGCAGCATCCGTCCGAGAAAAATGCCACCGTCCGCCATGCTATTATCACGGGCGAAACCGGAGAGTATGGTGGCTACCGGAAGAATACGCGCATGAAGCTTTCGCAGAAATGGCTTGAGAAATTTGGTGGCGCCGATGCGGAGGGAGCAGCTCTCGGCTATGCCGCGGCGCCTTTCCTCGTATCGGACAGGTGCTGCTATTACCTGAAGGAAAAGCCGTGCGATGATTATGCCAAAGAGAGCGGCCGTTTTCCGATGATGGGTCTTATGGCTTCCGAGGGAGGACGTCGGCAGAAGGCTCTCATGCTCAACGGCTGCAACTACATCTCGCCCGGCACGAAGCGCAGCGCACCTTTTGCGATCTTCAGCCGACAAGATGTGCTTCGTCTCAACAGGGTCCTGGACGCGCCGGTGCCAGAAGTGTACGGCGAGATCGTCGGTGTAGATGCCGACGGGACGCATTATACGGCCGCATATATCCGTGAGATTGCGGCTACGGAGCCAGATCGGCTTAGCAGCATTACGCTCCGGACGACGCTTGCGCAACGTACCGGGTGCTCCATGTGTGGCTTCGGCATTACCTTGGAAAAGCGACCACATCGCTTTGACCTACTGCGGGAACAGAATCCGCAGGAATGGGAGTTCTGGATGAAGCATGTACTCCAAGACGAAAACGGTGAGTGGTACGGCTGGGGGCGTGTGCTGGACTATATCGGTGTCGGCTGGGAGGACATTCCTGGGGAAACGGACCAAATCAGTATGTTTTAGTCGAAATGGAGGGAAAATAATGGGACGATATTTCAGAATTACGGAGATCGACGATGCTACTTTTACCCGAGCTACGGGCGAGTATCTTGACTGCTCACAGCTGTCCATTCCTGTCGAAGGCGACGTATATGTGGCGGTCGACGAGGAGGCCGAAAGCGAGATCTCTGTTGAGCTGGAGAGCTTCGATTATGCCGGCTGACACCCGGCAGATGAGTACTCAAAAATGGCCTATTTTTCGGCTTGAGGCGCTGCGCATGACCTGCCGGGTGTAAAAGCCAGTAATATCAAGGCTTTGAGGGGCAAAAAATCGGCAATTTTTCGCGCTTCGTCTGACTACTATGCCCACCCATCAGATGGGCGTCAAAATCCGAGCGCACCGGCAGCGGCGCGAGAGGGTTTTGACGCCTCGCAGGAAGGGGAAAACGCAACTTTTTTAGGCCCTTGCGCATATCCAATTTTAGGGGCTTTCTGAGGGGCAAAAATGGGATACTCCGCAACGCCCATCAAACCGCTGAGAATACGGCGTTTTTTCATTCCGCCGCGCACCGTTTTTTACCCAAGCTATAGACACCTACGGTAAAAAACCGTTCTGAGGAAAAACAAATTCACAACTTTTGAGGGAAAGGGAAAATATCCAAAATGATGCTTGAAGTGATGCAATACTCGGCGGCTGCGTTATGGATCATTGCCGCGCTGTTGTGGGTCCGCAACCAGATCCGTATAAAGAAGGCTATCACAGAACTGAATCGGGAAGTAACGAGATTGAAGGAGACCGAAAATGAGCAGTCAATCGCCGGAGAGGTACTTTCCGCAAAAATTGCAGTCAATGAGAGAGCGACGTCGCCTCTCACGGCAGATGCTGGCGGATCTGTGCGGCCTGACCAGAAGTGCGATAGCGAGGTATGAGCGAGGGGAAAGATTCCCAACGATAGAAAACCTTATCGTGCTGGCGGACTTCTTCGACACGTCCATCGACAACCTTATCGGACGAAAATAATTTTTTAGGGTGTTACCAGACTGGCGACATCGGGCTCAAAAGCAGTGTTATGCTGAGTATAGGGGAGCGGTTTTTTCTCCACGGCTCACTGCGAAATGACAGATGGACGCGGTGGGTGGCCGAGGAGCTCTCTGGGGGAAGAGCTTCTCGGCCTTTTCTTTACGAAAGGGCGGTCTGCCATGACGCTATACCAGATGTCGGCTATGTACCGACGTGATGCAGAGATCTTTCGCAAGCGAATCAATGAGCTTCGGGCTCGAACGAGGGAGAGCAAAGACCCAGCAGAGATTCGTGAGCTGAAGGAGCGGATCGTGGATCTGCAAACGATGCGGCGGCAGTCAAAGGAACTGGAAATCCTGACGCGCCGTTATTACGAGCGCTGGTATCACCGAGATGTGCGCTATACCCTTAACGCCAAGTAAGCGATGCTGAGATCATGTCCGTATTGCGGCGGGGCGCATCCTGTCGGATATATTTGCCCTAAGAAGCCGAGATATGACCGACCGAGGCAGAGCCAGGCGGATAAATTCCGTAGGAGCTATGCGTGGAAGACAAAGCAGGCTGCAATATTGCAGCGTGATTTCCACCTGTGCCGGATCTGCAACGACGGCAAATATGGCCGCTATGACGGCAGGCTTTATTCAGCCGTTCGTGTGAGGCTGTCGGTGCATCACATCGAGCCGTTGGCTGAGTGCTTCGACCGCAGGCTGGATGATGAGAACCTTATCACCGCATGTCCTTGGCACCACAAGATGGCTGACGACGGCGAGATACCGCGCGAGTACCTGCACGAGCTTGCTGTGATATCCCCCCGGTGGGGCCCGACCTGACGAGGAGACCTTCGCCTCGACCGAACAGCAGTCCTCGGGGCACACCATTTTCCTGCAACGAAATTCCAAGAGAGGAGACAGCGATGCCAAAAGCGAAGAGTGCGGCCGTGAAAAGCGGCCACCAGACCAAAGCCGAGAAGGCTGCCCGCCTCGATGCGGAGGAGCAGCTGCGCGGCGACGCCGTGGATACGCTGGAGCCTCCTGAATATCTCAACGACCGGCAGCGGCAGATCTTCCGCGAAGTCTTCGCCCTGCTGAAGCCGACGAAGATCCTCAACGCCGGCGACGTCTATATGCTCACGAACCTCGCCATCAGCATCGAGCGCAAGGAGTGCATGGACGACATGATCAACGGCAAGCCGGAGCTGATGGCGAGCGCCAATTTCATGGCCAGCCGTGAGCGCTACGAAAAGAGCTATCTGCGCTGCTGCGCGGAGCTGTGCCTTTCTCCCGCGGCGCGTGCCAAGATGGGTCTGATGGCGGCGCAGGGAAAAGCCGACGCCGATGATCCGCTCGCCACTGCCATGAACGGGGGCGCCGATAAGTGATCAAAGCACACCCGGCCTACCGGTATGCGCAGAAGGTGCTCAAAGGCGAGGTGAAGGCCCCGAAATATGTGATCCTGCAGTGCGCCGAGTTTATCCAGGTCGCTAACGGCAAGAGCCGGAAGTACATCATCGACGAAGATAAGCTCGATCAGATCATGCGCCTGCTGAGGCTGTTGGTGATGCCGAAGGGCCTGAAAGCCTATCAGACGGTGGCGGAGGCGCTCGCCGGCTTCCAATGGCTGTTCATCGTGGCGGTGCTCTGTACCGTGTACCGCAGCAACCGCGCAAAGCGCCGGTATCAGACGGCCATCCTGGAGATCTGCCGAAAGAACGGCAAGACCTTCCTTGTGGCGGTGCTGTTTATCCTCCTGCTTCTCACGGAGCCGAAGTTTTCCAAGTTCTATTCCGTTGCGCCGGATGGTTCGCTTTCCCGTGAGGTAAAAACGGCCATCGAAGAGATCATCCGCAGCTCGCCGGCGCTGATGGGGAAGCTGAAGGGCAAAGACAAGTTCAAGATCCTGCGCGATTCCATCGTCTGCAACGTGCAGGAAAATACATATTTTCCGCTCAATTACTCGACGAGCCGCCTTGACGGTAAGCTTCCGAGCGTGTTCCTTGCCGACGAGGTTGGCGCGCTGCCGAATGCCTACGCACTGGAGGCTATGCGCTCCGGTCAGTTGACGATCCTCAACAAGCTCGGCTGCGTGATCTCTACGAAGTATCCGAAGACCAAGAATCCATTTGAGGACGAGATCGGCTATGCCAAGAAGATCCTCGACAGCATCATCGACGACGAGACGGTCTTCGCGCTGCTCTATGAGCCCGACGATCCGACGAACTGGATGAGCGACGATCTGATCCTGATGCACGGAAATCCGCTTGCTCTGGAAGTACCGGAAATCATGGAGGACCTGAAGCAGAAGCGCCAAGCCGCCATCGAGGTCGAGGGTCGGCGCGAAAACTTCCTCTGCAAGCATTGCAATATCATCTACCAGGGCATCGGTACGGAGACGTATATCCCTGTAGCGGATGTGCAGGCCTGCAAGGTCGAGCACATCGACTGGACCGGCCGTGAAGTCTATCTTGGCGTCGACCTATCCATGACGAACGACAACACCTCCGTTGCGATGGCGGCCTATGACGAGGAAAGTGAAAAAATCCTCGCCGATGTCGTTGCATTCGTCCCGGAAGGGCGTGTCGAGGAGAAGAGCCGCGCCGAAAAGATCGACTACCGGCAGTTTATCCGCGCTATGAAGTGTATTCCCTGCGGTGACCGGACGATCGACTACGCCGTGGTCGAGGATTTCGTCTTTAACATCGAGGCGAAATACGGCGTCACAGTCATGGGGCTCGGCTTCGATCGCATGAACTGCCTCTCTTCTGCCCAGAAATGGGAAAATGGCCGTGAAGCAAACGAATTTCACCCGGCAAGCGCCGGTTATACGGTGTGCGAGGTGAAGCAGCACTCCAGCGTGCTGCATCCGGCGACGAAATGGCTCTCTGAGATGATCACAGACGGCAAATTTGCCTATGAGCCCAACGATCTGCTGGAGATCAACTTTGAAAATGCCCGCTGCACCTTCGATACCAACCTCAACCGGTATGTGAACAAGAAGCGCTCGGCGGGAAAGGTGGACATGGTGGTGGCGCTGATCAACGCCGTCCACATGCTGCAGCAGAATACGCTCTTCGGAGAGGCTCTTGAGTGGGGCGCGATCGTGATTTGATGAAGTACGAGGTGACAAAATGAGGCTTTTCGGCCGAACAATCGAGATCCGCAGTGAGCAGGCATTCGATGATAAGAACCTGGACATCTCGCTGCGGGCCGCTCTGGGCGGCAGTGCCGTGACGGTAGCGAGCATTTTGAATATTCCGGCGGTCAGCGGCAGCGTCAATTTTGTCGCGGGGACGATCGCTTCGCTGCCGATCCGGCTTTACCGCACGGAAGACGGGAAATCGACGGAAGTGACCGACGATTACCGCCTAAGACTGCTCAATCAGGAGACGGGAGATCTTCTTGATGCCTTTTCCTGGAAATGCACGCTGATCCGCGACTATCTGCTCGCAGGGAATGGCTACACCTACGTCGCATGGGTCAAAAACCGGATCGAGGGGCTGTTCTATGTCGATCCGAACCAGGTCGGCATCGAGGTCGGCACCGATCCGATCTTCAAGTCAGCGCATTTCCTGATCGGCGGCGGGCAGTACCGTGCGTATGAGATCTTCCGGCTGCTGCGCAACACGAAGGACGGCGCGACCGGCACCGGTCTCGTCACAGAAAATCCGATGCAGCTGGAGCTGATGCTTAATGCGCTGAAGTATGAGAACCGCATGGTGCGTACCGGCGCAAAGAAAGGCTTCCTGAAGGCTGCTTCGGGAAGAAAGCTGACGCAGAGCGCGGTCGATGAGCTTCGGAAGGGCTGGAGGATGCTCTACAGCAGCGACAGCGATGAGACCGTCGCCGTGCTCAACGACGGCATTGAGTTTCAGGATGCCGGTCAGACGGCGGTGGACAGCCAGCTCAATGAGAACAAAAACACCAACGCCCATGAGATCTATCATCTCTTCGGCATCGCACCGTCCATTTTTGAGGGCGGCGCGTCGGCCGAGGACCTGAAGAACACCGTGCGCTTCGCGATCAAGCCGGTCGTGACCTCGCTGCAGACGGCGCTCAACCGTTTCTGCCTGCTGGAGAACGAGAAGGGCACGCTTGCCTTTGAGATCGACATGGACGCCCTCGATGGAACGGATATGCTTGCGCGCTATCAGGCCTACGAGATCGCCGTCCGAAACGGCTGGCTACAGCTCGACGAGGTGCGCTATGACGAAGGCCGCAATCCGCTGGGGCTTAAATTTATCCGCCTTGGCTTGGATACCGTGATCTACGATCCCGATACCAAGATGATCTATACACCGAACACCAAGGAATGGGCCAGTATCGAGAAAGGAGGGAAGCAATTTGCAGGTAGAAATCAGAGCTGACAAAGCAGGAAAAAAGAGCGTGTGCGTGAGCGGCTATGTCAATGTCGTCGAGCGTGAATCGCGCGTACTGCATGACCGCAGCGGCCCGTATATCGAAAAGATCGCGGCGGGCGCTTTTGCCAAAGCCATTGCGGCCGGAGGCCCGATCGAGCTGCGGTTCAATCACAGGACGATCCTCGGCTCCACAGAGGACAAGTCCGTTGAGCTGCGCGAGGACAACATTGGTCTGCGCGCGGTCGCGCCGTCGGTCACAGATTCGGCAGTTGTTGCGGCGGCCGAGAAGCAGGAGCTGCGCGGCTGGTCCTTTGGCTTCGTCAAGAAGCAGGATAGCTGGAGCACGGATGACAACGGTATGCGCCACCGCACGCTCCATGAGCTCGAATTGCGAGAGGTCTCCATTCTCGATAAGACGCCCGCGTACATTGCCACGAGCATCGAAACACGCGGTGAGGATGAGATCCTCGTGGAGTACCGCGCCGACGTGATGGTCGGCGATGAGGGCGTCGATTACGCCAGACAGACCGAGCGCAAGGTCGAGGAAGAGACCCACACCATCACCGGAAGCGACGAATCCATGATGTTCGTCGCCTCTAAAACCGTAGAAATCTACAAGATGAAAAGGAGAATGAGAGAATGATCCCTATCAATGTCAAGAAGTATAAAGAGCGCCAGACGGAGCTGATCACCAAGCTGGAAGGCATGGTGCAGACCTGCCAGACCGAGACCCGCTCGTTCAACGAGACCGAGCAGGGCGAGTATGCTTCCATCATGCAGGAACTGCGTTCCATCGAGGATACCCTCGGGGCCGCGGGCGTCGTGGAAGCTTCTCAGAAGAAGGTCGACAAGCCTGCCGGCGGCACGGAGCAGCGTTCTCAGGAGGAAGTGGAGACCCGCGCATTTGAGTGCTATATCCGCGGCATTGCGCCCGATGTGGAGACCCGTGCGGCGGTCAACATGACCACCGGCGACAACGGCGCCGTGATCCCTACGAGCATCGCCAATAAGATCATCGAGAAGGTCATCGAAATCTCCCCGCTGTTTTCCATGGCGACCCGTTACAATGTCGGCGGCACGCTCAACATCCCCAAGTATGACGAAAGCACGCAGAAGATCACGATGGCCTATGCCACCGAGTTCTCTGCGCTGACGAGCACCGCCGGCAAGACCACCAGCATCTCCCTGTCCGGCTTCCTCGCCGGTGCGCTGTCCAAGGTGTCCATCTCCCTCGTCAACAACTCCAAGTTCGACATTGTTTCCTTTGTCATCCGCAAGATGGCCGAGGCCGCTGCGGACTGGATCGAGAACGAGCTGATCAACGGCACCACGAACAAGATTGAGGGCCTTTCCTCGGCAAGCGCGGCCGTTACGACCGCCGCGTCTACCGCGATCACCTCCGACGAGCTGATCGACCTGCAGGACAGCATCCCCGATAAGCTGCAGGATGGCTGCATTTGGCTGATGACGCGCAAGACCCGCAGTGCGATCCGCAAGCTCAAGGATGGCGAGGGCAATTACCTTCTGCAGAAGGACTTCACCTCTAAGTGGGGCTATACGCTGCTCGGTAAGCCCGTCTACACCTCCAAGAATATGCCGGAGATCGCCGCCGGCAAGAAGCCGGTTTTCTATCTCGACCCGAAGGGCCTCGCCGTCAAGGTCGCGGAGAATCCCTCTGTGCAGGTGCTGCGTGAGAAGTTCGCGGATGAACACGCGATCGGCGTGATCTGCTGGCTCGAGATGGACGCCAAGATCGAGAATGACCAGATGGTCGCGGCGATGGCCATGAAGGCTGCGACTCAGGCGGGGGGCTAAGAGAGGAGCTGGCGGTCATGAAGTATAAAGCAACGGTCGGTTTTGCCGGCGAGATCACGATGGGCCGCGGCGAGGTGCGCGATGTCAACGATGACATCGCCGCCCCTCTTGTCGCAGACGGATATCTTGAGCCGGAGGGGGAAGCTGGCGGCCAGGCTGATCCGCCCGACAGACAGAAGGAGCTTGAGAGCCTGACCAAGGATGTGCTGAGCCAGAAGGCGGCGGAGCTGGGCGTTGATGTAAAGTCTAACTGGAACAAGGCGGACATCATCAATGCGATCCTCGAAGCCGAGAGCGCCGGTTCGGATACTTGAGGAGGGCGCGATGCTGTGCATTCCTAATGTCACGGCGGAAGAGACCGCCGTATTTGCAAGGCTGTGTCTGGATAAGGACGAATATGTGGACCTGCCGGCGAGTGACCGCGACCTGTGCCGGTCGGCGCTGTCTGCGGCCATCGGTTTTGTAAAGCGCTATACGGGCATCAAGCTTGATGAGACCGCGGCGCAGAAGCAGAGCACCGATTATGAAGTGGCCGACGAGCTGGGGTATGCCATAAAGACGGTCGCAGCTGAGATGATCGACAACCGCCAGGTCACGATGCAGTACACCGACCGCAATCCGACCGTCATGCAGATCCTCGATATGCACAGCGTGAATCTGCTCCCGAGCGTGGAGGAATAGAATGCGATACGGAACAAACACCAATCTCTCGTCGCTCCTTGACCAGAAGGTCGATATTCTTCAGCTCATGCACGACGAAGACAGCGCTGCCTACGCCTGGACGATCCGCCGGACCTGCCCGGCGTATGTGGAGACAGATATCCACGACAACCTGTTTTCGGCGGCCGGTACGAGAGCGCGCGGTGCGAAGATCACCATTCGCACGGACAGCAGGCTCACACTGCATGAAGCCATGCGCTGGAACGGCAAGTTCCTGTTCCTGACGTCGATCGAGCTTTCCGAACGGCGTGACCGGCAGGAGCTTCAGGCCGCGGTGTGCGAGAGCGTGACGCTGACAGCAAAGCCGCAGGACCGCACCGGGCGCGATGCGCTCAACCGCCCGACGGCGGTCGAGGTTCCGGGCTTTACCTTTCCGGGCGTGCTGACGGAGAAGTATTTCCGAAACGACGCCGAGGATGTGTACCGTGCAGAGCTGCAGCAGCGCGTACTGGTCACGCCGAAGGTCATCGTGCTGCGCGCCGGCGACCTCGTACAGCAGGATACAGAGCCCCCTTATACTGTGCGGCAGGTGCTCGACCTCGATCCATACAAGAATGAGTATGTGATTGAGCGCAGATGGGACGCCTGAACGCCAAGAAAGGAAAAAATATGATCAAAACCATGAAGGCCGTGATCAACGGCCAGACTTACAATCTTACGCTTGACTCTTCGGGCAAGTGGGTGGCATCGATCACCGCTCCGGCGCTGTCGAGCTACGGGCAGACCGACCACTGCTACGGCGTGAAGATCACGGCGGAGGATGAGGCCGGCAATGCGACAACGGTCGATCAGACACACGAAACACTCGGCGCGTCGCTGAAGCTGCGCGTCAAGGAGAAGGTCGCGCCGGTCATTACGATCCTCTCGCCCTCTGCCGGAGCTTTCCTTGCGACGGCGACGCCCGAGATCACGTTCAAGATCACCGACAACGACTCCGGCGTGGATCTCAGCAGCGTTGTTGTGAAGGTGGACGGTACCGCTGTTACCGGAGCGACGCATCAGGCGGTCACCGGCGGCTACAGCTTCGCTGTGACTTCCGGAACGCTGACGGATGGTGAGCACACCATCACGGTCGACGCAGCCGATAACGACGGCAATGCGGCCACACAGGTCAGCGTGACCTTCAAGACCGATACGGTCCCGCCTGTGCTGAATGTGACGGCACCCGCCGAGGGCCTGAAGACCAACGCCGCAAAGGTCACCGTTTCCGGTACCACGAACGACGTCACTTCCAGCCCGGTCACGCTGAAGGTCAACGGCAAGGCCGTCACCGTGAACGCGGACGGAAGCTGGAGCACGCAGGTCGATCTCACCGAAGGCGAGAACACGATCACTGTGGTGGCGACCGATGCGGCCGGCAAGTCCAGCACCGTGACGCGCAAGGTCACGCTCGATACCGGCGCGCCGGTCTTCGTCAGCGTAACGCTCACGCCCAATCCCGTTGATGCGGGCGCGACGTTTATCCTGACCGTCGAAGCGACCGACGAATGATCAAGCAGATCATCGGGACCGTTGACGGCTCCGATATCGTGCTGAAGGCTGATTCTGCGGGGCTGTGGACCGCCACAGTCCCCGCAAAGCCAAATGGCGAATACGTCGTCGCGCTGTGGGCGGAGGACGACGCCGGGAACCGGACCTATTTCTGCACCGTGCTGCTGACCTATGACATTACGCAGCTTTGCTGCCATATCAAGGTCCTGAGCATCGGTGCGGCATGGTCGGCAAAGGACGTCGCCGCGGTCTTCGGAGCGCGGCGGGCGAAAATGACGCCATATGTCCGGTGTGTCCGGATGAATACGAAAATCGGAGCTGTAAGGATGCGCGTCATCCATTGCAGGCTCTGCGGGAGGTAAGAGGCTATGGAAAGAATCTGCATGATGCTCGGCGAGCGACGCGAGGTGACGTTGTCGGTCGAGATCGACGGCAGCGATAACTTTGAGCTGCGCAATGCCAGCTATAGCCTGTCCCGCAATGGCGAGGAGGTCGACAGCGGTACACCGCTCGTTGATGGCCATGAAATGCGTGTGTACGTCGAGCCGCCGGAAGCGGGCGTTTACCGCCTGCGTGTCGCATTCGGCATCGGTGGCGAGCGCATCGTGAGAACGGTGCGCATTGATACAGACGAGTGAGGTGCCGGAGATGGCTGAAGATCGTTTCCCGCCGGTCATTCTGGCGGTATCGCTCGTACCGGCGAACGTAACCGTCTCCGGCCGGACCTATGTGAGCGTGGAGGCGACGGATGCCGCGCGCGTGAGCGACAGCGCAAAAAGAGCGCTGTATCTGCGCGGCGGGAAAAGACTCTGCGTGAGGAGGACGAGCATGGCAGTGGAATATGAGCTTACGCATACCGGCGAGCAGGTCGATGCGGCGCTGGACGCCGTTGACGGCCTCGCCGAGCTGCTCGAGCGCGTCGTGGGGACGGTAAGCGATGAGTAATAGCCTGACGCCTTATCTTGAGCTGCTTGTACAGCTCCGGGAGGACCTTGCAGATAATCTCGCCTATATGGGCGTGAGCGTGGACGCGGATGAGCCGCTTAAAACGCTTGTCCCCAAGGTCCTGCAGATCTACCAGGGCGATCCATCGCAGGAGCTGTGGAGCGCACAGATGCAGCAGCTGACGCCGAGCTATGGCTTCTTTTCGACCGGCGAGGTCGCGAGCCTTGCGGGCATCTGCAAGATATCTCTGTGCAATCGTATCACTTCGGCCACGGTGACGATCAGCGGAAGCGAGAGCGTCGCGGCCTTGACGGTCACAGCACCCGGCTGGAGCGTGTCACGGGGAGCGACGACGATCGCCATCACGCGCAGCGTGCTGTGCAAAGCGGAATTGGAGCGCGCGTTGGAGCAGATCTCCATTGCCAGCGATGACAGCACGGAGGTCCTGGCACAGATCACGGTGAGCGTGACCTTCCTGAGCGGCGCGACGGCCACGGCAAGCGGCTCCACCGAGCTGAAGTATTCGTACTCCACGACCTGGCTGATCCTCGAAGACGTCTATGGATATACATGGCAGGGGATCGAGGACGCGAATCTGACATGGGAGCAGATGGAGAATCTTGGAAAGCCGGAGGATACCTGATGCAGAGTGTAGAGATCCGCGGCCTTGACGAGACCGTGAAGAAGCTGGAAGGCTTCCCGGATGCTGTCAAGGCGGCAAAGGCGGCGTTCTTTGAAGAGGCCGGAGAAGTGATGCTGGCCGCGGTGCAGCGCCGCATCGGCGGCACCGGCCGCGTAGCCGGCGTCCAGGAGCGGTACATCGGCTCCGGAAAGGGCTATGCGGCAGTCCGCGCGAAGGCACGAACGGAGCTGAACAGGTATGCTGCCGGTTATATCACGAACGCGCTCGAGGGTGGTCACCTTACCAAGGGCGGCAAGAGCCGCGTCCCAGGCAAGTACATGTATCAGATGACCGCCGCATCCGAGCTTGCGAAGCTGCAGGAGGACGGCGCGCGGGAGATCGAGAAAAAGGCTGCGGCTTATTTGGAGGGCGAAGGATGAAGACGATGGACATCGTGGATGCAATCAATGCCCGGCTCACAGAGAAGTGGCCGACGCGGACGGTATATCTGGACGTCTGCCCGGTGGATTTTGACCGCCCATCCTTTTGGCTGCAGGTCACGAAGGACGACCGCAGCGACGCGAACCGTTACACGGACCGCCGCGCCGTACAGATCGCGCTCACGGCCTACGATGAAAAGGATGAGCAATACGAGTCCTCGTGGCAGCGGCTCAGCGGCGTTGTGGACGAATGCCTGACGCTGCTCGGCGGCGTTCTGAAGGTCGGAGACCGGCGCTTCAAGCCGACGCTCAAGAGCCTCCCGCGTGAGCCGGACCGTGCGGTCATTCTCATCGATTTTAGCTTTATGACGCCAAAATCCGCGGACGGCCAGACAGAGGAAACGGCGAAAACGCTGTGTACCTCGCTCACCGTCAACGGCAAAAAAATCTGACAAAAGGAGAAATGCAACATGGGTCTTCCCAAACTGACCTTTACGCTCAAGAAAGCGGCACGCACCGTTGCCGCACGCACTTCGCAGAGCGTCGTCGCGCTGATCATCCGCGACAGCAAGGCAAACGGTGTGCATGCGATCTACCAGGAGAGCGACATCCCGAGCACGCTGGGCGCCGACAACGTCGCCTACATCAAGCGGGCGATGATCGGCCACATCAACCGCCCCAGCGTGGTTTATGTCTCCGTGATCGCCGCGGCGGCGGAGATTGCCACCGGCTTCAGCGCCCTGGCGAACTACAGCTACGATTACCTCTGCGGTCCCGTCGACATTTCCGCCGCCGATGCGACCGCTCTGGCCGCGCTGGTAAAGGCACAGCGCAAGCTGCGCTATATCGGCAAGGCGGTGCTGCCGAATACTGCCGCAGATGATGAGGGAGTCATCAACTTTGTGTCCTCCGGCATCGTGGTCGGCTCCACGACCTATGCCGCGGCGGCGTATTGCTCCCGCATCGCCGGTATTCTTGCCGGCACGCCCGCCGACTGCTCGGCGACCTATGCCGTGCTCAGCGAGGTAACTGCCGTGACCGCTACGGCGACGCCCGACGACGCTGTGGACGCCGGCAAGCTCTTCCTCATCGACGACGGCCGTGTGCGCAAGCTCAGCCGCGCGGTTACGAGCAAGACCACCTTCTCCGCGACCGAGCCGGAGGCGCTGAAGAAGATCAAGATGACTGCGGCCATCGACCTGATCCGCTACTACGCCATGACGGCCGTCGAGGACGATTACCTCGGCAAGTGCGCGAACAGCTACGACAACAAGTGCATCCTGCTGACCGCTGTGCGCGACTACCTCAAGCTGCTGGAAGACTCCAACGTGCTCAAGGCCGGCTCCTCCGGCGCGAAGCTGGACGCCGACGCAGCGCGTGCTTACCTCGTCAAGCAGGCGAGCGACGCGGGCGACGCCGATGAGGCGGCCCGCATCCGCGCCCTGTCCGACGAGGCCGTGATCAAGGAAGATACGGGGAGCTATGTGTTCCTCAACCTCTACGGCTGGGTGCTCGACGCGATGGAGGACTTCAACATCGTGTTCGAGGTCACAGACGCCGTCTGATAAGAAGGAGGAGAAAATATGCCTGAAATTCTGGAAGCCGCCCTGGTACGCAGCGGCACCTATGGCAGCCTTTGGCTTGACGGCGAGCTCGTCGCCGAGTGCTATGGCTGCCAGGCCAAGCTCAACAAGACCAAGGAAGATGTGCCGCGCTGCCGTACTCTGATCGCCGGCAAGAAAATGACCGGCCTGTCCGGCACGGGTACCGTGCGCATCTACAACGCCACCTCGCGCCTGATCACGGCAGAGTCCGATGCACTCAAGTCCGGCAAGGATCTGCGCCACACGATGATCACGAACCTCGACGATCCGGACAATCCGAGCAACCAGCGCATTGCGCTCAAGGGGATCAGCTTCGACGACCTGACGCTCGCTGACTGGGAGGCCGCAAGGCTGGGTCAGATCGAGGCCCCGTTCACCTTCGAGGACTGGGAGGTCATCGACGCTTAAACCGACTATGCAGCGCCCCTGCAGATCTGCGGAGGCGCTGCATGTGTACCATTTGAGAGGTATGAAAGATGGAAAAAACGATCCATGAATCCAGTAAAGAACAGGCGGCGCCTTCCGTGCTCGATCTGCTGCTCGGAAAAGACGTTGTCGATGTATCCAAGAACCTGCCGACGGCAAGGTATGAGGTGCCGCGCCTGAGTAAGGCCGCCGGCGCGCCGGTCGTGTTCACGCTGCAGGCGCTGCCCTACGGCCGCACGCAGGATATGAAGCGGCTGACGCAGGACAGCGAGGTACAGATCCTGCTTGCCGGCTGCGCGGACCCCGACCTGAAGGCTGCGCCGCTGCAGTCCAAATTCGGCGGCGTGACGCCGGCGGAAACGGTCAAGGCCCTGCTGCTCCCGGGCGAGATCGCCGATCTGAGCGCGGAGGTCGAGCGGCTGAGCGGGTACCGCCGCATCACCATTGAAGAAGTAAAAAACGCCTGATGGAGGGCTCTGACCCGGAGCTGGGCCTTGTCTATTACCTGTTCAGCCGGCACGGCATTCTGCCGGGCGAATACTACAGCCGGACGCAGGGAGAAAAGGATCTGATCTGGGCGCTGTCCTCCTACGAGGCAAATAAAAAAGCTCCTCCCGTCCCGCGGGGCAAGACGGTGAAGAGCACCAAGCGTAAAAAATAAGCCGCCCGGAGGGGCGGCAAAGAGTTACCAAATAGAGGGCATGAAGCAAATCGCAGAGACGAGCAAAGAGGCAAGTGTAATCGCCAGTACCTTGCACAGCTTAATAAAGCTCTTATTATCCCAGTAATACATGGCTCATACCTCCTTTATGCCTTTATTATATGCGATTTCGTGACAAAGTCAACGGAAAGTGGTGAATTTATGCCGGAAGCATCCATTGTGATCAAATCGACCGACCGATACTCCGATACAGTTAAGGCTATGACCAAGGTCACCAATGCCTTCAGTAAGGATGTGGATGGTCTCGAAAAGCGACTGTATTCGCTCAACAAGAACAAGTATGCCCTGAAGCTCGACGTAAAGAACGCTAAGCAGGCCCTCAAAGAGGCCGAAAAGCAGTTTGAGAAGACAGGCGATGCCGCAGACGGCCTGAAGATGGAGCTGGCACAGGCGAACTATGACAACATGGTTCGCAACCTGAACGCAGTTTCAAAAGCGGCGAGGGATACGGAAAAAGATATCTCCAAGCTGGAGAGCCGCTCCGGTAGCGGTGGTAGTACCTTCAAGGCCTTTGAAGACGGACTTGGAAAGGGCCTTGCAAGTTCTGGCCTTCTGAAAATGGCCGGAGAATCCATTGCTGGATTTGCAGCTTCGCAGATTGAGAGTGCAGTTGGGCAGCCGATGGCAACAGCCTGGTCCAGTATTGCCAGCGGCATTGCTTCCGGCGCTGCGGCGGGCGCAATAATGGGTCCGCAGGGTATGCTGATTGGTGCGGGAATTGGTGCGATTTCCGGCGGGTTGAATGGGTATTCACAGATTTACGAAGCGAAGGACTCCGCCTTCAAGACCTATGTGCAGGACGCTGTGCAGGAGCAGCTTGACGCGCAGACCGATTCGCTGACCTCCGGCAGCGCGCTGGCCGCTTCGCGCGAGACCGACCGGATATCCTTTTCCACGCTCTTTAAGAGCGAGGACAAAGCAAAGAAGTACCTTGTCGACCTCGTGCAGATGGCGAACACCACGCCGTTCCTCTACGATGACCTGACAAGCATGAGCAAGACGCTGGCGACCTACGGCTATGACGACACCAGTATTCTGCCCGTGCTGCAGACCATCGGTGACGCGGGCGCCGCGCTCGGCCAGTCCACAAGCGATATGAACGCCGTTGCTACCGCCATCGGCCGCATGAAGTCCAGCAACAAGACGACGCTCGAATATCTCAACATTCTCAACGACCGGGGTATCGGCGCGGTCGGAATGCTCGCAGATGCCTATGGCGTGGATCAAGGCACGGTGTACAGCATGATCTCCAAGGGGAAGATCGCCGGTCAGGATGCCGCGCGGATCATTCTCGATGCGCTCACGGAGAGCTTTTCCGGCTCAATGGAGGCGCAGTCCAAGACCTTCAGCGGCATCACCTCTACCATCGAGGGCCTGCAGCAGGAACTCAACAACGCCATGGGCGAAGGGTATAACACCGCGCGTATGCAGGGTCTCGAGGCGCAGAAGGACTGGCTCGGCGGTGAGAGCGGACAGGAGATGCAGGAGGCATACAAAGCCATTGGCGCGTGGAAGGCATCCCTGGAGAATGCCAAGGAGCAGTACATCCGTGATGCCGTCAATGCGGCGATGAGCAGCGAGGAATACAAGACCGCCGAGGCTGAGGGGGATGCCGCCGAGATGGGGCGCATCATCATGAAAGCCAAGATCGACGGCATGAATGAGTACAACGCCAACGAGGGCAAGGACGAGGTGCTCGCGCAGGAGCTGAGCCTGATCGACTCGGTGCGCCGCGATACGGCGCTCAATGACTCGTACTGGGACGCCGGCTATACGCTCGGACAGGAGTTCAGCAAGGGCCGCGCGGCGGGCATGGCAGGCTTCTACGTTATCACCGATACCTCTGACAGCTATACTGCGCCCAGCGAGGTCCCGCGCAGTGCGGTCTACGCCGGAGGCGGATATGCCACCGGCATCGACTACGTTCCTTATGATAATTTCCCGGCTCTCCTTCATCAGGGCGAGCGCGTGCAGACGGCCGTGGAGGCCCGCAGCGAGAAAAACGGTGTCGGCGGCATTCAAATCGTGATGAACGGGATAACGATCCGCGAGGATGCTGATATCGACCGCGTGGCGCAGGCGCTGCTGCAGCGGATGGAGACGGCAGGAATGAGAGGTTGATGCTATGCAGTTTTGTTTCATCAAAGACAGCGTCATGCTGACGCTTCCGGTCACGCCGGACTCCTACGAGTGGGGGACCGGAAAAAACATGGAAACGGTCAACATCTCACAGCTCGGAGACGTCTATCTGCCCGGAGGCCGCGCAAGGCACACCGGCACGATCTCCTGCTTGCTGCCCGCGCAGGACTATCCCTTCTGCGAAGCCGGCGCGGTGGACTCCCCTCAATACTATCTCGATATCCTCAAAGCATGGGCGGTCGGAAAAACGCCGGTTCGTCTGATCATCACCGGCACGGAGATCAATGCGAGCGTTGCCATCGAGGAGGTCACCGAGAGCGAGAAAGACGGCTCCGGCGACGTCTACTGCACCATCCGCCTGCGGGAGCACGTCGATCTTGAAGCACGGGAGGTTTCGGACGCCTATGCGGCTTCCTACACCGGCAACGCCGGGCGCACAGGAGGCTCTCCGGATAGCGAGATCACCCATAAGGTCATCTCCGGCGATACACTCAGTATGCTCTGCCGGCGGTATTACGGCAGCGGTACAGCCGCCTACTATAACGCGCTGGCCAAGTATAACAGCATCAAAAATCCGCATCTGATCTATGTCGGGCAGACCATCCGCCTCCCGCCAAAGTCCATCCTGATGGGAGGTGGTTGAGATGGAGCTGGATCTGACAAAGAAGAGCGGTACCCGGCGTATCACGGACCTCGCGGTATCCTGGTCGTGGAGCGGCGATAAGAGCACGCCGGTCAGGCAGCTCACGCTGGAGATGATCTTCGACGAGACGGCGGCGCTGCCCGTTCCGGAGATCGGGGACATCATCACTTTTTCGGACGATGCGGGGACACGGCTTTTCGTCGGCATCGTGCTGCGCCGCACGGCAGGCTCAGAACAAAAGACGATCTCTCTGACCTGCTATGACTACGGCATCTACTGCAAGCGGAACGACGGCACATACAAATTCGTCCGAACGACGCCGGAGGCGATCACGCGCCAGGTGTGTGCAGACCGCGGCATCCCTGTGGCGGGCCTGCCCTCCACAGGCGTGCTGCTTGACCGGAAGTTTTCCGGCATCGCGCTTGACCGCATCATCTCGACGGCCTGGGCGCTGGCGTCGGAGAGCAGCGGGAAGCAATACGCCATCCGCTATACGCCCTCGGGGCTGCTTGTCAAGGAGCGCGGCGTCAGCGCGGAAAGCCTGGTCCTGAAGGCCGCCGGCAATCTGATGGATGCCGTGACAACGGAGGACGCCACGCAGCTCGTCAACAGTGTGGCCATCTATGACGCAAATGGAAACTTCCTGCGCCGTACCGGCGACGATACGACGCAGAAGCTGCTCGGGATTATGGAGCGGCACATCACCCAGCGCGAGAATGCCGATGCCACCGCCGAGGCAAAAAAGCTTCTTGTGGATGGTGCGGTGCAGCGCAACGTCACCGTCAATGTGCTCGGCGATACCGCATTGCTGACCGGGGAAACGGTCGTTGTCCGCGAGAGCGCGACCGGCCTGCAGGGCGTTTTCTGGATCGACGCCGACGTGCATACCTGGAAGCGGGGGAACTATTATTGCTCGCTCACGCTCAACTGCAGGAATGTGGTCTCGACGACGCTGGCAGGAGGTGAGATCACATGAGCGAGGGAAGATCGGCGCGAGATCCTTTTGTGGGTCTGAATCGGTTTATCGATCAGCGAGCAGAAAAGACGCAGCGCCTCTGGTACGCGATCGGCAAGGTCCTGTCCGTTTCGCCGCTGAAGATCCGTGCCGACGGCATGGATCTCGACCGGGAGGATCTTCGCGTACCGGAATCCCTTTTCCCGGATTTCGCACCGACGGTACAGGGCCGAGGCATCCAAGCCGTTTTACCGGAAAAGGTCCTTACAGGGTACTGCGAAATCTGGGTCAACGGTGGATCAGTCCGCGGCGACGCCTATGTTACGCGCCCGGAGGAGACGGTGCAGAGCAAGGTGCCGCTTGCTATCGGTGACGAGGTCCTGCTGCTGCGCTCCGGCGACGCGCAGACCTATTATCTTATCGAAAGGATGGTGAAGCTATGAGCCTGTTTCCGCTTATCAGTACGCCGGATGAGAGTGAGCTGAGCAGCAGCACGCTGCCGCTTCCGCGCGAGGTCGCATGGGACTTCGGAAGGGATCAGCCGATCTGGCGCGGCGGAAATCCGGTATTTGTTACGGGCGCGGATGCTGTGCTCGTCTGGGCATGGAATGCGATCAAGACCGAGCGGTACCGGCACGACGTCTTTACGCACGCTTATGGGCAGGACATCGCGGCACTGGTGGGAAAGCCGTACAGCGAGGGCGTCCGGCAGTCCGAAGCGGTCCGGTGTATCCGAGAGGCCTTGATGATCAGCCCCTATGTTGAGGCGGTCGATCAGGTCAGCGTGCAATTTCTTGGCTCGGAGCTGAAGCTGTCATTCATGATGAAAACGATTTACGGGGAGGTCACACTGAAAGATGGCACAATCTCCATTTGAAACAATGACGCCGGAGAGCCTGAAGAATGAAATGCTCGCCCGCGTCAAAGAAAAGGGTGTCGATATCGACGCCCGTGAGGGAAGTTATGCGAATGTGCTGCTCAGCGAGGCCGCCTATGTCATGTGGAAGTACGGTCAGACGCTGAATGGCTTCATGAGCATCATTTTCCCGGATGCATCGAGTGGCGAGTATCTCGACCTGCACGCGGCGCAGATCGGCATGAGCCGTCTGCCCGGCGCAAAGGCAAGCGTTGCCGTCACCTTTACGGGGACAGACGGTACAGAGATCCCAGCCGGCACAATCGTTTGCACACCGTCCGCTCTGCGCTTTATTACCGCAGAGAATATCACGATCGAGGATGGGGCGGCATCGGTGCTCTGCACGGCGGAAGAGATCGGCGCGGACTACAATGTGCCGGAGGCGACCGTCACGCAGATGGCGGTCAACGTGCCGGGCGTCAGCGGCGTAACGAACGCTGCAGCAGGCACCGGCGGCGCAGATGTGGAAAGCGATGAGGATCTCTGGACGCGCTATCACGAACGGCGCACACAGACGATCACAAGCGGTAATGCCGGGCATTACGTCATGTGGGCCAAGGAGACTGCCGGCGTATCCTACGCGCTGTGCGTGCCGCTGTGGAATGGAAACGGCACGGTGAAGGTCGTCATTGGCGGCGCAGACCGCGGTGCGGTAGACGATGCGATCGTCACGGCCTGCGCAGCGCACATCAACGCCGAGAAGCCCATTGGCGCGACGGTTACGGTCGTATCGGCCGAGGAGATGGTCGTCCCGATCACTGCGGCGATCACGATGACCGATGACTGTACGCTCGAACAGGTCCGCGCGGAGCTGTCTTCAGATATCGGGGCTCTGCTCGCGTCGCTGCCCTTTGCGGAGGCACAGTCCGTCCCCTTCAGCCGCTTTCTGGCTTGCTTGCTGGGGTGCGCAGGGGTGTCGGACTATTCCGCCTTCACCGTTAATGGCGAGAGTACCGCGCTCGCTGTCGCTGCCGGTAAAGTTCCCGTGCTCGGTGAGGTCACTATCACGGCCACGGCCGTCACATAAGGAGGGCCTATGCAACGCGAACAGGTGCCGGTACGCTATCGGCAAAACGCACAGACCGCGGCGCTGCTCGATGCGCTCGGCCTGACAGCGGATGAGCTGGCCGTTCTTGTGGAGGATGTGAAAGCACAGTTCTTTGTCGATACCGCCACATGGGCGCTCTCGCTTTGGGAGGCGCAGGTCGGTATCTCGGCGAAGCCGGGGGCCTCGGATGATGCGAGAAGGGCTGCGATCCAGACACGCCTTGTCGCAAGCGGAAACACCAATGAGGAAATGGTGAGCGGCATTGCGACAGCCATGACCGGCTATGCCGCCGAGGTCCAGACCAACAACGACTACAGCTTCACTCTTCGATTCCGCGGGGCGACGACCGAGCTCGTTCAGCTCGACCTATCATCGCTTACCGATGCGATCGAGATCATCAAACCGGCGCATCTGCGCTTCATCATTTCCGGGCTGACCTGGTACGCTCTGGAGTCCGTCGGAATGACGTGGCAGCAGATCGAAGACGCCGAATATACCTGGGGCCAATTTGAAAGCCTGACGCCTGTCTATGGTCCCAACGACTGAGAGGAGAATGAAAATGAGCAAACCCGAATTCAAAGTAAACGGCCATCGCTGCAGTTATATTTCCAGTCCCGATCTCAACGGCAGATATCATCTGCACCTTGATCGTGAATGGCCCGAGAACACCATCGAAGCCATTGAGCAGGTCGACTGGTCGAAGATCACGGTCGAGAAGGCCCGCGATGACGCGATGAGATGCTGGCTCCCGGATGGCTATACCTTCCGCATGGAGGACATCAGCTATCTCAACGGAGACAAGACCTATGTTGTGTCCGTCCGCACGGACAAGCAGAGCTATGGCGATGTCACGCCGTATCAGGCACAGATCGAGAACCTGAACGCTACTGTCGCCCAGAAGGACACTCAGCTCACCGAGAGCGAAGAAAACCTTGCCGCTGCCAACGCGCAGCTGGCGGAACTGGAGGCCACCTATGATGCAAACTGAAAAACTCAACGCCATTAAGGGTGCGATCACGGACGGAAAGCTCGTGCGGGCCGCCGGCGGCATCACGCAGCGCACGGAGCAGAGCGACAAGCTCGGCTTTGACTGGAGGATCTTCACCGTCAACGACGTGGACGTCCGAAAGGATTACGTCGAGCAGGAAAATCCGGTCGGCACGAGCGCTGACAATCCCATCGAATACACGGAGGGCGTGCCGCTCATCAACAACGCCTTCTACCGCGTGGACGGTGTGATCAAGGTCTACATGGATGGCTGGGTAGACTGGGAGACCTGACGTGACCGCCTATGAGGCTGCCGTCCGGGAGAAGGACCGGCTCTATGCGCGCATTCAGCTCGTCCGGGAGGAGATCGCGCAGGAGCAGGATCCTGGCAGGCGCGGAGAGCAGAAAGGCCGCCTTCGTATCCTGCTTGAGATGTACCACGAGAGCCTTGACCGGCTCGATGCCCTTCGGTCGCCGCAGGAAAAGCGCCATAAGGCGGTCAAGCGGACGGTCATACACACCGGTGCCGCCGGAGCAGACCGCAACAGTTTTGACTTCTTCGAGCGCTGCGGAGTGACCTTTGCGGACCTCGAGGGCAATCAAGTCCGTTGGGACGACCTCGGTTCAGACAACGGTGAGAGCCGCGCACGGCTCATGAGGGCGCTCCGGCGCGGCCGCGCGGCGGTCTCAGACCGCCAGCGCGAAATGCTCGATCTCCTCCTGCAGGGCAAGACCGCGACGGAGATCGCCGAGCAGCTCGACGTGAACAAGGCCACGGTCTCCCGCACGCTGCTCCGCGCGAAGAAGGTCCTTAACGATAAGGCGGAGGATCTGCGCCAGGAGGATCTGCGCGAGCATCCGAACCGTCTTGACCTGGCCGAACCGGAAACGGCGCGCTATGTACTCTCTCGTCTGACGGAGACGCAGGCCGTGTATCTCTACCTCTACTATGGCGAGTGGCTGGATATGCGCTCGATCGGCGCGCTGCTGGGCGTGGACCATTCGACCGTCTGCCGCACGATCCATCGCGCGGCCGGCCGCATCCGCGCTCTCTGCACCAACAGCAGCGGCGTGGAGCTGCTGGGCGTCGACGCGCTCGAGCCGGCGCTGTACGCACTCTACCGGCAGCACGCGGCAGACGATCTGATCCCGGAGCGGGCCAGAGCCGCGGCACGCAGGGCGACCGCCTCCGGATATCGGAAGCGGCAGGAGCGGACGCCGGATCGCGCGCTGATAACTGCGCCGATATGGGGCCAGCGAAGGCACCGTGCGGCGGCGCAGAGTCGTCTCCTGCGTGCGTTGGAAGACGCGGCGGTTCAGCGTGCCGGCTCGCTCCTCGCGCGTCTGCGCGCGCTCCTGCGGGCCTTCTGCGTGAAAATAACAAGAGCCGCCTGACCGTCAGGCGAGACCGTAACAGGCAGGAGGTGGTGATCATCCCCCAGGTAAACGGAATGCCTGTGACTTAGCTGCAATGCAGGCAAAAAAAGGTCGCCACAAAGGACGGCAGGAGATATTGAATCGAAAGTGAGGACGCAGGTGACAGAAGACTTTAAGACCGTTATCCTCAAAATCAAGGGCGATTGGAGGGAGGTCGTGGACGACTGCCGCGCTACCGTATCCAAGCCTCCGCTTGGGCATGAACCGTGCGGCGATTTCAGGCGGGATATTCTCATCGCTGAGCACAGCCCGATCCGCGATATTCGCGTTAAGTGGAGCTGGCGTAGCATTAAAAGCTGGATCGCCACGCACTGGAGTCGCCACAAGTGGGAATGCTTCGTCAGCTCTCAGCGTTCGGACCGCACAGGCATTCTTCGCGACAACATCCCGCAGGATGCGCCGGTGGACTTTACTGGGGAAGCAAACGCACAAGCTTTGATCGACACCATGCGTAAGCGTCTCTGCCGACGGGCGTCGCCGGAGACCCGCGCCTATGCGGAGGACTTCAAGCGGGCACTACATGAAGTAGAACCGGAGCTCTCTGATGTACTCGTCCCGAATTGCATATATCGCTGCGGCTGCCCTGAAATAGACTGCTGCGGTGAGTGGCAGAGAATGTGCAAAGAAACGAACAGGGGCATTGATACCGGCAGCATCAAATATCGCTATCGGTGCTACAACGATCTGTTTTACGGCGCCGAATAAAACGAAAAGGAGATCAACAAAATGGCTACCTAGCAAGTGAGCAGAGCGGGGAGCAGCTCCGGCCTACCCTAAATAGTAAAAGCCGCCCGAAGGCGGCAAATTGACAAAGCGCGGCGCGCGTGGTATGATGTGCGCGTCAGCAGGAATGTGAAATAGGTTGTTTCCCCCGAAAGGGGGTGACCGCATGACGACGATGGAAGTGCTGACGCTTCTATTGCTCCTCGCTACGGTTATCTTCGGTATCCTTGGGTACATAAAGAAATAACCGCCACCTAAACGGCAGCGGCTTTCCTTCAAGCTCTAAACTTGTATGGGGGAGCGACCTGCACCGTCCAAAGTGAGCCGTTCCTGTTGACTCTGAATATATCACTCCGAAGCCGCTTTGTCAAGAACGACAAGGCGGCTTTTTTGCTGCCGGAAAGAGAGAACGCCTATGAACCTATCGACCGTCGCATCGACCTGTTCGGAGATCACAGTCATTTTGGCCGCGCTGGCGATGCTGGTCAAGCCCATCCGCAACAAGCTGCTGGGGCTGGACAAGCTGACCGATGCGCTCAAATGTCAGCTCCGACACGACATGCTGCACACCTATTACCGACACAGGGAGGATCATACGATCCGCCAATACGAGCTGGAAGATTTTCTTTATCTTTACCGAGGATACAAAGCACTCGGGGGAAACAGCTTCATAGACCGCATTAAGAGTGAAATTGACGAATGGGAGGTAGTATCGTGAAAAGCAGGAAAAAGCGCAGCGGCCTATATATGAAGCTGCTGCTTGCGGTCATTGTCCTGCAGGTGATCGCGTATACCTGGACGTGCGCCTACTGGTCGCGTCTTGCAGGCTTTGAGATCGCGCCTATGCAGAGCGTTGCATTCTATGGCTTCTGTGGCTTTGAGTGTGGCGTCTGCGGGTACATCAAGAAAAAATCCGAAAAGAAAAGCGAGGATACGAAAGAATGACTTACGACATTACCGAGATCGTAACGATCTTGATCCGACTGTGCATCGTGATCACCACCGCTGTGCTGATCCCTCTTGCGAAGTCCCGACTCGGACAGGACAAGCTTGACACCGCTCTCCGGTGGGTGAAGATCGCCGTTGCTGCGGCGGAGCAGGTCTTTGATGCCGTTGATGGACAGAAAAAGAAAGACTATGTTATAAACTATCTGGAAGAGCGTGGCATTTATCTCAGCGAGGAAGACGTGGACATTGCGATCGAGGCTGCCGTACTGGAGCTCCACAGGGCGCTCTACGGCACGCAGAAAGGCGGAAGCGATGTTTCATAGCCGCGATCTGAAGTACCTCAGATCTGATGTGCGAGCGAACTGCGAGGCATTTCTCGAGGAATGCGAGGCTGCTGGCCTGAGCGTCCTTGTGACTGAAACCGTGCGTGACGAAGAGTATCAGCGCTCGCTCGTGGCGCAAGGTTACACGAGCAAGAACGCCACCGTGCCGACCTTTCACAGCACAAAAGCCGGACTGGCGTTCGACATCTGTAAGAATATCAAGGGCCACGAGTATGACGATGCCGCATTCTTCCAGAAGTGCGGCGAGATCGGCGAGAAGATCGGCTTTACCTGGGGCGGCCGCTGGAAGTCTTTCCCCGATCGGCCTCACTTCCAATGGGACGATAATAAGCAGCATACCGGCGCGATGATCCGAGCAGGGAAGCTCCCGCGTCAGATGCCGGCATACAAGGCCGCTTCGGACCTCTCTGCCTATCGTGCGAAGATCCAGGCAAAGGCCGGCCTCTCTGACGCTACGCTCGATTATCTGCAGGCCTACAAATACGGCGCCGATCTGCTCCGTAAGCTCGCCGCCGCGATGGGCTGACTGACCAAGCGCAAAACACCCAGGCAGTAAATCGCAAAGAATCACTACCTAAAACTGCGTCCCTATGATGGGGACAGCAGGAAGCGCCCGAATTACTACCAATTTATGCCCTGCTTCTGAGGCAAAAAGTGGTAGTAATTTCGGGCGCTTTTATTGTGAGGCAATCTGGCGCATAAATGACGCAGTAAAACGCACGAGTATAGTATCTATACAAAAATTATTGAGCAAAAAGTTTAATATTTTGAACGATGACAGTTCTGCGGGCAAAAAAAGGAAGGACTCTGTGCAATCGGTACAGAGTCCTTCGCTGTTTTCGGCTTATTGATAGTCGCTCACGAGGAACAGGGGCTTGATGACCACGACCTCGTCGTGCTCCTCCTGCTCGACCTGCACGTCGGCGGTGAGCGCCCTGAGGTCGGCTTTGAGCACGTCGAGCGTTTCCTCCTTGCTCTGCGCGCGGCCCTCGCGCAGAATGCGGATCATGCGGTCGAGCACGATCGGATGCGCGTAGCGGGCGGGGAGGGGAAAGTCCTCGGGCAGGACATTCGCCACGGCGGCCTGCGCCTCGTCCCAGGCACGCTCGACCGCCCTGCGGTTATTCTTCGCCGTGGGCAGAACATGCGCACCCGAGAAGAAGAACACGGCGGCAAAGCCGAAGAGCGCGAAGTAAACGCCGAAATCGCTGCCGCTGCGCCACGAGATAATACCGTACACCAATGCCGCCGCGCCCGCGAGGACGATCGCCAGCGCGACCCAGCGGTAAGCGGGATTCGTGTGCTCGTTGATGCGCTTGGCCTTGGCGGCGGCGGCAAGCTGAGCGGTCAGCACGGGGTAGTCGGAGAGGAATTTGCGCGCGCGCTCCAGCTCCTCGCGCACGCTCTGCGCCTGCGGTGTGAGCTCCTTGAGGTAGCGGGATGCCTCCTGCTGCGCCTTTTTCGCAAGCCGCTGTTCGCCGCCGACGCTTAGGTGCGGGATCTCGGGATGGACCTGCCCCAGATAGGCAAGCAGCTCGTCCACGTCCTCCTCGCGCTTGAAGGTGCATTGCTTCTCCTGACCGTCGTCGTACTGCACAACGAGGTAGGGGATGGAGCCAAACACGCCCTTGCCGCTGAAGCCGCCCCGGCTCATCGCCACGCGCTTAAAAACGCGCCGCACGGAGCCGAAGGCAACGTAAAAGTGCCGGTCGACGAGAAGATCATTGAGATATAGGGCCTTTTCTCCCACACCGCAGGGGCCGAAGCGGCGGCAGGACCTTCGGTCCGCGGACGCGGTCTCCGCTTCCAAGACGGTGTTTCCAAGGCGTACAGGTGCAAAGCTCATAATCGCTCCTCCAGAGTGAGCAAAGCGGCGGGAGGGACGCTCTCGCCGCTTTGCGGAATAGGGTTTACTTGTGCAGGGTCTCGTAGTGCGGCTGGGTGTGGCGCTTCTTGATGGTATACAGGAAGATGCCGAGGAACAGAGCCGCAACCAGGATACCGACGGGATAGGCGACCGCCGTGTTGTAAACGGTAGCACCCTCTGCGGTCTTGGTATTGATCAGCTTGCCGAGGCACTCGTTGCCCAGTAGGAAATAGGTGGCGGAGACCGCGCTCATGAAGGTAGCGGGGACGGCGGTGATCCAGTAGTTCTTCTTTTCATAGAAGAGGTACATGGAGGCGGCCCACAGAACGATCATGGCGAGGGTCTGGTTGGTCCAGCTGAAGTAACGCCAAATGATTGTGTAGTCGATCTTGCCGAGGGCATTGCCGATGCCGAGGAAAGCGCCGACGCCCAGCACGGGGACGCAGAGAATCAGACGGTTCTTCATGTTCTTCTGGTCAAGCTTGAGCCAGTCGGCCAGCACCAGACGAGCGGAACGGAACGCAGTGTCGCCGGAGGTGATGGGGCAAGCGATGACGCCGAGCATGGCGAGCGCGGTGCCGATGCCGCCCATGGTCTTGAGGCAGACGTCGTAGATGGCAGCGGACTGACCATTGGCAAGCGCTGCGGCGAGGCCGGTGTTCAGACCGCCGGTGACCTCATACAGGGAGCAGCCGGCAGCCGCCCAGATCAGGGCAATGATGCCTTCGGAGACCATCGCGCCGTAGAAGACGAAGTGGCCCTGCTTCTCGCTCTTCATGCAGCGTGCCATTAGGGGGCTCTGCGTGGCATGGAAGCCGGAGATCGCGCCGCAGGCGACGGTGATGAACATGAAGCTCCAGATCGGCGTGCCGGAGGGATGCATGGAACCGAAGTGGCTCCAAATCTCGGGAATGGTGTAGGCGGGGTTGACAAAGATACCGATGGCCACGCCGAGCGCCATGACGATCAGGCAGATGCCGAACAGGGGATAGATCTTGCCGATGATCTTATCAATGGAAAGGAAGGTCGCGATGAAATAGTAAACCAAAACGATGATCAGCCAGAACAGCGTCGTGGCAACGATGCCCGTATGGCCGCCCTGCTTGAACAGCGTCACGATTAGGCCGGCGGGGCCGACGGCAAACACGGTGCCGACCATGACCAAAAGAACGACGCTGAACACGCGCATGACGTTCTTCATCGCGCCGCCGAGGTAAATGCCGGCGATCTCGGAGATGGACGCGCCTTCGTTACGCTCGCTCATCATACCGGAGAAATAGTCGTGGACCGCACCGGCGAAGATGGTGCCGAAGGTGATCCACAGGAAAACGATGGGGCCCCACAGAGCGCCCTGAAGCGCGCCGAAGATCGGGCCGAGGCCGGCAATGTTCAGAAGCTGGATCATAAAGAGCTTCCACTCCGGCAGGACAACATAGTCCACACCGTCGTTGATCTTGACGGCAGGGGTCTCACGGTCATCCGGCCCGAAGGTGTTTTCGACGACCTTACCATAGACAAGATAGCCGCCGATCAGCAGTGCCAGACACAGCAGAAAGCTAATCATTTGTACTCTCCTCCTTAATTTGTCCCATGATGGCATGGGTATGCATCGATTGGAAACGTTTCCACCCGACGCCAAACATCATAGCACGAAAGAAAAAAAGTTCAAGCGACAAAAAGAACAAAAATTTAATAAAATTTTTATGCGGATTTATGGATTGATTTCACATATCTCACGCAGGTATCGCGGAAAATGATGGAAGAATATTTATTATATAAATTAAATATGTATTCTCCCGCACGTTCAGCCGAAGTATTTCCGTCGGAAGGGGACCTCGTCGGCGATGAACTCGCGCCCGCGCAGGTAATTGAGAATGCCTGCGTCGGTGGGAAAGTCGAAGCGCAGGCGGTAGGAATAGAGCGCCTGCTGCGTTTCACCGTAGCGGCGGTTGACGCTGCCGACGCCGTATTTTCCGTCGCCGAGCAGGGGATGGCCCATGTCGGCAAAGCTCGCGCGGATCTGGTGCGTGCGCCCCGTGAGCAGTTCGATCTCGACGAGGGAGAGGCGGTCGCGCGTTTCCAGCGTCTCGTAGAGCGTGACGGCGCTGCGGCCGTCCGGCACGGGATGATGATAGACGCGCACGGTGTTCGTTTTGCTGTCCTTGCGCAGAAAGCATTCGATGCGGCCCTTCGGCGGCTCGGGGCGGCCGAGGCAGATGCAGAGGTAGAATTTGGACAGCTCGCGTTCGCGGATCTTTTCATTTAGGATGCGCAGCGCCTCGGCGTTCTTTGCCGCGATGACGATGCCGCCCGTGTTGCGGTCGATGCGGTTGCACAGCGCGGGGGTAAAGGCGTTTTCCTCGCGCGGCTTCCACTCGCGCTTCTGGTAGAGATAGGCGAGCAGATGGTTGACGAGCGTGTTGACCTTTTCCCCCTCGTCGGCATGAACGACGAGCCCGGCGGGCTTGTCGAGCAGCAGGAGGTTCTCATCCTCGTAGAGGATGTGCAGCTTTGGATTTGCGATGGTGAGGTAGACGTTCTCCTCGCTCGGCGCTTCAAAGAACTCGTCGTTGAGGTAAAGCTGGAGCCGGTCGCCCTCGCGCAGGCGGTAGTCGCGCTCGGCACGGGCTCCGTTGACCTTGATGCGCTTGAGGCGGATGTACTTCTGCGCCAGCGAGGCGGGCAGCAGGGGAACGGCCTTGAGCAGAAAGCGGTCGAGCCGCTGGTCGGCGTCATTTTTATGGATGGTGAACTCTCGCATGGTGCCGCTCCTTTCGCGTGCAAAAACACTTCGAGGTCATTCTACGATACCCACCGTCAAATGTAAAGAAAAGCAAAGAAAAAAGTTGCAAAAAATCCTCAAAAAATGTTTGACATTCCAGGGCGCGTCCTCTATAATACTACTCGTGTCATTGCGAGGTGTATCATGCTTTTAGACGTCAAACGAATCGTTAACACCCCCGGAGGCAGAATCCCCTTTGAGTTTTCAGAGGACTTTTCTGATGTGGACTTCGGCGGCGTGTGTCCGGCCGTTCGGCCTGTCTTAGTGGTAGGGCAGGTGCGGAACATCGCAGGGATGCTTCGTTTGGAGCTGACGCTTGATACGACCCTTGCGGCTGTGTGCGACCGCTGCGGCGAGGTCTTTGACAAGCCCTTTCATCTCGACTGCGAGTATCTGCTCGCGACCGAGCTGGAGGACGAGGAAAATGACGAGATATTGCTGCTCGAGGACGGCACGGTCGATCTGGGAGAGCTCTCCCGCGAGGTGTTCATCCTCAATATGCCCACAAAGTTGCTTTGCAGAGAGGATTGTAGGGGCCTGTGTCCCGGCTGCGGCGTGAACCTCAATTATGAGGCCTGCCGCTGCAAAAAGGAAGTGGACCCGCGGCTCGCAAAGCTGGCACAGCTGCTCGACAGGAGCGAAAACAAGTAATTTTTACTGCGATCCGCAGTTTTCGATCAAGGAGGTGTCAACATGGCAGTCCCCAAGGGGAAAGTATCCCGCGCAAGACGCGATAAGAGACGTTCTTCTCACTGGAAGCTGGAAACTCCGGGCCTCGTCGCTTGCCCGAAGTGCGGCGCGCTGCGCCTGCCTCACAGAATGTGCAAGGAGTGCGGTACCTACAATGGCCGTCAGGTCAAGGTCATCAAGTCCAACGTTGCCGCGGAGTAAGCACATCGGAAAAAGATCTACCAAAAAACGAGCGGGAAGAGCGATCTTCCCGCTTGTTTTTTTGTGCTCGCTGCGGCAGAGTGCAAAGTTTGCACAAAAATGACGCCGTTTTTCTTGCGAAACCGAAAAGGATACGCTATACTATATAAGTTAAATTATGCGTTAATGGAGGGTTGATCGCGTGAGCACTGTTATTACATCCGTCGACGCGGGTTCTCCCGCCGAACGTGCCGGTATCCGCGCCGGCGAACAGCTTCTGATGATCAACCACCACGAGATCGTCGACGTGCTGGACTACCGCTTTTTCTGCTACGATCCCTCAGTGAGTCTCCGGCTGCGCGAGGCCGACGGAACCACGCGCCACCTAACGATCGAAAAGGAGGAGGGCGAGGACCTCGGCCTTAATTTCGACACCTACTTGATGGACGAGCCGCGCCCCTGCTCGAACCACTGCCTGTTCTGCTTTGTCGATCAGATGCCGCCGAATATGCGCGACACACTCTATTTCAAGGACGATGACGCACGGCTCAGCTTTTTGATGGGCAACTACATCACGCTCACGAACCTCACCGAGCGCGAGGCGCAGCGCATCATCGACCTGCGCATCAGCCCCATCAACGTCTCCGTGCAGGCGACCGAGCCGCAGCTCCGGCGCACGCTGCTGGGCAACAAACACGCCGATAAGAGCCTAGAGTATATGCGCGCCTTCGGCGAGGCCGGCATCGAGATGAACGGTCAGATCGTCGTCTGCCCCGGCTGGAACGACGGCGAGCATCTGCGCCGCAGCATTGAGGACCTGATGGATATCGGCTTCAACTCTTGCTCGATCGTGCCGGTTGGACTGACAAAATTCCGTAAGGGCCTTGCAAGGCTCGAGCCGGTGACGAAGGAAAAGGCGGGGGAGATCATCGACCTTGTGGACGAGTACGGCGCGAAGTGCCTTGAGAAGTACGGTACGCGGATATTCTTCTGCGCCGACGAATTCTACATCAAGGCCGATCGCCCGCTGCCCGACGAGGCGTATTACGAGGAATACCAGCAGCTCGACAACGGCGTCGGGATGCTCCGCAGCACCATGAACGAATTTCTCAGTGGACTGGAGGACGCGGAGAGCGGCGATGTGCCGAGCTTCACCGTCGCGACCGGAAAGGCCGCCGAGCCGTTCATCGCGCGGCTCGTGGCGGAGGCAAGGAAGAAATTTCCGCAGCTTCGCGGCGAGGTCGTCGGCATCGTGAACGACTTTTTCGGCCACAGCATCACCGTTTCCGGCCTTGTGACTGCGCAGGACCTCATCGCGCAGCTCAAGGACCGGCCCACGCTCGGCGAGCGGGTGCTGATCCCCGCGAATATGCTCCGCCACGGCGAGGGCGTGTTTCTCGACGATTATACCGTCCCGCAGGTCGAGCAGGCGCTCGGGCGCAGGCTGACGATCTCCGAGACCGACGGCTATTCGCTCTGCGACGCCATTTTCCGGCAGGAGCCTTGATACAAAAATCTACCCCCGACAGGAGGAACCTAATATGTCCAAGCCCATCGTTGCTATCGTCGGCCGGCCCAACGTCGGCAAGTCGATGCTGTTCAATAAGCTCATCGGCCAGCGCCTTTCCATCGTGGAGGACACGCCCGGCGTGACCCGCGACCGCATTTACGGCGAATGCGAGTGGTGCGGCCGCAAATTCACGCTCGTCGATACCGGAGGCATCGAGCCGCGCACCGACAGCCAGATCTTGACCTTCATGCGCGAGCAGGCGCAGATCGCCATTGAGAACGCGACGGTCATCATCTTCCTAACCGATATTAAAACGGGTCTGACGGCCTCCGATCAGGAGGTCGCAAATATGCTGCTGCGCTCGCGCAAGCCGATCGTGCTGGCAGTCAACAAGATGGACTCCGTCGGCGCGCCGAATCCCGATTACTATGAGTTCTACAACCTCGGCCTCGGCGACCCTGTGGCGGTCTCCGCCGTCCACGGCCACGGCACGGGCGACCTGCTCGACGCCTGCGTCGCCTACTTCCCCGATGAGGAGGAGGCGGAGGAGGAGAGCGACGTGCTTAAGGTCGCCATCATCGGCAAGCCGAACGTCGGCAAATCCTCGCTGACGAACCGCATCCTCGGGCAGGAGCGCGTCATCGTCTCCAATGTCGCGGGCACTACGCGCGACGCGATCGACTCCTACTTTGAAAACGAGACCGGCAAGTATGTCTTTATCGACACCGCCGGTATGCGCAAAAAGTCCAAGATTGAGGAGAGCATTGAAAAATACAGTGTGCTGCGCGCGACCATGGCCATCGACCGCGCGGATGTCTGCCTCATCATGATCGACGCGACCGAGGGCGTGACCGAGCAGGACACCAAGGTCGCGGGGCTTGCGCACGAGGCGGGCAAGGCCTGCATCATCGTGGTCAACAAGTGGGACCTTGTCGAGAAGGACGGCAAGACCATGGACAAGATGCGTGAGGACATCCGCCGCGACTTGAGCTATATGACCTACGCGCCCATTCTCTTTATTTCGGCGGCGACCGGCCAGCGCGTGCCGCGGCTCTTCGAGCTCATCAACTACGTTCACTCGCAGGCCTGCACCCGCATCACCACGGGGATGCTCAACAACGTTCTCGAGGACGCGCAGACGCGCGTCCAGCCGCCCACGGACAAGGGCAAGCGCTTGAAGATCTACTACATGACGCAGGTGGGCGTGTGCCCGCCGCACTTCGTCATCTTCTGCAATGACCGGCAGCTCTTCCACTTCTCATACCAGCGCTACATTGAAAACTGTATCCGCAATGTGTTCGGGCTGGAGGGAACGCCCATCATTCTCTCCATTCGTCAGAAGGGGGATAAGGAGGAGTAAAGGAAATGTACTTGTTGGTAACGGCTTTCTATGCTTTCCTTTCTCATTTGGACTATCTTTACGCGGCAGTCGCCGCCTACTTCTGCGGCTGCTTCAACGGAGCGCTCTTTACCTCAAGGCTCTTTTTCCACGACGATGTGCGCACCCACGGCAGCGGCAACGCGGGTCTGACGAATTTCTACCGTACCTACGGCGCGAAGTACGCGCTGCTCGTCATCGCCTGCGATATGCTCAAGGCCGTCGCGGCGGTGGGCCTTGCGGCCTGGCTTGGTGTGCGCTTTGACCCACGCATGATGCCGGACCTTCCGATGACCGCGGCGGAGCAGGCGGAGTATGTGCTGCATTTCAAATACTGGGCCGGGTTCTTCTGCGTGATCGGGCACATGTTCCCCTGTACGGCAAAATTCAGGGGCGGCAAGGGCATCCTGTGCTCCGCGACGCTCACGCTGCTGCTCGACTGGCGCATCGCGCTGGTGTGCTGGAGCCTGTTCGCCGTGCTTTGGCTGACGACGCGCTATGTGTCGCTCGGCTCGGTGAGCGCAGCGGCGGTCTTTCCGGTCATGACGCACGTTGTGTTCGGCGACACGTTTGCGACCGTACTTTCCGTTCTGATCGCCGCGCTCGTGCTCTTTGCGCACCGTGAAAACATCAAGCGACTTCTGAATGGGACGGAGAATAAGTTCCGTTTCCATGTCAATGCACCGAAATCGGAGGGAGAGGCATGAACATCGTCGTACTCGGAAGCGGCGGCTGGGGCACCGCCCTTGCCATGCTGCTGGAACAGAATCAACACACGGTCACGCTCTGGTCACATGACCAAAAAAAGGCGGAACAGCTTAGTCTGAAAAGGGAAAATCCTTTACTACCCGGCGTACCGCTTCCGGCGCTCTTGCAGATCACAAATGACTTGAATTGCCTAAGAAACGCTGAGCTGGTCGTGTTCGCGCCGCCGTCGTTCGCGCTGCGCGCGGTGGCGCGGGAGGCGGCGCCGTACCTGCCGGACGGCGCGCCGCTGCTCTCGGTCACAAAGGGCATCGAGCGCGGCACGCATCTGCGTATGTCGCAGGTTATCGCGCAGGAGACGGGCGGGGAACATCCCATTGCCGTGCTTTCCGGCCCCTCCCATGCGGAGGAGGTCGCGCGCGCCATGCCGACCGGCGTGGTCGCCGCGTCGAACCGCGCAGAGACCGCGGAGCTTGTCCAGCGCGTGTTTACCAACGAACGCTTCCGCGTCTACACGCATGACGATATGATCGGCGTGGAGCTGGCCGGCGCGCTCAAGAATGTGGCGGCGCTGTGCTGCGGCGTGAGCGACGGCCTCGGCCTTGGCGACAACACCAAGGCGCTGCTGATCACCCGCGCGATGGCGGAGACCTCGCGGCTGGCCGAACGCCTCGGCGGACGCAAGGAAACGCTTGCGGGTCTGGCCGGCATGGGCGATCTGATCGTCACCTGCACGTCGATGCACTCACGCAACCGCCGTGCCGGCATCGCCATCGGCGAGGGCCGGACGCCGAAGGAGGTCATCGCCGACATGGGCGGCGTGGTCGAGGGCTATTACGCCGCCGTCAGCGCCAAGGAGCTGGCAGACTCGCTGGGTGTGGAAATGCCGATCTGCGAGGCAATGTACGATGTTCTCTACAACGGCGCGGAGGTCCGGGGCATGGTCCACCGGCTGATGAGCCGCGCGCCGAAGCGCGAAACCGACAACGGATGGGTATAAACCGAAAGGCGGTCCGCACAGACTGCCTTTTTCAACAGGGAGAGAAAACAATGTATTTTTTGGAACAGCTGGAGCGCTATGAGCCGTACAATGAGCAGGAAGCGCGCGACCGCGTGCTTTTGCTCCGAGCTTTGCGTGAGGAAGCAAATGTATTCACGCGCGAAAATGACCGGATGCACATGTCGGCCTCGGCGTGGGTGACGAACGAGGCGCATGACCGCGTGCTGATGGCTTACCACAACATCTACGATTCATGGGCGTGGCTCGGCGGGCACGCCGACGGGGAGGAGGACCTGCTCGCGGTCGCGCTGCGCGAGGTGCGGGAGGAGAGCGGTGTGAAGCACGTCCGCCCGGCGTCGGAGGATATTTTCTCGCTCGAGGTCCTAACCGTGGACGGACATGAGAAACGGGGCGCATACGTTTCCTCGCATCTACACTTGAATGCGACCTATCTTCTCATTGCGGACGACAGCGATGCGCTGACCGTCAAGCCGGACGAGAACAGCGGCGTCCGCTGGTTCACGCCAGAGGGAGCGATCGAAGCCAGCAGCGAGCCGTGGTTCCGCGAGCGCATTTATAAAAAGCTCAACGGCAAGCTCGCCGCGCTGCGGTGAAGGAAAAAAGAATAGAAAAAAGCCGCTCGTTCAGAGCGGCTTTTACTGCTATCTTTTAGATCGCGCGGGTAACCTTACCGGAACGCAGACAGCGGGTACAAACATAGACATGGCGGGGCGTACCGTTGACCATCGCCTTGACGCGCTTGACATTGGGCTTCCAAGGACGATTGGAGCGTCTGTGGGAGTGGGAGACCTGAATACCAAAGGTCACACCCTTGTCGCAAAACTCGCACTTTGCCATCCGTTGCACCTCCTTGCTGTAATCAAATCGAGACTTGCGCATTGCAAGCATTGGCTATGATAGCAGATTCCAAAGGAAATTGCAAGCAAAATTTTTCAATTTCTCAGATTTTTTTGCATTTTTTTCTCTGAGCGCTCCGAAGCGGACGGCGAACGAAAAAATGATGCCGCGTACCCTTGTAAAAACAGGGGAAAACCGATATAATGTATGTGGAAAATTTTGACCCGACGGGAGAGAGCTTATGAATACCGATCGAAGCGTAAAGGTAAAGGATATTGTGGAAAAATTTCAGATGGAGGTGCTCTATCCCGGTACGGATTTCGAGACGGAGACACTGACCATCACGGACGTCAACCGCCCGGGACTGCAGTTCGTCGGCTTTTTCGACTACTTTGACCCGCGCCGGCTCCAGATCATCGGCAAGGCGGAGACGATGTTCCTCAAGAGCTTTTCCTCCGCCGAGCGGCGCAAATGCTTTGAGGATCTGTTCAAGTACGAGATCCCCGCGCTGGTCATCTCCCGCAAGCTCGACGTGTTTCCCGAGTGCATGGAGATGGCACAGAAATACGGCCGCACCCTGCTGCGCACGGAGCACACCTCAGTCGAGTTTACGAGCATGACCATCGACTTCCTCAACCACGAGCTGGCCCCTATGATCACGCGCCACGGCGTGCTGATGGACGTATATGGCGAGGGCGTGCTGATCCTCGGCGACAGCGGCATCGGCAAGAGCGAGACGGCCATCGAGCTGATCAAGCGCGGCCACCGGCTCGTCGCGGATGACGCGGTGGAGATCCGCCGCATCGGCGATACGCTCACCGGCACTGCGCCCGAGCTCATCCGTCACTATCTCGAGGTGCGCGGCATCGGCGTGGTGGACATTCAGAAGCTCTTCGGCATGAGCGGCGTAAAGTCCGTGACGCAGATCGACCTGGTCATTCAGTTCGAGCGCTGGCAGGACGAAAAGTTCTACGACCGGCTCGGCCTTGACGAGGCGCATACGCAGATCATGGGCGTGCCCATCCCGCTTTTGACCATTCCAGTCTCGGCGGGCCGCAACCTCGCCGGTATCGTGGAGCTGGCGGTGATGAACAACCGCCAGAAGAAGTACGGCATCAACTCTGCCCGCGAGTTCGTCGAGCAGATCGACAGCCACATCGACCATCAGGCGGCGCAGGAAAAGAATCGGTAAGGAGTATTTATGGAGTCCATGTTTTCATCGAACCGCCCAGGCTGGGCGGCGTTACTGGATGAAAAGGTCACGGCGTATCTGCCGGACCTCAAATATATACACGATGAGCCGCTTGCGCGGCACACCTCTTTCCGCATCGGAGGACCGGCGACGCGCATGGCGTTCCCGACCTCCGGCGAGCAGATCATTCTGCTCGCGGGCTTCGCACAGGAGTGCGGCGTCACACCGTTCCTGCTCGGCAACGGCACCAATCTGCTCGTTGCGGACGAGGGGTTGGATACGCTCGTTATTCAGACGGGCGAGGGTCTGAACCGTATCGCGCTCGACGGCGGCATCATCACGGCAGACGCGGGCGTATCGCTCGCGCGGCTGGGCGTCTTTGCGTGGCAGCACAGCCTTACGGGACTGGAGTTTGCGCACGGCATTCCCGGCAGTCTCGGCGGCGGCGTGGTGATGAACGCGGGCGCCTACGGCGGCGAGCTGAAGGATGTGCTTACCGAGGTCACGGTGCTTTTCCCGGACGGCGTGCGGACGCTGCGCGGGGAGGAGCTGGCGCTCGGCTACCGCCGCAGCTTCTTCACCGACCATCCCGAGGCCGTCGTGCTGCGCGCAAAGCTCGCGCTTCACGGCGGGGATCAAGAGGCCATCAAGGCGCGCATGGAGGAGCTTTCGGCCAAGCGCCGCGCAAGCCAGCCGCTTGAGCTGCCGAGCGCCGGCAGCACCTTCAAGCGCCCCGAGGGATACTTCGCGGGCACACTCATCGAGCAGTGCGGCCTCAAGGGCACGCGCGTCGGCGGGGCAGAGGTCAGCCGCAAGCACGCGGGTTTTGTGGTCAACGCCGACGGCGCGACCTGCGCGGACGTCCTCGCGCTCATCAAAAAAGTACAGGATACCGTTTTCGCGGCGACGGGCGTGACGCTCGAGCCGGAAGTGAAGATCATTCGATAAAGGGGGAGCGGAGCATGGAGATTCTGGTCATCTCGGGCCTGTCCGGCGCGGGCAAGTCCTGCGCCGCGTCCTGTCTGGAGGATATCGGCTATTACACGGTGGACAATATGCCCGCCGCCATCATTCCAAAGTTCGCGGAGTTCTCCGCCGAGAGCGACGGCCGCTACGACCGCGTCGCGCTGGTGAACGACATCCGCGGCGGCGTGGACAGCTTTCAGGAGCTGCTGGAGGTCATCGACCGTCTGCGCGAGGGCGGCACGGTCTGCCGCCTGCTCTATCTGGAGGCGGACACGCAGAGCATCATCAAGCGCTACAAGGAAACGCGCCGCCGCCACCCGCTCATGGAGAGCGGCGCGACCATCGAGGACGCGGTGAAGCGCGAAACGGAGCTGCTGCGCCCGCTGCGCGAGCGCGCGGACTTCGTGATCGACACGACGCAGCTCTCTGCGGCGAAGCTGCGCGGCGAGCTCTACCGCCTCTTTGCGGAAAAGGGGCAGCAGAGCCGCATGAGCGTCAACGTCGTCTCCTTTGGCTACAAGTACGGCGTGCCGCTCGAGGCCGATCTGGTGTTCGATGTGCGTTTCATGCCGAACCCCTACTATGTTCCGGAGCTGCGCTACCAGACCGGCATGAACGACGACGTTTACAACTATGTTTTTTCCTTCCCGCAGACGAAGGAATTTCTATCGAAGCTCGAGCAGATGCTCGCATTCCTCCTGCCGCTCTATCAGGAGGAGGGCAAGGCTGTGCTGGTCGTGGCGGTCGGCTGCACCGGCGGACGGCACCGCTCGGTGTCCATCGCGCGGGCGGTGACGGAGTACCTAAATAAGCTCGGCTATGCCGCCTACGAGAACCACCGCGATATCACACGCGGCTGAAAGGAGAATGTCCATGTCCTTTTCCTCCGATGCCAAGGCGGAGCTGTGCCGCGTGCCGCTCACGCGGCGCTGCTGCGCGCGCGCCGAAGCCTACGGCGTGCTGCTCTACGCGGGCGGCTTTTCCCCGACCGAGGTGCGCATCGTCACCGAGAGCGAGGACTTTGCCGCGCGGCTGCCGAAGCTCTTTCAAAAGGCGTTCGGCGTTCGCTTCGACGCGCAGGAGAGCGGCGGCAAGAGCATTTTCCGCATCACGGACGGGCAGAAGCTCGCCGTCATTTTAGAAGCGCTCGGCTACGATCCCGACCAGCACTACGCGCTGCACGTCAACTTCGCGCTGCTGGAGGAGGAGTGCTGCCGCGCGTCGTTTCTGCGCGGCGCCTTCCTTGCGGGCGGCAGCGTGACCGATCCGCTCAAGCGCTACCATCTCGAGCTTGCCACGCCGCATTTGCAGGCGGGACGCGAGGTCGAGGCGCTGCTGCGCGACATGGGTTATGAGCCGAAAAACGTGCAGCGGCAGGGCAATGGCGTGACCTATTTCAAGCAGAGCGACCACATTGAGGAGCTGCTCACGCGCATCGGCGCGCCCGCCGCGGCGATGGAGGTCATGGCCGCGAAGGTCGAAAAGGAAATGCGCAACACGGTCAACCGCCGCGTCAACTGCGACGCGGCGAATGTGGACAAGGCGGTCGCCGCCTCGCGCGAGCAGGTCGAGGCGCTCACGCGCCTGACCGACGCGGGCATCGTCGCCACGCTGCCGGTCAAGCTGCAGGAGGTCGCGGTCGCGCGGCTTTTGCAGCCGGAGCTGTCGCTCAGCGAGCTGGCGGAGACCTTCGACCCGCCGCTGACGAAATCCTGTCTCAACCACCGGATGCGCAAGCTCATGGAGCTTGCGGGCAAAGAGAAAGCGTAAAGAGAGGAAAGCATCATGCCGTTTGCACACCTGCACGTTCATACGGAATACAGCCTTCTTGACGGCGCGTGCCGCATCAAGGGGCTGGCCAAGCGCGTCCGCGAGCTGGGGCAGACGGCGGTCGCCGTGACCGACCACGGCGTGATGTACGGCGCGATCGACTTCTACCGCGCGTGCAAGGCCGAGGGCGTCAAGCCCATCATCGGCTGCGAGGTCTATGTCGCGCCCCGCACGCGCTTTGATAAGCAGCACGAATTTGACGCCGAGGCGCGCCACCTTGTCCTTCTCTGTGAGAACGAGGAGGGCTACCGCAACCTCTCCTACATGGTCTCCAAGGCGTTTACCGAGGGCTTCTACATCAAGCCGCGCATCGACCTCGAGCTGCTGCGCGAACGCTCCAGGGGACTCATCGCTCTCTCGGCGTGCCTTGCCGGCGAGATTCCCCGCCGGCTTCGCAACGGCGAGTACGACAATGCAAAGGCATATGCCTTGACACTCTCGGAGATATTCGGTCCCGACCACTTCTATCTTGAGCTTCAGAACCACGGCATCCGCGATCAGGCGGTCGTGAACAAGGGCTTGCTGCGCATCCATGAGGAGACCGGCCTGCCGCTCGTCTGCACGAACGACGCGCACTATCTTACGAAGGCGGACGCCTACGCGCATGACGTGCTGCTGTGCATCCAGACGGGCAAGACTGTGGACGACGAGAACCGGATGCGCTACGAGCCGCAGAACTTCTACCTCCGCTCAACGGAGGAGATGGAGGCGCTTTTCGCCCAATACCCCGGCGCGATCGAAAACACGGGGAAGATCGCGGAGATGTGCAATTTGGAGTTCACCTTCGGCAAGTACCACCTGCCGGAATTCAAGGTGCCGGAGGGCTACACCTCGCTGACCTATTTCAAAAAGCTCTGCGCGGACGGCTTCGCCGAGCGCTACGGCGAGGGCACGGACAAGCAGCGCGCGCAGCTCGCATACGAGGAAAACATGATCGAGAAGATGGGCTTCGTCGATTACTTCCTCATCGTCTCCGACTTTGTGCGCTACGCCAAGAGCGTCGGTATCCCCGTCGGCCCGGGGCGCGGTAGCGCGGCGGGCAGCATCGTGAGCTACTGTTTGCATATCACGGACATCGAGCCGATGAAATACGGGCTTTTCTTTGAGCGCTTTCTGAACCCCGAACGCGTGTCCATGCCCGATATCGACATGGACTTCGGCGACACCCGCCGCGGCGAGGTCGTGGACTACGTCCGCCGCAAGTACGGCGACGACCATGTGGCGCAGATCGTCACGTTCGGCACGATGGCGGCGCGCGGCGCGATCCGTGACGTGGGACGCGCGCTGAATATGACCTACGCCGACTGCGACGTGATCGCCAAGCTCGTGCCCGGCGGGCCGGGAAACCTGCACATCACGCTCGACGACGCGCTCAAGCTCTCGCGCGAGCTGCGCGAGAAGTACGAGAACGACGAGCAGGTGAAAAAACTCATCGACACGGCGCGCGCCCTCGAGGGAATGCCGCGCCACGCCTCGACGCACGCCGCCGGCGTGGTCATCACCAAGCGCCCCGTGGTCGATTACGTCCCGCTGGCGACGAACGACGACGCGGTGGTCTGCCAGTACGTCATGACGACGCTCGAGGAGCTGGGACTGCTCAAAATGGACTTCCTTGGTCTGCGCAACCTGACGGTGCTCGACGACGCGGTCAAGACAGTGCAGAAAACGCAGCCCGGCTTTAAGCTGGCGGACATTCCGGAGAACGATCCCGAGACCTATGAAATGCTCGCCGCAGGCAAGACCTCGGGCGTCTTTCAGCTCGAATCGAGCGGCATGACGGGCGTGTGCGTCAGCCTCAAGCCGCAGAACATCGAGGATATCACGGCGCTCATCGCGCTCTACCGCCCCGGCCCGATGGACTCCATTCCGAAGTTCATCGCCTGCAAGCACGACCCGAGCAAGGTGACGTACCTCATTCCGCAGCTCGAGCCAATCCTGTCGATCACCTACGGCTGCATCGTCTATCAGGAGCAGGTCATTCAGATCTTCCAGCAGCTCGCCGGCTACACGCTCGGGCAGGCGGATATGCTCCGGCGCGCCATGAGCAAGAAAAAGGTCAAGGACATTGAAAAGGAGCGCGGCGCGTTCCTCCACGGCGACCCGAGCCGGAACATCAAGGGCTGCATCGCAAACGGGATCAGCGAGAGCGCCGCGCAGGCGATCTACGACGATATCTACGCCTTCGCGAACTACGCCTTCAACAAGGCGCACGCCGCGGCCTACGCGGTCATCGCGTACCAGACGGCGTATTTCAAGTGCCATTTTCCGAAGGAATATATGGCGGCGCTGCTCACGAGCGTGCTGGACAGCAGCGAGAAGATCGCGGAATACATCGGCGAGTGCCGCGAGTGCGCCATCGCGCTCCTGCCGCCGGACGTCAACCGTTCGAGCGACCGCTTCACGGTCGAGCCGGAGGGCATCCGCTTCGGCCTTGTCGCCATCAAAAACATCGGGCGCGGGCTGATCGCCCGCATGATGCGTGAGCGCGAGGTCAACGGTCCCTTTGCGGATTTTCAGGATTTCTGCATCCGCATGGACGGCAGCGATATGAACAAGCGCGCGGTGGAAAATCTCATCCGCGCGGGCGCGTTCGACTCGATGGGCGTGCATCGCTCGCAGCTCATCGCCGTCTACGAAAAGGTCATGGACGGCATCTCAAACGGCAACCGCGTGAACATCGAGGGGCAGATGGACTTCTTCGGCATGGGCGGCGGCGCCGCGCAGCGCGAGCCGCTGCATCTGCCGGACATTCCGGAATTTTCCGCGCAGGAGTTGATGGCGATGGAGAAGGAGACCACCGGCCTCTATCTCTCCGGCCACCCGATGGACGCTTACCGGGAGCTGTCCCGTCAGCTCGGCGCCGCGCCGATCGGCCGCATCCTGGAGGATTTCGCGCAGGAGACCGGACCGACGAGCTTTGCCGACGGTCAGAAGCTGAGCATTGCGGGCGTCGTGACCTCGAGCAAGGTCAAAATGACGCGCAGCAATACGCTCATGGCCTACGTCACGGTCGAGGACAGCACGGGCGCGATGGAAATGCTCTGCTTCGCCCGCACGCTGGAGACGAGCGGCAGCTACCTCAAGGAGGGGCAGACGATTTTGGCCTCGGGCCGCTTGAGCGTGCGCGACGAGAAGGCCCCGCAGCTCATGTGCGATGCGGCGCGTCCGCTCGACGGGAGCACACCCGATGTGTCCGCAGGGGCGGCGGGGGAGAAGCGGCAGACGCTTTATCTGCGCCTGCCGTCGATGGACAGCCATGAAATGACGCAGTTCCGCCGCATCGTCTATCTCTTCGAGGGCAAGGAGCCGGTGCGCATCCGGCTTATCGACAGCGGCAAGCTCATCGGCACGACCGCGGCGCTGCATCCGGCCTTTGTCCGCGCGATGCGCGAGCTGCTCGGCGACGAGAATGTTGTGCTGAAATAAAAGGAGACGAAATTTCCATGCGTTTGCAAAGCGCGATCTTTACTCTGCCCGACGCCCTGCTGGACGGCGGCGCCCTGCGCCCAGGCGCGGACAAGGTGCTCTCCATTCTGAGAATGGAGAGCGTGTGGCTCTACGCCGTCACGGCGCTCGACCGCGCCGAATCGCAGGCGCTGCTGCGTGCGGCGGGGATCGAGGGAGACTTCCGCGGCCTTTTGACCGAGCGCGAGGCGCTCTGCGCCGTTTGCAGCGGGACGATGCTGGAAAAGGCGATGCGGCGGCTGCGGTCGCAGAAGGCGGATACCGTGGTCTTTACCGGTACGCTCGTGGGCGTGGAGACGGCGAAGAAGGCGGGCTTCCGCGCGGTCGCCGTCGGCGGCGCGGCGGAGGGGGACGAGTGGCGGCAGATGTGCGCCCTCGCCGACTACGAGCTGCCGCACTACGAGGACTGGCTCAGACTGGAGTAAAACGGCATACGAGAAAAGGAGGACGGCAGCGTCCTCCTTTTTCGATCCTTATTCCTTTTTCTCCTCCGGCGCTTCAAAGAGCGCGTTGATCACGCTCGCGTAAAGCTGCTCGGTGTTCTTCCGGAAACGGTCGGCAAGGTCCTTTGCCATGACCTCCTTGGGCACCATCAGCTCCATCTTCAAAAGCGGGCTGTCCTGCTCGTCGCAGAAGGCGAGGGAGACGGTGTAGGTGCCGTTGGGGCGCGGCGTGATCTCGGAGCGGATCTGCGCACGGCGGCGCAGCTTCTGATTGAACACGGTGATGTTCTTGTCCGCCGCGAGGCGCACGGAGTAGGGAAGGCTCGATTCGCAGATCTGCCCGTTGCGCAGCCCCTTTTCCGTGATGGCATAGAGTCCGTCCTCCGAGAGCGTGAGGTGCCCGGAGGTGACGAGGTCATTTAGGCACTCCGAGAAATCGAAGAAGTCCACGCCGTCGTCGATCATCGCAAGCTCCTGCATGGCCTCAAACGGCACCGGCTCGATGAGCCGCGAGGCGATGTAGAGAAGAAGAAATTTGATCTCGAGCTTATCCTGAATGAAGCCCATGCGCGCCATAGGGCAGCCCTCCTGTCCGATATTTTCCTTATTATAGCGCGTTTCCTTAAATTTGTATAGTGGATTTTTCACCATTCCCGCCACCCGGCATAGACTGGACTGAAAGAAAGCCAATCTTTCATCAGTACTTAGATCAGGAGGTATTTCCATGGCTGAAAAAGTGACCGCAGGTCCGATCACGAGCGCCAACGGCGTGCGCGAAGCGGTCTGTATCCATACGAAAAAGATCTTCTCATCCTGCAAGGATAAGGACTGCATCGAGGACCTGACCTTTTACCCCACGGCGACGGCCCAGAGCGTCATCGACGCCTCACAGAGCATCCGCGGCGGCCGCGTGGAGCTGCTGCACGTCGGTGTGGATGTGGAGCCGGTGAGCTTTAACCGCGGCTTCTTCACGGTCGATATGCGCTTTTACTATCGCGTGATCCTGCAGGCGGTGAACAACGGGATGCGCGCGACGGAGATCGAGGGCCTTGCGACCTTCGACAAGCGCGTGATGCTCTTCGGCGGCGAGAGCCGCGCGAAGGTGTTTTCCTCGTACCCCGTGCCCGGCGGCGCGGACTATCCCATCGACCTCACGGCAAACCTGCCGACCGCCGTGGTCACGGCTGTCGACCCGCTGCTGCTGTGCGCGCGCATTGTCGACTGCTCCTGCGGGAACTGCTGCGACTGCACAGCGGTCACGGGCGTGCCCGCGGGCATTGCTGAGGCCTTCGACGAGCCCATTCTCTTCGAGCCGCAGACCAGGCGCGTGTGCATCTCCATCGGACAGTTCTCCATCGTGCGGCTCGAGCGCGGTACGCAGCTGCTCATTCCGGTGTTCGACTACTGCATCCCGAGCGGCAGCTGCCAGCCGGTCGGCAGCATTTCGTGCAGCTCCTGCGACGATCCCTGCGAGATGTTCGAGAGCGTCAGCTTCCCGGTGGACGATTTCTTCCCCACCGGCATCGCAGAGGGCGGCGCGGACACGCCGACGAACTGCTGCAGCTGCGGCGGCAAATAAAAGCTACGAACGCGAAGCGGCGGGGTCTCCCGCCGCTTTTTCCTTCATCCTCTTTTTTTAGGCGAACAGGCATGACCTGTCCGTTTCTCGCATAGAGTGGGGTATCTGACGGACAAGGGGGAGGGCGCATGAACGAAGCAAAGGCCATTGCGCGCTGCGAGGAGGCGGCGGCCCTGCTGCCGCCTCGGTTCCGACGCGCGGCACTGCAAATGCCGGACCATCGCAAGCGATACACGGAGGAGTTCCGCCTGCGTGCCGGACAGCCTCCCGCCGCCCTGCTGCCCGAGGGCGAGGTCACGCTGCCGTACTTCGGCGCGGACAGCCGCGTGACGCCGCGCGATCTCGCGCAGATGGTGGATGCGGTGACGGACTACTCGCGCTATGCCTGCACGGAGACGCTGCGGCAGGGCTTTTTGTGCCTGCACGGCGGCTTCCGGCTCGGCGTGTGCGGAACGGCGGTGCTGCGGCACGGCGCGGTCACAAGCCTGCGGGACATCTCCTCGCTCTCGCTGCGCATCGTCACCGAGCGGATCGGCTTAGCCGAGCCGACGGCAGACAGCCTGTTCCGCGCGGAAGCCTTCCAGAGCACGCTTCTGCTCTCGCCGCCCGGCGGCGGCAAGACGACGCTCCTGCGCGACCTCATCCGCACACTCTCGCTCGGAAGCGAGGACCGCGCGGCGCTGCGCGTCGCGGTGGTGGACGAGCGCGGAGAGATCGCCGTCTGCGCCGGAGGGGAGGCGCAGATGGCGTTGGGGACGCACACGGACGTGCTCACGCTCTGTCCCAAGGCGCAGGGCATCGGCATGGTGCTGCGGGCGATGAACCCGCAGGTCATCGCGGTCGATGAGATCACGGCGGCCGAGGACATTGCGGCAATGGCGCACGCCGCCAACTGCGGCGCGGCTCTGCTCGCGACGATGCACGCGTCAAGCCTTGACGAGCTTCGCCAAAAGCCGCTCTGGCCGCTGCTGCGCGATTCCGGCGTGTTCCGGCGCGCCATCGTCATCGAAGGCACAGGCGAGGCACGCCAATACCGCGTGGAGGAGCTGACGCCATGAAGCTGCTCGGAGCCGTCCTGATCCTCTGCGGCGCGGCGCTCCAATGCCATGCGCTGCTCGGCGCACGGAAGCAGGAGCGCGCCGCCTTACGGGAGCTATCCTCCGCGCTGGAGGGCTTGGAACGCGGGATACGCACATCTCTCTCACCGCTGCCGCGGCTGCTCGGGCAGCGCGGCGCGGGAAAGTACGCCGACGCCTTCTTCGCCGACGTGCTCGCGCAGCTGGAGAACGGAACGCCGCTGCCGGACGGCTGGCGCAAGGCCGCCGCTCGAACGCCGCTCGGCAAGCGGGAGCAGGCTGTGCTATCCGGTTTTGCCGACGCGCTCGGCGGGGAGGAGGACGCGGTGCTCCGCGCCCTGCGCACGGCGGCGCAGGCGCTGCGCGGCACGCTCTCGGAGCGGGAGCGGCAAAGTGCGCGGGATACCCGGCTCGTGACGACGCTCTGCTTCAGCCTGAGTCTCCTTGTCACGATTCTACTTATCTGAACAGGAAAAACACTTTACACAGGAGATCGCTATGGACATTGATCTGGTATTCAAGATCGCCGCCATCGGCATCGTGGTCGCAGTGCTCAATCAGCTGCTCGTGCGCTCGGACCGGCCCGATCAGGCGATGCTCGTGAGCCTCGCGGGGCTGGTGACGACGATGATGCTGCTCGTGCGGGAGATCAGCTCGCTCTTTGAGCTGGTCAAAACGCTCTTCGGGTTCTGAGCGATGGAGCTTTTGCTGAAGGTATTCGCGCTGTGCGTCATCACAGCGGCGGTCGCCTCGCTGCTGCGGCGGAGCGAGGGAGAGCTGGCGCTGCTGCTGGCGCTGTGCGCCGCCGCCTGCGCGGCGGCTCTGCTCATCGCGGCAGGCGAACCGCTGGCCGCGCTGCTTCGCACGCTCGCGGAGAAAACGGGCCTTTCGGGCTCGGTGTTCACGCCGCTTTGGAAGGTGCTCGCCATTGCACTGACGGTGCGCGTGGGCGGCGCCTTCTGTCGTGACGCCGCGCAGGGCGCGCTTGCCTCCGTGCTCGAGACCGCCGGCGCGGTCTGCGCGCTGACCGCAGCCGCTCCGCTGCTGCTCGCCGTGGCAGAGCTGGTGGAGGGCTGGCTGTGAGAAGGACGATATTTCTCCTGCTCACGCTCGCGCTCCTGACCGTTCCGGTCCGCGCCGTGCAGCTTCCGGGCGAGCTTCTCGGCGCGCTGCCGGAGGAAGCGGCCGGGCTGGCGGAGGACGGGGACATCACCGAGGGCGGCGTACAGCTCCTCGTACAGAGCTTCTTCGATGCGCTGCGCGCGTCGCTGGACCGCTCGCTGCGCGGAGCGGTGCTGCTCGCGCTGACCGTCCTGCTCACGGGAGCTGCGGACGGCTTTGCGTCCTCGCTCGGCGAGAACGCCTCCCGCTTCGTGCCGCTCGTCGGCGTGCTGTGCGTGACGACGCTCTCGGCCGGCGACCTTTCCTCGCTCATCGGCCTGGGAACGGCGACCATGCAGGACCTTGCCGACCTCACCAAGCTCCTGCTGCCGACGATGGCGGCGGCGCTCGCGGGCTGCGGCGGCGTGTTCACGGCGAGTGCATGGCAGGTCGGCACGCTCTTCGCCGCCGACGCGCTCACGACGCTTATCCATGAGCTGCTGCTCCCGCTGGTCTACTGCCACATCGCTCTCGCCTCGGCGGGCGCGGCGCTGCCGGAGAGCGGTCTGGACAAGCTCGCGGACGGACTCAAAAAGCTCATCTCCTGGCTGCTGTGCGGCGCGGTGACGGCCTTCACGCTCTACCTTTCGGTCAGCGGTGTGCTCACCGGGAGCGCGGACCGCGCGGCGGTCAAGGCGGCGCAGACGGCGGTCTCCGGCGCGGTGCCGGTAGTCGGGAGCATCCTCGCAGAGTCCGCCGAGATGGTGCTCAGCGCAGCCCATTCGCTGCGCGCAGCCATCGGGGCAGCCGGCGTGCTGGGCGTGCTGCTCGCCTGCCTCGCGCCGCTCGTGCGGCTGGGCGTACAGTTTTTGCTCTATCGCGCGGCGGCCTTCGTCTCGGCGGTCAGCGGCGTCAAG
>ERZ808245.76-NODE-76-length-64130-cov-6.157331_pt1 | contig 64130 bp, 57 predicted proteins | sample MGYA00521243_ERZ808245 | MGnify/ENA primary metagenome ERZ808245 (study PRJEB31516, sample SAMN03275576) | gut metagenome | biome: mammalia-associated habitat; material: feces | host: Papio cynocephalus | place: Kenya | collected 2012-07-07 ... | reverse complement strand
ACGCCCGCTCCGTGGTGTTCATCTGCTCCCCCGCAAACAGCGCGATCTCCGGTCAAGTCATCTGCGTCGACGGCGCCATGACCACTGCGTACTAAAAAGGGCATTAACTCAAATCGGCTCTCAGGCTTTTCAGCCAAGAATAATCCGCACTGATTTTTATGTGGTGTAGCTGATAAAGTGGTAGCTTTAATTCAAATATAGCAGCGGAGACTGCGCCTGATCGCGTGGTTTCCGCAGCTATGTTTTTATTGTTCGGAGAAGAAATAAGTTTCTCTACGGCTGTGCAGGACTGCTTTATAGGCGCTTGGCGTTGAATAAAACAACAGGCTGACCGCGAGCTATTTTGCAGTCAGCCTGTTCATCTATTTAATTGATTTTCCGAGCACCTGCCTGAGCAGGTCTGTCACACCCTGCGCGGACTGGATCGTTGCGATCATCAGCAGTTCTCCATCAACCTCCGACCAATTCAGATCATATCCGGCGTTGCGGACAAGCTGCGTCAAAAACACGCGCTGTGTGCGGCCGTTGCCCTCTCTGAAAGGGTGGAGATAATTCGTCGAGCAGTAGAAATCGGTGAGCTCCGCTATAAATCCATTGCGTGGGAGTCCTTTCAAGTAATTTTGCTCTTTCAGCCACCGGAAAGTCAGCGATGCCTGCCGCTCGATATTTTCTGCAGGGCAAAAAATCGTTCCCTTTTTGCTGATGTCCACCGTCCGTGTTTGTCCTGCCCAATCGTACAGATCATAGAAAAGAAAACGGTGAATCGCTTTATAGTGGGCGAAGTCAAAGGTGCTTACGGCGGGAGCGGTGATCCATTCTGCGCTGCGAGCGGACACCAGAACGGTTTCTACTTCATTGAGCTTTGCCTCGTCACGAATATCGAATTTGTTGATCAGTATCGCCGTGCCGGGATAGCAGTTATCCGCCATCGGATCTATACGGTAGCCCATCGTGTACTCCTTATCGGGCGAGGATCTCTCGAACGATCTCCTCTGTGGTTACTTCACCACGCAATAGACGCGCACAGTCTTTTTCTGTATGGGTTGTGATCGTATATCCCTCCATACGGGTAGAGGCCAGCGCATCTTTTAAGGCACGGTATTGTTTTTCACTCATGGTAAGACCTCCAAAGCAAGAACGTTGTATTCCTTTAAGCTTAGTGTACCATAAAAAAGTCGCCTTGAAAATACGAATTTTTATGCAGCGAAAGGCAGGCGACAAAGGGCGTCGCTGTGGACGGCTTCATATGATTGCGCGGCCTCGTCAGCCGACCGCCTTGCCTTCGGCGGGCGGCTGATAGGAAAAACTGTACGGCAGAGGCTGTTATTGTCGCAAAAATTCACCACATATAATTTGCGGACTATTATTTACTTTTTGTTTATGCTTATGCTAAATCCGGGCAAAGTGCAGAAGGAAGGGATAGAGATAGCATACCGTGCTGAACAAGAACTCTTCAACGTCCATGTCAATTCCTTCGAGAATTTTTCCGAAATGTTCACTTGGGTACTGAAGGTGCATAAACTGGGAAAATGCAAGCAGATCGAGAAATTTTTCATGCAGAGGGAGGATTATGTGGATACCATGGGATGCAACAAAAAGATGATAGCAGAGCATATCCGAGACCAGCTGATGGAGAACTATACTGCGGATTTAGTCAGCAGCAAAGAATATGCAAACCTGTTTACGAGTAGCAAGAATAAGGGAACACAAAAAAGGCAGTTGCTTGAAGCAGCTGCCTTGAAATGTGAGATTTGCACGAGTGTGTCCGTTGGGGCTGATGGGCAAATTATCCCTCGCACAGGATGTCGATCAGCTCGTCTGCCTGCAGCCCCGCGAAATAGCGGGCTGCCTCTACGCCGTCAAGCGCCGCCGTGTAGCCGGCGCGGTCCGGCGTGTGGCCGACAAAGCGCGCCGCCAGCTCCTCCGGCTCCTCCGCGCTGAAGAAATCCCCCTTAAAGGTGACGGCGGAGATCAGACCGTGCTCGGCCGTGATGTACGCCTCGATCAGCCCGCAGCCGTCCACGCGGCGGCGACGCAGCATCGTGCAGGCGGGAGACCTTCCGTAGTTCCACTCCCAGGTGGCATAGCGCTCCGCGCGCAGCTTCTCCACCGCCGCAAGATCGTCCGGCGTCAGCGGATATTCCTCGCCCGGGTTCTCGCGCAGGATGTTTTCCAGCAGGATACGGCGGAACTCCGGCAGCGTGACCCGTTCGGGCAGATGCTCGGCGACATTCGTCACGCGGCTGCGCACCGAGCGGATCCCCTTGGTCTGGATCTTTGTCGGGTCGACGCGCAGCGCTTCACTGACGACCGAAAGGTCTGAATCAAACATGATGGTGCCGTGGTGCATCACACGTCCCTGCCGAATATACTGCGAGTTGCCGGAGAACTTCTTCCCGTCGATCGTGATGTCGTTGCGGCCGTTCACCTCCGCCTTCACGCCGAGCGCCGCCAGCGTGCGCACGACCGGCTCGCAGAAGAGCTTCATATCCAGCGTGCTGCTCCCGCCGGCATCTGTGATAAAGGTGAAATTCAGGTTGCCCATGTCGTGGTAGACCGCGCCGCCGCCGGAGAGCCGACGCACCACGCGGATGCCGCGCTCGCGCACCGCCTCTTCGTTGATCTCGGAAATGGTATTCTGATATTTGCCGACAATGATCGCGTTGTCGTTCTGCCAGAGCATGAAGTACATCCGGTCGCGCGGCAGGCAGTCGAACACATACTGCTCCATCGCCAGATTGTAGCTCGGGTCCGTCGTCATCAGGTCCAGATATGATAGCTTCATCGTTGTCTCCTTAATCGTCGTTATCCTTTTTCAGATGGGCGCTCAACCGCCGCGCCATGATCTGATGGCCCTCCGGCGTCGGGTGCAGGCCGTCAAGCAGCAGCTCACGCTTTAGCCGTCCGTTTGGGTCGAAAAAATCCGCACGGAAGTCGATACACTCTGCACCAAAGCATTTACTAAAACGCCGCAACCATGCGCAATACTGCTCCAGCTGCCGTTCCGCACTGCGGAAATCCACCACGGCCGCCCACGCCGGCGGTGCGTTCTCCGCGCAGATCGGCGTCGGTATCCCTATCATCGTATGCACGCCCAGACTCAGCAGCTGATTCAGCATCGCTCCCATATTTGCCCGGGCGCCGGTATCCGTTCCCGAGAAGAAAATATCATTGGCGCCGCCCATCAGGAGCACCAAAGGACGCTGTGTACCGATATCACGATTCGCCAGCAGCGCGCGAAGCCGCACCAGCATACCGCCGGTCGTGTCCCCGCTGATGCCCTCGTTTACGATCTCCCAGCCCGTCTCCTGTGCGCACAGCCTTGTCCACCGCTGGGACGACCGCACACCATACCCGAAGGTCAGGCTGTCGCCGATGCAGATCAGTCTCATTCTTACCCGTTATCCTTCTCCGCAGTCTTTTCTGCCCCATCTGCCGGCTCTGCTGCGCCGCTCTTCTCGGCTTCTGCCGAAGCGGAGGGCCGTGCCGTCCTGCGTTTCTGTCCAAAGGGATCAGCGGCGCGTTTGGCCCGCACATCGGCAGCAAGCTCCGCTTCCTTGGAGACCTGCGCCTGCTCCTCCAGTGTCAGATAGGGGCAATCGGGCTGAAAAAGCAAACGTCTCTTACGGAAATAACACCAGCTTGCCCACAAAACGATCAGCTCCAGGCCAAGAATAAAGGCCAGAGCCTTTGCCGTCTTTGGCTGCTCATTCAGATAGGATATCACGATCTCACTGGCGTAAACCAGACAGGAGGCCGATAAAGCAGCGCAGAAATAGACCGGTCCGATCCATTTGTCGTTGATAAAGCCGACAAAGGATATGCTCAAAAGCACAACCATAAGCACCTTATAGACGATAAACAGCCAGCTGGAATGGTTAACGATCGCGCTGTAAATTGGAGAAATATCACACAGAATGACGATTAGGAGGAAAAAGCGGATAAAACGGATGTAGGCTGTCGGAGTGCTGAGTGAGCTGCGAAACTGCAGATTTATGTTGTCTCTTTTCGGTTCAAACAGCATCATATGTTTTCCTCTTTTCTCTTTTTATGTCTGGGCTGAGAGCAATCCGAGCTTTTGCACCGCCAAATAAATGCCATCGCGCTGCGGTGATGGGGCGACCCATTCGGCAAGCTGGCGTACCTCCTCTGGCGCGTGCTGCATAACGACCGGATGCCCTACGCAGCGGAGCATCGCCACATCGTTCTGGCTGTCGCCAAAGGCATAACAGTCCTGCGGCGAGATATGAGAGCGCTCGCAAAGAAACTGTATGCCCGACGCTTTTGAACAGCCGGCCGGCGGCAGCTCGTAAAAGGATGGATCTCGCTTGATCACGGTGCAGTATGGCCGGATGAAATCCAGAAAGGCTTTTTCATCGCTGCTTTCATCGTAGAAAAAGCAGAACTTTTCCATGTGCAGCTCTGGCGACTGGGCAAGAGAGCGCACAGGGATCCCTCGCCCGTTAAAACGCTGGACCGCCGCATCAATCTCACTGTTGCGGATATCGAACCAGTTGTCGATCGCAACGCCGTTGGGCGATTCGTAATAAAGCCCACCCCGGCATTTCTTTGCCATTTCGATGATCTTTTCACAGACATCCGGCTCAAATCCCTGGCGAAAAATGTGCTGCCCCTCCCAGAAAATATCCTGCCCGCAGGCACAGATGTAGCCATCCCACGGAATATCCGATAGCGGTGGATAAATGTCCGCTAACGGCCTTCCCGTATTTATGATACACCTATGGCCCTGTTTTTGCAAGGCGCGGATCGCTTCTGTCGTAGACTTGGGGATCGTTCCATCCTCACAGACGATCGTTCCGTCAACATCGAAAAAAAGCATACTCATATGCATTCCTCCCCGTTTCGTTGTAAAACGGCAAGCAGCAGGGAGCCTGCTGCTTGCTGCACGTTGATCATGATTCTGTCTCGCTGCCATGAGTACGCCTGCGCCGCGTCACATATACAATCCGCCGTTGACATTCATGTAGTCGCCGGTAACGTAATCGGAAAGGTCGCTGGCGTAGAACAGTACTGCATTGGCGATATCGTCCGCCGTGCCGTAACGCCCCGCAGGAATATAGGTCTTGGGGTCGACCTTGGACCACGAAAGGGTCTTGCCCATGGGCGTTAGAATATTGCCCGGGCACACGGCGTTGGAGGTGATATGATGCTCTGCGCCCTTGAGGGCAAAGCATTTGCTCAGATTCAGAATGCCTGCCTTTGCCGCCGCGTAGGATGCGTCGGAGCTTCTGCCGCCGCGCAGCGCTGCCAGCGAGGACATATGCACGAGCTTTCCGTAGCTCTGTTCCTTCATGATCGCGTAAACCGCCTGCGTCACGAAAAACATAGATTTGAGATCAATATCCATCATGCGATCCCAGCTTTCCAGCGTGATATCCTCAAGCGCTGTCGAACCGGTGATGCCGGCCACGTTGACCAAAATGTCGATCCGGCCGAACAATTCCTTTGCTTCGGCGACCTTTGTCGGAATGGTATCAAATGCCGCAACATTGAATTCCAGCGCCTTTGCCTGGCCGCCCTGCGCATTGATATCGTCGGCAACGCCCTGTGCCGCACTCAGGTTCAGATCAGCAAGAATGACCTTCGCACCATACTCCGCCAAACGGCGGGCGCTTGCCTCGCCGATCCCGCGTCCTCCGCCAGTGATCATGGCGACCTTGCCATGGAGCATATCTGTCAGCATCATAAAAACACTTCCTTTCTTATCCCTTATGGACAGACTTTCCGAATGCGTCCAAAGCGGCCTCACGCACCATCTCGCAGAGGGACGGATGCGCAACGACCATCTTCTCCCACTGATCCACCGTCAAGCCATCGGCGACCGCCGAGGCAGCCATAGCGATCATTTCCGAAGAATTCTCGCCGACGATGGTCACGCCAAGCGTCTTTGTAGTCTTCTTATCCGCAACCACGAACACGCTGCCGGCAGCGCCCTCTGCAAGCGCCATGCCGTTCGCGCTGTAATCAAAGCTGCCAAGCACCGGGTCATAACCCGCTGCCTTGGCCCCCTCCGTCGTCAGGCCGACCGAGGCAAACACCGGGATCGTATAGGTGCAAACGGGAACAGGCACCGTCCCATAGGGCTTATCCTCACCGAGAATATCGGCAACGGCAGCCTCGCCCTCCGCGTATGCTGCATGAGCAAGCTGATAGCCGCCGACAACATCGCCGATGGCATACACACCGGGCAGATTCGTGCGCTGGTGGGTGTCGACCACGATGCAATTCTTTTCCGTCATAGCCAGCCCGAGCTTTTCCGCGTCGATGCCCGAGAGATTCGTCTTGCGGCCTGCAGCCATCAACACCTGTTCGCAAACCGTAGCCTCTTCCTTGCCGTTGATCTCATAGATTGCCTTGAGCTGTGCGCCGTTTTTCTCAATGCGCAGCATCTTTGCTCCCAGCTTGAAGGAAATGCCGAGCTTTTTCATGTCGTTCATAACGATCTTAACGGCTTCCTTCTGCTCGCGGGCCATCAGATCCTTCATCATCTCAACGACTGTGACCTCGGTGCCATAAGCCGCAAAGGCACAGGCAAGCTCAAGGCCGATCACCCCGCCGCCCATAACGACCATGCTGCGGGGCAGGCTCGGCAGATTGAGCGCACCGGTCGAATCAATGCAGAGCTCGTGACCTGGAATCGGGATCATCATAGGCGCCGAGCCGGTAGCAAGAATGACATTTTTGCCCTGATACTCCTCACCGCCGCAGACGACCACGCGCTCGGGCTTCAGCGTCGCTTCCCCGCTGATAATCTCTACGCCCGCCTTGGTCAGCAGGTATTTCACACCGCCGACCAGCTTTGCGGTGACCTCACCCTTGCCCTTTTGGATCTGCTTGAAGCTGAAGGTTCCGGCATCGCGGAAGATATCTTTCTTGACCAGAGCACGGACCTTTTCCATCGCGTTGGCCTTGTCCACCAGATATTTGGTGGGGATACATCCAACGTTCAAGCAGGTGCCGCCAAGGTGTTCTTTTTCAAAAAGGGCGACTTTTTGGCCCGCCCGGGCCGCGGCGATGGCAGCACTGTAGCCGCCCGGGCCGCCGCCAATAATAAGTAGATCATACTGTTTCATTTTTCTGCTCTCCTCGTCAGCACAGCATCAGTGAAGGGTCTTCCATCAGCGTCTTGAGCTCCTGCAGGAACTGCGCGCCGTAAGCACCGTCGATAATACGATGGTCAAAAGAACCCGTTACCGTCATCGCATGAACCGGCACAAACTTCTCGCCGTCCCATTCCGGCTTGATCTTGATCGCGCCGACGGCAAGAATGCAGCTCTCGGGAGGATTGTCGATCGCAATAAACTGATCGACATCATACATACCGAGATTCGAGATCGTGATGCTTCCGCAGCCCATATCGGCAGGAGCCAGCTTGCCCTCACGGGCCTTGGCGATCTGCGCCTTATAATCCAGCGCGATCTGCTCGAGACCCTTGGCATCGATATCCTTGACCACGGGAACGACCAGAGCCCCCTCCAGAGCTACTGCAAGGCCGACATTGGTGTGCTTATATACACGCACCTCGTCACTCTCATAACGAGCGTTGACCAGTGGGAACCTGCGAGACGCAACCGCAATCGCCTTCGCCATGATATCGTTGTAGGACAGCTTGATGCCCTTCTTGCTCTTGTAGGTGTCACGCAGCGCCATGCAGGCGTCCATCTTGATGACCATCGTGCACTGCCAGCAGGGGATCTCACTCAGGGATTCCTTCATGCGGCGGCCAATAATCTTGCGGATGTTGGTCATCGCCATGACTTCATACTCCGCTTCGACCTGCGCCACCGTAGCCACGGGTTCCACAGCGACGGGGACATAATTTTCGACATCCACACGTTTGATAAACTGGCCGTTGGAAGCAACGACATCTGCCAGATCAATACCGCGCTCGCGTGCCATCATCTTGGCGTTAGGCATGGCCGGATAGGCCGAATGCTGTCCGGTCACAGAAACCGCGGCGGAAGCCGGTGCAATCGTGCGAGCCGGCGCGCTGCCCTTGATGATCGGCAGATACTCGTCCTGTTCTTCGATTACGACAGGCATTGGCGCGGAGTCAGCCGAGGCCGCCGGGGCCGCCGGAGCAGCCGCCGCGCCGCCGCGCCGGTACTTCGCCGCATCCTCCGCCCTGCCAACTACGACAAGCACACTGCCGGCATTGACCTTATCGCCCTCAGCCACCAGCACATCGAACACGACGCCGGCGGCAAAGCTCTCCACCGGAAGGACAGCCTTATCCGTCTCCGCCTCGACTAAGACGTCGCCGCGTTTGACCGTGTCGCCGACTCTGACGTTGACAGAGGCAATGGTCGCCTCATCGGTCGTCTGACCGGCAGACGGCATCTTGATCTCGGTGCCGATGCTGGCCGGAGCCACTGTATGGGACGCGGGCGCGGGGGAAGCCGGAGCGGCTGCGGGCACCGGTGCAGCAGGCGCGGCATCCGCGCCTTGATACCTCTCGCCCTTTTTACCAACCACAACAAGCACGCTGCCGGCGTTAACCTTATCGCCTTCGTTCACCAGCACGGCAAGCACATCACCGGCAGCAAAGCTTTCCACCGGAAGGACAGCCTTATCCGTCTCCGCCTCGACCAGAACATCACCGCGCTTGACCGTATCGCCGACTTTTACATTGACCGAGGCAATGGTCGCCTCATCGGTCGTCTGACCGGCAGATGGCATTTTGATTTCCGTCATAGCATCTATCTCCTTTTTCTTATAGCTTGGCAAGCTTTCTGGCCTCTTCCGCAATGCGTTCCGCGGAGGGGATTACAAACTGCTCCAGCTTGGGGGAGAAGGGCGTCGGAGTATCCGGCGCAGCAACGCGCACGATCGGCGCATCCAAAGAGGTGATCGCATGCTCAGCGACATAGGATGCGAGTTGCGCGCCCCAGCCTCCGTTATAGTGATCCTCATGGACGATCATCAGCTTGCCGGTCTTGGCAATGGATTTGAGCACGGTATCGTAGTCGAACGGTACAAGCGTGCGCGGATCGATGATTTCGCAGCTAATGCCCTCCTTCTCCAGCTCATCGGCAGCCTGCATCGCACGGTACCACATAAGCATATTGGCAACGATGGTGATATCCTTGCCCTCGCGGCGGACCGCCGCCTGGCCGAAGGGAATGGTGTAATCCTCCTCGGGAACCTCACCCATCGCACTAAGCTGGCCCGCTTCCTTACGCTTTCCGCCATAGAGCAGCTTATGCTCAAACACAAGAACCGGGTTATCGTCGCGGATTGCCTGCTTCATCAGCCCCTTGGCATCATACGCCGTGGAGGGGCAGATGACCTTCAGACCAGGGCAATGAATGAAATAGCTCTCAAGGGACTGTGCGTGCTGTGCGCCGCGGTTAGTTGCGCCGCAAGGTGCACGCATGACCATGGGGACATGCACCTTGCCGCCGGACATATAGCACATCTTCGCCGCCTGATTGACCAGCTGGTCCATCATGCAGAACAAGAAGTCACCGTACTGCAGATCAGCGACCGGGCGCATACCGTTCATGGCGGAGCCAACACAAACACCGGAGATCAGGATCTCGGAGATCGGCGTATTGAAGCAGCGAATCTTACCGAAGTCCTGTCCCTCAAGCTCAAAGCCCTTTTCCTTGGCAATACGGACATTAGCTCCAAATTCATCACCAATTCCTTTGGTCACGGTAAAGGCGCCGCCCATACCGCCGGGGATATCCTCGTCTTCGCCCAGCACAAACACGCTGGGATCTCTGCGCATTTCTTCAGCAATGGCGCTTTTGTAAGCGTCGGCAATCGACATCATAGCCATCTGTTAACCCTCCCAAAACACATTGTGCAGCGCGGCCTCATTCTCAGGCATCGGCGCATTCTTTGCATACTCGACCGCTTCCTCGATCTCAGCCTCGACCTCGGCCTCCAGCTTTTCCAGATCTTCCTCCGAGATTACATTTTCCTTTAGGATACGCTCGCGGAACATTTTAACAGGATCGTGGTCCTGAATCCACGCCTTTTCTTCGTCCTTGGGGCGGTAGCCGCAGGCATCATTGCGGGAGTGTCCGCCATGGCGGTATGTCTTGAGTTCCAAAATCGTTGGACCCTCACCTGCGCGGGCTCTTGCAATCGCGCGGGTCGCCGCCTCGTTGACGGCGACAACATCGTTGCCGTCAACGACCTCGCTGGGGATTCCATAGATCGCGGCACGACCCGCAGCGACATCCTTCTGGCAGCAGGTCAATGAAATCGAGGTATTGGCGGAATAAAGGTTATTTTCGCAGACATACACCACCGGGAGCTTCCAAAGCCCGGCTGCGTTCATCGTTTCGTGATAGGAGCCCTCATTGGTTGCGCCGTCACCGAAGAAGCATACGACAACATTATCCTCACCGCGCATCTTGAATGCGAGTGCGGCGCCGGCAGCGATCGGCAGATTGCCGCCAACGATGGCATTGGCCGTCATGGCACCGACGGAAATATCTCCGGTATGCATGGCACCGCCCATGCCATGGCAGCAGCCGTCGGCCGCGCCGAACATTTCGCACATCATGGACTTCACGGACACGCCCTTAGCAATGTCATGTCCGGCCGGACGGTGGGTGGAAGCCATCCAGTCCTCCTTGCGGAGATCGTACAGCATACCGACTGCGCTGGCCTCTTCACCGGTAGACTGGTGGATGGTGCCGGGCATAATGCCCTCGAGAAACAGGTAGTAGATGCTCTCTTCGTACTTGCGGATCTCATACATCTTTCGATACATGCCGAGAGCCTTTTCTTTTGCAGGGAATGTGCTCATGGGTGTTTTCCTCCTGTCATAATATTTTAGTAAAAAATATTCGGTTTGTTAGTGAAAATATATATTGTTTTTTTTATCATGTCAATAATTCGCCTGTATTTCGACAAAAATTGAAAGATACATAAGCGTTTCTGCCTTATTTATCATGATAATTGTCTACTTTTCGTTTTCCGAAAAATATTTTTTACTAAATAAATTGTATTTTCCGGCAAAGTGTGCTATCATGCAGGCATTCTTTAAAAGCAATGGAGATGTGCCATGAAAAAAAGCAAAACGACCCTATCCGATGTTGCGGCGGCAGCCGGAGTGTCTGTTTCCACCGCTTCACTGGTCCTAAGCGATTCTGCCAGCTCGTCCATTCCCCTGCCGACGCAGATGCGCGTACGCGAGGCAGCCAAAACGCTGCACTATCTGCCCCGGCCCAAGAAGACCTCTTCTCTCAAGCCGTCCCTTCCCGTGCTCATTCTGACGAGTGATCTGACGAATCCTTACTATCCTCTTTTGGTAGAGCGTCTCGAGCGCGCCGCCGAAAAGCATGACCTTCAGTTTCTATGCTGCAATACCTATCACCAGGTCGAGCGGGAACGTTTTCTTCTGTCTCAGGCGGAGAAAGGGCAATTTTTTGCAGCTGTCTTTCTCTATCCCCCCGATGACCCGGAATATGCCGACAAAATAAATCGCCGGCTGCCCGTCATCGCCATTTGTGACAAGGATGCTGCATTGGGCATTGATCTGATTGAACTGAACAATTACCGGGCCGGCTGTATTGCGGCGGAGCATCTGCTCGCCTACGGGCACGAAAAGATCGCCATATTCTCCAGTGACCCCTCACGTAGCATCTCCCGCTCCAACCGCGTCAAGGGCGCGACCGACACCATTGCGCAGGCCGGAAAGACCTCCAGGCTTTTTGTTGTCGACCGCGCCGCCCTGCAGGACATTCCCGGCGACAACACGAATTACAAGACCGGCGTCTTTCTGGGACGGGGCATAGACCTTCGAAGCGAGAGCTACAGCGCCATCATCGCCGTCAACGATATGGTCGCAATGGGAGCAATGGATGCGCTCACCAACCGCGGCGTTCGTTTTCCCGAGGATATGTCCATCATCGGCTTCGATAACCTGCTCTACACCGGGCTGTCCCGCATTTCCCTAACCACCGTCGATTACCACACGGATATGCTGGCGCAGGCGGCCGTCGCCCTTCTCTACCGGCGGCTGCACCCGCAGGAAGCGGAGGCCCTGCTCTCCGCTACACGCTTTAAGGTCGAGTGCCCGCCGAATCTGGTCCTCCGAAGCTCCACCGCCGCACACGGCACGCCATCATCCTTGTGACTCCCGGCCACTCCGCGCGCTGGCAAAGCGGCAATGATATGCATTTCCATTCATTTTCATTGCTTATGATCGAATATTCCCCTTTTTCAGCGGCTTACAAAAAAGAAAAATGCGTTTTGTATTCACAGCAAAGGCTGTCCATTTTTTCTTGCATCCCTGTCCTATTTGCACAAATATTGCTGTTGTCCATTGTCTACAAATGGCAATTGCTTTGCTTTTTCCTTTTGTTTTGTCGAAATCTGTTTTTCAAACCCCTTGCGGTTTTTGAAATTTTTTGTATTTTATCTATATATAGAAAATTTTTATGAAGCAAGTAAGATAGGCCGCAGAACTCCAGATATAAGGTGATACTTGTGGAACTGAACCATACCTGTCTTGAAATTTTGAAAATGCTCTACAACGAGTCCGGCTATATTTCCGTAGCGGACCTGTCTGAGCGATTAGGCAAGACCGAGCGCTCTGTCCGGTACAGCCTTGACATCGTCGACAAATATCTTCAGCAGAACAACCTGCCGTTTTTGGAGCGTGAATTCGCTCGCGGCATCAAGCTCAAGGTCACACCGGAGGCTTCCGCCGTCCTGCAGGATTATCTGTCTGTCTCCACGCCATATCAGTACAAATTCAGCACAGAGGAGCGGACACGCTACTTGGAGATATGCCTTCTCCTCGGCCATAAGCGTTACACGCCGATCGCCGACATGGCCCAGCAGCTGGTCGTTTCCTATGGAACAATCTCTGCGGATCTGGTCGCTGTTGAAGCCTGGATGAATGCCCACCATCTCACGATGGAGCGCAAATCCCGTATGGGCATCCGCATCTGCGGCAGCGAGGACCTGATCCGCACGGTCTGCCTCGACCGTTTGAATGAAAGCATCTCCCTCCCGGAATACGAATGCTATCTCTGCGGAAACCCGCTGGAAAGCAAAGTTTCGCTTCTCATTTTCAGCGAGCTGTTCCGCGATTTGGATGTTGCCTTTTTCCGTGAACTCCCTAAGCAAGCAGAAAGTGTTCTTTGCCGTGTCTTCAGCGATGACTCGTTCGGAAAGATGATATTTGCTTTGGCCATTATGACACAGCGGCGCAGAAGCGGCGTCGCGGGGGCCGTAGCTTCTTCCTCCGACGAAGAACTCCATGCCCCGTCTGAGGAGCAGAGCGCCGCGCAGAATATGCTCGATCAGATCAGCGAGCGCTACCATGTGACCTTCACCGAGGGCGACCGACTCTCTCTTACTGAGCGGATCCTCAGCTCCAAATGTATTCTCAGCGGATGCGCTACGCTCGGGCGCGACTCCACCCGCCGTAAAAGAATGGCCGGCGTGGCCGATCAGATCGTCGCCAACATCGAGCAGCTTTACCACATCAGTTTCGGCGATGACCGGCAGGGTCTGGTCGAGCGTCTGATGGTCCATTTGACGCCGACGACCTACCGTATCCGCTTCCATAAAAGCATTGTAAACCCGCTGTACGACGAGTTGGTCGCACAGCACCGGCAGCTTCTGAAAAACACCGCCGTCGCCGTAAAGCCCTTCGAAGAATACTGCGGAACTCCCATCGGCGAGCAGGAGGTTTCCTACATCGCTCTTTATTTCCTCGCCTCGCTCAACCAGCTCCAGCGTCCGGATGGGAAACGGCCTCGTATCATCGTGGCCTGCGGAAGCGGCTACGGCACCGCGCAGGTCGTGACCTCACAGCTCAAGCGGCTTTTCGATGTGGAGATCGTCAGCGTTCGTTCCGGCCGCGACGTGACTGAGATGGTGCTCAACCACACCATTCCGTATGATTACATTGTCAGCACGATTGATCTTCCCAGGCTCCCAAGCAATTCCTACATCAAGGTCAATCCCGTTTTCGACAGCGGAGATTACAGAAAGCTGACGCGTTTTATCAATGCCAAGCGACTGCGTGAGATCTCCGGCGACACGCTGTATATCGCCAACAGCCTAATTGATATTGTAAAGCGTTACGGCTGCGTCGATAATCTCGATCATCTGCGCTACGAGTTCCTGTCTGTGCTCACACGCGGCTCTGTAATGCAGGGCCTCCCCAGCGACACCGGTTCTCCCACTTTGTTGGATGTGTTGGAGCCCCGTATGATCCGCTTGGGCGTTTTGTGCCGGACATGGGAGGATGTTATCGACGCCAGCACGTTCTCTCTGGAGGAATACGGGTATGTTACCCGAAACTATAAAACGGCCATCCGGCAAAATATCCTGGATTTTGGTCCCGGTATGGTCATGTTTCCGGGGACGCTGGTCGCCCACGCAAGTCCCGTCAACGGCTGCAAGCGTCTTGGCTTTGGCTTCATGACCCTCGCCGAGCCGGTCATCTTCAACAGTCCCAATTATGATCCTGTTCGGATCGTATTTACGCTCTCGGTCCTCGACGGTACTGATTATATGAACGCGGTCGTGCAGCTCTTTCAAATGCTGTCGGAAAAGCAGTTTCGGGAACGCCTTTTCTCTGTGCAGTCAAAGGAACAGGTCATCCAGATCATCAAAGACCATCTCAGCACACAGCCATAATTGAAAAGCAAAAACTCTTTCAAATAAGGAGCAAAACCATGAATACCGAAGAAACCTTTGCCTTAGACCCCAAATGTGTCCAGCTGCAGGTCAAAGCAGCCGATTGGCAGGACGCGATCCGCAGCACCTGCAGGCCGCTGGTTGACAACGGCTATGTTCTTCCCGATTACCCAGCGGATGTGATCGAGCGCGAACTGCAGTGGGCCACCGGCCTTCCGACCATGCCCTATGCTGTAGCCATTCCGCACGCGCTCAAGCCGGATAATGTCCTCTCCGCCAAGATCGCCGTCAGCCTTTTGGCCGAGCCGGTCAGCTTCAAGCAGAGCGGTGGAACAGAAGAGGACAGTCCTGTTGACGCAAAGATCGTGTTCGTTCTTGCGCTCAAGGATTCCTCGTCCCAGCTGTCTCTGCTTCAGAACCTCATGGTTGCCATTTCTGACGAGGACATGCTCGCTGCTCTTGCCACAGCGGCCACCCCGGAAGAATTCTGCAATATTTTTAACGGCGGCAGCGCCGCTGCCGCTATTTAAGAAAGGAGGATATCACTATGGTAAATCGCAAGGTCAAGGTGTTGGTCGCCTGTGGTGCTGGTATCGCTCAGTCCGGCATGATCCAGAGCATGATCAACAAGTTCCTGGACGAAAAGAAGGTCCCTTACGAAAGCGTGAAGTGCACTTTCTATGAGCTTCAGAGCAAGATCGCTGCCTGGAATCCCGATTTCGTCTACACCGTGGGCAAGCCCCCCTTCCAAATGCGTGAAGGTCTGCACCATGATGCCATGCCTATTTTCACCGGCTTCGGTCGTGACAAGGCTCTCTCTGACCTATATGACATGATCCAAAAGCTTGAAGACTGATCCATCATTGCTTAGAAAAACATAGAATAAAGGAGAGAAGAAAATGCAAGCGATCCAATCCGCAATTACTTTCATGCAAAATCTTGGCGCAGCCTGTATGATGCCTATCTTCGTGTTTATCATCGGCCTGATCGTTCGCGTCCCCTTTAAGCAGCTCCTCAAGGCTTCCATTACCGTCGGCTGCGGCTTCATCGGCACCTTCATGGTCATGAATCTGCTGTCCACCTACATCGGCCCCATTTCCAATGCGCTGGTCGAAAACTTTGGCCTGACCCTCGACGTTATCGACGTTGGCTGGCCTGTCACCGGTTCCTTCGCTTGGGCCGTTCCCATCAGCCCGCTGATCTTCGTCAGCGTGTTTGCTTTGAACCTCGTGCTGATCGTTGTGGGCTTCACCCGCACCCTTGACGTCGATATCTGGAACTACTGGGGCTTCATGCTTGCCGGTGCCATGGTCTATTACAGCACCAATAATGTGGTCTTCGGCCTTATCGCTGCGCTGATCACCGCTGCCGTCACCTTCTGGCTGGCTGACTATGCCGCTCCTATTACTCAGGACATTTATCCCGGAATCAGCTTCCCCCACACCTGCGCGATCTTCTGGATGCCGTATGCCAAATTCATGAACTCCATCTATGAGAAGATTCCCGGCTTCAACAAGCTCGACGCAGATCCCGAGCACATGAAGGAAAAGATCGGCTTCTTCGGCGATCCCATGTTCATCGGCCTAATCGTCGGCGTCGTTCTTGCCATTCTCGCCGGTCAGACTCCCACCGAAGTCATCGTTTCCGGCCTGAACATCTCCGCTGTTATGCTTCTCCTGCCCAAGATGGTCTCTCTCCTTATGGAAGGCCTTTCCACGATTGCCGAGTACACGCAGAAGTGGGCGCAGAACATGAAGTTCCTCAAGGGCAAGGAGCTCTACATCGGTATTGATGGCGGCATCCTGATGGGTCGCCCCTCCGTTATCGTTGTCGGCGTTATCATGATCCCCATCATGCTCGTTATCGCCGCGATCCTGCCCGGCAACCGCGTGCTCCCCATCGCCGACCTGGCCGTTCTGACCTCTTGGTTCTGCTGGTGCCCCGTTGCCGCTAAGGACAACATCTTCCGCGGCATTGTATCCGCTATCATTCAGGGTGTCATCATTCTCCTCATCGCCACCGCTATGACGAACATCCACGACATCATGGCCATCCAGTCCGGTTATGTCTACGCCGAAGGCGTTGCCCACACCTCCGCGCTGGTCATGGGTCAGGAGCTTGTTCCCGACGCTCTGTATTTCCTCTTCAACCTGTTCTAAGCAAAGCCTTTCGCATCCTTTTATAAAAAGCTGGTGGCCCCATATGAGTATCGCTTGTATGGGGCTGCCACGCGCCTAATGTTCCCCATCGCCAGAAATCTTATAAAGGAGAAACGCTTCTCATGGGAAAGCTCCTTCTCATCAGCGACCTTGATAAAACGCTTTTAGATAATAACGCCAAGGTGCCGCAGCCGTGTCTGGATTCCATCGCTGCGTTTACTGCGCAGGGCGGCCTTTTTTCCGTATGCACCGGCCGTCCCACACGCGGCGCGCTTATGTATTCCGAGTTAGTCAGCCTTATCAATACGCCAATTATCTCCTATAATGGAGCCTGTATATACGACACAAAAGCAAGCCATGCTCTGTGGCAGGTCTTTCTGCCCGGCGAAACAGAAGATGTCTTCTGCGCCGCGCTGGAGCTTTTTCCCCGCATCGGTCTGGCGATATACCGCGGAGAGGACGACTTGACCTGTACCATTCATCCCAACGAGTATACCGATGAGCTTCTATGGAAGCGGGAGTCCTATCGGGCGGAAACCTGCACGCTTCGAGATTTTCCGAAGCCGTGGAACAAATGCGTGCTCACCGGTCCGGAGGAGGATATGGCGAAATGTGCCAAATTCATTCGTGAAAACACGCCCTGTCCGATTACCTCGGTCCTCTCTGAAAAGATTTTTTTGGAGGTCAACGGTCCGGACGTCAGCAAGGGCAAAGCCCTTGTCCGGCTGTCTGAATACCTTCAGCTCCCCATAGAAAATATCATCGCCATCGGCGACAGCATGAACGACAAGCCCATGCTGCAGGCTGCCGGCGTCAGCGTTGCTGTAGCCAATGCTATACCCGAAGTTCAAGCAATGGTCAACGTTGTCGTCGCCGCAAATTACGAATTCGGCATCTGCGAATGCATTGAAAAGGTAGCTCTCCCTTTGCTTCGCGGCGAGTCGATCAGCAAATAATTTCCGCTAGAAAGGACGCAGCATTATGGAATATCATGGCATCGTCGGTTCTGCCGGCATCGTGATCGGTAAAGTGTATCATTACGAGCGCTATACCTTCGACATGGCCGGCGCGAGCGCCGGTACGCCGGAGGAAGAGCTCATCGCCTACGAACGCGCTATAGCCGCCGCTAAGACTGAGTTGGAAGCGCTCAACGCGCATTTTCACGCGCTGGGCGATGAAGAGAAGGTCGCCATTTTTGCCGCCCATCTTGAGATCCTGATCGACGAGACGATGGACGAAGAGACGCGCGATGCCATTCGGTCCGGCGTGAGCGCCGCAGAAAGCATCCAGGCCGTCTACGATAATTACATTTCGGTGTTTGAGGGGCTGGAGGACCCCTTGATCCGCGAGCGCGCGTCCGACATGCGCGATGTCAGCAGCAGACTGCTGCGCTGTCTCGCCGGCGTTCCCGAGCAAAATCTCTCTGTCCTCCCCGGTCCCGTGATCGTTGCGGCCGATGACCTCGTCCCCTCCGATACTGCAAGCCTGGATCGCGAGAATGTTCTTGGCATTATTACCGCTCTCGGCGGTGTCACCTCGCACAGCGCCATCATCGCACGCAGCTATGAGCTTCCCGCCCTTCTCGGCGTTGGTGACGCCGTTCACCAGTTGGCGGAGGGGCAGGAGATCATCCTCGACGCCGAAGCTGGTGCCTTCCTTACCGAATTTACCGAGGCGGACCGTATCCACTACGAAAAAAAGCGCAAGAAGTTTTTGGAACGGGCCCGCAAAACCAAGCTCTTTTTGGATCGTGAGCCAGTCACGCCCGATGGCCAGCGTATTCTGATCGAAATGAACATCGCGTCTTCAGAGCCGCAAAATCTGGAAAAGGCCCGCTATAGTGATGGCGTCGGCCTATTCCGCTCCGAGTTCCTCTATCTCGGCCGCAGAACGCTCCCCACCGAGGAGGAACAGCTCCAGATCTACCGGAAGGTCCTCATGACCTTCGGCAAGCGTCCGGTCATTCTCCGCACAATGGACATTGGCGGCGACAAGCAGCTCGAATGTCTGGATCTGCCCAAGGAGGACAACCCATTCCTCGGCAACCGTGCGCTGCGCCTCTGCTTTACGCACCCTGACGTTTTTCGCACACAACTGCGTGCCGCGCTGCGCGCCTCTGTCTATGGCAATCTCTGGATCATGTTTCCAATGGTCGGCAGCATGGATGATATCCGCAAGGCCAAGTCTTTCGTGATGGAGGTTCAGGAGGAGCTCCGCAGCGAGGGCATCGCATTCCGCGAAGATGTCAAAATCGGTATTATGATCGAGATCCCATCCATCGCTATGCTCGCCGACATGGCCGCCGAGGAAGTGGATTTTGCCTCGATCGGTACAAATGACCTGACGCAGTATTGCACCGCCGTGGATCGCGGCAATCCTGAGATCGCTTCCTACTATCAAACCTTCCACCCGGCGCTGTTCCGTCTGATTGGCTATGTTATCCGCGAGTTTTCCAAGCGCGGCAAGCCCGTCGGTGTCTGCGGTGAAATGGGCGGCAATCCGTTTTCGGCCGCCGTGCTGATCGGTCTCGGCATGAGCCGGCTTTCCATGAATGCCTCGTCCATTGCCGACATCAAGGAGCTGGTGTGCAGCCTTTCCACGGACAAGGCCCGTGAGATCGCCAATACCGTCTGCGCGCTTTCCACCGCCGACGAGGTTCAGGCATATCTGAAAAACCAACTCGGATCTTTGATTTCTTAAATCGAAACTAAAATATAAGTGAGGAAAAGCAAATGTTTAAAGCTGATGTCGTTGTTGTGAATCCTACCGGTCTGCACGCCCGCCCTGCCTCTGATTTTGTTGCGAAAGCAAAAAGCTATGAGTCCAAAGTGACCATCAAGCGCAGCGGCAGCGAAGCACCTGCCAAGAATGCCAAATCCATCGTCGTGGTCTTGTCCATGGGTCTTGCTCAGGGCGACAGTATCGAGCTGGCCGCCGAGGGCGCGGACGAGGAAAAGGCTGTCACCGAGCTGGCCGCCTTGATTACGAGCGGTTTCGGTGAGCTCTGAGCGTCGAAGCGGTTTTGTGTTGATTCATCGCTGCCGTCGGCAATGGAAATCAATATATCTGTCAGCTCATGGGGCTTTAGCTCTAAACGGTAGTCATTCCATTTGAGCAGAAGCTGCACGGGCATTGCCTTGATGCGCTTATTGCTATCTACAAAAGCGTGGCTGGCCGCAAGGCCATACCCTAGACGTACGATTTTCTCGACCTCGGCGGAGTGCCCACCATACGACGAAAGCGGTGTGGCGGCGACTTCAAGCCCTGCACGATCATGCAATCCGTCCATTCCAGAGGCTTGAATGATTCGGCTGTGGGTCAAGATAACATCGCCCACTTCGATCCAATTCATTCAGCCATTCTCGTATAGTCTTGGTAAAGTTGGACAGCGGTTGGTCTGTATCTACCAGCATTTGCACCTTTGGCATAGCGCGAACAAATGCATTAGATGCGTTAGAGAATTGCTACGGATTGGATGCTGTAAAACCCATACAAAACCCATACGGGCATCAAAAAAGCCCATACGCAAACATAAGATAAGAGAGACAGGGACACAAAAAAGAAAAGCCTAAAACCCTTGTGCCGCAAGGGTTTTAGGCTTTAAGACAAAACAAGAGAGAATAAGAAAAAACAAACGGAGAAGAATTGGTAAGGATGAGGTCGGCAGTTCGAATCTGCCCAGCAGTTCCAAGGAAACCCGTTGTCCCGCAAGGGATAGCGGGTTTTTACTTTTTTCCTGCAGGAAAATCACTTGCGCAAAACCCATACAGAAACCCATACCGATAAAAGTTGACAGACAAAATCAGTTTATGCTTGACTAGCATTTTTCAATGCATCTCTGAAAATTTGACTGGCACGGCGAATGCTTTCCTGGTCTGCATGTGTGTACATACGAAGCGTAATGGTTTTATCACTGTGGCCGAGCTTTTCGGACGCGCTTGCCACATCAGCCCTATTTGTGATGGCGATGCTGGCGAAGGTGTGCCGCAGCTTATGTGGATGAAGATCCGGTATGCCACACTTCGCAGAAAGCCGCTGCATATAACGGGCCGGAGACTGCGGGTGCATAGGATCGGCACTATGTGATTGCGTGAATACAAATGGGCTGATCGTCTCCTTAGATTGCTCCAGCCTAAGTTCACGGAGCAGGCTGATGATCTCCGGGTCAACATCGATCGTCCGTGTCTTTCCGCTTTTCGGGGTATCCAAGTAGACGCCCTTTTGCGGGGTGTAGCATAGGTTGCCGCTGATCGTCACGGTACACGCGCTGAAGTCGATGCCTTTCCATTGGAGGCCACAGCATTCGCCTCTGCGTATGCCGGTGTCGATCAGCAGACGCATCAGGACGCGCCACTTGAGCGGCTCGGCAGCTATGACGGAGAAGATGCGCTGAAGCTCGGCAGCGGTATAGGCTTCTATAGGTCTATCCTTACGTTCGCTCTTGCGGGGCTTGGGACGCTCCACCTTGTCCATCGGGTTTATAGAGATCATATCACTCATATAAGCCATTTTGAACAGGCTGTGCAGGATCGTGTAGACCTTGACGCAGGTGGCGTTTGCCTTTCCTGCGGACTGCATGGACAAAAGCAGCGCGCTGATGTCTGCAGCGGTGATATCGGGCATTTTCAACTCGCCCAAAGTCGGATATATCCAGTGGTCAAGATTGCCCTGATAGGCGCATCGACCGTTTTCACTCATGGTCACGGCCTTGACAGGCATAAAGACTTTTTCACCGTATTGCCGTAGAGTTCATAGTTGATTCTCCTTGATTTGCGCTTGGGGTTACTATACAACGAATATCGCAAAAAGCAACATATAAAAGCAGTATGCCTTCCGGCCGCTGACGAAAAAACGATATGTTTCCAAGGATAAGCGCGGCTGCGTGTCTATTCTGGCAAAGGGACGGGCGCTGTTTCCTGAGCTTGAGCCGCTGCTCTCCGCCGGAGGCGGTGAGCAGACAAGGCAGAGGATCATGGAGGTATCCCGCCTGCCGGCGGAGGATCGCGCCTGGTATCCTCTCCACCACGCGCTTTACCGGAATGCTGATGGCCGGAAAGCACCGTCTGGCCGCCCATGACATCGGGGACGGCGCAATGGAATGGCAGGTGCGTGCGGAGGGCTCCCTGTTCTACACGCGGTATGGCAGTTACGAAACGAAGGCGACGGGTATGCTGCTGGTCTGTCGGGAGGACGCAAGAGTGAAGGCGGCGCGGAACATCATCCGGCAGACGATGTGGAACCGCCGTCAGCTTCTTCGGGAGGACTGCGCGGAGCGGAATCGTCCGGTCAAGTGGTCCCGCTCACCCATCAAGCTCAAGGCCGCAGTATGAACGCGTCTATCTGACGACGCCGGAAACGCTGCCCGTCAGCCTGCAAAGGATCTTGGAGGAGGAACGATATCTTCAAACATTATGCGTGAAAAACAGCGGAACGCTTTTAGGAAGCCAAGGGATCGGAGATATTGAGATGCATTCCCGCCATCTGTTTGTGAACCCTGCCTACGACCTGTTGAAGTTTGTTCGCTTCTTCTCCGCGGCAAAGACCTATTTGGGAGAAAAGAGCTATGTATATCGATCTAAAAAAGACGCTTGAGGAGATCGGTAACTGCCTGCCGGAAAAAGGCGCGCCCACGCCAAAGCAGTTACAGCGAATGTACGAGCTGACGCAGCGGCTGGAGAGTCAAGAGTTAGCCGTGATCTACGATATGGAAGATTTTGGCAGCCCGGCGGCGCAGGAACAGCGGCCCCTTGCCCAACAGCACAGCAGCGGGGAAAATAGGAACGGCATCGTGATCCTGAAGCTCGACGAGCCGCTGCCCTCGATGAAGAAGCTGACGGAGGCGGTCGAGAAGCATTGGAAGGCCATGCTCTACGCGGCGATCTCCGACGCGGCTGCACAGGAACCGCTGCCGTATTTTGAAAAGACATTCGTGGAGATCGAGATCGTCACGCCGAGGGGGCAGCAATAACGCGCGGGTGTGGGATACCTCCAACCGGGCGATCCAAGTTATTCTCAATAACCTGAAGGGCATCTTTTTCCGTGACGACGATATGGAGCACATGGCTTTTTCGGTGGTCGGACGGTGGGGTAAAAAAGGCGTCACGCTTCTCCACATTTCGGATAGCGGACAGATCAGTGCCGGCAGGTCTTGGACGAAAAACAGGTAAAATCATGAGCTTTGAAAAAGGTCATGGCGCAGGACGTAGATCAGCCGGTAGCCTGCGCTCTTGGACCGCGATGTGCTCCGATGTGCAGCGAAAGGCAGGCGACAAAGGGCGTCGCTGTGGACGGCTTCATATGATTGCGCGGCCTCGTCAGCCGACCGCCCTGCCTTCGGCGGGTGGCTGCGGGGAGGGACGGTATGTAAAAGACCTCCGATGTGATGAGAGGTAGGCGGTGGGTACCTCCCACAATAGTCTTATAGTTCTGCCTCACCAACTACTTCTTTTCATACAAGACCACACTTCGAAAATTTAAAGAGTGAAAAAGCTGCAGAGGAGGTTCATCTCCTCTGCAGCTTTTTGTGGTCTATTGAAAGGCTGGGCCGCAAAGTCAGCTTTCCCTTTAGTCGATCGCTGTAATGGTCGGCGCTGTCCATGCCTTTAGGACATCCATATTCGGTGTATAGATCGCATAAACAGATGGAAGCCGCCATCGCCGACCGAAAGCCAGTTTGTCGTGTCCGCGGGTACGTCCTTCGACAGAATCACATCCACAGATCCGTCGTCATTTCGCTTCAACCCCGAACGTTCATTGATACAATAGCGGTCAATTGGATTATCGATCAAGAAATCGTCGTCACCGCACGCGGTGATCGACCCAAAACCGCCATCAAGAACCGGCGGATCGCTTGCAAAGTGGAGCATATAGGACTTTTCTCCCATTAGGGGATTCCAGTCGGCATCCTTCTCGGTCTTAGGATACAGAGCAATCTCCACGGTGTTTGCTCCAAGTCCGGCAATTGCTACCAATGCACGGTAGGCATATTCCGTGCCAAAATTCCCGATCGGCGCGCCGAAATAGCTCCACTGCCCCAGCTGGTTGGAAAACTTCATGCCCTCTGCCGCAAGCTTCGACCGAAGGCCTTGAAGCAGCTCCTGCCAACTTGCTTGAATATCTCCAGTCAGAACGGACGCGTCAAATTCCAGGCCGGGGCCAACATGGACTGCCGCGAGATTTTCCAGCATTTCCGCATCGGCGGCGGACGGCGGGTTGTTCTCCATCAGCGCGTTTGCCTTGTTGAAGAACATGACCGGATCCAGAGAAAGGACCTTATTGATGGGGATATAGTTGTTTTCTTCCCGATAGCTCCCCTTCGGGGGCTGATACGCGTTTCCGCTCAGGTAGGCGGAAAGCGGTAAAAGCTGCATCCGCGCCTGAATGGCATACACATTTGGAAGATCCGCCTCGCCGGAGAGCACCGTTCTGGTGATGGACCACGCCATAGCGGTAGGAACATCGATACGGGCTACATCGTCCGGCAGGTCGCCGTTCCATGCTGAGCATGTGATCGCATAGGCTCCGGCCCGATCAAGGACGGCGACGGTATTCGTCCATGCGTCAAGCATCTGCACCTTGCAGAAACGGTCTGCTTCCGGCAGCACATAGACCATCGGTTCTTCACTTAGGTCGTACCACACCTGTGAATAGATGGTGTCCACATTCGCCTGCTGTCCATCGGGCAGAGCCTCCTCCGGCTTGACCTTTCCCACACAGCCGGACAGCAGCGTGGTCATGCACAGCAGCATTGCAATTCTCTTCATGTGTTCTCCTTATGACAATTTTCCTTACGGCTCTATAATATTGAAATACAACTCAAAGGCGGTCATGCTGTCACAAAGCGTTTGGAACAGCGCCGCATCGCCCTTTTCATAATCAGCGCGCGCCGTTTCAAGCACCTTGTCCTCCGGCAGCCGGATCATGGAGGCGATCTCTGTGGGGGTATAGCCCTCGTTGATGTACTGAAGCGTCTGATCATGAATGAACTTATAGACGGTGGCCGTGTTGGTCAGGTATTCGCTGACGACCTCCTTGCCCCAATGCGGCCAATTGTGCGCTTGAAAGACGACCGCGGCATCGGGGAACAGAGACTGCGCCTCGGTGATGTAACGAGCCCAGCTGTTCGCATCCCGCACCTCTGCGCCGCGCAGCGTATAGAGATTATGCATGGTCCCGCTGCAGTTCTCGGCCATCCAGAGGGCTTTGCTGTCGGGGAAATAGGTGTTCATTTCGGCGGGGGATTTCGTTCCCGGCGTTTGCTGCAAGCAGTGCAAGTACTGCTCCTATGAAAAGGGCTTGTGGCTGTGCAACAATCCTAAGAATATGAAGTGATTGGCAAAACGCCGGAAACCTAATGTAATTATAACGAATTAGAACGCGATAAAATGTGTTAGATGCGTTAAAAATTGCTGTGGATTGGATGCTGCAAAACCCATACGGGCATCAAAAAAAGCCCATACGCAACTGGCTCGATCTCAGAGCCGCGTACTTGCTGATTCTTATAAATCGCAAAGATCCAAAGATTCAGAATGGCATCCATCTCGGATGCGATATACTTTTTGCCATTAGAAAATAAGTGACGGATTCGAACACGAGCAAGGAAAATCCACCTCATCTTTTTGCTAATGGCATGCTAATTTGCAGTTTGAAATATCGCAGCTATTTTTTTGCTAACAATTACTTTGGTTATAAAAGGCCCTGAGAGTTGATTGTATTGTACAACAGGAGATATGAATAATAGCCGCAGCATTGTCGAAATACACAACGGTATATGTGAGAACACCGCAGGCAATTCGACAAATATACCTCCTAAGCGGAAGACCAGCGGTCCGAATCCGCTTAAGCGTGCCAAAGAGCGCCGAAGGCTAAGTCTTCGGCGCTCTTTTCTTTATAGGTGCTGCACGATGGTGACTGCGCCGGAGAGAATGACATAGGCGTAGACGAGACGGCGGAGCTGCACGGCGTTGAGCTTTCCGCCGAGCTTCAGCCCGAAGCGCTGCCCGCAGACCACGCCCGCCACGCCGAGCAGCGTCAGCGGCAGGAGGTCGAGCGTGTAGTAGCCGTTCAAAACGCGCGTGGTAATGGACGTTACATTATTCACGGCAAAATTGGCCTGCGCGTTGGCGAGATAGCTCTCGCGGCTGTCTGTGGCGGCAAGGTAATAGATCGCCATGATCGGCCCGCCGATGGAAAACAGTCCTCCGCAGACGCCCGCGAGCAGACCGCAGACAACGGTGACCGCCGGCGTCACACGGATGGCCGCCTTCTTTTCCGTCAGCAGCAGATAGGCGCCGAGCAGCATCAGGAACGCGCCGAACACCATGGTCATCACGCGCAGGTCCATTGAGCCGATGAAGTGGATCGCCGTCACGCTCGCCGCCGCGTAAAGCAGCGTGGGCGGCAGGGTGAGCTTGAGGTCTATGCTTTTGCGCAGCTTCCACGCCAGCGTGACCGTCAGCCCGAGGCAGATGGAGGTCGAGACCGACGGCGCGACCGCCATGGTAAAAAAGTACGGCAGGATGGTCATCATCACGACCGCCGCGCCGAAGCCCGTGATGGATTGAACAAAGCCGCCGAGCGCTGCGCTCAGCGCGACTGCAAGGTATACCATGATTGCTTCCCTCTGATCTCCTTTTCTGAAAAAATGACCGCCGGCATTTCTGCCGCCGGTCATTGTATGCTTTTTCCCGAATCGTGTCAAGATTTCGCAAAGCTTATTTGCCGCGCTTCTTGCCGAGATAGGCCTCCTTGACCTTTTCATCGGCCAGCAGCTCCGCGCCTGTGCCGCTCATGGTGATGGTGCCGGTCTCGAGCACATAGGCAAGGTCGGCGATCTTGAGCGCCATGTTGGCGTTCTGCTCGATGAGCAGGATGGTCACGCCCTGCCGATTGATTTCGCGGATAATGTCAAAGATCCCCTGCACGACCAGCGGTGCAAGGCCGAGGGAGGGCTCGTCCATCATCAGCACCTTCGGGCGGGACATCAGCCCACGGCCGACCGCCAGCATCTGCTGTTCGCCGCCGGAGAGCGTGCCGGCGAGCTGCCAGTTGCGCTCCTTCAAGCGGGGGAAGAGCTCATACACCCACTCGATATCCTTTTCGATCTCTTCCTTATCCTTGCGCAGGTAGGCGCCGATCTTGAGGTTTTCGAGCACGGTCATATCCGGGAACACGCGCCGTCCCTCGGGGACCTGTGCGATGCCCGCGGCGAGAATGGCGTTGATGGGTTTGCCGAGCAGCTGCTCGTTGTTGTAGGTGATGGAGCCGGACTTCGCCTTGACGAGACCGGAGATGGTGCGCAGCGTGGTGGATTTGCCCGCGCCGTTCGCGCCGATGAGGGTGACGATCTTGCCGTCGGGCACCTCCATGTCAATGCCGCGCAGCGCCTGAATGCCGCCGTAGGCGACCTGAAGGTTTTGAATTTTAAGCATCCTCTTCCACCCCCAGATAGGCGTCGATGACGCGCTGATTATTCTGGATCTCCTCCGGCGTGCCGGTGGCGATCAGCTCGCCGAAGTCAATGACGTAGATGCGGTCGGAAATGTCCATGACAAGATCCATGTGGTGCTCGATGAGCAGGATGGTCATGTGGAACTCGTCGCGGATGCGTCCGATAAACTCCGTGAGCTCGTTCGTCTCCTGCGGATTCATGCCGGCAGCAGGCTCGTCGAGCATCAGGAGCTTCGGATGCGTCGCCAGCGCGCGGGCGATCTCCAGTCGGCGCTGCTTGCCGTAGGGCAGAGACGTCGCCAGCTCGTCCTTCACATCCTCCAGCCCCACGATGCGCAGAAGCTCCATGACCTCCTCGCGATGCTGCGCCTCCTCCTTGCGGTTGAGACGGAACGTGGCGGAAAAGACATTGCTGGTGCGCAGCATATGCTTGGCGATGAGCACATTGTCGAACACGGTCTGGGACTTCCACAGGCGGATGTTCTGGAACGTGCGCGCCATGCCGAGCTTGGTGATCCGGTCGGGCGTAGGGTCGAGCACGGGCAGCTGAACGAATTTCCCGGCCTCCTTGCCCTTGTAATTCTGCTTCATCTTGCCCTGCGGATGGTTGCGGACGATCGGATCGCCCATGAAGCTGACCTGACCGTTCGTCGGCTCATACACGCCGGTGATGGTGTTGAACGCGGTGGTCTTGCCCGCGCCGTTGGGACCGATGAGCGCGACGATCTCGCCCTCGTTGACCTCAAGGCTCAGGTTGTCGACGGCGACGACGCCGCCGAACTGCATCGTAATATTGTCGAGACGCAGAACGTTTTGGCTCATTTCTCGCCGCCTCCCTTCTTTGTATGACGGCGCAGGAGATCGGGCAGCTCCTTATCGCCCATGATGCCCTTGCGGAAGAAGAGCACAACGACCATGATGATGACGGAGATGACCGCCATGCGGAAGCCGTTCTTGAAGAGACCCGGCGCCGTGATGCCGAGGAACTTGCCGGTATCCAGGCCGCGCAGCAGCCACTCGAGCGCCGCGATGTAGAGGAAGCTCGTGAGCACGCTGCCGGTGATGGAGCCGATGCCGCCGATGACGACCAGCAGCAAGATCTCATAGGTCATGGTGCTTCGGAACGACATCGCCGGCACCGCGCCCATGTACATCGCCAGCATGCCGCCGCCGACGCCCGCGAAGAACGAGGAAATGACGAAGGCAAGGCGCTTGTGGTGGGCAAGATTGATACCCATCGCCTCGGCGGCGACCTCGTCGTCGCGGATGGCTTTGAACGCGCGGCCGTAGGTGGAGTTCACCAGCAGCACAACGCACGCGATGAACACGCCGATGAGCAGCAGGTACGCGGTCGCGCTGCTGAAATCGGGATAGCCCTTGAGAAGGTTCGAGGCGTTGGTCAGCGGACCGATGGCGTTCCATTGGATAATGGTGCGCATGATCTCGGCAAAGCCGAGGGTCGCAATGGCGAGGTAGTCGCTCTTCAGACGCAGCACGGGCAGGCCGATCAGATAGGCGAAGAACGCCGCGATCAGACCGCCGACAAGCAGCGCGAGGATCATGCCGACCGCCGAGCCGACCTTGTCGCCAAGGAAGCCCGCAAAGACCTCCGGCAGGGAGAACTTCACGATACCGCCGTCAAAATACTGGTACACGCCCGCGCGCTTGGCGACCGGGATGCACAGCACCGCGTAGGAATACGCGCCGAGGAGCATAAAGCCCGCCTGACCGAGGGAGAAAAGGCCCGTAAAGCCGTTGAGCAGGTTCATCGAAACGGCGACGAGGGAATACACCGACGCCTTTTTGATGACCTTGATCACAATGTGATAGCCCGGGAGCTGGGAGTCGAGGACCATCGTGACCGCCAGCACGACGAACAGGATGAGCGCGGTGAAGAGATACTCTTTGCTGATCGTTTTCTTTTTCATCTTCACCCCTCCTTAGACCTTGTCCGTGACCTTTTCGCCGAAGAGTCCCGTGGGCTTGACGCACAGCACGATGATCAGCAGCGCAAAGGTGAACGCATCGGAGAAGGTGGACTGACCGAGGCCCTTGATGATCTCCTCGCAAAGGCCGATCAGGAACGCGCCGACCACCGCGCCGGGAATGGAGCCGATGCCGCCGAACACCGCCGCGACGAAGGCCTTCAAGCCGGGCATACCGCCGGAGGTGATCGCCACCGTGGGATAGTTCGTAAAGTAGAGCATCGCGCCGACTGCGGCGAGGAACGAGCCGATGACGAAGGTCATGGAAATGACGGAATTGATCTTCACGCCCATGAGCTGCGCCGTCTCAAAGTCCTTGGCGGCGGCACGCATGCCCATGCCGATCTTGGTCCTTTTAATGAGCGCGACGAGCGCAAAGACGAGCGCGATGGTCAGAACGGGCGTCACGACCGTGACGCGCTTGGTGGACGTGCCGAAGAGCGTAATGGTGTCGGAGATCCAGGGGATCGACGTCTTGACCGGCTGCGGCAGGCCGCCGGTCAGGTAGAACGCAAGATTCTGGATGAGGTAGCTCACACCGATGGCGCTGATCATCAGCGACATACGCGGCGCCGTGCGCAGCGGCTTATAGGCTACGCGCTCGATGGCAAAGCCGAGGATGACGGTGAAGATGAGCACCAGCGGGATCGAAATGTACATGGGCATGGACGCGGTGGTGTAGACCATGATCAGGCCTGCCACCATAAAGACATCGCCGTGGGCAAAGTTAATGAGGCGCAGAATGCCGTAGACCAGCGTGTAGCCGATGGCGATGAGCGCGTACTGACCTCCCACAGAGATACCGCTGATCAGATACGGTAAAATTCCCTGCATGGAAAACCTCCTGTTGGTAGGATTCGGGGGAACGCGAAAAAACGGGGAAAACTTGGCGGGGCGAAAGCCCCGCCAAGTTCAATCGCTGCGAATGAGCTTGTCGGCTGATCCTTAGTCGACGCCCTGAACGGTCACGAAGTCCCACTCACCGGTCTCGGTGTTGGCGGTCTTGATGTAGGCCGCGTCGCGCTTGGCGTCGCCGATGTCGTCGAAGGCAATCTCGCCGGAGATGCCGGAGTAGGTCACGTTGGGCAGAGCAGCAAGGATGTCGGCGGGCTCGGTGCTGCCGGCGGCCTTGATGGCCTCGAGCGCGGTGAAGTAGGCGTCATAGCCCATCGCGGTGACCGCTGCGATCATGTCGTTGCCGCCGTTGTTGGTCAGCGCATCGGGATTGGCGTTGATCCACTCCTTGATGCCCTTATCGAACTCGGGCGCGCCGCCCTCCTGATAGAAGGTGGTGACGTACAGCTTGGTGTCAGTGCCCTTGGCGGCTTCGACGACCATGTTGCTGTCGAGGGTGTCGGAGCCGAGGATCGCGCCCTCGAAGCCCTGCGCGGCAGCAGCCTCAACGATCAGCTGCGCGTAGTTGATGGAGACGGGGCAGAAGATGACGCCCGCGTCGGCGGACTTGGCGTTGTTGATGTAGGAAACGAAGTTGGCGTTGCCCTCGGGGAAGTTCTCGGCAACGACGGTGCCGCCGAGCGCCTCAAACGCCTGCGTGAAGTAATAGATTAGGCCTTGATCGTAGTCGCTGCCGAGCATACCGAGCAGGTAAGCGGTCTCGACGCCGAGTTCCTTGTAGGCGTAGTTCGCGAGGACCGTGCCCTGGAACGGATCGAGGAAGCAGATGCGGAAATAAACGTCGCAGTCGGAGGTGACCTGCGGGTTGGTGCAGGTGACGCCGATGGCGGGCACGCCGGCCTCGGCGAACACGGTGCCGCCGGACATGGACACGCCGGAGCCGTAAGAGCCGAGCACGATGCTCACGTCCTTATTGATCAGCTCAGCCGCGGCGGAGGGGCCGTTCTCGGCGCTGGTGCGGTTATCGACGATCTCAAGCTGGACCTGATAGGTCTCGCCGTTGATGTCCACGGTGGGCTGGACGTAGTTGGCATACTGCATGCCAAGCACCTCCTGCTTGCCACCGGCGCCGTTGTCGCCGGTGAGCGGCTCAAACACGCCGATCTTGACGATCTTCTCGCCGTCGGCGGTGGTGCCGGGATCGCTGCTGTCGCCGGTGGTATCCTTGGAGCCGCAGGCGACCAGACCAAGCGCCATGACGAGCGCAAGGACGAGTGCAAGAATCTTTTTCATATTCATATCCTCCTGACTTTCTGCCGCGTCGCCGCGGCAAGCGGGGCGTCCGCCCCTTTTGGTTGCAGTTTATTTTATCGGACCGTTGAATGGATTGCAAGCGTCGAATCTGTCAGAATTTTCGGTCGTTTTCGGGTGTTTTTTCCATGGCCGCTCTCAAGTTCCGTGTGCATTTGTCCGCTCATCGTGGACTTAAGTCCATTTATTGAGAATATCTATCGCTTTTCTGTTTTCCCCACGAGGACAAATGCTCTTGTCACTTTGCACAATAAAGATTTTCGCAAGAAAAGAAAAAAGTGACGCAGGGAACGGCAAATGCCTGTCCCTGCGTCACTTTTTCCGTTCGTCCTTTTGCCCATCAGGCTTTTTCGTCGACCATACACTCAAATTCCTCGCCGGTCATCGTCTCATGGGCGAGCAGATATTCCGCCACGGCGGTCAGCGCGGCGCGCTGCGCCGTCAAAATCTCCTCGCAGCGCGCATAGGCACGGTCGATGATGGCCTTCACCTCGTCGTCGATCTCGGCGGCGGTCTTTTCCGAGTAGCTGCGCGTCTGGCCCATCGTCTTGCCGATGAACACCTCGTCATGCCCGCTCTCAAAGGCAATGGAGCCGAGCTTCTCGCTCATGCCGTAGGCCGTGACCATCTTGCGCGCGATGTGCGAGGCGCGCTCGATGTCGTTCGACGCGCCGGTGGAAATGTCGCCGAGCATCAGCTTCTCCGCCGCGCGCCCGCCGAGGAGCGACACGATCTGCTCCTCCATGTAGCGCTTGGACTGGTAGGAACGGTCTTCGTCGGGCAGCGAAATGGTCATGCCGCCCGAGCGTCCGCGCGGAACGATGGTGATGCGGTGGACCGGCTCGTGCGTCGGCAGCGCGTGCATCACGACAGCATGGCCCGCCTCGTGGTAGGCGGTCAGCTTCCGCTCGTGCTCCGGCACAACGCGGCTGCGCTTCTCGGGTCCGGCGAGTACCTTGATCTCCGCCTCCTCGAAGTCCGCCATGGTGATGAATTGGTCGCCGCGGCGCGCGCACAGCAGCGCCGCCTCGTTGGAAAGGTTCTCAAGGTCCGCGCCGGTAAAGCCCGCCGTGCCCCGCGCGACCTTGGCAAGGTCTACGTCCTCGGCAAGCGGCTTGTTGGCAGTGTGGATCTTCAAAACGTCCTCACGGCCCTTGATGTCGGGATAGCCGACGTAGATCTGGCGGTCAAAGCGGCTGGGGCGCAGCAGCGCGGGGTCGAGAATGTCCGCGCGGTTGGTCGCCGCGAGGACGACCACACCGTCGTTCGTGCCGAAGCCGTCCATCTCAACGAGCAGCTGATTGAGCGTCTGCTCGCGCTCGTCGTGCCCGCCGCCGAGGCCCGTGCCGCGCTGGCGGCCGACCGCGTCGATCTCGTCAATGAAAATGATGCAGGGCGCCGCCTTCTTGGCCTGCTCAAACAGGTCGCGCACACGGCTCGCGCCGACGCCGACGTACATCTCCACGAAGTCCGAGCCGGAGATGGAGAGGAACTCCACGCCCGCCTCGCCCGCGACCGCGCGGGCGAGCAGCGTCTTGCCCGTGCCCGGAGGGCCGACGAGCAGTACGCCCTTGGGAATACGCGCGCCGAGCTCAACGAACTTCTGCGGGTCGCGCAGGAAGTCCACGATCTCCGCAAGCTCCTCCTTCTCCTCATCCGCGCCCGCAACGTCGGCAAAGGTGGTCTTGCGGGCGCTCTCGCTGCCGTGCCGGAAGGTGGCGTTGCCGAACTTCGCCATACGGTCGTTCCCGCCGCCGGAGGCGCGCATGGAAAAGAAGTACCAGATGGCGAACAGCCCCGCGACGGCGATCACATAGGGCAGGGCAATGGCAAGGTAGTTAGGTGAGTGGTTGGCGGAGTAGTTATAGTCCTCCAGAATGCCGGCGGCCTTCTGCTCCACGGCAAGGTCGTTGAGGTCGTCGTAGAAAAGGTCGAAGTCGTAGAGCTCCTTCCGGAGCTCCGTCTTGCCGTCCACCGCCTCGCGCAGCTTGAGCGTGAGCGTGGTGTCCTGCACGGTGAAGGACTTCACCTTCTCCTGTTCAAAGAGCTGCACGACCTCAGCATAGGAGATCTCCGGCTCCTTGGGGCGGAAGAAATACGAGGCGGCCGAGAGCAGCATGAAAACGCACAGCATCCACAGCACATAATTGGGTCGTTTGGTCTGGGTCAAAGGTTTTCCCTCCTTTTGCGGCAGCAGAATCTGCCTTGAAGAAAAGAGGCGACGAGCGCCTCTTTTCATATCGCTTTTATGATACGGAACGATTACTTGGAATAGACCTCCGGCTTGAGCACGCCGATGTACGGCATATTGCGGTACTGCTGGGCGTAGTCCAACCCGTAGCCCTTCCCACCGCGCAGGCGCGGCGGGAGCCCTTTGATCTCATCTTGAACGGTACGGAATGAATCCGTCCCGTTCCAAGATTTTGCCTGCGGCAAAATGCTTGTACGCGCTTACGCGCGCCGCCCCTTTCGGGGCGCGTGGGCTACGGTCTTACTTGCTGTAGACCTCCGGCTTGAGCACACCGATGTACGGCATATTGCGGTACTGCTGGGCGTAGTCCAGCCCGTAGCCCACGACGAATTCGTCGGGAACCTCAAAGCCCGCGAGATCGGCTGTGATGGGCTTGACGCGGCGGGCGGGCTTATCGAGCAGGGTGACGACCGTCACGCTCTTGGCGCCCTTGGTGAGGAAATAGTTCTTGAGGAAGTAGAGGGTATTGCCGGAGTCCAGGATGTCCTCGATGACCACGATCTCGCGGCCCGTAATGTCCTGCTGCAGGTCGTGCGTGATCTGCACCACGCCGGACGAGGACGTGCCGTTCTGATAGGACGACACCGCGATGAACTCGATGTCGCTCTTGATCTGACAGGCGCGGACGATGTCCGCCATGAAGATGAAGCTGCCCTTGAGCACGCCGAGGAACAGCGGGTTGCGGTCCTTGAACTGCTCGTAGAGCGTGTCGCCCATCTCCTGCACGCGCGTCTTGATCTGCTCCTCGCTGTAGAGCACCTTCAGCATATCCTGATCCATCATGCTTTTCGCCATAGTTTTTCCCTCTCCCATTGTTTTATGTTTGTTTTTCCGGAGACTTACTCCGCGGTTTTCTCAAAGGTCAATACACACACGCTCTCGCCGTCCGTCGGCAGGAACAGCGCGTCCGTGCCGATGCCGTACACCGCGGCGACCGCGCCGCCCGAGCGAATGACCGGCGTTTGTTCCCGCTCATCCGGCGAAAAGCCGCGCTCGGCGAAGAGCCGCTTGAGGCTCCGCGAGCCGCGCGAGACGGGCAGCGTCATGCTCTCCCGTGCGTCCCACGCGCCGACCGAAAGCGGCGCGCCGAAAACGGCTCCGCTCAGTATAACGGAATTTTCGATGTCTTCCATCGGTTTTTCCGATGCAGAACAGGTGACGGCAAAACCGCCCCACCGGACAGTCTCTCCCGCGCGGAGCAAAACGCGCTCCGGCGTCTCCCTCCGGCTTGCACAGAGCGTCAGCACCCCGTCCGCGCGCCGCGCGGTCACGCCGCCGGGCAAGTCGAGCTGCGCCGTCCCGCTTCCCGCGCAAAGCGCGGCAAGCGCGTCGTAGTGCGCGGCGGTGAAATCCTTCTTCCCTGCGCCGAGCGCATCGAGCGCGAGGCGCAGCACCCTCGGCTTTAGGACCGCGTGGGCCTGCGTGACCGCCGCGCAGGGCAGCGTCACCGCGCCGGCCTCCGTTTTCAGCTCCGTCAGATAGGCGGCGGCAAGGGAGTCGAGATATTCATCCTCCTGCCGCAGGCGCAGCGCCGTCTCGCTGATGTGTTCGACCGCCTGTGCGTTGACCCGGCGGAGTTTCGGCACCACCTCCACGCGGATAAAGTTGCGTGTGAGCGCCGTGTCGGCGTTGGTTGCGTCCGTGCGATAGGGCACATGATGCTCTTTTGCGTAAGCTGCAAGCTCCTCCCGCGTTAGGCAGAGGAAGGGGCGCACCAGCCTGCCGTTTTTCGGCGCGATGCCCGCAAGGCCCGCCATGCCCGTGCCGCGGGCAAGATGAAAGAGCACCGTTTCGGCGTTGTCGTTCGCGTGATGGGCGGTGACGATGCGCGCCGCGCCGGTCTGGTCGGCGACGGAGTTCAGAAAGTCATAGCGCAGCTTGCGCGCCGCCTCCTCGACCGTCAGGCCGTTCTCCCCGGCATAGGCCGCCACATCGCCCGTGCCGACGCACAGCGGGATGCGCCGCGCCGCGCACCACGCGCGCACGAGATCCTCGTCCATGTCGGCCTCCTGCCCGCGCAGCTGATGGTTGTAGTGCGCCGCGCATACGCGGTAGCCGTTTTCGTATAAAAAGTCCAGCAGACACATCGAGTCCATGCCGCCCGAGGCTGCCGCGAGCAGCAGCTCATAGCGCGGCAGCAGGTCGAAGCGCTGCGCAAAGTCCAGTACCTTTTTCATTCTTCCTCATACCGCCTCTCAAGCGTGCCGAAGGTCGTGTACTCCGGCATCCAGCGCAGCTCGACCTTGCCGGTCTCGCCGTGGCGGTTCTTGGCCACGATGCACTCGGCGATGTTGTGCTTTTCGGAATCCTCGTTGTAATAGTCGTCGCGGTAGAGAAAGAGCACGATGTCCGCGTCCTGCTCGATCGCGCCGGATTCGCGCAGGTCGGAGAGCATGGGGCGCTTGTCGTCGCGCTTTTCGTTCGCGCGCGAGAGCTGTGAAAGGCAGAGCACCGGGACCTGCAATTCCTTTGCCATGATCTTGAGCATACGCGAAATGTCGCTCACCGCCTGCTGGCGGTTTTCGCCGCTGTAGCCCTTGCCGCCGGCGGAGGTCATCAGCTGAAGATAGTCGATGACGACGAGACCGAGGTTTTCGATGCGGCGGCATTTGGCGTTCATGTCCGCGACGGTGAGGAGCGGATTGTCGTCGATCTTGATGTCCGTGCGGCTGAGCGTCGAGGCCGCCTCCGCGATCTTCACCCAGTCGCTCTCGCGCAGATTGCCGGAAATGAGCCGCCCGTTCTCCACCAGCGCCTCGTTGGACAGCACGCGCGTGACGAGCTGCTCCTTGGACATTTCCAGGGAAAAGACCGCGACCGCTTTGCCGCTCGCCTTGGCGACGTTGAGCGCCACATTGAGCGCAAAGCTGGTCTTACCCATACCGGGTCTTGCCGCCAACAGGATAAGGTCAGATTTGCTCAGACCGTTGATCTTGTCGTCCACGGCGCTCAGGCCCGTGGAAAGACCCGGCAGCGTCTTGCCGCCGGCGGCAGAAAGCTCGGCGAGATGGTCGAGCACGCCCTGCAGCACAACGCTGATCTGCTCCATATTCTGTGCGCTGCGCCCGCGGCGCACCGCGTAGATCTTCTGCTCGGCGGCGTCGAGCACGGCGGAGGCTCCGCCCGTGCCGTCCTGCACCATGCCGGTGATGTCGCTCGCCACGGTCGCGATCGCGCGCAGCAGCGCCTTGTCACGCACAATGTCGGCGTATTCGTTGACGTTCGCGGAGGTCGGCGTGACCTCCATGAGCTGCACAAGATAATTGCGCGTGGTATTTTCGTCATAGGTGCCGTTGCGCTCCATCTCGCCCGCGACGGTCACGCCGTCGATGGGCTTGGAGTAGAGGAACATGGAATAGATCGTCTCGAAGATCTCCCGGTTCTGGCGCAGGTAGAAATCCTCGGGGCGCAGCTTTTCCATCACGTCCTTGATGCAGTTCGCGTCGATGAGCATCGAGCCGAGCACCGCCTGCTCCGCCTCGAGCGAGTGCGGCATCTGGCGGTAGAGCAGTTCGTCCATCGCAGGGCACCTCTTTTCTGCGTAAAGTCTGGCTTATTCCTCCGCCACGGTCACGGTGAACTTCCCGCTGACCTCGTAGCCGAGCTTCGCGCGGATCTCATAGCTGCCGAACGCCTTGATCGGCTCGTCGAGCACGATCTTCTGCTTGCCGACGTCCAGGCCGAACTGCGCCATGAGCGCCTCGGAGATCTCCTTGCCGGTGATGGCGCCGAAGAGCTTGCCGTTCGCGCCGCCCTTGGCGGTGATCTTCACGGTGCAGTTACGCAGCTTGTCCGCGGTCTCCACGGCGGCGGCGCGGTTCGCCGCCTCCTCGGCGCGGCGCGCCTTCTCCTTGAGGTTCATCGTATTGATGGCGTCGGGCGTGGCGGGGATGGCCAGCTTGCGCGGCAGCAGATAGTTGCGGGCGTAGCCCTCCGCCGCGTCGATCATCTGGCCCTTCTTGCCCTGACCTCTGACGTCTTGCTGTAAAATAACTTTCATCGTTCTATCCTCCTAATGGTGGTTTTTTATCCTTCCAAATACTGGTCGATGGCGGCGATGAGCTGCTCGCGCACCGCGTCCACCGTCCCGTCCGGGATCTGTCCGCCCGCGGTGGTGGAGTTGCCGCCGCCGCCGAGCTTTTCCATAATGAGCTGCACGTTGATCTCGCCGAGCGAGCGCGCCGACAGATTCACGCCCGTATCGTGCTTGAAGAGCACGAACGACGCGCGCACGCCGCGCAGCGTCAGCAGCTCGTCGGCGGCCTTGGCCGCGGTCACGCGGTCGATATCCTGCTCCACCGCCGCAATGGCAATGCTGTTGTGATACAGCTCCGCGTGGCGGATGATATCGTAGCGCTCGATCATGTCGGAAAGCGTTCCCTGGAACAGGCGCTGCACGTCCGCCGTGTCCACGCCCGCGCGGCGCAGCAGCGCCGCGGCCTCAAAGGTGCGTCCGCCGGTGCGCATGGTGAAATTCTTCGTATCGAGCACGATGCCCGCGAACAGGGCCTCGGCCTCGGCGCGCAGCAGATCACCGGGGTCAATGAGATATTGCAGCAGCTCACTCACCAGCTCCGATGCCGACGAGGCGTATGGCTCGTGGAAGTTGAGCGCCGCGGATTCAATGTAGCTCGCCGCCCGGCGGTGATGGTCGATGACCGCCACGCGGTTGCAGGTGTCGAGCAGCTGCTCGGACTCCACGAAGTCGGGACGGTTGGTGTCCACCACCACGAGCAGCGCACCGGGCTGCGCCTTGATGAAGGCGTCGCTGCCGCTGATGAAGGCGTCCTTATACTCCGGCAGCGCGGCAAGGCGCTTGAGCACCGGGCCGGCGGCATTGTCGTCCATGTCAATGACGATCTGCGCCTTCTTGCCGCGCTTGCGCGCGATGCAGCACACGCCCGCCGCCGCGCCGACGGCGTCGAAGTCGGCGTGCTTATGACCCATGACAAAGACCTGACTGGCGTCGGAGATCAGCTCGCCGAGGGCGTTGGCCATCACGCGGGACTTGACCTTCGTGCGCTTTTCGGTGGATTTCGTCTTGCCGCCGTAGAACTCAAAATCGAGGTGGTTGCGCACGACGACCTGATCGCCGCCGCGCGAGAGCGCCATCTCGATGGACAGACCCGCGTTCTTGAAAAGCGTCTCGTAATCGTCCGCGTCCTTGCCGACGCCGATGGAGAGCGTCGCGGCGACGCCGTCCTCGGTGACGACGGAGCGCACCGCGTCGAGCACGCTGAACTTGCCCTCGAGCAGCGTATTGTAATGCTTTTCCGTCAGCAGCAGCAAATAGCGGTTGCGGTCGTACTTGCACAGCAGGCCCTGCGTGCCCGACACCCACGCGCTGATCTTCTCGTCGATCTGCGCGAGCACGGACGAGCGCGCGGCCTCGGTGCCGGCCTTCACCAGCTCCTCGTAGTTATCAAGCATGAGCACGGCCACAATGGGGCGGTTCTCCTCGCTCTTTTTCCTAAGCTCGTCCTGCTCGGTCACGTCCATCCAGTAGGTCAGCGCGAGAAGCCCGCGCGCGCCGCCGCGGCCGCTCGGATGCGTGAGGCTGCCGAACACGCGGAAGTGCCGGTTGTTGACGACGACCGTTTCGGGGCATTCACTCTTTCCCTCCAGCAGCCACTGGGCGGGGAAGCCGGGCAGCGTATCCTCCAACCGGTTATCGAACAGATTCTCCTTCATGCCTGTGAGCTGGAGAAAGCTCTCGTTGCTCCACAGCACCTCCTGCGTGTCGGGCCGGAAGACCATCATGGCAAAGGGAGCTGAGAGCATGGAGGACTTGCCTGCGCTCGCCACATCGTCGGTCATATCCTCGACGTAGCGCTGGATGCCCTCGCGGCGCTTTTGCGCCGTGCGGCGGAAATAGACGTAGGCGAGCGCCATCACGCCGGCCTCAACGAGGCCGAGGACTGGCTCGATCCACAGCGTCGCCGCGCAGAAGACCGCGGCAAGGAGAAAATACAGCCGCATATTCGGCTCGGTCAGCTTATTGGCTTTCTTACTCATAAGGTATCCTCCCCGCTTCATCGGCGGCACAAAGGCGGAACAAATACGAATAGATACTATATTGTAGCACATGGGCGCGCAAGGGCGCAATAGGCTTTCCGATAAAAAATTCGTCCGGAAAAGGGGCGCATAAAAAAGTGTGTACTTTTTCCAAAAAACGTGGTATACTATAAAAACACAAATTGTATTGAGCCGCCCCCATGCGGTTTGAATAGAGCACAAGTCCATAGCGAAAACGATTAGGGCGCCGATGGTGCGATGCGCTCCGCGGAACAGGGCGGAGCGCGCGGCACGGACGCCGTTGTTTCTGTGCGGTCATTTCCGCGCGGCATGGACCGAATGCTCACCCAATTTTTGAAGATCCATAAGGAGTGAATGCATTTTGGCAGAAAATTTGAAGATCATCCCCCTCGGCGGGCTGAATGAGATCGGCAAGAACATGACCGTGTATGAGTACGGCGGCGAGATCATCGTCGTGGACTGCGGCATGGCCTTCCCCGGCGACGATATGTACGGCATCGACCTCGTCATTCCCGACGTGAGCTACCTCACCAAGCACAAGAACCGCATCCGCGGTCTGTTCATCACCCACGGGCATGAGGACCACATCGGGGCCATCCCCTACGTCCTCAAGCAGGTCAATATGCCCATCTACTGCACCCGCCTCACTGCGGGTCTCATCCGCTTGAAGCTCGAGGAGCACGGGCTTTTGAAGTCCACCAAGATCGTCACCGTCGAAAGCGGCATGACGGTCAAGGCCGGCAAGTTCAGCGTGGAGTTCATTCATGTGAACCATTCCATCGCGGACAGCGTGGCCTTTGCCATCCATACCGGGCTCGGCACCGTCGTCCACACGGGCGACTTCAAGATCGACTCCACGCCCATCGACGGCGAGGTCATCGACCTCGCGCGCTTCGGCGAGCTGGGCAAGCAGGGCGTGCTTGCGTTGCTCGCGGATTCCACGAACGTCGAGCGCTCAGGCTACACGATGAGCGAGCGCATGGTCGGCAAGACCTTCGACCGGCTCTTTGCCGGCTGCAAGCAGCGCATCATCGTCACGACCTTCGCCTCCAACGTCCACCGCATCCAGCAGGTCATCGACGCGGCGGCGGCGGTCGGCCGCAAGGTCGCCGTTACGGGCCGCAGCATGGAAAATGTCACCAAGGTCGCGGTCGATCTCGGCTACATGAAGCTGCCCAAGAACACCGTGACGGACATCAACAAGATCAAGGCGCTCCCGCTCGATAAGCAGGTCATTGTGACGACCGGCTCGCAGGGCGAGGAGATGAGCGCGCTCTACCGCATGGCGTTTTCCCAGCACAAGCAGATTGAGGTCGGCCCCGGCGACCGCGTTATCATCTCGGCTTCCGCCATTCCTGGCAACGAGAATACCGTCTCGCGCGTCATCAACGAGCTGTTCCGCAAGGGCGTGGAGGTCATTTACGACCGCGCGGATATGCTCCACGTCTCCGGCCACGCCTGCCAGGAGGAGCTGAAGATCATCCACGCGCTCACAAAGCCGAAGTATTTTATCCCCGTACACGGTGAGCAGCGCATGCTGCAGATCCATAAGAACCTTGCCATGTCCATGGGCATGGACCGCAAGAACATCGCCATCTGCGAAAACGGCGACGCGGTGGAGATTACTGCGCGCACGATGAAGCTCGTGCCGGGCATGGCGCCCGCCGGCGAGATCTTCGTGGACGGCAGCGGCGTGGGCGACGTCGGCGCCGTGGTCCTGCGCGACCGCAAGCACCTTGCCGAAGACGGCATGGTGGTGGTCGTGCTGCCCATCTCCGCGCACGACGGCTATATGCTCGCCCAGCCCGAGATCATCACCCGCGGCTTCATCTACGTCAAGGAGTCCGAGGAGCTGATGAACGAGCTGAAAACGGTGGTTATGTCCGCCGCCGAGGGCGTGCTGGGCCGCCGCAGCCGTGACATCGGCGAGCTCAAGGGCGCGATCAAATCGGGCGTGAGCAACTACCTGTTCAAAACGACCAAGCGCAGCCCGATGGTCATTCCCGTCATCACAAAGCTGTAAACCGGCAAGCAAAAAGCAGAGCGTTCTGAACCGTTTCCCGTCAAGAGGACAGTAAAAAAATATAAAGTTTCCCGGCCGGCATTGTTGCATAGGGCTTTTCCCTTTTTGAGAAAGGAGGCCTTGAATGGGCAAGAGATTACGAGGCAAAGAGTGTGGCAAGGGTATCTGCCAGAGAAAGGACGGTTCGTAGATAAGACAGGAAAGCGGCATGAGAAGTATCTTCCGACGCTCCTCGAAGCTCGCAACTGGATTGAAGAATCAAAATACGCCGATGCGCACGAGGGTGTTTTCGTAGCCACCGATACGACGGTGGATCAATGGTTTGATTTCTGGATCGAGAATATTGTAGGCGATTTAGCCCCTAATACGCTCCGCAATTATCGGGAGCGGTATGTCCACAATATTCAGCCGGTCATGGGCAAAATGATGATTGCCAACGTCAAGCCGATGCACTGCAAAAAGGTGTTCATTCAGATGGATGCTGACTACGCAGGTTCCACCATCCGTCAAGCCTATATCACTAAGGGTACGATGTTCAAGGCTGCGAAGATGAATGACTTGATTGCCAAGCACCCAATGGATGGTGTATGCTATACGAAACCTGTTCGGGTAGTAGACGATACTAAATACTTGACTGTTGATGAACAAGAAAAACTTCTTGAAGCAGCGGCACAGTCACATACAAATTTCGTATAATGCATCGTCTCACAATTTCATCCTCAATCTTGACATGCCCAAACAATCCCCACAGCGGTTTATCAAAAACAGGAATCCTGCCCTCAAGATGAGAGCAGGATTCCTGTTTACTCAACCAAGCCGTATTTGACTTTAATACGATCAAACTTTTCAAGCATTGGCTCTGTGCCGATCCATAGGAAAAAGAATGTGGCAGTGGCGCGCACCAAATCGACTGGGATGCCGGTAATATAATAACTCAGAATGATTTCCCGGTTGATTGTATTCGCCCACAGGAGCGCCGACGCCGGATTCATAATACCGCCGTAAATGACCGTGGACGCGATCACGCCATAGATGCAAAGACTGATACGCGACCGTCGGAGGACACCCTTGCGGTAGAGTACCCCCGCAAACCAGCCGGTAACGCCCATGGCAAACATCTGCCATGGCGTCCATGGGCCTTGCGAGAACAGCATATTGGACACCAGCATCGTCATAGCCCCGACAAGGAAGCCTGTTTCACCGCCAAAGGCCACGCCCGCTAAAATCGTCACGGCGACAACCGGCTTGAACTCTGGCAGCATGAAGAACGCTGCACGACCAGCCACATTCAGCGCAACAAGTACAGCAATCAAGACAAGTTCCCGCGCCTGCGGCTTTCTGCCCTCGAAGATCAGGAAAAACGGAAGCATGCATTCCAACAGAATGAGCAGCGAAATGAAGTAGTATTTCCGGCCATCGAAGTAATACGCGCCGATGAACAGCGTTAGGGGAATGAGCAGGAGAATCAAAAGCGTTGCAATAATCGTCCGATTTTTCAGCTTTCGCTTTTCCACCGGCGTCTGGATAAGATAATCCGGACGGTCGGCTCTCTGCCCAATGGACAGCGCAAACACAAGGAGCGCACTGAGCAGGATGGCATACTGCCTAAGCTGGTTGCCCGCCAGTACCGTCATGCCGTTTGCGTCAACGAGCTTTGTCAAATCCGTCACACCAATGGCCCGAATGATGCAGAACAGCAGCACCACACCGGATATGGCAGCAAGCACTTTCCGCCAGACTGGGAGCTTTGCCGCTGCCCGTGATGCTTTTTCCGGTGTGAGTGAAATACGCTCATACTCTGGCAGCGCCGGCTCCGGCTCGGCTATGCCGCCGCAGGCCACGATTACATCTTCCGGCGTGATTGCTTTCGGCAGCACATCGCGTGCGATGCGGTTTGCAGAGGTCGTGTAAAAACTGTTGCCGGAGAAGAATATTTTAGGTTCGGATTCTGTGACGATATTTCCATCGAAGAACAGAGCGCAGCGGTCAGCGTATTTTGCACAGAACTCGACATCATGACTGACCATGAGGATAGTCACGCCAGAAGCTCGCAGCATCCCAAGGATTTGTCCGAACATCCGCTTGAATTCCGCATCGAAACCTTTTGTCGGCTCATCGAGCAGAAGAATATCGGGATCCAGCAAAAGGACTTTTGCCAACGCTGCACGCTGCTGCTCACCGCCAGAGAGGTCGTAGGGATGACGGTCCAAAAGTTCTCCCAGCTTGCAGAGCGAAACGACTTGTACCAATCGGTCCGACTTGCGTTCTGCTTTCGGCAAAATCTCCAGTAAATCTTCGCGAACGGTGGATTTCACGAAAAGCGCTTGTGGATTTTGGGGCAGCATTCCGACGCTGCCATTGATGCTGAGATCTCCGCGGTATGCTTTTTTCAATCCGGCAATGAGCTTCATGAATGTAGTCTTGCCCGTGCCGTTACCGCCGAGCAGCGCCAGAAATTCGCCCTTATGCAGTTCCAAGGACAAGCCTTTCACCACATTAGGGAAATCCTTGTCATATTTGAACCAAAGTTCCCGCGCCAAGACAACGGTTTCCGTGTCCGGCGTGTTTTTATTTTCTTCTGGAACGGATTGCAGCTCATGCGTCTTGGCATAGTCGAGCAGCCAGTTTCGCCCGTCGCAGACGGAAATGGGGCAAGCCAACGTAGAATCCGTGGCCGCCCAGATGCGCATGGCGGCGGGCATGGCAAGGAACATCGCGTTCCCGCTGCTTTTCAGCTCTGCACCCACTTCGGCGGGTGTGCCCATGCAAAGGAGCGTACCGCCGTCCATGACCGCGACACGCGACGCAAAGCCAAACGCTTCTTCCAGCCGGTGTTCGGTCAGAATAATCGTTGTACCGAGTTCACGGTTGATTTTGCCGAGCGTGGCAAGGAAGTCCGACGCCGCAATCGGGTCGAGCTGGCTCGTCGGCTCATCGAGAATCAGAACTTTCGGCTGCAAGATCATAACGGATGCAAGATTCAAAAGCTGCTTTTGCCCACCGGACAGCTCCGTGACGGATTTGTAAAACCACGTCTGGATGCCGAAAAACGACGCCATCTCTGCCACGCGGCGGCGGATGGTCGGGGTGTCATAACCGAGGGATTCTAAGCCGAACGCCAACTCGTGCCAGACCTTATCTGTGACGATCTGATTTTCAAGGCTTTGCTGCACAAAGCCGATTTTTTCAGCCTGTTCACGAGGAGATAGTTCATCGAGTTTTTTTCCGTCGAATAAGATTTCACCGCTTCTGCGTCCATGCGGCGCGAGGACAGTTTTGAGCTGTCGGAGCAGCGTACTTTTGCCGCACCCGGAGGGACCGCAGAGGACAAGAAATTCTCCTGACTGTATAGACAGCGAAAAATCGGAAATCGCGCTTTTCTCTTGTTCCGGATATGCAAAATTCAGATTTTGGATTGTAAAGATCTCCACTGCTTGTCCTCCTCTCTGTCAAGGATCACAGGGGTAAAAACGAGCATAAGATAAACGAACATGAAACTAACGGTCATGGGTGTAATCGCAGCGCCCCTAATGGTCGGGTAATAGCGAAAATAGGTACCGCCTGCCATCCAACCAGAAATCAAATATGTGCCACAGAAAGTCAACCACGCCAGTACCGCCTTATCTCTATCGTCAAAGCGATAGATAGAGAACGCAGTGCGTCCTGGCAGGCCATAGCCGCGAGAGCGCATGGAATCTGCCGTTTCAATGGCGTTCTCCAAGCTCCATGTGACCATAATGGAAAAGATTTTGACGGCGTTCCCGACGCGGCGGAATACGCTGCCATTTTTCGTGTCTCTGCCAATACACGCCTGTGCTTCAGAAACGATCTCCATCTGCGCCCTGAACTTCGGAATGAAGCGCAAGGCCATAGAAAGGACAAGAGACAGCGCCGGAATGACACGCCCGAACAGATAGATAAATTTATCCGAGGTCATCACCCCATTGTAGCTGGAAAACCACAATACAACACTTGCCAACATGACTGCCGCCGCCGTACCGTAAAGCACAGATTCGAGCGTCAGAGGATTGCCGGACGGCAGATAGGTTAAGATCGTCGCACCCTCGTGATTGAACACAGGGTTGATAAGCGCGGCGAACGCCGCCATGGGGAGTAGTCCCATGGCGGCAAAGCGTACCGCTTTTCTGCCCTTTAAGGTAATGTTGTAAGCCAATGCCCCAGTCAAGGAGATTGTTAGGTAGGCTGGGTGCATCAGGCACATCGAAAAGAGCAGCACCAACGCAAAGTACAGAAAATTGATTATCGGATGATAGCCTGAAAAGGTGTCTTTATTTCTCATTCGCTTTTGTTCCAGTAATCGCCGCCAACATCTTTGCCGAAATCACAGGTATAAGCCCACTCGATCACATCACCATTCTTGAGCTGATAGCGGCTGCACCCATAGTTGGGAAACCAGCCGTTGACTTTATACATCCAGCCAGAGAGGTTGCCAACATCAAACTCGTAGAGATTATCGATTCCCTCGATATAGGCGGAATTGTAGATCGGTGTGTTAGAGAATTCCATGTGGATCTTCTGCTGCTTGCATGTCCGCTGTAAAACATTGAACACGCTTTCGCCCTCATAAAAAGTGACAGTCACAGGTTTCAAAATCCAGCCATCTTCCGGCACGAGTTCCACTTTTTCCGGGGCGCACAAATCCATGTTGTCGAGAATGGTAGAACAGGAAATTGAGATAGTGCAGGTATATTTTTCGTCTCCAATCTCCACGTTCTCTGGCTCGACCGGAATGGGTTTACCTTCCGGCACAGGGTCGGTCTGGTATTTGTCCTTCCCCGTTCCCATATCGATTTCCATACCGTTGATGGTCTCATATTTGCCAGTCTCATTTGCCTGCGCTTCCTCTGGTGAGGAGTATTCCGGCTGCTCAAGACCGGCTTGTATAGGTTCATCCCCCTGCGGTATGTCGGGCAATTCGAGTGTTTTTTCAGTGTCTGCTTCGCTCCCCGTCGTTCCTATCTGCCCTTTTTCCTGTCCTAATGCAGGTTCTGCAGGAGCCGAAATGTCCGGTTGTTCTGCCGGTGTTTTCGGCCTCGGTATATTTGGGTCGCCAAAGGCAAATGCCGCAGCCAGCATAAGTACGATCAGTACCGGGGCAAGGATTTTCCATTTGTTTTTCTTCCAAAACATATCAGATCAACTCCGCGGCAGTCAGCATATTGTAAAGCATTTGCGCAATTTCACAGCGCAAGATGGCTTTTGCAGGTTCAATATCAAGATCACTCTGGTCAAGAATTCCGGCAGCGTAACAGAATGCCGTTGGTTCCTTCGCCCAACTTGCTACGCTCCGATAATCGCTGAACTGCGCCAGCATATCCTTGGTCACGGCGGCATCCATTGATGTATCAAGTCCGCACAGCTTTGCAGCACGTGCAACCATTGCCGCCGCTTCCTGCCGTGTGATCGTTCCATCTGGGTTAAACTTATTGTTTCCTACTCCGTTGACGATGCCGCTGCTGTTGGCTGCGCCCACATAACCGGCGTACCATTTGGAACTTGGCACATCCGTAAACGCCTTTGTATCCTTAGCGTCAAGGCCCAAGGCACGCGTGATGATCGCGGCAAACTCTGCACGCGTCATAGTCCTATCGGGGGCAAAGGCACCACTGCCCATGCCGTTGATGATGCCGCAGGATGCCAATTCTTCAATAGCGGCCTGATTCGCATGATCCTCTATATCGGTAAATGTTGTACCGTGTACGGTCACCTCGGGAATCTGGATGGCAGCATCCGAATTTTCCCCACTGATATCTGCATCAGGTTTGGCCATGTCTCCGGTCACGTCGCCCATGCGGTAAAGGCTATTTCTTCCCTGTACAGCGCGCTGTGCGGCCACCAAACTGTAAAGTCCCTGTTCACTAGCCATCTGATCGTTGCCGCCGCCATCTTTTGTGTGGCGGAATCCCTTACCGTCGGTATGGAAAGTCAAAAGGTTATCGAGCATGGTATTCCCGTTTTTCACAAAGCGCACATCATCCAATGGGATGCCAAGTTCACACAACGCCACGATCATCTGTGCGCAGCTTTCGGAATTGGCTGTACCCCACGAGGAAAAACCGCCGTCGGCATTTTGCTGCGCGGACATACACGCCAGAGCTTGCTCTACCGCGGTGGCAACAGCACTTTGGTCGCAATACTTTGCCAACGCCTGCAGTGCCATACCGGTGATGTCCGGATCAGCAGTTTCTCCGCCGTCCGACGCGGTACCAAGAAGGCTCCAGCCGCCGTTCGACAGCTGGCAGTCCAAAATGCGGTCAATATACATCTGTCGGGTAGCCTGTATTTTCGCTTCGGGATTTTCCGGCATAGGGTAATCCCTGCTGTCCAGGGCAATCAATGCCCAAATCGGGCCGTTAAGCCCATGCCAGATGGTCCTTTCATAATCGCCAAGCGGCTTTGTCAAATCATAGCCCGCCACATCGCGGGCATCCTTTCCAATGGCAGCAAGCGCCACGATCACGCGACTGTACTCCGTGTATTTCTTCTCGTGCAGCACACCGCGGCGTTGTACAACATAATCCTCCACTGCGGCGTAGTATTTCTGATAGTATTCTTTCGGAACCGCATATCCCGACCTCGCCAGACCGATGACCGCCCATTCACCGCCGATGGAGCCAACATGAGGCGTCTCCACGGTTTCGTAGAGGTACTTCGCCGTATCGATAAGCGGTTTATCCAGAGCATCATTTCCTACTGCGACGGCATTTCCGCACAGTCCCAGTATCAGCACGAACATCAGTAGGATGCCCGTGCATCGCTCTCTCCATCTGCCCATATCACATTCTCCTCAAAGTAAAGATCAATTTGTTATTATATCGCAATTTCCCTTGTGCGGGAAATTCAGCTTCAAATTTATGCAAAATGTATTTTACCAAATCATATATTTGTCGGCAAGATACCGTCGTCTAATATGAACACATTTATTTTGGAAACAGTCCGAAAAGCGTTCTTGCTATATGACAGACCGCCACAGAGGCTTAATTGCCTCTGCGGCGATCTGCACTCCTACTTAAAAATGGTTACTTGTTGTATGCTCTGTAAAGGAAAGTGATGATTTGTGCCCTCGTGCAGTTGTCAGCAGGGGCAAACTTGCCGCCGCCTACGCCAGTCGTAATTCCGTTGGCCGCCGCCCAAGCGACCGCCTCAGCGAAATAGCTGTCGGTCGGGACGTCGGAGAACTCCGCCGCACCGGACGCCTTAGCGTTCCGGGCGCGGGCAAGGAACGTGACGGCCTGCGCGCGGGTGCAGGTCGCGTCAGGAGAGAATCTATCCTCGCCGGTGCCGGTGGTAATGCCGATTTCGATGGCCCACGCCACAGCCTTTTCATAATAGCTGCCGGAGACCACATCGGTCATGCCAGCCGCGATGCCCTTCGGCTCGGGGCTGCCCGCCGCGCGCCACAGGAACGTGACGATCTGGGCGCGGGTACAGGGCTGACCGGGCGCAAACAGGTCATTGCCCACGCCGTCGGTAACGCCCTTGCCCAAGGCCCAAATCACGGCATTATAGAAATAGTCTTCCGCCTTGACATCGGTGAACTTTGAGGCCATCTCTGCGGTGACCACGAAGGTGGACAGATGCTTAGCGGAAACAATAACTGCCAGATTGCTCTCCTTCTTCACGCACTTGCCGTAGGTGCTGTCCACAGAGCCGTCGGCAGAAATGATGAAGACCTTATAGCTTTCCCCTGCCTTATGCTTGTCCCCAGCAACGGGAATTGCAATCTCCAGTGTTTTACCGCCGAAGTGGGTAATGGCCTTGCCGCCAGAGGTAATGGTCACCTCGACAACTGCGACGATTTCAGTGGTGATCTTGTCCGCCACATCGGCACGATCCCTCTTGGTGATGGTGATGACCAGCTTATCGCCCGCGGCACTCTTGGTTATCTCGCTCAGCACCTCGTTGGGGATGCTGACGGTACCCATGGGGCTTTCGATGGCCAGCACGGCAGAGCTATCAGAGGCAATTTTTTCCGCTGCCACCTTGGAGAGGGTGACCTTCACGGTCTTGGTATTGCTCTTCACCTTAGGCACGACGGTAATGGTGTTGGCGCTCTTGTCCTTGGCGATGGCGTCCTTGACCTGCTTATCGGTCACAGAGGCAGAGGCGGTGGTGCCGTCGATGGTGGTGTTAGGTTCAATCACGGTGCCCTCGGGCTGGACGGGCGCTGCAACTTCACCAGTACCACTGTAATCCAAAGCACCCAAGTCCTTGCCCAGGTCTCGGGTATAGAGCCATTCCACATAATCTCCAGCCTTAAGGTCGTAAAGGGACGCCGAATACTGGGGGAAGCGGCCGTTTACGCGGTACATCCAGCCGCTCTGTGCGCCCTTGTCAAACTCGGCAAGGCCCGCAATCGCCTCAACATAAACGCCCTCATACTGCGTGTTGAAGCTCGGGCGATAATCAAGGCCGGACCGACCGAGTAGTGAAAATGCAGTCTCGCCTCTTTCCATCTCATAGGCGGTGCGTTCCAGATAGGTGACACCATGGGGATCTGCTACCCGCAGATAGACATACTTTTTATCGCTGTCGCCGCCGGAGGAGCCTTTGCCTTCGACCGTTACGGAGAACGTTGCATACGCGTTGCCGTAGCTTACCCGAATCGAGCGGGTACCGGAAGTGATACTGTCAAAGCCAATGAAGTGCAGCTTGTCGACCGTCGGGGAAATAACGGTATCATCGCTGAAGGTTACCTTTACCGCAAGACCGGTAGGATCGAACTCCTCGCCCACTTGATAGGCTTGCTTAACAGGCAGGCTGGTGATTTCCAGCTTGACTGCCACCGGCTCTTCTTCCCATTTTTCGGGTGTCTTCGGTGCGCCGAACTGATAAGCCTGCACCGCTTTGCCGGAGTAGAGATAAGCTTTGTATGCCGCGAGAGCTCGCAGGCCCTGCTCGGTTGAAAGGACGTTTGCTGTCCGGTTGTTGTTATAACCAAAGAGGTTGCCCGAGGTCTTAAAGCTCAAAAGGCCGTCCAGCACGGAGTACTGCTTGCCCTGTGACCAGCGGTTGAACTGCGCGTCGCTCTTCGGGTTCCGGCCGAGGCTGAGCTGTGCGAGCATCACCATCGCAGAAGAGTTCGAGTTCACCGTTTCATAGGACATAAAGGTGCAGGTCTTGCTCGTCTGGATGCTGAGCGCCACCATGGCGCGGTCCACAGCGTCTTTCACGCCCGCTTTTTCAAGATACGGCGTAAGCGCCGTGATCGCCATCGCGGTGACGTCCGGGTCAGCCGTTCCACTGCTCTGCAGGTTCCAGCCGCCTTCTTCCAGCTGAGCTTTTACGAGATATGCAACCAGGTTTTCTCTGCTCCACGGGCCTTCTGCCACGGTATAGTTTCCGCTGTCATAGGCAAGGAGCGCAAAGGTCGCGCCGTTTACAGAACGGTCGCTTTCCGGGAACGCGCCGATGGCCACGACAAGGTCTTTGACCACGTTGCCCTTTGCGTCATAGAACGTCCGGTACTGGTCCAGCTTGCTGCCGTCAATGCCGAGCGCGGTGACTGCGAGCAGCACGCGTTCATAATCCGTTACCGACAGGGGGTTGATACGGTTAATCGCGGCGGACACATATTTGCGCTCGGCCGCCGTGTCGGTAATGAGTTCTGTCTCGCGGCTGAGGATCGCCATGTCCACGACGCGCCAGTCGTCCGTAAAGCTGTCTTTTTCTTTGAGCCAGTTATCTGTGATGGTCCAGATGATGTCCGCAATTTCTGCTTCTCCATCTACCACGAGGCCGTCCAGTGCTTCCTGTAGGGCTTCCGTCGCCGCATTAAGCTCGCTCTGACTTGCCAGGGGATCTCTGCCTAGTAACTCTTCGGCATACTGAATCGCCGCTTCAAGGACTTCACGACTCTCCTCGGTATAGGCGATGTCCGGGTCGACAGCTTTTGCTTTTTCGATAAGTACGCGGAGCGCGTCTGTGTTATGCACTGTCTGAAGCGCCGCCGCGGCGTCTGAAACCACCTTTGCATAAGCGGTGACGTCTTCTTTTGCAAGGTTTAAGTTTGCAAGAGCTGCCTTGCCGTCTGCAACCGCTTTTTCAAGAGCAGCCCAGCTCTCTGCGGTGTAATCTGCCGCGTTCAACGCTTTGGCATCTGAAATCGTCTTGTTCAGCGCGTCCTTGTTATCTTTTAAGTCATAAGCGCTGTGCCAGGAAATAAAGTTTACAGCCGCTTTGGTCTCTTCGTACTGCTGATACATCACAAGAGACAAAATGACCGTCGGCGTGTTTAAGTTGAGGCTCGTGCCATAAGGATCGGTGCTGAATCCGGTACCATCTGCCAGCAGATGAGTCCGCTGGCCGGAGATAAGGCCCAATCCGTCCTCCTCCGGATCCACGCCGATGCGCATGAGCGCAATGGCGCCCTCTGCGCGGGTAGTAAAGGCAGTTGATGCTTTGAGCCGCGCTTTCAGCTCGGGAAGAGTCGCGTTTATCTTGGCCACCGCGTCGACATGATTGGCATTGGCCTCGTCCAGATAGGCGGGAGCAAGCGCCGCAATGGTCCAGATGGTCGAATTGATGTCAAAGCTGCTGTAGTTCTTGCCGGAGGCCCAGCCCTTTGCATTTTCTTTATAGAACTCGTCGAGCAGCCGCTTCTCGATCTTTTCGCGGGTGACGCCGTTAAACTCCGGATAGCTTCCGCTCTCATTCAGCAGCAGCCAGTAGCTTAAGAAAGACGTGGAGCTCTGACCGGTGAGCAGATAGCTATAGCTCATCTGGTCCATGGCGGTTCGGGTGCCGCCGGACGGGATGTAGTACGCAAGGTCCGTACCGAGCGCCGTGAGCGCCGCACCACGGCGGAGCGCTTCAAGAGTCGGCCGGCCCGTAGTGGTTGCGCGCAGCGCAGTATCCGCGCGGCTTACGATCTCTGTCTGGATTTCGCCGGACACGTCGCGTCCCGCCATGCGCAGCGCAATCACGCCCCAGCCGTCGCCGTTGCCGCCGATCCAGTTCTTCGTGTTGCCTAAAGTGTCGAGAAGGCCCGGCAGCTTTGCCATAATGTCTTCATTCGGCACAAGCGCATCGATCGCCGCGTTCAGTGCGTCAAGCAGGCTGTCCACCGCAGTCTGGTCTGCAAAAAGGCCCTTACCATACTCCGCCTGTGCAGCCTCTTTGGCCGCTTTCAGCGCAGCATAACTCTCCTCTGTGTACTGGTCCGCTGCCACGTTGTCTGCGCTGTCGAGGGCTTTTTTGAGGTTTGTAAGGTTTGCCGCATAGACAAAGCTTACCGTGTCGCCGTCTGCCAGGTTATAGCCGAAGATACAGTTTGTGGTAACGTCCTTTACCCGCACTTCGCCGTCTTTGCCGGTGATGCGCAGAGTCCATTTCCGGCCGCCTGTATTGTTTACATTGAAGAGATAATCAATGTTTGCGTTCTGATATCCGCCAGAATACACTTTAAGTCCCGCGTTGTCGTTGAACTTGAAATCCTCCTCCGCGTTTAAGCGGATGAGCAAGGCGTGGACCGGTTTGATATAGCTGCCATATTTGTTATAGGTAATGGTGGAATCCAGCGTGGTCGGGTCAAAGTTCGTCACCGTACCCGTCCAGCTGTCCAGACTGCTGTCGGCATCCTTGCCGATGACCTGCACCGTGACCGCAATTCCGCCGGTACCGCCGATCTTCACCTCATAGGTCTTGGTCACATGGGCGTCGCCCAGATAAAGGTCCACCGTTAGGGTAACGATCTTGGCCGTCTCCCCACGGGTCACCTTGCCATCGGAGGCAACCACCGTCGGGTCGGAGGAGGTCCACACAACGCGCGAGCCGCTCTTGCCGCGGACCGCGAGCGGCAGATCTTCGCACCACTCGCCGTTTACTGCGAGCGATGCGCGAATTGTCTCCCAGTCATTTTTCAGCGCTTTCGCGTCATCTCCGCCGGTCAGCAGATTGATGGTGTCCTTGCCCTGTTTCCATTCGTGGATCTCGTCAAAGGTGCAGGCGGGGACGCTTCCCCAATTCTTCACATAGTAAATGAGAATGTTGTCCCCATCTTTTACTTTGTAGTTGCCCATGCCCGTATTGATGTAGGCATTGGTGTTCACTTGATACATCCAACCGGAGGAGCTGCCCAGCATCTTTTCGCCCAAGCCCGCAATGGCGGAAACATAACTGCTGCTGCCGCCCAGAGTCCAGCCCCTCAGCTTTGCTGTAGCGTCCAGCACTTGATACACTGTCCAGTCGTCTCCGACAATAACGGGCTGGGCTTGAATGAAATATGTTGCCTTACTGCCATCCCCGCCGGGGTACAGGTCGCCCTTGTTATAGCCCTGCACCGTGATGGAAACGGTCTTTGCGCCGTTTTTCAGAATTTCTTCTGCTGCCGCAATGCGGCTGTATTTTTCCCAGGTTTCAATTTCAGCCTGTTTCCAGCCTGTCTCAAGGGCAGCGGTCTCCGCCGCAAGAGCAGCGTTCACCTGAGCCCGGATGGTCTCCAGATTCGTGCCGTCATAGTCGGAAATCGCCGCAAAAGCGGTCTCCGCCGCGGCCTTGGCCGCCTGCAGGGCTTCCGCATCCGCGGCCGCCTTCACCACAGCGGTCTTTTCCACCGTCCAGGAGACATCGTTTGACGCTTTGATGGTGAAGGTGAGCGTCACATCCGTGTCTGCCGCCGGGCGGGTCACGGGCAGGTCGATTTTGCCATTCTTTCCATAAGCGCTGCCGCTGTAGACCGCCGCGCCGATGATATCCTCATGGTCAGATGCTACCGTGATATACACCTGAGTAGTCGTGCCGCCCAGAACGATGGGCAGCACAATGCCTTTCGTGTAGCTGGTAGAAGTAGGATAAGCGTTCAGCCCGGCCCCTTCAAAAAGGGTCAGGTCCCCCATGACACTGCTTAGGTCGGGCAGCAGGCCCTCCAGAGCCGTCTTGGCAGGGGCCTCCAGCTCGTCATAGGCAATGGGTTTTAGGGTGTAATCAAAGACCGTCCTCGTGGAGTCCGCCTCATAATATACTGTAGCTGTCAGAGTACCAGTAGTACCGCTTCTGGTGGTCACGCCGGGACGCTTGATGACTCCCGTGTTAGTCAGACCGGGGTTGCCGGTTGCCCGGCTGCTCGTCCACACCACCTCGCAGCCGTTAGATGTACTTTCCGGCAAACTAAGGTCGTGGTCCAGAGCGTTTAGGCCCCAGCTCTCCGCCAGGGTTACAAGCTCCGCCACCGCAGCCGAAAGCTTCGGCGAAGAATCCGCCTCATCCGCCGTCTGTACAGCGATCTGGGAATTCCCGTTCTTTGGCTCCGCATGGCTTTCCGCTGCCCGGGTCGTGGCAGGCAGCAGGCTAACGACCATGACGAAGGCCATCAGCAGGGATAATACGCGCTTTTTCATTTGTCTTTCTCCTTCCTTTGTTGAAAAAAGCGTCTGCACCCGCCCGCTTTCGCGAGCCGCGCAGACACAAAAAAGAGGTCAAAGTCGTCTGACGGCCCCCAACTCGGGCAGGAGCTATCTCAAACAGCCTGGGCATTCTGACTTATCTCCTCAAGGGAGCTTCACAGTGACCCGCTCGCGGGGCTTTTCACCCACATTCCCCCAGTTCCGGTTTCCCGGCGCTGTTTTGATACAATATTGAGTTTTTACCCCTCCTCGCGGAGGGTAAAGAGATATATCGTTATCTGAAATCGGTTGGTTGTCCACGCCGTAAGAAGCAGGGCAAGAAAACCACTTTTCTTCATAACTCTTCTTTCAGAACGGCAGAATATCCACAAAATACTCCGTCGACACACCCAGTCCCAATTTTTTCCCAGTCACTTCAAAATTGACGCAGTTGATGACAGCGGGGATATCGTACACAATGGGAGATCCAGACCATCCGTCTTTGTATGCAGAGCTAAAGTCCAGCGCCTGCAATGCGGTGTAAATCTCGATCGCCGTAACGTACTGGAGCTTCCTCATGCTCGTAAGTGCCTTTTTCGAGGCGCAGTACGCCATGGAGACTTGGCCTTCTTGATTAGCGCAGGTAGAGATAGAGTCAATTGTCGCAGGGATGGCATGGCGCTTTAATCTCGTTCACCAAACCAACTGCGGTATATTGTGGAATCATAAGTCCACCGTTGAGACCGGGGTTTGAAACAAGGAACGCAGGCAAACCATCGTTTGAATTACGGTTGACCATGCGGTCTGTGCCGCGTTCAACCTCATTGCCGACAATGGCCGCAGCCATGGTCAGCATATCCGTATGAGAACCGACAAAGCCGCCGCCGAAATTGCCGCACATTAATGCAACACCATCGTCTTCACCCTCAACAAAAATTTGGGGATTGTCACCAACGGAACGCATTTCATTCAAAATAACCTCGTAAGCCTCACGAATAATCTTTTTTCGCTGCACCATGAATAGAGGCCATGGAACGCAGCATATAAGCACACTGTACTTTAGCGTTACGATACTTATTGCAAATCTGGCTTCCCTTAAGCATTCGACGCAGATTATTGGCTGCATCAATCTGTGCGTTATACTTGGCAATGGCAATAAATTCCTCCAGTGACAACATTCAATTTGTGATAATCACAGTCCGAATATCTTTCGTGTTTTTACTGTCATTTTCACAATATGCCTCCTTACTATACCATTATTGAATGTTTAAACAAACTGCTATTTTTCGGGGCATCGTCGGAGCAAGCACAGAAAGGCTATTGCAAGTTACTGACAATATACATCTAAAGGGCGCAAAGGTCAACGCATGAATTACCGAAGGCTCTCAGAACTCAGCAAAAGCCTCAAAATGCATCAATGTTTTTCCACGGAGAAGCTGGGGAATGTCACATTCCGGAGAAATGACGAAATTCGGCGCACGGCTGCAAGCCTCCATCATTGCATGTGTGGCCGCCTTTACAGATTCTGGCGTACCGTGACAGAACTGACCAACCGGATTGACATTTCCCATCACCAGCCGGTCGCTTGGAATGAGCGGAAGCAACTTTGCCAATTCAATCGCATTGCCAAAGTGAAACGCGGCCGCGCCAGTATTAACGATAGTATCAATCATTACAGGAACGTTGTTGCCACAGTTGTGATATGCTGAGAACGCCCAACTGCCCGTTCGTGCTTTTCGTCGGCACAAAAAAGCTGGTCAAGCGAAAGAAATTTGAACAGTTCATCAGCGAGAAGCTGGTGACATAAGAGGTTCCGAAAAATTTACAAATAGGCGGAGAGTTTTTTCACGCAACGGCTTGAGAAGAAGGATGTTATATGCTATAATTTATATGTAAAAGTGTGTCTTTTTCACAAGTGCGGAAAGGATACAATCTATGGGTAAGAATCTGAAAGGCAAAGAATGTGGCAAGGGTATCTGCCAAAGAAAGGACGGTTTATATAGCGCAAGATTTGTGACCAAGGCAGGGAAGCGTCAGGTCAAGTGCTTCTCCTCACTTCCGGAAGCACGAAATTGGCTGGACGATGCCAAGTATGCAGATAAGCACGAAAATATATTTGTTCCGCCAGATATGACGGTAGACGCATGGTTTGAGTTTTGGATCGCTCATATCGTTGGAGACCTGGCTCCCAATACTCGCAGAAATTACCGTGAACGTTATGAGTATAATGTGAAGCCGCTTATTGGTGGCATGCAGCTTGCAGATGTCAAGCCGATGCACTGCAAAATGGTCTTAAATCAGATGGAGGAGAAATACGCAGGCTCAACCATCCGGCAAACCTATATCGCAATGGGAACAATGTTTCGCTCTGCAGTTATGAACGACATGATTTAAAAGCACCCAATGGATGGCGTGCGGTTTACAAAACCGACGCGTGCAGTGAATGACATCAAGTTTCTGACGGTGGAGGAGCAGAAGTTCTTGGCAGCCGCTCAAAAGTCTTACAACTATTATCAATATGCGCTGATATTGGAGACAGGACTTCGGACTGGTGAACTGATTGGACTGACATCGGATTCGGTTGATTGGAAGAAGCGCACTTTGACAGTCAATAAGACGTTGGAGTTCCGCCATAAGCAACATGAATGGCGTGCGGGACCGCCTAAGACGAAAAAGAGTTACCGCACAATTCCGTTGACGGATACCGCCTATCAAATCCTGCGTGACCTCTACTTAGGACGTGAACACCGCAAAGAGGCTCCAGAATTGGATAAGGTACTGACCTATATTGACCGTCGGACAGCCAAACAAGCAGAGTTACATATGCGTAATTTGGTGTTCATCAATTACCGAACCGGAATGCCAGCTAAGAACAGCAGCTATGATACGCACCTGTACAAATTGTGCGATAGGGCAGGAATCGAGCATTTCTGTGTATGCACGCCCTGCGGCATACCTATGCTACCCGCGCCATTGAAAGCGGGATGCAGCCGAAGGTGCTGCAAAAGCTGCTCGGTCATGCCAGCATCAAAACAACAATGGACAGATATGTCCACGTCACATCTGAATCCTTGGATCAGGCTGTGCGGTTATTTGAATCAAACAGGGTTTCCGATATAAAAGTCCATGCGGAAATGGCGTAAAAATGGCGTAAAACCAAAACGACGGATCACAGAAACCCTTGATAAATCAAGACTTTTTAAGGAGATGTAGAGATATATGAAATTAGGTATCGAAAGAAATGGACCTGATTTCATGAGCTTCTGAAAATCCACAAAATTTCATAAAAAGGCATAACTTCAAGGTGTTTTGGATTTCGAGGATCATAAAGCTCCATACCGTACTATATAGCTCCATGTCGGTTTGGTACAGTAGTGGTACAGTTGATTTGTTATTTGAGAAAGGCTCTATGCAACGGCCTATTTCTCGCCCGCTCCAACAGGAGTGTGACACGCACTAAGGGAGTGCCATCTCTGCCGACGCACAAAGTCATAGAGGAGGCATACCGTCCGGGCGCAAGCTTTGTGCTTCCGAAGCCCTCCTTTACGACAAAGGCGCTGGTCGAGCGGATACACGATGTACTGCATAGTGATCGTCCCTGATCTGCGCACATCAAAAATAGTGACCGCCATCTCAAAGAGCTGTTGCTCGCCGGGGTGGCGGTCATTTCTGCACGGCAAGGGCGCTCACGGCTCATGCCGGCAATCGTGACGAAAGGACGATAGCTAAAGCGGCACTATTACGTAAAAGCTCCCAGCATTCACAGCGATGCCGGGAGTTTTACGCATTTGTTATTTATGATACGGAGCCATTACGACTGCCGCCGCTTCTGCGCTCTCCCCTTCAGGCGACAAACGCGCCGAAGAGAGACAGAAATATTGGGTTAAAAATATCGTCGATCAGCACGGCAAACGAAGGGTAGAGCACCCATGCGACATTGTGCCAGCCGTATTCTTCCATGACGGCCTTTTCGTTTGCCACGGCGTTCGGGCCGGAGCCGCAGCCCCAGCCGCAGTTGCCGGCGGTCATCACCGCCGCGCCGTAGTCACGGCCGAACAGATTGAACGAAACGAAGATACCGAACAGCGCCATCAAAATTGCCTGTGCCAGCAGGATCACGCCCATCTGTCCTGCAACAGGTGCAAGAGCGGTAATGTCGATGGTCATGAGCACGAGCGCAAGATACAGCTCAAGGAACATGTGCTCGATGGCATCGACCTCGGCAGTATGGAACTCCATGCCGCGCGCCTCAATCACATTGCGGGCAATGGCGCCGGCAAACAGGCAGCCGATGAATTTTGGCATTTCAAGCGTTGGAATGCTGTCGAGCAGCGCATAGATCGGCATACCGATCGCGGCGGTCAGCAGGCAGAGCGCAAAGGTCGATACCATGCGGTCATTGCTTAGCGCCGGGACCACGCCGCTTGCAGCCGCCTCCGGCTTGTCGTTCGGATCTGCCTTCAAGCCGTGCCGCGAGATCAGAAACGCCGCTACCGGTCCGCCGATGAGCGAGCCCATGATGTTGCCCATTGTACCGGCGGCCACGCCGACCGTCGTCGCCGATTCCGGCGCCCCAAGTTTAATAAAAATCGGTCCGAATGCCGATGCTGTGCCCACTCCGCCGGACATCGCAGCAGAGGAGCATTGCAGTGCAAGCAGCGGATGAAGCCCGATAACATTTCCGATCAGCACGCCCACAATGTCCTGCAGCGTAATGAGCAGGCAGGCGCCTATGGCGATCTTGGCACAGAGTCTGCCTCCCGCACGTCGCAGCAGCTTCAGGCTGAAGCCAAAACCGACGCAGAGAAAGAACAGGTTCTGGCAAAGATCCTGCACAACTTTTGTATCGAAAGAAATGGCAAGAACACCCATTCCCTTGAATACGGCGATCACGATCGAGAACAGCAGGCCGGAGACCACCGGCGCCGGAATTGCAAATTTGCGAAGTATACGGGAGCGGCGCACAATGGCACGTCCCGCAAAAATGACGAGCGCAGCAAAGCCGAGGCTTGTCAGATACTCAAATTGGAAGGTGCTGACTGAGCCGTTCGCGCCTGGGGTAAAGGTTCCGAGGTAAGAGATCAGATGGTTCATTTTGTCTGCCCCCTTCGAAAAGGTTTCATCATTTCATCGGTATACCGCCATGCTTACTGCACACGGTAGCCGTCCGAGCATTTTTCAAAGGCAAATGCAAGGCGTTCCTCCGGCGTTGAAAAGGTCTGCGGCTCAAAGCCGTCTGCCTCCCGAAAGGAAACGATCCGGTTCAAGCGGTCGATCCAGATCATGCAGATATTCTGCGCAAGATTGATGTCCTTCATTTTTTCTCTCCGTTACACATTTGATTTTAGAAAAGGGCCTGCCGCCTGTTGCTCAGCAGACGGCAGACCCTTTTCACCGCAATGCGGCGATCAAGCTGCCGCGTTTACTTTTTTACGCCCTCGACCGCGGCGGTCTTGGCGCTCAGGTCCTCGCACAGGTCACGCTGTGCAAACTCGGGATTTTGCGGCAGCGTCAGATCAAAGCGCTCGATCCGATTGATCTTCATATGCAGATGCTCCGCCGACAGGCCGAGGATATGACCGCCCTGGGTCTTATCGCTGCTCAGGTAGTGGAAATGCCAGCCCGGCAGATTGATGCCGTTGACATACTGCGGACACCAGACGGCGATCACATTGCCGCGGGTGTTTTCAAAGTGGAACTCACGTTGATTCTTCGCGACCTCGGAAAGCGTCGGATACGGCTTCTCGCTGGCAAAGCAGCTGCGCGTGTGCATGGTCTTGAAAACGCCGCTCGCCTTGATCATGTAAAAGATGTTCCGGTTTCCGCTCACATACGGCGCAAGCGCCTGCTTGAGCGCTTCGATATCGCCGATATCCTTCAACTCCACCTCCGGCGCGTTTTCGTCAAACGCCATGACCGTGCCGAACGCTACGCCGTCCTCCGGCTTCATGACGGCGATTTTGCCGTCTGCCGTCGCCTTGTAGGCGATGCCGTCCTCAAAAATCGCCTCGCCGTCCAGTCCCGCGTAGGTTCCGATGCCGGTATCGGCATTGCGCAGAAAATCCCTCACGCTGACGGTCTTATCAAAATTGCCGAGCATCAATGCGTTCAAGGTGGACGCCTGGATCAAAGTTTTCATCATTATCGCTCCTTTATTGAATCGGTGCGGTCGATCGCCGCAGGAAAGTTTTTGAAATGTATTTGGATAGGGCATTTACTTCGCCGCTGCGTGTGCGGGCCTGCCGGTCACGCGAGGCTTCTCGTCCGCCGGATGCCTGGTGAGGATGTACTTCACCATGAACGGGCAGAGGATATTGGTCACGGCCAGCACGAACGCCAGCACCGCGACCGAAGATGTGACATACGGCTCAAACGCCGTATTGGAGGCCGCCGCCATCGATGGGATCACCAACGCCACACCGGCGAGCGAGCCGCTTGCCACAGAAGCATAACCCGGACGATGCAATACTGTGCGCTCGAAAAGGTACGACGGTGTGATGACGACGATGAAGTAGACGACGCTCAGCAGCAGTCCCTGCGGGATCATCTTGAACGCCTCGATCAGATTGATGGTCGAGCCGAACTCAAAGCCCAGAAACGGAAGGATGATAGCGTTGCCGCCCGCAAATACCTTGCGGATATCCTCATCCAGATTGCCGAGCACCATACCGAGGATGAACGGGATGATCAGCGAGACGATCTGCATGACCTGTGCCTCACCGAAGCCCGCCTCGCCGTAGAAGCCGAGGAACAGCAGCGGCAGCAGCGGCATCGAGCAGATCAGCATGATGCCGAAGCTCGCCTTGTCCGCCTTATCGCCAAACGGGGAAATGATGCCCATGTACAGCGCCGCGTTCGCGCTCGTTACCGCGCACACAAACGCGAGGAACGAAACGCCGAGGACACCGCCATAGCCGAACGCCGCATAAAAGAGGGCGCACAGCGCATACGCAACGCCCAAGCGCACAAGGATCAGCAGTACACCGCGGTGCAGCGCGTCCTTCATGTCAGACATCTTGAGCTGCGTGCCGGTACAGAACAGCATCAGACCGATGATCAGCATCTGGCCGGAGGAGGAGAACATATCCTTCATCGGGTTGCCCAACGTGCCCCACAGATCGAACCGGAAGAAGCCCTGACAGACGGTTGTGATGATCGCACCAATGATCAGCGGCACAAACATCGTGCCCGCGGGCACCTTTTGCAGCGTCTTCCATATATTGACATTTCTCTTGGTTTCCATGCTCAACGCCCCTTTTGTTTTCCTTTGATGCTTGTTATTTTATGCGTTTTTCCGTCCTTTTCAATGGGACGGCAGTATAAGAAATGAGAAACAAGTTGTGCTTTCAGCACAGCGCAAAGGGCGAAGAAACAAAGCCGCTCCGGCAGCTCCACTCCTCCGCTCGCTCTCTTTTATATGTTGCTCAGTCTGCCAGCAGCCGATAGAGCATGGTGACGATCTGCGCGCGGGTGCAGGGAGCCTTGGGCATCAGCCGGTTGTCCGCACCCTTGAGGATACCGGTGTTGACTGCCCATGCCATCGCCTCGCCCGCGTAGGCGGACACCTGCTCGAAATCATCGAACTCACGGACAGCCATGCCGCCCTGCGTGGTGTCCATGCCCTGTGCTTTTGCGAAGCGGTAGAGCATGACCGCCATCTTCTCGCGGGTGATGGGATCGTTCACACCGAACGTTCCGTCACCGTAGCCGCTGACGATCCCAAGGCTTGCCGCCCAACGGACCGCCTCGGTGTAGTAGGTGTCAGCATCCACATCGGAGAAGCTCATGGCATAGTTCACCACGGGCTTTCCGGCTGCGCGCCACAGGAGGGTCGCCAACTGGCCGCGGTCACAGTCCGCGTCAGGAGAGAAATGCACGGCGTCCGTTCCGTCGGCAATCCCTTTCTCTGCCGCCCACAGCACGGCGTCATAATAGTAGCTGTCCGCCGGGACATCCACGAAGAAATTCAGCATCGTGTTGTCGTCCATAAAGGTCGCCTTGACCTCGACCTTGCTGGCGGGCATGGTGAAGGTGTACTTGCCGTCTCCCTTGTCGGTCAGCTTGAGCTCGTTGCCCCTGTTGTCCGCGACGGTGATGGTTTCAAGCGTGTAGCCCTTATCGGGTGTCACCGTAATGGCCACGGTGTCGCCCGCGGCAGCGCTGTCCGGGCTGACGGTAACGCTGCCGTGCTCGGCTTTGTCTACGCTGATTGCAGCAAATTCCGCTTCTTGCTCCTGTGCCGCAGGAGCTGCTTCATCCGCCAAAGCTGTTTCAGGCAGCAGGGCGATGGCCATGCAGAAAGCGGTCAAAAGAGATAACAAACGTGTTTTCATCGTTTTTCCTCCAGTGTGGAAATAGATTGTGCATATGCAGAAAAGGCGGCCTGCCCTCTGCTGCACAGAAAGACAAGCCACCCTTTCAGTACTCTTACTCGATCGTGATCCTGCTGCCGGAGGCGAGCTTCTTCGGTTCCTCCTTCGGGATCAGCACGGTCAGAACGCCGGACTCGTACTTGGCCTTTACGTCCTCGGGCTTCACATCGCCGACGTAGAAGCTGCGGGAGCAGGCGCCGGAGTAACGTTCCTGACGCAAAACGCGGCCCTTCTTGTCCTCCTCGTCCTTGTCAAGACCCTTCTGGGCGCTGACGGTTAGGTAGCCGTCCTGCACGTCCACATGGATCTCATCCTTTTCAAAGCCGGGCAGCTCCACCGCAAAGCGGTAGGCCTTGGCGTCATCCGTTTCGCGGATATCGGTCTTCATCAGGTTTCTGGCGTGCTTGCCGAACAGCGGGCTGTGACCGCCGAAGAAGCCGTTGTCAAAGAAATCATCGAACATGTTTTCACCGTAAATGCTGGGTACCATAGTAATTCCTCCATTACTGATTATTTTTGAGTTAAAAACTGATTTATGTGAAGCACGGCGGCACGGTCAGCCGCACCGCAGCGTTGCTTGCCGATCAAAAATCCTTTGTTCTGGAAATGCAGGCGCAGACGATGGAGCTGACGCCCTCCAGCACGAATACAATGCCGACCGTCATGCCCATGGCCGCCACGCTGACCCACGGATCCATCAGGCAGA
>ERZ808245.75-NODE-75-length-64627-cov-21.105603_pt1 | contig 64627 bp, 76 predicted proteins | sample MGYA00521243_ERZ808245 | MGnify/ENA primary metagenome ERZ808245 (study PRJEB31516, sample SAMN03275576) | gut metagenome | biome: mammalia-associated habitat; material: feces | host: Papio cynocephalus | place: Kenya | collected 2012-07-07 ... | reverse complement strand
AACAGAACAGAACAGAACAGAACAGAACAGAACAGAACAGAACAGAACAGAACAGAACAGTAGAAAATTCTCTCTTTTATACAATTTATTAAGTTATTAAAAGACCGTTGCGTCCGAGCGTAAAAAATTGCGCTTAGGGCTGACGGTCTTTTTTTATTTATTCATTTTTGAAAAGTCAAATCGGAATTTGTTATGGCAATTTATTGCCACTTTCCTTATTGACTTTTTATGGGAGAAAGCTATGAAAAAATCTTTAAAAGCTATTTTGTTCTCAATGGCATCGGTTTTTGCGCTTGCGTTATTTAGCTGCAAGGCGGAAACAAACACTGAGTATGTTGAAGTGGAAAAAAAGCCGGATTCGACAATTCCTGCAAACGTAACGGAGCTTGCGGCCACGCCAAAGGATTCTTCGGTTTTGCTCACCTGGAAAGACGCAGCCGACGAGGACATTTACGGATTTGAAGTAAGCTGGAAAACAGAAAGTGCAGGTCGTTCCGCGGCGCTTGGGGAAAACAGCATGGTTGTGGCGAAAAAACTGGAAGGCTGCATCGTGAAAAATCTTGCAAACGGCACAGAATACACGTTCACCGTAAAAACAATGGACATAAGCGGAAACAAAAGTGAAGGCGTATCTGTAAAAACTACGCCGCTTGCGGTAGATTCAAAAGAGACGATGAAGATTGACTTGAGCGTTCCGGAGGCAAAGAGCAACACGGCTATTACCGTAACCGCGAATATTACAACAGCGGCGCAGAGCGTGAATAAAGTTGTGTACAAGAAAAACGGAAGCGAGGTCGCCTCAAAGCTGCTTGCCGATTCTTCTGCGACAGCTGCCGTAAAGGACGGTTCTGACAACAAGAAATGGACTTTTGAAATAACAGCCGCAGACGAAACTGCGAACGGAACTTACACAGTTGCCGCAATCGACAGCGACGGACGCGAGGAAACAAAACAAATTGAAATATCAAACTTTGATTTTACTGCGCCAAAACTTGTTTCGGAATTAAACGCCGAAGTTTCAGCCGGAAAAACTTCTGTTACGCTGACATGGAAAGATCCGGACGACGAGGACTTTGACCATGTTGAAATCTGTTTTGTTTCAAACGACGGAACAGCAGATTCTGAAAAGTCGGAAATTGTAACAGTTGCAAAAGGCGTTCAGACCAAAGTTTTTGAAGGAATTGATTCAAGCAAGGCATATTACAAGTATTTTATTGTTACCGTTGATGCGCCTGGAAATAAAAGCATTGAACAGACGAAAAAAGTGAATATTGCTGCGGATTCAAAAATTCCTGAAGGATTTGTTGTAATCCCTGCCGCTTCAATTGCCGGAACAGAAACTTGGACTCCAGAATCAAAAGTATTCGTAAGCGGACGCAGTCTTGAAATCGCCTCGTTCTACATGAGCGACCATGAGGTAACACGCGGAGAATACAAGGCTGTTATGGGAAGCGACCCAAGCGGAGCCAAAGCTTACGACAAGGACGGAAACAATCTTACAGGCGATGATAATGTAAAAAACAACCCTGTGAACAGTATCAGCTGGTATGACGCGCTTGTATACTGCAACAAGCTTTCTATGAAAGAAGGCTTTGAACCTTGCTATGCAATCGGAGGAGAAACAGACCCAAGCAAATGGGGAACAGTTCCGACTTCATACGACAGCACATGGAATGCCGCAACGTGCAACTTTGAAGCAGAAGGCTACCGCCTGCCGACAGAGGCAGAATGGGAATGGGCTGCGCGTGGCGGCGAAAACTACACTTATGCCGGAAGCGACACCATAGATGAAGTAGCCTGGTACACAGGCAATATGAGCGATAAAGGAACAAGGGATGTAAAGACCAAAAAGGCAAACGCCTACGGACTTTACGACATGAGCGGAAACGTATGGGAATGGTGCTGGGACAGGTATGGAAGCATATCAAGCGACACCCCAAGCACTGGCTTGGATTCGGGTTCCAACCGCTGTCAGCGTGGCGGGTCTTGGGGCAACAATGCCGACTTCGCGCTGGTTGGCAACCGGTACGGATGCAACCAGTTCATCCGCGGTGACATCTATGGCTTCCGCGTAGTCTGCAACGCAAGGTAACAAATTTCATTCTAGCCGGGCGGTAATTTTTTGTTACCACCCGTTTTTTCCTGGACATTGAGCCAGTCGAAATGCCCACTTATTGCCAAACGGTCATTTCGTGTTTCGTCGCAACTCGACATTCGGCACGCTTAATGACCGCACTTACATTCTTATGTCATTGCCGGTTTTATATCATTCTTGTGCAAGTCGCCGTAAATTATTCTACAACTTTTCTTCCAGAAATTCTTTTGAAAACTTTTCCGCTTCGTCCGGGTACGCGAAGTTTTTTAGCGCGGCGGTTTCTTTTGCGGTTCTGGCAAAAAGCCTGTGAGTCGATTTAAGCGCGTTTTTCATGTCGGCTTTGTCGTAACGGGCAAAGCAGTTTTTCAGTTCCGCACGGATTTCTTCGTCAGCCCAGCGGTCAAGAAATCTTCCGTCGTGCCAGACGTCAGCGTGATTTTTTGCTGCGGTCTGGACTTCAAGCACTTTGAGCAGAAGATTTTTCAGGTACGAGTCTAGGCATATTTTTGCAGACCAAAGCTCGCCGCGCAGAAGTTTTTTCGCTGACCATACCGTGTGAAAATAAAAGTTGCTCGCAAGATTCTGGAATTCGCCTTCAGAAAAATCACTCTTGTGAATCTCCAAATTGATTTTTTGCTTCAAAAGTTCCGCCGCCCCGATTCTGTCGTGCAGCACGGCATAGCCTCTGTTCATCACACAGCTTGCATTTCCGTCGTTCACCGCGTTCAAAAACTGCTCTGCCGTAAAAACAATCATGTCCACATCAAGATAGCCGCCGTACAGAACACGCCGCTCCATTCCGCCGCCGAGAGTCGGCTCGACAAACGAAACTTTCACATCGCCAAGCTGTGCCGGAAGATTTCCGTAAAGCCAGGAGTCCGTGTCGTCAGTCGCGATTATAAGGTCGAGGTCGGAATATTCGTCCGCAGGAATGCTGCTTCTTGTTGACGAGCCGATTGCGACAACCGCCTTTATTTTCGCGTGTTTTTCCGCAAGCAGAAGAAGCCGTTGTTTGATTTCGTGATATTTGTCTTGTGTGGTTGTGGTGGAGTTCATTTTTCTTTCCTTTTCATTCGGTGATTTCAACCATGTTTCCTTCGATTCCGGCAATGCAGCTTTCGTAGTAGCCGTCGCCGGTTGTTCTAGGGCCGCCCGCTACTTTGTAGCCGTCCACTTTCAGTTTTTCTGTAAGAGCGTCAACTGCCGCTTTGCTTCCCACGCTGAAGGCGACATGGGCGTAGCCTGCGCTCAAAGGATTTTTCTCAACGTCCTGAATTTCCGGACGCGTCATAATCTCAAGCCTTGCTCCGCCGTCAAAAGCCAGAAAATACGACTTGAAGCCGGATGTCCTGTTGTGATAAAGAGCGCCCGATTTTGCGCCAAAATATTTTTCAAAAAAGTTCCGCGCGCCTTCCAAATCTTTCACATAAAGTGCAACGTGTTCAATTTTCATAATGCCTCATTTGTGGTTGTTTTAGTTTTTTCAGTTGCGGCAAATCCCCTCGCAGAATTCCTGTATTTCCTCCGTCCGTGCCGCGACATCTTCCTTGTGTTCAACTTTGCAAAGTCCGAGTTTTCCGCTCGCTTCGATTTCAAGATGTCCGTAGAAATGCTCGATGCTGCCGATTATTTTTTCACATTCCGGCATTGAAGGACCTGTTCTGAGCGCGATTGTGTAGCCTTTTTTGCCGCCTGAGATTTTCGCGTGCGGCTCGTGAGTGTTGCACCAGGGAGTGCATCTGTCGATAAAAACCTTGAACTGGCCCGGAATGTCCGCCCAGTACGACGGCGAAACTGAGACTATTTTGTCCGCCCATTCGTATTCCGCCATCAGCTTTTTTGTGTCGTCCAAAATTGAGCATTCCGCGGTTTCGTGGCATTTCCGGCAGCCCCGGCACAATTTTATCTCGTAGTCGTCAATGCAGACCGAGCGGACCTCATTTCCTTTTCCACAAAATCAGAAACCAGCTTCACAATTTCTGCCGTCGCACCGTTTTTTACCGGGCTGCAGTTGATTACAAGAATTTTCATTTTATTTCTCCCGAATATTTTCGCATATTAAACTAATTGTGTTAGATTTGGTCAATAGCGGATTGCCTTTCTTTCAGTTTTTTCTGGGGCTTCCGTCTGCGGCTTCGTTTCACTCCGCCTCCGCCGTCGGGCGTTCCGCACTTCGCTATCCGCTCATCCTCCGCACTCGCTCCAACCTGCGGTTTCCGCTCGCTTGCGGTGGACTGCTTCGCAGGTGCTCCATGCCCTAAGCCTTAGCTTAGGACGTGCGCGTGAGCGCACACGTAAAATAACCGAGTTTTAACAAGAAAACTCTCGGCATACCGACAGGTATGCAAATTCCTAAACTATGTTTTCCAATCCAACAGCGGAATTATTTGACTAATGCGTTTTTCTGTAGTATATTGAAATAAAGGAAATGCCCGATTTCTGTCGGTCGTCTCCACTGTTTTTAGCATGAAGCCGCCACAGAGGGTCAAGACTGGGCGGCTTTATTTTTTAACTCTTCTTATTTTTAAGGTAAGAAAGGGTTGCGATAACTGCACTTGCAACAGCAGCGATGCAATTGATAATTGCCGATACTGCCAAAACAAGTTCTAAAGTCATACGCAAGTCCTCCCGGCTTTCAAGATTCCAGCTAGCTGGTTTGAGTTCGGGAGACGCCGCCTTGGAAATCAGGCACTTCCAATAAAACAATTATAGCATATTTTATTACTACTGTATATATGTAAAGGTTAAAAACTTAGTGTTATAATGTAGAGATTCCCTTGTCAAGCAAGGGAATGACATAATACAAATTTGTCATTGCCGGGCACAGACTCTTCTGTCGTTACAGTGCATAGCCAATCTGTCATTGCCGTGCTTCGACACGCGACGTTTGCAAAGCAAATTCGGTTAGCAATCTCACTTTAAGAAAAAGACAAATCAGCCTTCCTTATCCCCTGTAATCTTCCCTTATGAACGGTTCGCGGATTTCTTCTTTTGTGAGAAGCGAATATTTTTTCGGGTGGCGGTAGGCGTTTCCGTGAACTTCGCGGCTTCTGTAGTCCCGAAGTTCGTCAAGGTTGATGTTCGCGATGTAGATTCCTTCGCTTTCGCCGGCTTCAACAACAAGCGTGTCGCGGGAGAGTGAATCCTTGGGGCGGTACGCAATTCCGTCGAATGCGGAAGAATGTCCGTTGCAGTCGGGCTTTCCGCCGGGGTAGTTCGCGGTCGCAATGGCGCACATATTTTCGTAGGTTCTTGCACGCAGCTGGGAAAGGCGGTTGATTTCCATGGGGCAGGCGTTCGGAACAAGAATCACTTCCGCGCCTTTGAGCATCAAAATCCGCGCGCTTTCCGGGAATTCTCGGTCGTAGCAAATCATCGCGCCGGTTTTCACAACGCCGTTTTTTGTGTCAAGCTCGCACACGTAAAAATCATCTCCGGCGCAAAGAACTTTTTCATCGCCAAAGTCGCAGGTGTGGACTTTAGCGTAAGTGAGGACGGATTTTCCGTGCCGGTCAAAAAGACGGAGCGTGTTCCGCGGCTGCGGGCTGTGCTTTTCCAAAAAAGTGATTCCCACCGCCATCTCAAGTTCCGCGGCAAGATTTCCGAAGAACGAAACAAATTCGCCGTCCGCGCTTACCGCAAGCTCTTCAAGCTCCGCCGGATTTTCCGGAAAACTGTAGCCGCAGCTCCACATCTCAGGAAAAAGCGCGATGTCCGCGTCCAGAAGTTTCGCTTTCCGGCAAGCCTCCTCGCCAATCCGTCTGTTTTCTTCAATATTATTGCCCGGCATTATCTGCAAAAGGGCGATTTTCAAAGTGTTCATTTTTCTATTATACACTGATTTTTTGTTTTGAGAGGCAAAATATGTGCCGGAAAATTAGAAAATCAAAACGGCAAGTCCACGCCAAAATACGGCTCGTCCTCGTGAATCTCGCAAAACTCTGCAATTCTGTGGATAGGTTTGTCTGAATATTTCAAGATTTTCTCGCGGTAGCTCTGCCGAATCTGCGGATTTTCTATTTCTTCGCGGCGCGCTTTTGAAAGCTCCAGAAATTCTGTCTCGCGGTCGATTCCCAAAAAACGGCGTTTTAAAAGAGAGGCGGCGATTCCCGTTGTGGAACTTCCGGTGAATGGGTCTAAAATCCAGGCGTTTTCTTTTGTGGAGGCAAGGATAATACGCGCAAGGAGCGGAAGCGGCTTTTGGGTCGGGTGCTTTCCGCAGGATTTTTCCCACTTCGCGATTGCAGGCAGACTCCACAGGTCGCGCATCTGAGTTCCTCCGTTGATTTCCTTCATCAGCTCGTAGTTGAAATAATGCGGAACTTTTTTGCTTTTTCTTGCCCACAGAATAAATTCCGTCGAATGAGTGAAAAACCGGCAAGAAAGGTTCGGCGGCGGATTCGTCTTTGCCCAGGTGACGCAGTTCAAAATGCGGAAGTCCAGCTCGTTCAGCATCTGCGCAACCGAAAAAATGTTGTGGTAAGTGCCCGAAATCCAGATTGTGCCGTCGTCCTTCAAATGCGAGCGGCAGGCAGAAAGCCAACTTCGGTTAAAGTCGTTGTCCTTTTCAAAGCCTTGGGATTTGTCCCAGTCGCCCTTGTTCACGCTTACCTGCTTCCCGGACTGGACAGAGATTCCCCCATTTGAAAGAAAATAAGGCGGGTCTGCGAAAATCATATCAAACTTGAAATCAAACTGATTCAAAAGCTCAAAGCAGTCGCCTTGAAGAAGAGTAAAGTCACGGTTCGGGGATTTGTAGAAAGAATGGAGCATTTAAAGTCCATCTTCTTCGTAATTAAATTCAACTTTACTTTGCAAAATAATTTCTTCAAGAACTTTATTAAGTTTTTTATTTTTGTTGATTTCATTTAAGTATAAAATCAACATTGGGATATTTATGACTTCATCGATTGAATTCATATAATGCCCTACAATCGTTTCTATTCCATACTGCTTAATTGCATTTTCTCTAATTTGATTTAAGATTTCTTCCACTGATTTATTTGTTTTTATTACAAATTTAACAGGGTAATGCTCCAGTTTATCAATATCCAAAAAATATTTTTTCACATCCAAAGTTTCTGTCACTTGAAAAAAATTGCCAAGCGGTTTCATTACAAAATCTATTCCACCGTCATTTGCGTTTGTTCTGCCAGTTTTATAAAGTTTTAAATTTTCTTCTGTAAGATTTATTCTGTCATAGCCCCAAAATATTTTTTTCTCCCAATAAAAATATTTTAAAATCGCAAAACTTACAATTTCAAATAGCCTTGCATCGACATTAGGTTCAAGCAAATTTGACAAAAAAGAAAATATTTTTTCTGAATCAGTTGATGATATTTTTTGCAGTTCTTCGCAAGAGTTGATAAATTTTTCAAAAGCATTTTTCTTTGCATTAATATACGCATTTATAATCTTAATAATTGTTTTGCTAATGTCATATATTTTTCCAGCAATTTTTATTTTCAATAAATTTATATTTATCCAATATCGGCTTGTGGAAATATCACGAATAATAACTGGCTCTTGAACCGTAGGAAAATATTTGTGAAATTCCTCGTTAAGGCGATGATTCAATGCATGATTTTGTAGTTTTTCGCCGAAAGGAAGCTGACGTTGTCTTTCAAACAAATCAGAAAAAACTGCGCCTGCATATTTTCCGTAATCTTGTTTCTTGTCAAAAACAATTTTTATATAATCTTCTACAAGAACATAAATTGCATATAAATTCGCAAAACTTCCCCGCGATTTAGAACCGCGGTTTGCAGAACGTGTTTTTATGTTTATATATTCAAGCAAAGGCGAAATCTGAAGAAGTTCTTTTCCGTCAATTTTGAGTTCAACTTCGATTATGTCAATTATTGTGTTTGTGAATTCATGCTCTGTCATCTTCTCTCCATAATTTATGCAAACAATGGCATTGTTTCATTTGTAATTTTAATATTTTTCCGCTGGTATGATTTCGGTTCTTTTTCCAAAGACTCTCCATTGTAGTCAGTCATTCGCAAAACCCGTCTTAGACCGATTTTAAAATATTCTTCCGAAATATCAATTCCGATTGATTTTCTGCCTAATGAATCAGCAACAAAAGAAGTCGTAAAAGTGCCAGAAAACGGATCTAAAACTGTATCTCCCTTATTTGACGATGCCTTTATAATTCTTTCAAGCAATGCCACAGGTTTTTGCGTCGGATGATTTTCATATTCATCCATTCTGTAGCGAACTCTCGGAAAGTTCCAAACATTTCCCGGAACCTTCTTTGAATTATATGGAGCAGGGATTGCTTTTCTATAATCAATTAAATGTCTTTGTGCACCCGATTTAGCCTCAACTAAAATATTATCTGGATTGAAACAATAATTCTTCTTGTCTTTTACGCAGAACAAAATAGGCTCGTACATAGAACCATAGTAATTTTTTGCCTGAACGCCTGAACTGTCATAGTTCCAAACTATACGTGAAAGAATCGTCATTTTTGACCGAATATAAATATCAAAATATGGCATAAATTGCGTAGAAGTCATTATGTACATTGAACCAGTTTTTTTTAGCTTGTCAATGCAAATATCAATCCATTTGTAGCACCAGTTTAAATAGTCTTCATCAGAACTCCATTTGTCAAAAGTGTTATCAAATTTTTTCCCAATATTATATGGAGGATCAATAAAAATTAAGTCTACTGACTCATTTTGAACAGCCTGCAAGCCTTCAAATACATCAGAACAAATTAAAATATTGTTTTCATTAGAATACTGTAGCATTTTCTTCCTCACGGTTATTGAATTTGCCATTTTAGGTGTCATAAGCTTCTCCTCCTACTTAAACACTTTCCCAATCACGCCGTTTTCCATGTCTTTTATGCAATAGATATTTTCCATCACATCGAATGTTTCTTCCAGATTGTGGCGTGCGCTTTGCCAGCCGTTTCCGTCCGTGAACCAGACAAAAGTTACACCGTCAATAGTGTCAATTTCGCCTGATAAAGTTTTGTAGCTTCTTGCTGTTTCATTCAGTTTCGAACCACCGCTTCCGTAAAAGTTCGTTTCAACAACATAAATCTGGTTTTCGGTCTTTACAACAAAATCGAACCGTTTTTCCATTTTGCCCTGATTTGAGATTGCGGACAAATCAACATTCCACTTTTCCGTAATTTCATGGATGTACATTTCCTTAAAATAATTCTTGTCTTTCTCAAATCCGGCTTTTTTTATGTAGTTTTCAACCAAGTCTTCCATAAGATGACCGCCGCGATTTTTTCTGCCGTTTGAATCAAGCCCGGTTTCAACGCCTGTAACATAATCAACAAGATTGTTCACAAGATGATTCTGCAGAAGTTCAAAGAGTCCGGATTTTTTCATAAAGTCAGAATATTCAGAAACAGTCTGCTTTGAATCTGCAAAATCAAAAACCAAGCTTCCGTTTTCATCGGAAACTGAAATTTCAGAATTGCGGACAGCAAGAAGAATCGGAATGCACTTCAATGTTTCTGGATATTTTTCAAGAATATTTTCAAAGTCTTTTTCAATTGTCTTTGAGCCAATCAGAGAATTTAAAATATTCAGTTCGATTTTTACATTTTCAACATTTCCGTAAACTTTTTCAAAATCGATATAATAGGAATAAGTTGCAATGCTGTCTCGAAAAGTTGAAAGCCATTCTGTGAAATTTCGATTCATAAAACCCCTCTTAATCAATTAAAAAACTTTGACAAATCCTCTTTTTTCCGCTTTTTCTTTGAAATCATTTTTACTTTATCTACATTAAATAAGACAAATTCTTCGCCGGTTGTGCATGGATCGAAATAGCGAATTCCATCAAAGCCAAGTCTTAATGTGTTTTTGTTCAAATAGTTTTTATCTGATGATTTTCCATATTTTGCAATTGCTTCTTTTTCAAATTCTTCAAATTTGTTTGGTTCTGTTAAATCTATAAAATTCGGACTGCCTTGATAAATTTCAACTTCATCTCCAAATTCTCCTTCGCCATTATAAAAGTTATGAACAGCATTTTTATCTTTTCCAAGGTATAAACCTTTGCCAACTCCAATTTCTGAAGTTCCACCGGTGGCATGATAAAAAATATCATCTTTATAATTCCTTGTTTTAGCAATGTCTTTCTTGAATTTACTTTTTGCATAATCATCATCGTCGGGATTACCGATTTCTGAAATAAAAATCTGTTTGTATTCAGGAAGATTAAAAAGTTCTTCTGCAGTAAATCTGTATTTCATTTTTATTCTCTCCTAGAAAACCGATGCAATGTTGCTTATTAAAAGCTCACTGATTGCTCCGCGTTTTTTTGCGTTTGAATTTATCATTCTTGAAGCTGAGATTCTTTCGATTGAAAAATTTGAATACAATTCATCGAAAAAATTGTCGTTCTCGTTCGTGTTTTTTGGGTCGGAGTTGCTTGCAAGAACTTTTGCGCCTTTTGTGGAAATTTCGGTGATGAATTTTCCGAGTTCAATCTGGTCTTTTTCTGAAAACTGATTTTCTGAATATGATGTGAAAGCTGCCGTCTGTGTAAGCGGACGATACGGCGGGTCGAGATAAACAAAAGTTTCCGAATCAATAAAATATTTACAGTCGGAATAATCGCCGGTTTTCATCTGGACGTTTTGTAAAAGTTTTGAACATATTTTCAAATTTTCGTCATCGCAAATCAGCGGATTTTTTGCATTGTTGAACGGCACATTGAATTCGCCTTTTTTGTTCACGCGGTAAAGTCCGTTGAAGCAGGTTTTGTTCAAAAAAATGAAGAGCGCGGCTTTTTCAAGATTTTCAGCGTCGTTTTTGCTTAGTTTTAATTCGTTGTAGCGAAGGCGTTTTTCGTAAAAAAGAATTTTATTTTTTTCCAAAGTCTGACTTTTATATTTCTGCTGGAGTTCGGAAAGCTGTTCTATCAAAAGATTGCAATCACTTTTTATCTGCGAATATGTGTTTATCAGTTCAGCATTCACATCATTTACAAGCACTTCTTCCGGACGGCATTTTTGAAGCACATCGAACAAAACTGCGCCTCCGCCGACAAACGGCTCGCAGTATTTTTTGATTTCTTGAGGATAGTGTTTTCTGATTTCCGGCAAGAGCTGAGTTTTTCCGCCTGCCCATTTTACAAAAGGGTGTGCTGCGCTTTGCATAAAACCACTATACACAGTTTGCAATAAAATTTCCATAGCACTTATATGGGGCAGTGCAAGAAAAATTCGCATGACTAGAAATTACGTCAGTTCCTGCCGTAAAGATTTTCGCACAAGTTGAAAACGCATTGGGCAGCACGTAAAAGTTTTCGAATGAGCTAAAAGTGCGTTGGGCAAGCCGTGAAATTATTTCATAACACAAAAATACGTTCACTTTTCTTTCAAATCCGCCCGCAGAGCCTTGAACTTTTCTTTCCAGTCCTGTGAAATGCGGAATGAGTCGCAGATTTTCTGAACCGCCTTTCCGCAGATTTTGTAGTCAAGTCCGCAAGTCCTCATCCATTCATACACGTTTCCCGGCTCGGTTACGGCAAGCTCTGCAATCAGCCAGGCTTCGCCCATCTGAACGTAGTAGTGGCCGTCATTTTTCATCAGCGGCAAAAGACTTTCCGCGTGTCCCCGTCCCAGCCGGGAGATAAAAAGCACGTAGCCCCAGCGGCGCACAAAAGGCTCTTCGGATTTTACGTATTCCGCCGCGTATTTCATGGCCGCCTCAAAGTCCAAATCCGCAACAAACCCAATCAGTTCGTCCGTGTGCCACCAGTCCGAAAAAAGCAGGTTTCCGTGGATAAATGCCATCCGCGCGTTCACGTCCTTTATCTGCTCAAGACTCACGTAAAAATAAATCCTGTGGAACTGCTGCTGAGCCAAAACGTGAGGACGGAGCAGGGAAGCGTCTGCATTTTTCTTTACATAGCCGCGAATCAAGCGGTCAACGTCGCATGTCTTGTATTTTCCGAGCGCATCCAAATCCTTTTGAACAAGCTGCGGTGTAAGAAGTAAAGGTTCGTCCATTTTTTCCTCCAATTTTTTTTATTTTTTCGGGGCTTCCCTGCCTTGCGGCAGGTCGGGCTTTGCGTGGTTACGGCTTTCGCCTCCATTCCTCCGCTTCGCTTCGGAACACGCCTTCGGCGTGCCACTCCAATCCCTAAGCTATCTTACGATTCCGCCGTGGAAAACGCATTCATACACTTTCCTTGCTCCGTGAAAAATCGCCTCGTTTCCGCTGAACCATTCAAATCCGTCGCAAACCTTGCAGACGTATGTCCTGTCTCCGTCGCGGAAGAATTCCGGTCCGCGGAAAGGCAGCTGCGGTTCAACTGCATGGAGCGCGCTTTTAAGAAAGTCGCCTGAAAATGACTCGTCGAGCACGCGTCCGCAGTAGTTCATAGCCCAGAACGGAATTCCGTCCTTCCACAGAGCTTCCTCGCCTGAAAAATTCTTTCCGCCTAAGTACGTGTCGTAATATTCAAGAGTTCCGAACTCCGCACCCAAGTCCTCCGAATAAAAAAGGTCGTGTGAATTCTTTCGGCACGGCTGAATCTCGCTTCCTTTTCCGGCGTAGGTTGCGCGCTTTGCCCGGCACAGGAATTCTCTTGTTTCTGCGGAATCAGAAAAAGTCGTTCTGCCCATCATTTCAGTTTCCGCCGTTCCGCAGCCGTCCTTCACCATAAAATCCACCGAAACACCGAACAGAGCTGAAAGCCGAACAAGATTCGCGATGTCGGGCACGGATTCAGATGCCTCCCACTTGGACACAGCCTGACGCGAAACGCCCAGCCGCTCAGAAATCTCCTCCTGCGACATAAGATTCCTCTTTCTCAAACACGCGATTTTTTCTGCCAAAGACATATCCGCACCTCCAATACATCTGAAAAATTCCGGCGCGGCAACAAAAAAAACTGACCGCATGAGCCGGTTCAAAAATTATAAGGCAGAATTTTCCGCATCACCACCAGCCATACCTTGCACAAACGGCAACCAGAGATTTCTGTGTCGTGGCACAGGAATGACATTGTGTTTTGTCATCATGGGCTTCCTTTCTCTGTCATTATCGGGCTTGACCCGATAATCTACTACTTGTAAACAGTGTGATAGATTCCCGCATCAAGTGCGGAAATGACATAAAACGCCGTGTCATTGTCGTACTTGACGCGCGACGTTTGTGAAGCAAACTCGGTCAGCAATTTCCCTGAATAAGATTTGAACTCATTTATAAATTTTCTCCCAATGCTCTTTTGTCATTACGGTTGTGTGTCCGACGCGCACTTCATTCAAAAAGGGAACAGGCAGTTCGTCGCAGGTATGGTGAAAGACGAATCCCAGTTTTTCCTGCACGCGCTTTGATTTTTGGTTTCCGTCGTAATAGCCGCACCAGACGGTTGTCATGCTGAGTTCCTCAAATGCGCGCCGCAAAAGTTCGCCGGCGGCTTCGGGCATATAGCCTCTTCCCCAAAACGGCTGCGCAAGCCAGTAGCCAAGCTCACATTCGTCGTCGCGCTCTGTCATGTCGGTGTGTCCGTTGAGCTTTAGTTCCACCGAACCGATTGCGATGTTCTTTTCCTTTTCGCATAAGGCATAACATTCCGCTCCGTTAAGCACGTTTTTGATTATGTTCTTGCTTTCTTCTACGCTTTTGTGCGGCGGCCAGCCTGCAGCAGGTCCCACTTCGGGATTTTTTGCGTATTCAAACAGGCTTTCCGCGTCGGCTTGCGTCCATTTTCGCAATATCAGTCTTTGTGTTTTCAGCATTTTTTCACCTCTTTTTATTTACTCGGCTTTCTCGAACAAAACGCTCTTGTTCACATCTGGCTTTCCGCTTGCTCGCGTTTCCAGTTGATTCCGGCACGGCGCGCCTGGCTGCAGAGGATTTTTGTCTGAAGATTGTACAGCTTGCCGTCCTTTAAAAAGTGCGTTCCGCATTGGCGGAATTCAAAGTCCACGTTCTGCCGGATACACTGTTCGCGGAGGTCGAGCACCCAGCTGTAGTCGAGGACTCTTGCGTTCCTGTCAGACTCTCCTCCAACGACAACAAATTCTACGCCGTTCAGGTAGCGTTCCAAGTCCACGCGTTCAATCAGCGGCTGGGCGGTGATTCCCTTGTGCTTAATCGGAAGCGAGCTGAACAACGAAAGTTTTTTGTCCGCATTGCGCTGGTTTTCAACCGTGCAGCAGACAGTGACGTTTTCCCAGCCGTCCGCCCAGCCGCTTGGAATGCATTGCGCAAAGCGTTCAATCCGTTTTGTCAAAAAGAGAAAATTGCAGTCCGAGCGTTCTTTTATCATTCGCCAGCATTCATCACGCCACTCGTCGGCTTCTTCAATCAGAAAGTCGGTGGTAAAGCACATATACACAAGACCCGGCTTCATTTTGTAGCTGCCGTTTTTGAGCTTTTCAACCGGCTTGTAAAAATCCTTTGTTCTGACGATTTCGCCTGTGTTCACGCCTCTTTTCGCGTCGCCCTTGTGAATGTAGCAGTGCTCGCAGCCTTCGCTGCATTTTTTACATCCGCGCCAGGGATTCCAGACTGGCATAAGTTTTCCTCATCTAATTCAAGGTTTCAGTTTTTGAAAAATCATGCAGATCGACATAAATCGTGTCGGCAAGTTTTCGCAAAGAGTCATCGTCCACAAAGCTGACTCGTTTTCCGTAGGTTTCAATCATTGCCCGCGTTTCGGCGTCTTTCTTTTCTTCCGGAAGATTTTTGGCTTTCGCATAAAGCAGAGCCATCATCGTCCTGTGCTTGAAATTCAGTTTCTCATAGTCGATTGCTCCGCGCAGATGGTAGATTTTCGCCCTGTCCCAAATTTTCTTTGGAATCTGGCGTTGAATGGAACGCCTGATGTGGTTCGTGTTCTTCTCGTCCTGAACATCCGCAAGTCCGACCGTCACAATGATGAATTCCGTCTTTTCGGAAAGAAGAGAGGCGACCTTCTTCAGTCCCAAAGTGCCGCCCGCGTAAAGCGCGCCAAAGTGGATTACGCAGTCATAACCGCAAACGGACTTGATTTCGTTGTACGGAAGAATTTTGGCTTCCGTCAGTTTTGCAAAAGTTTGCGCATAATGCATTGCCGAACCGTACTGGGTTCCGTAAGTAACTAGAATTTTCATAGATTCACCTTTTTCCGTTTTCACTTTTTTTGTTCATTTCGCTTTTTCAATTTCTTGTTTTATGTTACGTATGATTCTATAGAAATCAGAATTCATCATTAAAGATAAAAAACAGAAAGAGTGTCCATTGTCAAAACCTCAATGTCCTTTATTTGTTTAAGCTGCTTGTCATTAGTTATAAATTTTGAACAACCTGAAATTTTTGCTGTCGCCAAATGAATTGCATCCAGAGCTTTAAATCCTGCATATAGCGAGCGGATTTTTGCGGCCTCAAAAGCAATTTGCTTATCGACTGGAATTATATCAATTCCCATTCCGTCCAAAAATGTATTGAACGCAGTTACGGAATCTTTGTCATCGTGAGCAAGCGGATAAACACAATACTCTTCAATCGTCACGGCAGAAGTTACAAGCGGAATATTTTTGCTGTAGCAGGACATAAAGAGACGGCGGATTTTTTCAAAATACAAATCGCTTTTTTCCAGATAATAAATAAAAGGTGCTGTATCAAGATAGAATTTAGAATCTGTCATTGTCACGAAGTTCCCTTATATGTTCGTCCGCATGATTTGCCCTGTCAGTGTGCTTAATGAGGCTGTCAAAAACAAAATTTTCTTTGCCTGAATAATAATTTTTTTTGTACTGCTCAACAATATTTCCGATTACAACGGAAATTTCATCAAGACATTCCGCTGGGGCAGATTTTATCTGTTCCAAAACTGTTTCATAAGACATTTTTGCCTCCGTTTTGTTCATTATAACACGATTTTCCTCGAAATTACAGTTCCGCTTAATTTGCGATTTTTTCAAACAAAACGCTCTTGTTTTTCATCGAGATTTTACTGGCTTTCCAGCCAAACTCTTCAAGTTCCTTTTTGTAAGTCAGGAACGAATGGTCTAACGGCACTCCAGTAATTTGTGCGATTTCATCAAAAGTTAAACAGAAAGATTGTAGCCGTTCTTGTTTCCAAGTTCTTCTCCAAGAAAAGGTTCAGCCTTGAGTTTGTCCAACTGCTTTTTGACAAGAATTTTCACGCTTCCGTCAAGAGCGCAAAATTGTTTCAGTGCGGCCGGATGAAATTTTATTTCATAGCATTTTTTCCATCAGAAACCAGCCTGTTTCATCGCCTCTTCATAAGAAACATATTCCGATTCCGGTGTTTTGCTGCGCCTTTGAACCGTGTCAAAAATCTCTTTCCGCTCGGCAATTTCTTCTATTGATTTCAGCTTTTCATATTCCTCAACAGGAATCATCACGGCCTGCATCTCGTTGTTTTTTATGATTGCAATTTTTTCCTGCTTTGACTCCGTCAGCTGTTTCAGAAAAGTCGCGAAGTTCCTTACGAACTGGCTGCACGACACAATTTCATTTCTTGCAAAAGTCACCATAATTCGCCTCCATTATAAAAAGCATTCTGTAATTAATTACAGAAAATTATACGTAAAATTTTGCATAAAATCAATTTATTTCTTTCTCTTCTTCGGAACTGGAGTGATTTTTTCAAGCAGCGGAATCACTTTGTCTAAAAGCTCGCGGTTTTCAATGTCGAGGATAAAATGCTCCTTTGCGCCGTCGTAGGGAAAACCGCATTCCGCGCTGAACTCTTTCATAACCGGCTCTGTTTCTGGAAGCTTTTTCACAAAAACCGTGTTGTCGCACACAAGAAGAACCGGCTTTTCGTTCAGGTACGCCATGTATTCGCCGAACATCTTGCGGCTGCACACCTCGCCGTAGCGTTCAATCTGCTCGCACACAAAATCGATGTATTCTTTTGTCGTCGCCATTTTTTTATCCTCTTTTCTCCGCTTTTCACCGCGCAAGCAGATTGTCTTTTGCGCACTGATTGTTTTTGTGAATCATCGCGACTTTCTCGCAGCTTTCCATTTCCGCGCAGTCGCCGCAGGTGCTTACTTTTTTGCCGAGCGCGCATTGCCGGATAGGGCAAAGCGAATCGCAGAACGGAGTTTTCCGTCCGTCTATGCGGCAGCCGTCGCAGTTTATCATTTGCGCAGTGATTTCAACGCCGTTCAGCTTTGACCATTCAGATGCAACTTTTTTTCGCAGCTCCAAATTGTTTTCAACGGTCGCTTTTCTGGCCTCGCAGGATTCGCAGTCCAGTCCGCAAAATGCAATCAAGTTTTTCATTTGTTTACCTTCCTTTCTTTTTTTTCAGGGGCTTCCCTGCCTTGCGGCAGGTCGGGCTTTGCGTGGTTACGGCTTTCGCCTTCATTCCTCCGCTTCGCTTCGGAACACGCCTGCGGCGTGCCACTCCAATCCCTAAGCTGTCATTGTCGTACTTGATACGACAATCTTATGTACAAGACAGAGATTCCCTTGTCAAGGAAGGGAATGACATTGGAAACTAAGCCAGTAATGACATTAGAACCGTGCCGTTCACTTTCCTACAAGTTTTCTTCCAGAATCCTGATTCCTTCATCCACGCTCTGTCCGAGGATTTCCTGCATTTTTCGGAATTCATATTTTTTGTGCAGGTTGTCCAAAACTTTTCGGTGGGCTTGTTTTCCGCGCCGATGGATGAAAACTGCCTGTGCCTTGCTTGCGGCGGCTCCGTCGTTGCTTGGCGTGTAGAATCCTTTTTCGCACTTTTCAAGTTCCGGACAGTCAAAGCAGCCGTCAAGATTTTTTTTCACGCAGCATTTTACGTTCGGGCATTTTCCGCCGGGAAACATCGTGCCGAACGAGCAGCAGTTGAAAGGCGAGCGGCAGCCCCCGCACCATTCGCCCAAAAAGCAGTGTCCGCACGAAAGTCCGCAGATTGCCGTCATGTCAACGCCCTGTTTTGCCGCCGCTACGATTTGGGCTTTCCAGCGTCCACCGTTTTCCATCCGCTTCTGTTTTTCATCTCCTTCTGCGGAAAGTTCCTTGCGGTAGATTCTAGTTTCCTCGCCACCGACCGATTTTGCCGCCTTGAAAAATTCGTAGCCGTATTTTTCGTAAAGCCCGATGTGATCTGTTGAAATGTAAACCGCATCGCGTCCCATGACGGTTGCAACGCTTTCCGCCCAGTTCAAAAGCTCGCCTGCGTAACGGTGTCCGCGGTATTCTGGAGCGGTGTAGACAAAGCCAATCCAAGGTGAAAGTTCCGTGGGCTGAACGTCATCGAGCGGCGCAAAAGTGCAGAACGAAACAAGTTTTTCGCCGTCGGTCAAAAGCGGAACAAGCGCGGAATCACCAATCGTTTCTTTTAGTTTTCCTTCGCTCAGAAGTTGGTGAAGAAATTTCGCCGCGCCCCAGTCAGCCTTCGCGATTTCCTCAAGCCAGTGAGCCTTGTCGTTCGATGTAAAATATTCAATGATTTTCATGTGTGTCTTTCTCCTTTTAAAAAGCAATGCCATTTCCAGCTATTTTTATCTTACTTTTTTTTGTTTGTTTTTTTCACATTTTAGATTTACACATCTCGTCAAAATCTCTTACATCGCAGCCTTTGCTTTCGTAGTAGGCGAGCATTTCGGGAATCTTGCTTTTGTTGTAGCTTGTGATGCAGTCGGAAAGGACGTGGACGGTGTAGCCGTTTTTTGTCATGTTGAAGCATGTGGATTTTACGCAGGCAGTCGCATCCGCTCCGGCAATAAAAAATTCCGTGATTGCGTTCTCCTGAATGAAGGCGAAAAAATCCTCGCTTGTCAAGGCGTTGCTTTTTGTCTTTGTGAAAATGTGGCCGGAAACAATTTTCATTTCAGGCACAAGTTCAGCACCATGCGTTCCCGGCTTGAACGTCCTTGTTCCGGCGGAAAGGTTATGGTTCTGGATATAGACAACGTGCATTCCGCCTGCCGTCGCCCAGTCAATCGCCTGATTCACACGAGCGATTATTTCCCTGTAATTTTTTGTGATGTCATTCTGAAGGTCAATCACGACCAGCGCGCTGTTTTTCATTTTGGGCTCCTTGAAAATGGTACTGCAAATATATCCTACCGAATGATAGGTTATCAAGTGAGGGGGATGATTTTGCAATCATGCTGGATTAATCTCATAACTGTTTGACGTAAGCATTTTTCTGTAGTATATTGAAAGAAAGGAAATGCCCGATTTCCGTCGGTCGTCTCCACTAGTTTGGTACAAAGCCGTCCTAGCTTCGAAAACTATAAGGGCGGCTTTACTTTTTAACTCTTCTTATTTTTAAGGTAAGAGAGAGTTGCGATAACTGTACTTGCAACAGTAGCAATGCAACTTATAATTGTTGCCGTTGCCAAAACAAGCTCTAAAGTCATACGCAAGTCCTCCCTTGTTCAGATTCCAGCAAGCTGGTTTGAGTTCGGGAGACGCCGCCTTAGAAATCAGGCACTTCCAATAAAAAATTATAGCACATTTTATTACTACTGTACATATATAAAGTTTACGCAGTAAGCCGGCAATAAAACCAATCTATCGGCAAAATAAAGCAAGAAAAATATATGCATAAACGTTTTATATTTTGCCGATAACGTGGTATAATCTTTCCTATGGCAAAGACAGAATATATTTCAGTTGAAGAGGCCGCAAAAATCTGGAATTTAAGCGGGCGAAGCGCAAGAAATTACTGCTCACAGGGCAGAATTCCGGGCGCTTTTTTAGAAGGCAAGACCTGGAAGATTCCGGCAAATGCTGAAAAACCGGACCGCAAGGCTCGTCATATAAAAAATGAAAACAGTCTTTTATCAGTTTTGAAAAGAGAAAAAGAGACCTGCTTAAAAGGCGGTATTTACCATAAAATTCAGATTGACCTTACATATAATTCAAATCATATCGAAGGCTCAAAACTCACTCATGACCAGACCCGCTATATTTTTGAGACAAAAACTCTTGGCATTACAGATGATGCAGTAAAAGTCGATGACATCATAGAAACCGTAAACCACTTCCGCTGTATTGATTTGATTATCGAAGGCGCAAATTCTAAGCTTTCAGAAAGTTTCATTAAACAGCTTCATTACATACTTAAAACAGGCACAACGGATTCACAGAAATCCTGGTTCAAAACAGGCGACTACAAAATGCTGGAAAATGAGGTTGGCGGAATTGAAACCACAAAGCCAGAAAATGTCGCTAAGGAAATAAAATCATTGCTTGAAGAATATAACGCAAAACCGGAAATCACTTTTGATGATATTCTTGATTTCCACGTCCGCTTTGAATCAGTTCACCCATTTCAGGACGGCAACGGCCGTGTCGGGAGACTGATTATGTTAAAAGAATGTCTTAAGCATAACATAGTTCCGTTCATCATCACTGAAGAATTAAAGATATTCTATTGCAGAGGAATCAAAGAATGGAAAGACGAGCGGGGCTATCTAAAAGACACCTGCCTAACGGCTCAGGACGCCATGAAAGAAAGTTTGAATTACTTTGGCGTGAAGTATGAGGACTAGAACAGGGGTGATTTATCAAGGCTGATTGCTTAGTTTCTTGCACAGCGGAAAAGATTTCTTGCCCCTGCTGCGCTTTTTTCAATTTCATCTTGCGGCATAATCTAGCTTTACCTCTTTTATTGGCTGCAGAAAGTTTTCTGGCTTTATATATAAGTTTTCGAGAATAGGAATTAAGTCTATGTAATCTTCTACAGTTTCATTTGAATGAGAATATTTTGCGGAAACTACAAGATAGCCGTTATCCCATTCTTTAATCTGTTCAATCCGCTCAAGGCTGTAAGGTCCTTTAAAGCGGATTTTTGTGTTTCCGTATTTGAACTGAATTAAGTCGCCTTTATTATTCAAATATGCCACATTTTCCATAACGACCTCCATAAATAGTATAACACTTCAAGGTCAGTTTACAGAAGTGATTTTTTTAATGTCCTATTTTGAAAGCAGCTCCGACGTAATTATAGCATAGAAAATGCAGATTATAAAAGAAAAAGACGCCGTGTCAGACGAGGGGGGGGTGTTATTATCGGAGAGGGAAATTGTTTGTCATCCTTCGGCTTGACTGGAGAATCTTGCATATAAAAACAGATTCCTGTGTCGTGGCAAGGAAATGACAGCATAGCAAGCCGGGCAATGACACATAACAAGTGCGGAAATGACACAGAAAACAAAACGAAAGCATCCATTTTATCGCCCGTTCTTTCTGAACTCCTTTTTCACTCTTCTGACATCTTCCTGCTGTTTGCAATGTATACGCCTGCTATAATTATAGCTACTCCTGCGATTTGCCATGCTGTAAAGTTTTCATGCAGAAAAACTGCACCTGCAGCAATAGAAACTACAGTAGCAACACCAATGAATGAAGATGTTCGATTGACGCCGATTTTGGAAATAGCTACATTTGACAAAAAAAACGCAAAAACAGAACAGCCGATTCCCTGATAAAGTACCGCTATAAGAAATGCTCTGTTTCTGAACGGCATAGCGACAAGCTGGTTGAGCGCTTTTTTATTCAATGCTTCAATTATTGCAAGAATTACAAATACAATCGAACCTAGTGCAAGCATCGCATAAGTGATTTCCTCTTCAGTGTAGCTGTCTGATTTTTCAACGAAGACACAATACAAAGCATAAGAAATCACTGCTATCAGCAAAAATGTATATCCGACAAACGAAAAACTGGAAGATGCGCCAAGTGCAAAAACTGTCACCAAAACTCCAGCGAGTGTAAGCAAGATTCCGAAAGTCTGCTGCTTTGTTGGTTTCTTTTTTAAGATTACTGTCGAAGCAACCAAAGAGGCGATTGGAATACATGCAAGAAAAGTTCCGCTTTCTGATGCAGTGGTGTTGCAGATGCCAAATGTTTCTCCAATGAAGTAGATAACAGGACTTAATAGCGCAATCAATAAAAGTGGTTTTTTGTTTTTGTTTTTTAGATTGATTTTTATAATTCCTACGCTAGCTAATATGCTCATGATTATGAATGCAAGAAGAAAACGCCATCCGAGTAATGACAGCGCGCTTGCTTCCAATGTCGCCTGCTTTGTAAAGATGTAGCTTAGCCCATATAGTATTTCACAGCCAAGAGCGCAAAAACTTCCTGCCATTAAATCGTTTCTTTTCAAAGCAACCTCTCTATAAACTTTGATTTTGCAATGCTAGTTTATCATCTTTATCCAACTTTTCCAAACTCCTTTTTTACGCTTCTGATGTTCCTCTGCAAAAGCTCAAGGAATTTTCCGGCGTGCGCTCCGTCCATCTGAGTGTGGTGGAACTGGAACGAGACGGTGAGCGTTGTCCTGAAAAAGCGGCGGCGGTATTTTCCCCAGATTATAAACGGATTGTTGAAGATTCCGCTGTTCATGCCCACCGCGCCGTCAATTTCCGTGTCGATTATGGCGGAAGTTCCAATCACCATGCTCTGCGCAAGGTCGTGATTCCGGCAAGTTTGGGCAACCTCGCTTGTCAGCTCAAGGTAGTCGCGGTTGAATTTTTGGATGTCGTCATTGAACGGCACATCGCACGAGCTTACCTCGCCGGTTTTGTTCTTAACAATTGTGTTCACGGCAAGCGAATCGTACTTAAAAAGCTCTCTGCCCACTGGAAGCAGAAAAAATTCCTTCACCCCGCTGGCGGCTTTTCCCACGCACCAGCACAAAAGCATATTGAATTTGAGTTTGCGGCGGTGGCTCAGCCTTACAAGCGGCGAAACGTCCAGCGTCTTGAAAAAAGTGACCATCGGATTGGGTGCGTTCATCCAAAGCTCAAAAGCCTGCGCCCGCGGAGTCGTATTCGGGTCAACTGAAAACGGGTTCATAAGTTCTCCTGTAATTTTTCATCGATATATTTCAAATAATCCTTTTTGCGGACTTCCTGCTCGTTTGCAAAATACCAGTCGGCAGCTTCTTTTAGTCCTTCTTCAAGCGCAATTGTTTTTGACAAAAGCGGCTTTTGCTTTTTCACGTCAAGCAAATATTCGTAATCGTAAAAGCAAAAATAATTTCGTTGCTCAATTTTTTTGCTGACTTCAACAAAGACCGGCGTTTTTGAAAGGCACTTGTAGCAAAGTGTAACCCAATCTTTTATCGAAACTGGCTGCTCATTTCCAACGTTCAGAATGTGTTCGGCAGGCTTTGTCTCGATTATTTTTTCGATAATGCGGCACAAATCTTTTACGTGAAAAAAGTGAAGTTTCATGCTGCCGTCGCCCGGAAGATAAAATGGGCGGTCGAGCCTTGCACAGTCAAAAACAAATGCCTCGCGGTAAACGTTGTTCATCGCCCCATAAAGATACGGCGGTCGCAAAATGTACGCGTCGTGAACTTTTTGCAAAAGTGCGTTTTCAGCTTCGATTTTGTCAGTTCCGTATTTTCCCCAAAACTTGTTCGGCTTTCTTTCACATTCTTCAATAAAAGGTTGCGTTCCGTCTTCCGGATAAACCGCACTGGAACTTACCATTATATATTGGTCAAACGAACCAAGCAAATCCGTTAAATCGATTATGTCCTGTGCGTTGTAAGCGGTGATGTCTGCCACAACGTCAAAGTGCAGATTTTTCAGTTTGCCGCCCAAATTGTGCCGGTCGCCTTCAATCAAAGTTACGCCGCTAACTTGCTTTTTTGTGTTTCTGTTCAGAACAAAAACTTCGTAACTGCGTTCGCAAAAATAAGAGGCAGCATATTTGCTTACAAAAGTTGTTCCGCCAGTAATCAAGATTTTTTTCATTGTTTTTCCTCTGCAAAAAATATTTATTCCGAATATTTTAATTTTCCCAAAATCTCTTTTATAACCTCGCAATACCGATTTGGGGAATCCATGAACATACTGTGTCCTGCGTTTTCAATCCAATAAAAGGCTTTGTCCGGGGCGGTAATTTTTTCGTAATAGATTTGAGCATCTTTTTGGCAAACGGAATAGTCGCCTTTGCCGGCAAGATACTTTTTAGAAATTGCAACAAGCCGGCTAAGATCAGAAATCGACATGTCATCATAATTTTTGACTTTTTCCATCCGTTCGATTACTGCCGAAAGTTCTTTTTCGTCTTTAGTTCCCTTGATTTCATCTTTTTCAAGTGCTGTTCGAGCGACATTCAGTTTATTTTTGTAAAGATTTGTAATCTGACTTATGCCGACATAACAACTTACATTTTGCGGATTTTTTTGCACGTAAATGCTGCCAATCACAGTTCCCCAAGAATGAGCCGCAATAATCACCTTGTTTTTTCCAAAGCGTTTTTTTGCATATTCAACGATAGCGTCAAGGTCGCTTACGAGCAAATCGATATTACATTCAGAATCGCAGCCGTTCGCATAATAAGTTCTGCCGCAACCCCGCTGGTCGTAATTGATTATCGTAAGGGCGGATTCAAGCTCCTTTTGGTAATAGGCGGAAACGTATCCCATTGGACTTGCCGGTCCCCCGTGAACAAAAATCATAACAGGATTTTCAACGTTTTCTCCGCGAATCTGAACGTATTGCTTCATTCCGCCAATATCAAGAAAAAAAGATTCCTGAACGCCGTTTTTGCCGTCAATTTTGATTTTACAGCGGTTTCTAAAACGCAAAAACACAACAAAAAGCATAACGAGCACAAAAAAAGCAATGACAATAAACGCGGCCAATCCGATTTTATTCAACTTCATTTTAGTATTATATATCTTTTTGAAAAAATTGCTTTATTAAAAAAGTTCGCCTTGCAAAAATTCTTTTTTCAGAAAACTCTGCTGGTTTCCTTGGATTATTGTATCGGTCGGTTTTATTTCTCCAAGAAGAATCGGAGAGTCGGGGTTGTGGAATTTGTAGTTTTCAAATGCTTTTTGTGGATTTTTATTCGCGTAGCAATATTTGCAGCCGTTCAGACAAGTGTCGTAAGCACCGATGTCGCGGCTTTCTATGCAATGGCAGCCATTTCGCAAACCTTTATGTTTAAGATTTCTGAATTCGCAGTTGTTTGCTCTTCCTAAAATCTCAAGTGTTGCGCAGCCTGATTTTTCAATTCCGAATCTTGAAAAATCTCCGTTTGTTCCGCAAGTTTGTATACGGATTCCAAATTCTTTTGCAGTTTTTCCTAAAATTTCCGCCAAAGTGTTCATGTCGTTTTCTGAAAGTGGAATAAGTTCTGGCATATTCACCTGAAGTTTCTTGTAGATTTCAACAAAACTGAAAATGCAGCGGTCAATGTATGGTGCAAGCTGTTCGCAGAGCCACCTGAATGTCTGCGCATGCCTTTTTATCGTATATTTTTGTGTAAGAAGAACCGGGTCATATCTCCAGGCGATTTTTTCTTTTCCCACAATTTTTGAAAGCTCAGCCAAAGTTTTTACGCTGTCCTCGATTGACGGAACTCCAGGCTCAATGTCTTTTCCGTAGGCGATGATTGTGTAATTAAAATACGCCCTGTACTTTGAAGTTATTTCCTGAATACGCGGAAAAATCGGAGCGTAGTTTTTTGAACAGAAAAGAACCGCATCGATTTTTTCCGGCGAAAGTTCATAGCACGTAACCTTGTTCGGAAAAAGCGGATTCCGCGTATAGACAAAACCTTCCTCAAAGCACTTTAAAAGCCATTTTGAAAAATATTGAACTGTGTCTGTTCTTGCGCCGGTGTTAAGAATCATTTTGCTTTCTATTGTTTTTTCTCGCCGTCTTTTGAAAGTTTCTTGCGGTAGATTCGTGTTTCCTCTCCATCAATTGATTTTGCCGTCTTGAAAAATTCGTAGCCGTATTTTTCGTAAAGTCCGATGTGGTTTGTTGAAATGTAGACCGCCTCGTGCCCCATGGTGGTTGCGGTGTTTTCTGCCCACTTTAAAAGTTCGCCCGCGTAATGGTGGTCGCGATATTCGGGCGCGGTATAGACAAAACCAATCCAAGGTGAAAGTTCCGTAGGCTGAACGTCGTCGAGCGGTGCAAGAGTACAGAATGAAACAAGTTTTTCGCCGTCGGTCAAAAGCGGAACAAGCGCGGAACCCCCGACCGTTTCTTTCAGTTTGCCTTCGCTCAAAAACTGGTGCAGAAATTTTGCCACACCCCAGTCAGCCTTTGCAATTTCATCAAGCCAGTGTACCTTGTTGTTTGATGCAAAATATTCGATGATTTTCATGCGACTCTCCTATAGTTCATTTTTCAATTTCCAAAATATCATTTTGTTTCATTTAATCTTGCTTCAATCCATCCGTCCAAAAATTTCATCTGCTCATCCGTGTGGAACCAGTGCTCGCCGCCGTTCATCACGGTAAGATTTGCGTTGTTGGCACGCGCAAATTCCGAGACGGTTTCAAGTAAAGTTAGGTTGTCGTTTTCGCCGTAAAGAATTTCAGTCGGAATCTTCCATTGAATCGGATTTTTGCGGACGTAGGTCAGATATTCCCACGAAAGATTTTCGCCGAAGTTCGTGCTGACAATTTTCTTTTCCTCAAGCTGAGCTTCCGTTACGCCGGTCCAAGTCATCATGTTGCAAATCATTTTTTCCATGTTCACAATTGGAGAGATAAAAAATGCCCTATTGATTTTTGCGGTGATTTCGTTTTTACCGTTTGTGTCGTCAGTTTCTGCGTCAATTTGCGAAATCGCATTCATCGAAAAATACGCGCCGATGCTATTCGCAACAAGAATCACGCTTTTGTATTCAGAAAATTTTTCTTCTGCCCAACTAAAAAATTTGTTTTTAAAATCCCAAGGCGTTTCTGACTTGTAGTCAAATCCGACAACATCGCAGTCCGCAAAAAGTTTTTTATAATGTTCGGCTTCCCCGGCATTTCCGCCTTTTCCGTGAACATAAATTACGAGTGTGCTGTTCATTTTTGTTGGCCTTTTTAAAAAATATCACTGGAAATATATCCTACCGAAAGATAGGTTGTCAAGCAAGGGGAAATGACACCAAAACACCGTGTGTATATCCGGCTTGCCACCTTTGTCATTGCCGGACTTGACCCGCGACGTTTGCGAAGCAAACTCGGTTGATAATCTCAGTCAAGTTCTACATTTTCCTGACCGGATGCCTGATTACAGTTTTCAATTTATCCGCGGAGTTTTTTCTCGGATCGGAAAGATAGATTTCGTGGTGGAAGCGGTTTTTGCCAAAGTCGTTTTCGTAGCCGTTCTGCGCCAGAAATGAATCCATCAGCGCAATTGTCGCAGACTCGTCATCGTAGCTTCCTGTGTGCATAATATGGACGCAAAGTCCCTCGTCAACCGTAAGATATTCCGCAGCCGAGCAGTCGAGGTTTTTCTTGCGGCTCGCAGTTTTTACCGCCCAGTCAAAATTTTCCTTCGTGACAAAATCAGGCAGCCTGATGAGCGAAATCCAGTTGAAGTCTTCCTTCCGCGAATAGCCCACGCCGCACCTTCCGTCCTGCCACCAGAATCCTTCAAGCGGAGGAACGACATATTCAAAGAATCCGTCGATTCTGTAGTCGCTCTTGTAGCTCATCTTGAGCGTGTAGGACACGGCATACAAAACGCCGATTGCCTCTTTGTACGCGCCGCCTTCTTCGTTCGGGTTTCCCTTGCCGCGGACCGCAACATAATTCATGCGCGGAACATTCACGATTTCCGGCTTGCCCTTTGGCAGATAAAATTCCTTGTATTCCTTCTTGAAGTCAAAAGCCATTGTATTCTCCTTTTTCATTCTTCCTCAAACCGGGATTTTCCCCACCAGTCGGGAAGCAGCTCCTTCAGGCGGATAGTTTTCCGCGTCTCGCAGTCCACGAGGATTTCGATTTCGCCGCTGTCCTTGTCGAGCTGCATCATGTATTCGCGGCACGCTCCGCACGAAGAGCCCACTTTTCCGTCGGGCATTATGGCGACCAGCTTTTCAATCTGGCTTTCTCCGTTCGTAATCATGTTCGCAATCGCGTTCCGTTCCGCGCACATTCCGAGCGTGCTTGCCGTGTCGATGCAGACGCCGACGTAGATGTTTCCGCCTTTCGTGAGAACCGCAGCCGCAACTCCTCCAGCCTCGATAAAAGGCGAGACAGTCCGCGCGTTCTGCACTTTTTTTGCCGCATTGTAAAGTTTTTCCCAGATGTCGCTTTTTGTTTCAGTCATGTTTTTGTTTCTCCTAAATTCCTAAATTTTTATTTCTGTCAACTTTCACATCGAGCTTCCGAGATTGTAAGCGTCTTTCAGCCCGTCCGTGTTTTTCACCTCGCCTTTTTCCTTTGCGCCGCGCACAAGAACTGTTCCTGCGTCCTCAAGACCAAAGAAATTCAAGGCGAGCTTGTACTGCACTTTGATTGCGTCGAACATTTCAGGCAGGGTTGCCGCTCCCACTAGAATCAGGGCGAGTTTTTTTATCGGAAACGAATTGCGCATCGGAGTGTGCAGGCGGTCAATCACGGCTTTAAGCTGCGCGCTTATTCCATAAAAATAAACCGGCGAGGCAATCACGAGGATGTCCGTTTCCTTGAGCTTTTGGTAAATCTCCTTCATGCTGTCGTTCTGGAAGCAGGCGTTTTCTTCGCGCTTAAAGCACGAATTGCAGCCTATGCACGGATTCACCTTGAAGTCCGCCGCCGAGACAATTTCCACGCTGTTGTTTTTCCGCGCGCCTTCAGCAAATGACTGAACAAGAAGCTCTGTGTTTCCGCCCCTGCGCACGCTTCCGTTCAATACAAGAATTCTGCTCATTTTGAAAACCTTTCTTACTTCCTGTTTCCGTAAATCTTAAAAAAACTTTGGACGTGCCTTTCAATCAGAGCGACAATTTCTTCCTCGCGTTCAGGCTCGCGGTCGCATAGGTTTATCCACACGGTAACAGGAAGGCACAACTGGGCCGCCATGATTTCCGCATCGCTTCCAAAAAGCTTTTTCCGGCTGATAAGAAAGCGCACAAGACCTGTAAAATACCGCATGACGTCCGTGTAGTTCTGCTTGGTCTGAAGCTCCCTGAGCTTGGAATTCTGGAACTGCTCGATTACAAGCATTTTGCGCGACTTGCTGATTTTAGGATCGTGGACGATGTAGCGAAAATGTTTAAGAATCATCTGAAGAACGTCGTCTTCCGTGATGTCCTGCTTGCCGGCGGTGAAATCGGGATTGTCCCAGTCCGCCTGAGCAAAAAGCGAATGTTTTTCGTACTGCTCGATTGTTGTCCGCACAAGCGCGTCAAGAATTTCCTGCTTGCCCGCAAAGTGGCTGTAAAGAGAAGGCTTACGGATTCCGACCGCCTCCGCAATCTGCTGCATGGAAGTCGCCTCAAACCCCTGCACCGAAAACAAATCCAGCGCCGCCGCCAGAATCACCTGCTTTGTGTTACCTTTTTCTGCCATCGTGAATTTCCCTGAATAAAAAATATCACTGACAATATACCCTATCGACTGATAGGGTGTCAAACGGAGAGGCTTTGTGCGGATGTGCTTGAGGGGCGGTGCGGGGCAGGGAAATTGAAAACTAGAATCTGCGTGATATTCATTGAGGCTGCCGGAATGACCTTGCAATTATATGAGGTTGTTCCGGCTGTCTTGCAGTTTGCAGTAATACTTTCCGATTCCGCCGTAGCCTGCAATCATCTCATCTTTGCATTCTTGCAGCTGATCAGAATGTGGCAAGGCGCAAAAATCACTGCGCAAACAATCAGCGGAATGTTCAGCGCAAAAAATCCGCTTTCCAGAAAAAGCAGCGACGGCACAACTGAAAGTACGATTGACTTCCGCAATGAATTTTCCTTCCAGAAAACAATCCAGCCGCAAAGATAAGCCACTGTAAGAGCGGAACTTGCGGCAAAATACGCGGTTTTTGCTCCGTCAAACCAGAATCCGCGGCACAAAACAGGAATGTTTAAAATCATGAACGCAAAGCAGCCGAATCTTCCGGCCTGCTCCAGAAACTCAACAATTCTGTTCTTGTAGAGATTTTCAAATCCATCCCTGTGCGTCGCGGCGAAAATAAAGTTCGGAACCATGATTGTGGCGATTACCGCCAGTCCGAAAAAATTCATAAAACACATAGTTTTCCCCAAAATGATTCTAATGGCAATCACAGCGGATGCGGTAGCGCTGGGAGCCCCGGAGTTCTGCGGCGGGTTTTGTACAAAACCTGACGCAGAATGAGCGGTTAGCGAAGGGCGGACATAGCGACGGCAAATACTTGAAAAGTTTTTGCCGGACCGCCGTAATTTCTCTAATATCCGTAACGCTTCCTGAATTTTGCAAGGCACACGGCAACAACCGCTGCAGAAAGCACTTCATATATAATTCCGCTAAGCCAGATTCCGTCGATTCCCCACAGAACCGGCAGAACAAGGACACACGCAACCTGAAAAACCATCGTCCGCATAAAGGAAATCAGCGCGGAAACAAAACCGTTGTTCAAAGCGGTAAAAAATGACGAGCCGAACATATTGAATCCGGTCAGCAAAAACGAGAATGAATACAAATGGAACGCGCGTCTTGTAAGCTCAAAAAGCTCCGCATCGTACCCTGTAAAAAGCTTTGCGAACGGAAACGAAAGCATTTCCGCGGCAGCAAAAAGAACCAGGCCAAAAACGCCCATCGCGATAAGATTCTTTACAAAAAGATTGTGAAGTTCCGCCCGGTTTTCCGCACCGTAATGGTAGCTCACAATCGGAGAAGTTCCGATTCCCCAGCCAAGAAAAACCGCCGCAAAAATAAATCCCACGTACATAAGGCACCCGTAGGCCGCAATTCCGTTCTCGCCCGCAAATCTGATAAGCTGAAAATTGTACAGAATGCTTACGACCGACATCGCAATGTTCGAAAGCAGCTCCGAAGAGCCGTTCGTAAAAGTCTTGAACAGAACCACACCGTTCCATTTTGCCTTTCCAAGATGCAAAAGAGACTTGTTCGGACTTAAAAAATAAATAAGCGGAACAAAACCTCCAACAACCTGGCTCATACAGGTTGCCAATGCCGCGCCCACAAGCCCCCATTTAAAGACCGCAACAAAAAGCGCGTCCAAAACCATGTTCGTAACCCCGGCAGAAACCGTAAGCGCAAAACCCATCGTAGGACGTTCTGCGGCAATCAGAAAAGTCTGGAAAGAAGTCTGAAGCATAAAAAGCGTGAGCGTTCCGCACAAAATTCTTCCATATATAACCGCATTTTCAAGAAGCTCGCCGTCCGCGCCAAGGGCAATTGCAATCCTGCGCATAAAAATCATCGCCGCCGCTGAAATCACAACTCCAAGCCCAATCAGAAAATAGACCAGAAGCGAAAAAGTTTCGTTCGCACGTTTCCTGTCATTCTCGCCCAAAAAACGCGCCACCAAAGCCGTTCCGCCCGTTCCAAGCATAAAACCGACCGACGAAAGCATCATAATCACCGGCATAATAAGATTCAGACCGGCAAAAGCAGTCTTCCCGACAAAATTAGAAACAAAAAGCCCGTCAACAACGCCATAAATCGACGTAAAAACCATCATCCCAATCGACGGCAGCGTGAACCGAATCAGCCTGCCGAACGTAAAGTGATCCGAAAGTTTGATGTCCATAAAATTCCCACAATCCAAAGCAAAACAAAATAAAAATAAAAAACTGGGCGCATACGGCTCGCGCAGCTCGCCGTACCGGGCTGCTCCGGGTTCCGGCCTTCGCCTCCAGCCGCCGCCTTCGGCGCCGTCCGCTCCGCGCCCTCCGTATCCCTTGCGCATCTCGTCCGAAATCGGACAATTAAAAAACGTACATTTTTATAGAAAAAATGTCAACAGAATTTCGGCAATAACAGAAATGCAAACAACAGTGTAAACAATAATGTAAAACTTACAAGAAATCAGAGAAAACTCATTGAGGACAATACGGCAGAATCCGTTTATTACACACCCCTCAAATCAACTCCCTTTTCTTGAACTGCTTTTCAAGGTCGTTTCTGTATTTTTCTGTCAGAAAGAGAAGCTGTTCCTTTTCTTCCGGTGACCAGCTGTCAAAAACTGAATCTTCGGCGGAAATTATCGGCTCAACTGACTTTTCTGCAAGCGCAAGCCCTTCTTCTGTGAGAGATACAATCACGTTGCGGCCGTCTCCGGCAGTCCTCTTTACAAGTCCGAGCTGCTCAAGCTTTGAAAGCGCGGAATTTATTGTTTTCCGGCTGATTCCGTAAAGACGCGAAAATTCGCTCTGGTTGCACGGTCCGCCCATGTCGTAAAGACAGTAAAAAATCCAGAAAACGCAGTCCGAAAGAGAGGATTTTGCGTTCACCTTATGGTAAAGCTCGTCAATCTGGTTTGTAAGATATGCAAAACGCCGCGACGCTTCGTGTGAAGGATTTTGATTTTCCGCCATTTTTCCGTTTTCCCGCAGCAAGTTTCTACTTTACCCAGTAAACGTATTTTTCTTTGCGTGGAGCGGCTTCTGCTTCTCCGCCTTCGGCAGCGTAGCCAAGCGCGACGTGCCCGATTCCTTCAAAATCGCCTTTTATTCCAAGGTCTGAAAGAAGTTTTTTGCCGAAGCCGCTTTCAAATTCCTGTTTTGCGCGGTGAATCCAGATTGAGCCGAGCCCCAGGCTTTTCGCGGCGTTCATCAGGTTTCCCATAACAAGCGAGCCGTCATAAATGTAGTTCGGCGAAACGTTTTTATCGGCAAGAACAATCAGAATCACAGGCGCGCCGTAAAACGGGTCAAAGCCTTCGTTCCATCCGCCGATTTTTCGGTTTTCCTCGCTGATTTTGTCGCGAAGCTCCTTGTTCGTAACCGCAATGATTATCGGCGACTGAAGATTCCTACCGGTCGGCGCAAAAGTTCCTGCCCGGATTACGGCGTTCAAATCTTCCTCCGGAATCATATCCGGCTTGAATTTGCGGCAGCTTCTGCGCGTCTCAAGAATTTTTAAAGTTTCGTTCATATTTATTTCTTCCATAAGTAAAGGATTTTTTAAATTTCATGCTAAAAAGCAGAAAAGTCAAGCGGCAAAATACAAGACAATAAAAATATGCCAGTGTTGGTTGACGCTAACTTTTTGACGTGATATTGTCTTTGTGTTATCACTGATAACCAAACCGAATAAAAACTATGGCAAAAGACAAATCCGAAACACACGAGAAAATTTTAGAATCCGCACGCTCTGAATTTTCAAAAAACGGTTTTGAGAACGCTTCAATCCGCGAAATTGCAAGGCGGGCGGGCGTTACCTCGGCGGCGCTTTACCGGCATTGCACTGACAAGGAGGATTTGTTCTCGCAGCTGGTCGAGCCTTCTCTTAAAGAATTCAGACAATGGCGCAAAAATCACATCGCGACAAAATACGCGCAGATTGAAGAAAACGTTTCCGTCGCCGAGCTTATGAAAAACAACGACATCGACATGATCCGCGAGATTATTTATCCGCGCCGCGAGGATTTTAAGCTGATTCTTACAAGGTCAAAAGGCACGCACTACGAAAATTTTCTGCACGACATGGTGAACGAGGACCAGAAGGAAATGCTGAAAGTCCTGGATTTTCTGAAGTCTCGCGGAAACAAGGTGGTGGAGGTGAGCGAAAAGGAAATGCACACGATTTTGAGCGCGGCGTACACTGCAATGCTTGAGCCTGTCATCCACGACTACACGCACTCGGAAACCGAGCACTGCCTTTCGGTGGTGGAGGAATTTTTTATGCCCGGCTGGCAAAAACTTATGGGATTTTAGTTTTTTTGGGGCTTCCGTCATCGGTTCCGTTTCACTTTGCCGCTGCCGTCGGGCTTTGCGCACTTCGCCGTCTAACCGCGGCAGGTACTCCAATCCATAAGCTGTACGTTCGCTGCATCTGCTCCGATGGCGACATATAGTGTAACAGCTCTCCGGCTTGACTATACCAATTGTATTACAGGAAATTATTTTCCGAACAAATCAGAATGGGAGCCGGTGCGGGACAATTCCAAAATAAGCTCGTCATTGTTGATTGAATAAATGAGAAGCCAGTCCGGCTGAATATGACATTCCCTGTGCTTTGCCCAGTTGCCGGAAAGCTGATGGTCTTTGTTTTTGGCAGGAAGAGGCACTTGTTTCAGCAGTTTTTCGAGGACTTCAATAAAGAGTTTTTCGTTTTTTCCGCGCTTCAGCGCAAGCTTGTAGTCCTTCTTGAACTGATTCGAGTAACGGGGCTTAAGCATGAAGAGAATCCATCAGTTCGTCTATGGAGTCAAACGCCGGGCTTAAATTTTTTCCCTCCTCCGTTTCTTTTAGAACTTTTGCGGTCAGCTCGTTCGGGTTTTCGTAGCCGATTTCAAACGGAATGCGTTTTTCGCGTATTACCTGCCGCAGAAAAACATTGATTGCGCTTGTCATCGAAAGTCCAAAATCCGCAAAAAGCCGTTCCGCCTCTTTTTTAGTCGCGGAATCAGTCCGGATGTTTATTGTCGCCATTGAATTCATCTTAGTCTCCTGTACTGCATAATATAATACAATATGTTGCAAAATGATACACAGATTTTATGATTTTGTGCCAGTTTTTTATGCGATGCCGGACAAGGGGACTGAAATAACAAAAAATCCGCAAAAATCCTCGCTTTTTTCTTCATTTGCCGTGTTTTTTATTTTTCCGTGCGGTATAATAAAAAGATAACAAATTATTCAATATTTTCAATGGAGAAAGCGATGAAAATCAACCACAGATTCTTTACCCCCCCCACCTAATTTTTACACTGCTTTTAGCTTTGACGGTTTTTACCGGCTGTCAGGTTGAAAGCGACGATGAAAAAGCAACTTACACTGTAACTTACAATGCCAACGGCGGAGAAGGAGAGATGAAAGCGCAGTCCGCGAAAGAGGGCACGGAAATCACCCTTACAGCAAACGCGTTCACCAGAGAGGGCTTCACTTTTTCCGGCTGGAACACTGCGGCGGACGGAAAAGGCGCAGACTACGCGGACAAATCAACAATCAAACTGACCGAAAACCTCACGCTCTACGCAAAATGGGTTCTGCAGGGCAGCTGGTCGATAAACTATGTTCTGAACGGCGATGATGTGAACCCGGCGCAGAACGCAGAAACAAATCCGGCAGAATACAACATCGAAACCGCAACCGTAACGCTTGCCGACCCGACACGCAGCTTGTACGAGTTCGCAGGCTGGTACGGCAATGCGGACTTTTCCGGCGAAAAACTGACCGGCTGGAATGAGGGCGAAAAAACAGGCGACATCACGCTTTACGCAAAATGGACGATAACAGCAGACAGCGTTTCCGAAGCAATCAAAAACATTCCTGCTGACGGCAATGTGCATACAGTCGTTCTTGCCGGTGAAATTTCAGAAGATATAATCACGGCAATCCGCAAAGCACTAATTGCAAAGCCTGAAATAAAAGTGAATCTTGACCTGAGCGGCACGACCGGGCTTACAGAAATTCCTGCTTGGGCTTTCTTTGATGAGGATGAATGGACTGCATGTGAGGCTCTTGCTGGAATCGTGCTGCCGGAAGGTATGGAATCCATCAATGAATATGCATTCTTTTTCTGTCCGAATCTAACCGACATTGTAATTCCGGACAGTGTAAAGACAATAGGTAAGCAGGCATTCAATCAAAGTGGTCTTACAAGCATAAAATTCGGAAGCGGACTTGAATCAATAGGCAGATTTGCTTTCCAAGCGTGCAATCTTACAAAGATAACCGTTCCGGGCAATGTCAAGACAATTATACATGGGGCTTTCGATGCCTGTGTTAATCTTGAGGAAGCCGTGCTGGAGGAAGGAGTGCAGACTATAGGAGAGGTTGCTTTCGCCAGCTGCGAAAAACTTTCGGCAGTAACAATTCCAAAAAGCGTAACATCTATTGGGGATAGCGCATTTTCATTTGGTAGCGGTAACTCTTTGCAGACCGTGAACTACGGCGGCACAATGGCGGAATGGAACGCACTCAAGGCGAGTATCGGCACTTCAAACGATGTCCTTCTGAATGCCGCAATCTACTGTACCGACGGTTCGCTTAACACGGACGCTGTTTCCGTAATCAACCGGCTTGGGGAAGGCGAGCATACGGTTACCGTTACCGGCGAGGTTTCTGCGGAATATCTTGCGGAAATAGCAGAAGCAATCAAAGAGAAAGACTACAGAGATACAAAAATCATCCTTGACATGAGCGGCGCAACAGGGCTTGATGCGATTCCTGAAATGACTTTCAACGCTAACTTGGGTCTTGCCGGAATCGTTCTGCCGCAGAGCGTCACCTCGATAGAAAACGGTGCTTTTGCGACATGTATAGAACTTAAAAGCGTAAAAATCGGCAGTGGAGTTACAAAGATAGATGATTTGGCTTTTGTTAACTGCACCAGCCTTACAAGCATAGAAATACCGGACAGCGTCACTTCTGTTGGTGCTCAAAGCTTTCAAGCTTGTGAATCCCTAAAAGATGTAACACTCGGAAAAGGTCTTGCTTCTATAAGTAGCTGTATGTTCCAAGTCTGTTCCGCTTTGGAGATGATTGTGATTCCTGCGGAAGTCGAATCTATCGAAGATTATGCATTTGGCGACTGCACAAGCCTTGCCGATGTGTGCTACGGCGGAACAGTCGCAGAATGGAACGCACTCAAGAATGATGGAAAAATAGACAGCACTGGCAACGACGCTCTGTTAAATGCGACAATCCATTGTACCGACGGAATTGCTATCACCGCCGACAAAGCGGCAGAGTTAATCACAAGCCTTGAATCAGGTGAATACAACATCGCAGTAACCGGGGCAATAACAAGCGAAACAATATCTACGATTGCAACTGCACTGCAAAGCAACGGAAATGCAAAAGTCGGTCTTGATTTAAGCAAAACTACAGGATTAACTTCTATTGGTGAATATGCGTTCATGTATTGCAGCAGCTTAACAAGTGTAATAATTCCAGACAGTGTTACTTCTATTGGTACAGGAGCGTTCATTGAATGTACCAGTTTAACAAGTTTAAGTATTCCGGATAGCGTTGAATCAATCGAAAATTCTACGTTCAGTGGGTGTACTAGCTTAACAAGTGTAAACATTTCTAACTCTGTTACATCTATTGGCGCTGAAGCGTTTTGTGATTGCAGCAGCTTAACAAGTGTAAACATTCCAGCCAGCGTTAGTTCTATTGGTAATAAAATTTTCTATAAATGCACAAGCCTAACAGAATTAACAGTATCTGAAGATAATGAAACCTATGAAAGTGATGGAAAGTGTATCTATACAAAAGACGGAAAAACTTTAATTGCTGTTGCCGCAGGTTTAACAAGTGTAACAATTCCTGATGGCATTACTTCTATCGGTGGGTATGCATTCTGTGGCTGCATCAACTTAACAAGTGTAAACATTCCTAATACTGTTACTTCTATCGCTGATTCTGCGTTCAGTATGTGTACTAACTTAACAAGTATTAACATTCCAGACAGTGTTACTTCTATTGGTGAATGTGCGTTCATGGAAAGCGGCTTAACAAGCATAACAATTCCTTCCGGCGTCACTTCTATCAGTAGCTATATGTTCAAATGGTGCGGCAACTTAAAAAGTGTGGTGATTCCAGCTAGCGTTATTTCTATTGGTGAAAATGTGTTCACAGCAAGCGGCTTAACAACAGTAAATTACAGAGGAACACAGGCACAGTGGAATGCAATAACGATTGCGGACAATAGCAATCCACTTAAAAATGCGACTGTAAATTATAATTACACCGGCGAGTAAGTGTCATTGCCGGGTTAAACCCGGCAATCTCTCGTGTTGGAAAAGGGATTCCCGCATCAAGTGCGGGAATGACATTGAAATCAAGCAAGGGAATGACAGAAAAAAATTTGTCATCGTCGTGCTTGGCTTCCTTGTCATTATTCAGCTTGACTGGATAATCCCCTGCAACAGATCTTCGGGTCAAGCCCGAAGATGACATAAACCATACATGGGAATGACCGTTGAATCACACTGGGTAATGGCAGTCGAAGCAAGTTTGTTTTGTCCGATAAATATTAATTTCTCAAAAAAAGAAATGTATACTTTTTATGAGGTGAAGCCATGCCTACAATTTTTGTTCAAGGTCAATACAGATTTTATTTCTTTTCAAGGGAAGAAAGCCGCAGGCACGTTCATGTGTCATAGTCCGATGGTGAGGTGAAGGTTTGGCTTGAGCCTGAAATTTCTGTTGCAAAGGTAATAAATCTTTCTGAAAAGGAAGTGAACAAAATTCTTGAAATTGTAAAAAGCAGAAAGGAGGAAATCGATGAATTCTGGAAAAAGCATTTCAGTTGAAAAAGCAGTTGTCACGAATATTTCTCCGTTTGGAATCTGGCTGATTGCATCTGACGGAAATGAATATTTTGTATCGTACAAAGATTATCCTGTTTTTGAAAACTCTGACATAAAAGACATTGCCGACGTTAAGACCGATTTCGCAGGAAATCTGCATTGGCCCACCCTCGACGCAGACATTGAATTGGAATCCCTTCAACATCCCGAAAAGTTTCCGCTCAGTTATTCGTGATTTTTTAAGTTGTGGTAAGAAAATTTGTCATTATCGGGCTTGACCCGATAATCTCTAACAAACCAATTAACGTAGATTCCTGACCGAGTTTGCTACGCAAACATTGCTGCATCAAGTGCGGGAATGACATTAAAATCAAGCAAGGCAATGACAAGTAAAAAACGAGTAGGAGAGCGTAAAAGTTCCTAGCTTTTTTTGTCATTTTTCTTGACAATCGACTTATTCCGATTTATCTTACAAACAGTACGGTTTTTAGTACATAAATTTGTACTTTTTATGGAAGGAAAATTATGACAATCGCAAAACAGATGGACATCCGCGCAAACATAAAAAAATATTTCGACATGGCATTTAACGGCGAGCCGGTCATTGTTCCGCGCAAGGAAAACAAGAATGTAGTCATCGTTTCCGAAAAAGAATTCAAGGAAATGGAAAAGGCGAAAAGAAATGCGGCTTATCTTGCCATGCTAGATAAAAGCGATGAGCAGCTTCGTCAGGGAAAAGTTGTCGTAAAGACGATGGAAGAGCTTGAGGCAATGGCGGCAGAATGAGCGAGATAACTTTTACAGAAACTGGATTCGAACATTATGTTTATTGGCAGACTCAAGATAAAAAGACAGTTCAGAAAATCAACAAGCTGCTGAAAAGCATTTCTCGCGATGGTGCATTGCGCGGCGAAGGCAAGCCTGAAAAACTGAAGCATAAGGAAGGCGAATACAGCAGAAGAATTGACAAGGAGAATCGTCTTGTTTACGAATTTTCCGAAGATAAAATTACCGTAAAAGCTTGCCGCGGTCACTACGAGGACTAATAAGTTAAACTCTAATCTTTTCCGTATATTTTCTTATGGTTGCCGATGGCAATCGGGATTATCTGTTAATTTTAGAAATTAAAATTATTTTCTTCTGTTAGTTGACGCTAACTTTTTCTTATGATATATTTTTTCCCGTTGAGATATTGTTATCATTGATAACTGACGAGGCGGCAAATGACGTTATTATGTAAAACACAAAACTTATTGGATTTTAGAAAGAGGCTTTCGGGCCTCTTTTTTTTATGCGGTTATCAAATTTGAATTTTGGTAACTAAAGACAATTAAACAAAAAACAATTTTAAGAGGTTTTATATGGAAAAAAAGAAAAGTTCGATTGGCGAGCTGATGAAGTTTGCGGGAAACCACAGGTTTTTCGTGTATGCTTCTTGGGTTCTTTCGGGTGTTAGCGCGGTTTTGGGAATGCTTCCGTTCTATTTTGTCTGGAATCTGATTCGTGAGGTTCTGGCGGTTCGTCCAAATTTTGCGGCGGCGGCACCTTCGCTCAAGTTTTACGGCTGGGCTGCGGTTGTTTCGGCGGTGGCGGCTCTTCTGGTTTATGTTGGTGGCCTGATGTGCTCGCACAAGGCGGCGTTCAGGATTCAATCAAATCTTAGGAGTTCTCTGATGAGGCACATTATGACGCTTCCGCTCGGGCTGATTGAAAAGGAAGGCAGCGGAAAAATCAGGCGCGTTGTGAATGATTTTTCCGAGGCGACCGAGACTTTTATTGCTCATTCGCTTCCTGACAAGGTTGTGTCTTACGTTACGCCGGTCTGCCTTGTGGCGATGATGCTTTTTTTCGACTGGAAAATCGGGCTTTTGTGCCTTGTGCCGGCGGTTCTTGCGTTTTTGGCGATGGGCGGAATGATGGGGAAAAAGCTCCAGCAGGATATGGCGAAATATCAGGATTCGCTTGAGACGATGTCGAACGAGGCGGTTGAATATGTGCGCGGAATTCCTGTTGTAAAGACTTTCGGGCAGTCGGTGTTTTCGTTCAACCGCTTCAAGGCGGCGATTGACGGCTATGAAAAATGGACTGTCGCCTACACAAAAAGCATGATGCGCCCGATGGTCCTGTTCACGCTTGCGACGAATTCTGTTTTCGCTTTTCTGATTGCGGCGGCTTACATTTTAGGCGGAAAGGGCGTTTCCGACACGCTCGTTTTGAATCTTCTCTTCTATATAATTCTTACTCCGATTCTGACGACGACGCTGATGAAAATCGCTTATTCGGGCGAGGCTTCGATGGTTGTTACGGACGCTCTGAAACGCATGGACGAGATTTTTGCGTTCAAGCCGCTTGCGCAAACGTCTTCTCCAAAATTGCCTTTGGATTCTTCGGTTGAATTTGACAGAGTGAGCTTTTCTTACGGCGGCTCGGAGAAAAAGGCGTTGGACGGCGTTTCACTTAAAATCTCTTCGGGCGAGCACGTTGCGTTTGTAGGTCCCAGCGGCGGCGGAAAAACGACTTTGGCTTCGCTTGTGGCGCGGTTCTGGGATGCAACGGAAGGCTCGGTGAAAATCGGCGGTGTTGACGTGTGCGATATTTCTTCAAAAGAGCTGATGAACGAAGTTTCCTACGTTTTTCAGGATTCAAAGCTTTTGAAAATGTCGATTCTGGAAAACGTTCGGCTCGGAAATCCGGCGGCTTCGCGCGAGGAAGTTCTTGTTGCTCTTGAAAAGGCTCAGTGCGCGGACATCATCGAAAAACTTGCTGACGGAATTGACACGGTGATTGGCTCGAAGGGCGTTTATCTTTCGGGCGGCGAGGCACAGCGGATTTCGATTGCGCGCGCGTTCCTTAAAAACTCAAAGATTCTGATTCTTGACGAGGCGACTGCGTTCGCAGACCCGGACAACGAGGAAAAAGTCCAGGCGGCGTTCGCAAACCTTTCCAAGGACAAGACTGTGATTATGATTGCGCACCGGCTTTCGGCCGTAACAAATGCGGACAGGATTTTTGTCTTGAGCGGCGGAAAAATCGCGGAAGAGGGAAAGCACGATGAGCTTGTCTCTGGCGGCGGAATCTACGCGAAAATGTGGGCGGAATACAACAAGGCCGCGGAATGGAAAGTGTGCGCAGGAGGCGACAAATGACTTTAAACGAAAAACTTAAACATAAATACGCGCTTTCGGATTATGGCGCGCGGGGAATGTTGCGTGCGTTTGCGGCTGTAACGCTTGCAAATCTTGTTCTTATGCTGCCGGTGGGGCTTTTGTACGCGCTCGTGCGGAACTTGCTTTCAGGCTCGGTTTCGGCCTCTGCTCTGCCGTTTTTTGCGTACGGAATTGTTTTTGTCTGCGCACTGATTGTCTTGACGACGGTTTTTCAGTACCGCTCGACTTTTTTGACGACTTACGTGGAAAGCGGAATCAGGCGGCGCACTCTGGCGGAAAAGCTCCGCAAGCTGCCTCTCTCATTCTTCGGGAAAAAGGACTTGGCGGACTTGACCAGCACGATTATGGGCGACTGCGCTGTTCTGGAAACGGCCTCGTCGCACTGGATTCCTGAGCTTATTGGCTCTCTTGTTTCCACGACGCTTGTTGTGCTCAGCCTTTTCTTTTTCAACTGGAAGATGACTCTTGCCGCGGTCTGGGTAATGCCGGTTGCGTTTGTGATTGTGGTCTCGTCAAAAAAGGTGATGACTAAAATCAACCAGAAAGGAATGAAATACAAGCTTGCCTGTGCGGACGGAATTCAGGAAGGTCTTGAAACCTTGCGCGACCTGAAGTCCTACAACGCGGCGGAAAACTATCTTGAAGGCTTTGACAAAAAAGCGCGCGACATTGAAAAGCATTCGGTTGTGGCGGAATTTTCCAATGCGGCGTTTGTCGTTTCAGCGCAGATGGTCTTGAAGCTCGGAATCGGAACGGTTGCCGTAACGGGCGCGTTTCTTCTTGCCTCTGGCGAAATCGACATCCTCACGTTCTTCATGTATCTGCTTGTGGTTTCCCGGATGTACGACCCGCTTCAGGTTTCGCTTCAGAATCTTGCGGCGATTATCAGCTGCGACGTGCGCTGCCAGCGGATGGACGAGATTCTAAGCCACGAAGAGCAGACCGGAAAACCGGAGCTTTCAAACAAGGGCTACGACATCGTTTTTGAGAACGTGGGCTTTTCGTACAGCGGTGGAAAGGAAATCCTTAAAGACGTTTCGTTCACTGCAAGGCAGGGCGAAGTGACGGCGCTTATCGGACCAAGCGGAAGCGGAAAGACAACGGTGAGCCGGCTTGCGGCGCGCTTCTGGGACTTGAACCGTGGAAAAATCAGCGTGGGCGGAATGGACATCTCGAAAATTGATCCGGAAACTCTTTTGGGGATGTACTCGATTGTTTTCCAGGACGTTACGCTCTTTAACAACACGGTGATGGAGAACATCAGAATCGGGCGGAAGGACGCGAGCGACGACGAGGTGATTGCGGCCGCCCATCTTGCGCGCTGCGACGACTTTGTGGAAAAGCTCCCTGAAAAATGGAACACGGTAATCGGCGAGAACGGCTCTGAGCTTTCAGGCGGCGAGCGGCAGCGGCTTTCAATTGCGCGCGCGTTCCTGAAAAACGCCCCGATAATTTTGCTCGACGAGGCGACAGCGAGCCTTGACGTTGACAACGAGACTCTGGTGCAGGAATCTCTTTCCCGGCTGATAAAGAACAAGACCGTCTTAATCATCGCCCACAGAATGAGAACCGTTGCCAGCGCGGACAAGATTGTAGTGCTTAAAGACGGCGTTGTGGCTGAGCAGGGAAGTCCTGCGGAACTACGCGAGAAAGGCGGAATCTACAGCAAGATGATTTCCACCCAGCTAAAGGCAAGCGGATGGAAGTATGAGTAGTGAGTAAAATAGAAGCGGAGCGTAAAAACTCCGCTTTAAAAATGCGTCAGTCCGAGGTGCGAAAATTTTAATCGTCATTTCTTGTCAAGAACTTTTTATTTTTCCAAAAACTGATATAATGCCTGCATGGAAAAAAACGTAAAAACCGGGCTTGTTCTGGAAGGCGGAGCGATGAGGGGAATGTTCACCACCGGAATCCTCGATGTTTTCATGGAAAACGGAATCGCTCTTGACGGAACAGTCGGAGTATCGGCCGGAGCGACGTTCGGCTGCAACTACAAGTCAGGGCAAATCGGAAGGACAATCAGGTACAATAAAAAATATTCAGGAGACTGGCGTTACTGCTCGCTCCGCTCGCTTATAAAAACAGGAAACCTTTACGGCGCGGATTTCTGCTACAACCGGATTCCGAACGAGCTGGACATCTTTGACCTTGAGTCTTACAGAAAAAATCCAATGCCGTTTTTTGTCGTGGCGAGCGACTGCAGAACCGGCGGGCCGGTGTACAAGGAGCTTAAAACCTGCGATGCGGACGACCTTACCTGGATGCGTGCCAGCGCGTCAATGCCGCTTGCCAGCAAAGTTGTGAGAATTGACGGCTACGAGCTTTTAGACGGCGGCATGACCGACTCGATTCCTCTGAAATTCTTTGAAAAATCAGGATTCAAAAAAAACATCGTCGTTCTGACTCAGCCAAGAAACTACATAAAAAAGCCGAACAAGCTGATTGGAATAATGAGAATCGCGCTCAGAAAATATCCGGCGATTGTGAACGCGATGGAAAACCGCCACAACATCTACAACGAAGAGACAAAATATGTGTTCGAGCAGGAAAGAAAGGGAAATGCGCTTGTTATATGCCCAGAAAAACCGCTTGGAATCAGCCGCACGGAAAAAAATCCTGACGAGCTTCAGCGTGTCTATGACGAGGGGCGGAAAACCGCGCTTGCGCGGCTCGATGAAATCCGGAGATTTATCAGTCTGAAATAAGAATAAAAAAATCAGAGATAAGAAATATCCTGTAGGAATTGTAATGTAAGACACTTTTTTAATGCTCGAGACCATTTTTCATTCATTCCGCCTTGCACATCAGCTTGAGCCGCTGTGATTCGTCGTAGTCAAATCCGAATTTTTCGTAGAACGGAATTTTGTCCGGCTCTGCGCACAGTTCCACAAAGATGTTTGTTCCGCTCACGCCGTTTTTTCTTACAAACTTCAAAAGCTCGTCAATCAAAAGCCTGCCGATTCCCATTTTCTGATATCCGGGGCGGACGACAACGTCCTTGATAAAGTAGTCCAGTCCCAAGTCGCCGAGCATCCTCGCCATGCCAACGATTTTTTCGCCGTCAAAAACTGAGATGCGGAACAGAGTGTTTTTCATCGCAAGTTCCGTCTGCTGGAGCGAAGGACCTGCGCCCCAGACCGTTTCCCAAAGTTCGATGAACTGAGAAGCCGTAAGTTCGTTGTATTTTATTGTAAGATTTTCTGCTGATTTTGAGGTCATACCTTTCTCCCTTAAAAGTTGTTTCGCAACAAAGTGAACTCACGACGCAAGTTTCCGGTGGAGATTGCATTTGATAAAAAAGTTTGCGCTCGCCTTGCGTCATGCTTTCAACTGCGAATCGTTTCCTAAAAAATTCTTGAATCCATGTTGAAAACGAGTTTCCATTTTCCGCCGGAATTTTTCCAGGTGGAAGTTACGTTGAATTTTCCGGCAAGGTCGCCGTTTTTTTTGTCGGAAACTTTGGTCTCAATAGAGTAGTGAATTTGCACGATTGTTTCTGTTTCCGCAACAATCTCAAAATCCGAAATTTCGTAGTCCGCCAAATCAAAATCTTCTATTATACCAGCGTATTCCCTGCCGCTGCACCTATAGCCGCCGCAGACCATGACCGCATTTTCGTCCACCAGATTCAGAAAATCCGCCCGGTTTCTGCCTTTCGCCGCTTCCCACATTGCCTTTTCAAGTTCCTTTATAAAGTCTGATTTCATGTTTTCCCTCATTTTACAAAACCCCACCGAGTTTATTTCTCACTTTCCTTGTCATCATCATTGTCATTCTTTTTGTTTCTGCTAAAAGCGGCAGTTCCCAGACAGAAATTCTCGGAAGCCAGGCAAAGCCAGACCACATTTCCTGAAAAACTGCCTTTGAGCATTTTATAAAAATGACTGAAAATCCAGCTGCTGTCAAATAGTATAGACTGGCAAGTTTTTTATTCATTTCCGTATCCTCAAAAGTTTTTTGCCGCCCCATCATCTATACTTGCACGTTCTGAACTTTCCTTCAATCCAGAAAGCCGTAACAATCCGCAAGTTTTATCCTTCTCTTAAATAAAATAACTGACTGTTCCTCGTTGCAAAATCTCTTCAGAATTTAAAGTCATTTTTCTAAAACAAACCGTGCCACTTTTACACTTCCGTCTGTTTCAGTTGACACGATTTTAAAGCCGCATTTTTCTGTGTAGAACTTTACATTTTCCTTTTTTTCTACCGGCGTGATTAAGGTGAATTTTTCAGCGTCCTTGTAGAGCGATGTTATATGTTTGACTGCTTGCGTTCCTATTCCTTTTCCCTGAAACTTTGGAACAACGCACAGGCAGCCGATTTCATATATTCCGTCGGAGATTTTTTTGCAGGAAACGCAGCCGGCCAGCTCTCTGTCATATAAAATGATAAGCTTGGGATATTCCGATATGGATTTTTCCATCGCTGCTTTGCTCTTGCCGTATGCGGGACATTCACCGAATCTTATATAATCGCTGTAAAACGCAGAATCATAAATGTCCACAAGAAGTTCAGCGTCTGCCAAAGCCGCTTTTCTGTATTCAATTTCCATACAATTTTTTATTCCAGCACAAATTCCATCTGAATGTCGAACGGCTCTTCCGCCGCCATTTTTTCGTTGACTTCGCTAGCCGGAACGCAGCCCAAAGCCTTGTACGCAGCCTGGCTTTCTCTTGACGAATGTGCTGAAATGTAGAGCTTTTGCGCGCCAAGATTTTTCGCTTCCGAGCAGGCGAGTGAGAACAGCTTGCGCCCGATTCCTTTTCCGCGGAAATCTTCTGAAACCTGAAACTGCTCCAAATTCACGTACTTTGCTGCCTTCCCGAAAATCTCATGCTCAACTGTTACAAATCCCACAACGCGTTTTCCGCAGAATGCGGCGAATGCCGACAAGTCCTTTTCCAGCCTAGAAGAAATTCCTGCGGCAACCTCGCGGCATTTTTCAATCGACCAGTCTTCAGAAAATTCGTTCGGAACAAGTTTTATATCACCGTTAACGTTTCGCCAACATTCGTGAATTTCCTGATGCCTTATAAAATCATCGAGCGAATGTCCTCCAAAATTTTCGTGGGTAAGTTTTTCGTATCTGATTTCCATGCGAATCCTTGCAAAACTAAAATGGTTAGTTAATATATACCTAATGAGATTAGTTTTGTCAAGAATGGGGAGTTTAGGGGGAGTTGTTTTGTCTTAGAATTGTTTTGATTAAATCAAGTTGTAAAATTTCAGTGCCGCTTTCAATTTTTCAATTTTATCAGCAGGACAAGGATATTTTCTTTCATTTAGATTTTTGCGATTCCATGCTGACTTTACAGAAAGACCACATTTTTCCTTAACATCTGCAATCCAACAGCTTTTTGCTATAAATCCGTAGTGAGATTTAGTGTATTCCTGAATTTGTTTTACAGTTCCGTTTTTCATAAATATTTTTCCTCCAAAATCTTCCAGCTGCCGTTTTTGTCCGCGCCGATTCTCTGAATGATTTTTTTCTCCTGAAGTTTTTTCATGTTGCGGTTTACGGTTTCGCGCGCGATGTTCAGTTTTAAGGCGATTTCAGTTTGTGTTATATGTGGACTTTCTTTTATCAGCTTCAGAATATCTTTTTGTTTTTGAGTGAGTTTTACAGTGATGTTTCTAGCGTTTTGAGGGACACTTTCATTATTTCCAGTGATGTTTTTTTTGTTTTCTGTGATATTTTGAGTGACGCTTTTATTATTTGCTGTGACTTTTCCGTAGTTTACTGTGGCATTTTTTTCTTTGATTTCCAGGAAATCTTTTGCCCTGATGTGGAGATATCTGTTCTTCAGTTCGTTGTGTTCTTTGAGCAAAAGGTTTCGGAAGAATTTTTCAAGGAATTCCGGATTTTCATGGATTCCTTTTTGAAGATTGTTGTAGTTTGCCCGCACAAGCGCATTCCGAAAATACCATGAATTTTCCGCGAATATTCTGTTGTCCGCATTGAATCCCAGCGAGCGAAGATACTTTATCGTGAAAACCGCGGTCGTCCTTGTGTTGCCCTCTCCAAAAGCGTGAATCTGCCAAAGGCGCGAGACAAAGAAAGTTATGTGCTTTACGGTTTCTTCCAGTGTTAGATTTTTATAGCTGAAAAGCCTTTCCTGCTCAAAATCGTAGTCGAGCGCGGCTTTAAGCTCAAACGCGGCTCCGTACATCACGGAATCTCCGTCCAAGACCCATTCGTTTTTTGGGATGTCGTAGTTTCGGATTTTTCCTGCGAACTTGAAGATTCCTTCAAAAAGTCTTCCGTGAAGCGCTATCAGATACGACGGAGAAAAGTTGAACGACCTCTCGCTTAAAATCTGCGCAATTCTCGATGAAACTTTGTCGGCCTCTTCTGTGCGTCCGTCGTCATCAGCTTTACGGACTGATTTGGATTTGTAGTAGTTGTCAATGATGTAAGTTGCTTCTGCAACCGAAATTTCGCCGTCAATGTTGCGTTTCGCGGTCTCAAAAAGATATTTTGAAGGCGTAAGACCGTCCACCTGCTGCAAGCCGATTGCTGTGGACCAGGCATAAGTCTTTTCTTTTTGCGCAGGCTCGGAGTTACGGATATATTCTTCAAAGTCAAGCTCGTAAGGCGATTTTTTTTTCGGCATATTTGGAAAGTCCTGTTTCAGTTTGCGGATTAAAAGCGTTTTTCTGTCTATCAATTATATTACACAACCCTTTATCTTTCCACCGTAAAAAACGTGTTCGCATAAAGCGGCATTTTTGGCATTGCGGTGTTCCAGAGTTTTTTGAATTCTTTTGTCGGAATTCTTCTATTATAATGCGGCTCGTTGCAGTTTGAAAGTTCGGCAAGCGATTCTGCGATGAAGATGTTCTGCTCGTCGTAGCCGACAACCGGAACGTAGTGAAGCCAGTTTTTGTCCGAGCGGATTTTTATCATAACGATTACCGGGTTTCCGGCGGCGACCGCATTTTTCAGCGCATTCAGGTTTCCGCGGCAGTATTTTACCTTGAATCCGTTTTCAGAAAGAAAGTTGAAAATCCCTTTTGGGTAAACATAGCCGCCCTGCATTTTGTTCGGCATTTTTTCGTAGACCGAATTTCCGTCCGCGCCGATGTTCCAATGCCTCATCACGAATGCGGAGGAAAATCCTGAGCATTTGAAGCCGTCCTGAAAATCGATTCTGTTCGCCTTTGTGATAAGAAATTCCTTTGTGTTTGCTTTTGCGCTGAGACAAAAATCAAGCCGCCCCATCAGAACGATGTCAACAACCGTTGTGGTCAAAAAATATGAGAAAAATGAAATTGCCACGATAAGAAGAATGAATTTAAAAAAGTGCATTTTGCCTCTTGGTTGAAAATACTACACAGACTGCCAGTTGTCAATGACTAAAACTAACATCAATTTTTAAAACTTTACATATATACAGTAGTAATAAAATATGGTATAATAATTTTATTGGAAGTGCCTGATTTCTAAGGTGGTGTCTCCCGAACTCAAACCAGCTTGCTGGAATCTTGAAAGCCGGGAGGACTTGCGTATGACTTTAGAGCTTGTTTTGGCGGCAGCAACAATTATAAGTTGCATTGCTACTGTTGCAAGTGCAGTTATCGCAACTCTCTCTTACTTAAAAAATAAGAAGAGTTAAAAAGTAAAGCCGCCAAGTTCTGAACCCACTTTGACGGCTTTTAAACCAAAATTGTGGAGACGACCGACAGAAATCGGGCATTTCCTTTATTTCAATATACTACATAAAAACGCTTACGTCAAATAGTTATGTGATTAATCCGGCGTGATTTCACTGTCATTCCCTCAGTTGATTTATATTGTCATTCCCGCACTTGATGTGGGAATCTGTTACGAGATTATCGGGTCAAGCCCGATAAAAATTCAAACCGAGCCAAACTCACTTCCTCAATTTCCCCGCAATCCGCAGAGCAGCCTCGATGTGCATTATCCAGTGGCGAGAGAACGGCATCTGGATAAGTCCGCGAAAATCCTTGCCGCACCAGTAGCTGGCCAGCCAGGCGGCGCTTTCGTCCAGACTTACGACATTCAGCGATTCAAGTTCTTTTCTGCGTTCGGCGGAAACTTTTTTCTTTAGGTCGGAATAGGAAAGGGTGCAAAGGATTTTTTCAGTTTGGGCTTTGACTTCGTGGATGTAGTTTTGAAGCTCTGCAAGGTTCAGCTGGCGCGAAAAGTCGGCAATCTGCTCTTTTACAAGCTCGTTTCCAGTCGTGACAATCGGGCTTTTTGTGCGTTCCTTGTAATTTCCGCAGAAGAAAACCTGTTCACCGCCTGCAATCAGCGTGTTCGCCACAATGTCCTCAATCCTGAAAATGTGCCAGAGCGAATATGCGACCGTCTTTGAATGGTAGCCTTCCGCGTTCAAAAAGGGAATCGCGCAGAACTCCTCGCGGCTCAAATCGCGGAAAAATCCGTCCGCCACCTGCATGAGTTCGTTGCGCAGTTCAAAAAGCGTCGCAATTCCGTCCGTAAAAGTCGCTTCTTTTTTCAGCTGAATCTGCATTTTCCTGTTGAGTTCTGACCATGTTTTGTTCATCTTAAAAATCCCTCTTTTACAAGAATTTCTGTTACCCGGATTTCCCTTTGCAAGATGATTTTGTCAACTTTAGGATTTGCGCAGGCGGCGTTTGTCTCGATAATCTTTTTTGCGTCGGCAAATTCCAGCGTGAATTTCTCGTCCGCCTCGTAGCCGTCAAGGTTCTGTTTTTGAATTTCGTCCGCAACGTCGCAAAAATAGTAGAAGTTGTCCTGAATAAAAACGTCTTCAACTTCGCCTTTTTGGATTCGGTGAACCATTCCGAATTCCTTTACCGATTCTGGTTTTACGCAAAGTCCGGATTCTTCCAGAACCTCGCGCGCAAGGGCGGCTTCTTTTGCCTCTCCGTTTTTGATTCCGCCGCCGGGAAACTTGTAGTAATCGTATTTAAGGCTGTGAATCATCGCGAGCTTTCCGCCTTTGATTATGACAGCCCTTGCCGACGGCCGCTCGAACTTGGTTCCGTTTATGTCGTAGTTCTTTAGGTCGATTGTAAAAAGAGTGCGCATTTAACCGTCTTATTTTTTTTCCGCCATGAACCTTGCCCAAACTTTGTCGGCTTTTGCAACGTGGGTTAAAATCCAGTTGACCATGTATTTGTAAAATCCCAGAACGTTCGCCTTGTTTTCAAGCGAAAGATGGCGAATCTGGTTGTTAATTTCCCCGATAAACATGCTGTGCGCCATCTTGTGAGCGTCAAGCCCCGAATATCCGATTCTTTTTTGCAGCTGCTCTTCCGCATTAAAGTGATATTCCGTGTAGTCCGTCAGCTTTTTAAGGATTTTCGGCATTTTTTCCTTGTAATTTGCCTCGTCGCTGGTCACAACGTCGTATAGTTCGTTTGCAATCGAAATCAGTTTTTTGTGCTGAAGGTCAATTTCCTGAACACCAATTAAATATGAATCGCTCCATTCGATTTTTTTGATTTCTTCCATAGTTTGCCCCCAATTTGACACTTTTATCAAACTTTAGCATATTTTATCTTATCGCAGAAAGAACTTCAATTCATTTTTTAGCAGAATACTTTGTGTTGCCTTAGGTCGGAATATTTTGCAAAGCCGTATTTTTTAGGATGTATTGCAAGTAAAAAAACGGCTTTGCAGTCAAAAATATTACTATCTTGATGTGTTAAATGCAGTCATACTTGGGGATGTCTAATAAGTTCTAAATGTCATTGTCGTACTTGATACGACAATCTCTAAATGATTGCAATATATGCATTTAGATTTTCGGGTTAAGCCCGAAAATGACAGAAAAGATACTTTTGGGACATCCCCTTCCTTTGCCGCTTTTTTTGTGGCTTTTAAATCATTTCTGACTTCTGCTTTATGGCATTCGTCTTCAAATAGATTGATTGCTTCCTTTAGGTTGTCTGCACGTTTAGAATCTAAAAGTGAAATCAGTTGTGGTATTATAGTAGGATCTGTGTATTCTATTGGAAGAGAGCAGTTTGGTAGTTTTTGATAATGGTCAGATATTTTTTGACTAAAAATAGGTAAGTTGTCTGTATAGAATTTTAAAGTGGCTTTACGCTTTTTATTTTTAATTATGAACACTAAACCTACTATAGAAAAAACAATTTCAAAAATAAAAAGTTGCCAAAAGGCTATCAATAATATTCCTTCAGATTGAATTGTTGGAATTAGAGTAATAATAAATCCTAATGTTCCAATAATGAAAAAAATCCAGCCTGCTATTAGATTGCTTTTTACCTTTTTTTGCCAATCCAAGTCGTTTGTTAGTGAGTTGCCAATTCTGTATAAGTTATATACATCAGATAGTTTTGAAAAATGCTCATAATATTTTTTTAGTTCGTTTAAAAGACCAGCTCCTTCTTTATTTTCGTTTTTTGAAGAAGCTTGATTAATAGCATTTCCACATGAAGAACAAAATTTTGTTTCTTCAGATACTTCTTTACCGCAATTTTGGCAAAACATAAAAACTCCTCTTTTTTGGTTTAGACCAAATAAAAATTAATGCTTTTATTATACCTCCCCCCCTCCAATGTCAAAAATGTCAATCTCTCTTGCGATGTGAGTATGGGGTTGGACTTGTGTGGAGCGAGGGAAGCGGCTGGAGCGAAAGCGCAACCCAGGAAAGTTACCCAGATTTTAGAAATCTGAAGGTTCGACACTTTTTTTCTTTTCTGCTATGATTTTCGTATGAAAAGCGATTATCTTACTACGAAGCGGCCGTTTTACGCGCTTTTTGTTTTTTCTCTTCCGATTATAATTGGCAATTTATTTCAGCAGCTTTACACGATGGTCGATTCGGCGGTCGTGGGGCGTTTTGTGGGCGAGCAGGCTCTGGCGGCGGTCGGGGCTTCGTATTCGCTTACGGTTGTTTTTATTTGCGTGGCGATTGGCGGCGGTGTCGGCTCTTCGGTGATTGTGAGCAAATATTTTGGCGCGCGCAATTTTTCGGCGATGAAGACTGCGGTGAGCACTGCGTTTTTGACGTTTCTGGGAATCAGCATTTTTCTTGGCGCAGTGGGAATTGTGATAAACCGGCCGCTTCTTGTTGCGTTGAAAACTCCTTCTGACGCGCTGGACATGGCGCTTGTATATCTGCGCATTTATTTTCTGGGACTGCCGTTTTTGTTCATGTACAATGTGATTTCTTCGATGTTCAATGCGCTTGGAAAGTCGCGGATTCCGCTTGTTTTTCTGATTTTTTCTTCAGTTCTGAATGTCGCGCTGGATTTTTTGTTTGTTGCGGTGTTCAAGACTGGCGTTGCCGGAGCTGCCTGGGCTACGTTGATTGCCCAGGGGCTTTCGTGCGTTCTGTCGTTTGCGGTTTTTATGAATACGCTCGGAAAATTCAAGGATTCGGAAGATGGCGTTGTGGCGGCAGGAGGAGCTTGCGTTTGCGGTGGAAATTCTGGTGGAAGTGCAAGCTCTGGCGGCGTGAATTTTGCTGGTGAAAGATTTGGTATCGGCGGATTGCGTTGCGGCAGAAAGTTCCGTTTTTTTGACGGTCGCGAGCTTGCTTCAATGGCGAAAATCGCGATTCCTTCTATATTACAGCAGTCCACCGTTTCAATTGGAATGATGCTTGTTCAGTCCGTGGTGAACAGCTTCGGCTCGGAGGCTCTGGCCGGATATTCTGCGTTCAGCCGGATTGCGTCGATTGCGATTGTTCCGATGGCGGCGCTCAACAACTCAATGTCCTCATACACTGCGCAAAACATCGGCGCGGGAAAACCGGAGCGTGTTGTAAAAGGCTACCGGGCGGCAAATTTCATGGTCGCATTTTTTGCGGTAACTCTTTGCGTGTGCATTGAGATTTTTTACCGTCCGCTTATTTCTCTTTTTATCGGAACAGGCGGAAGCGAAACTGCATTGCGCACAGGGCAAGCGGCCTTGCGTTTTGAAGGATTTTTTTACTGCTGGATAGGATTCAAAATGGCCTGCGACGGACTTTTGCGCGGAGCTGGCGACATGAAAGTTTTTACGCTTGCAAATCTGATAAATCTTTCAATCCGCGTTGTTGTTTCAATTGTTTGTGCTCCCCGGTTTGGAATTGAATGGGTCTGGTATTCCGTTCCGATGGGCTGGTTCATGAATTTTGTAATTTCGTTCGCGGAATATAGGACTGGGAAGTGGAGAAGGAAATAGTCATAAGTTTTATCTTTTTATGAATCCCTGTTAGCCGTTCCAGCATCAAATGCGAAACAATATGTCTTTTTTCTTGTCCCATAAAGTTATTTTAACACAAAAAATGAATAAATCTATCGTTGTTTGGGGTGTTACACAAGCTTGGCATCTTGATTGTTCTAATCTCGCAAAATATTCACAAAGTGTGTTTCAATTGAATATCTTGTGAGCGAAAAAAAGGCTAGCATGCAGAAAATTTCAAGCAAAGTCGTTTTCTTTAAATACGCTTTTATGCATTTTCAAATCTTTTGCAAACATCATTTTTACGGAGAATTTGAGCCATTTAGAGAGGGATATTCCGTATTTGCAGCAGGTGATTTTTTTTGAAAGGAATTTTGATAAAACCGATTTTTCTTTTTTTGGGCTTTCAGTTTTCTTCTCATCTTTTTGTTCCGAATAGCCGAACTTTACAAGCAGTTCTGGAGAGATGAATGACGCTATACTTGCTGTAAAATCTTTTTCGTTTGAGCGGTTTGCCTCAATTTTTTTGGAAATGCCAGTTTCTGTATATATTGATAGTTTTGCAAGATTTTCAATTGAAGATTTATCTGTTTTTTGCATTTTGAAAAGAATTCTTGCCGTGTTGAATGCGTCTGCCAAAGCGTTGTGTCTTTGTCCTTTGAATTTCAGGCGGCACAGTTTCATTGCCACATCTAAGGAAAGTGTTTTTTCTGCTTCAAGCCTTTTTCCAAAAGCAAGCTGTAAATCGGTAAATGTATCTAGAAATTCTCTGTATTCGCCATGATTTTTTGCCTTCACATAAATTTCGTTCCAAAGCTGCTTGTAATCGCTATTGCTCCAGCAGAAAGTCGTTATGTCGTCTTTTCCTGCCCAACAGTATAATTTATAGAAAGCTGTTGAAAATGTGTCGGCGTGGGCGACCGTTTCATCCGAGATTCCAGTAAGTTTTGTGATTTCGTCCGCAATATGGCTAAAAACCGGCTTTACTAAAGAGTTGAACTGACTTATGCAGGCAAAATTTTCGTCTAGCATGACCGCCCCGATTTGAATCACTTCTCCAGACATTCCTTTTGCGGATTTGCGTTCCTTTGAGGTAAGCTCATTCATCTCCAAATCGATGCAAATATAGCGTTTTTTTCTTATTATAGGTTCTGTTTTGTTCTGTGGCAAGGCAGGAGATTCTCTAATGTTGTTAAGTTTGGCTGCGGCTTCTTGTTTTCTAAGTTTTTTATCTAGCTTTTGCAGTTCTCTTTCTAACCAAAAATGATGGCTTGTCTGTCTGATTAAGTTATTGCACTGCTTTCCAAGACAGTTCTTTGTTTTCAGTTGCTTTGCCGTAAGATATGCTTTGTGGAATGTGCAATATCCAACGCATCTGCAAAAATAGCTTTCTGTATTATACAGGCACGTGCAAATTTCCATGGAATCTGACGGAAATGTGAAATCAGCCATAAAACCTCCGTTAAAGATATCTTCAGTCTTAACAATGAATTATAGCACAGTCAGTGCGACAAGGAATGTCGGAGTTGAACTTTTTATTTTTACTGCAAGCCCAACTTCAAACTTGAATTAATGTAAAGAAAAATAGCAATTCTAGGGAACAAAAGTAATTGAATTTGCGATATATGCCAATGGCCCTGCGCTATAAGTTATACTTATATTTCTTGCTGCATTGCCGCCTTTTTTCTGAATTTCCTGCCATATTATTCCAGAATTTTTTTCACTCATTGCTGTTGCTGAAATATTGAACAAATTTGTTCCAGCAGGTGTTTCGGATTTAAAGGGTTTTGTAAATCCTTGGGGATGTCTAATAAGTTCTAAATGTCATTGTCGTACTTGATACGACAATCTCTAAATGATTGCAATATATGCATTTAGATTTTCGGGTCAAGCCCGAAAATGACAGAAAAGATACTTTTGGGACATCCCCACTTTCAGATTCTTTTACGTTCAGCAGGCTGATTCGTTTTACGCTGCCGTTGATTGGAGTAATGATTTTTATGTCGATTTATAACGTTATTGACGTGCTTTTTGTTTCAATTTTTTTTAATGGAAAGACAGAAAGCTCGAAAAGAAGACTTTATCGAGCAATGATAGTATGATTTTTTTACTTTTTCAAATATGAAAAAAACGTTAGTTTTCTTGAATCTGAGGGGCGGTTTTACTTTTGTACCAATCAAGAACTTCGCCTAGATTTTCTTCCCGCACATTTTCTCCGCCATGCAGCATAATTTCAAGCATTTCATTTTCCCGCTGAGTGCGGTCTGTCTTTGACTCAAGCTGCTTTGTAACCATTTTGACCATCATGTTCATCATAAGACGGTAGATTCCGTGCAGTTTTTTCACATTGAAATTTCCCTGCAATGTAAAAAGCGGAATCTCGGCAGGAACGCAAGTTTTTTCTCGGATTTCTTCCGTGCGTGTTCCAGTTCTTTCCATTCCGACTGCGCAAACGGCGCGGATTTTGTATTTTTTTGCAGCCGTCTTGTAGCCTTTGACTTGCGCCGCCATTATCCAGCCAAGATAAATGATTTCGCTTCCTTCCTCAACTTTTGACTTTGCCTCTTCCATTGAAAAAACAGAAAGCCCTGTTTTTTCCGCGAGCATTTTTGCGTACTGCGCTGTGCTTCCTGTGTTTGTTGTGTAGATGATTGTTTCCATTTTTTTTCCTCCTAGGTTATTTTTGAAAATTATTTTGATTATTTTTCAGCCCATTCTTTTTCGAACTATTCTATAAATTTTTTTACATGCTTTTCAAGCGGGATGTAATATCGCTCATGGAAGCTCCCAAAAATCCATTTTGCGAAAAAAAGTTCAAGCGCAGTTTCCGCAATTTGCTCTGGCTGGCATTTTATATCCGTTTTAGGTTTTACTATAAGTAACCGTCCGTTTGTAAGTGTATTTTGCTTACCAAATGATTAATTTGTCAAGTAGGCTGTTTCTTAAGCAAAATATTTAATAAAGCGAATGTTTTGTTTTTTTAAATTTCTTTAACTTTGCATAAAAAAATTACAAAAAGTTTTACTTACACTGCTGCTATAGATGAATACGGCATAAAAAGATTAGACATAACTTTGGAAGGAAATTTATCATTTGTTGAAGCAACCTTTGAGGATGATGAGTATTTTATAATTTCAATGTCTTTTGATGATGGCGATGTGTCAAATTATAATGTGGACACGAAGCCTGATGTTCTAAATTAAATCAAAAACAAGATTGAATAACAACTTAAAGTTTTAGTGTTATGTCGAAAGCCGTTTTTTTTATAAAGCTTGAAGAAAAACGCTTGCAGCAAATTTACACTTTATTCAGACAGTTGTGCTCGCGCTTCGTTTGAATTGGCTTGGGTTGCTATGCGACCTTGATTATTCTTACCGCGCAAAGTCTTCACAAATTGTAAATTTGCTTACGCTTTTGTTTGTTTTTCTAAAAACTCGAAATTCTGCCTGTTGCTTTTTTGCCTGCTAGAGCATAGATTACTTGTTTTTGAAGGTTTGTTTATTATAAGCACAGTATAGATTCTTCTTATGTAAAAATATAGAATTGCAACATGAACAAAGTTTTCACTGCTTTTTTCGCTTTGTTTGTTTTCGCAGTTTTGTTTATTTCTTGTCATATTTTCAGCGAGGACAACGACCCGAACCGAATTCGCCCAAACTCGTGGGATTACAGAAATATCCCTGACAGCCACAACTGCGGCGCGGATGAATCGGCGGAATTTACAGTTGCCAGCGGCGACACGGAGATTGCGCCAGGCATTACGGTCACTTTCCGCACGGACACGGACAAGTTCAATTTCTCCTCATATAAAATCAAGGAACTTCCCGACCGTACGGTTGTCCGCAACTTTGATTTTTCCGGCCACGATTTTGTTACGCTAGGAATGGGAAGATATAATAGAAGAAAAACGGTTGTTTTTGAGAACTGCAGGTTCAAGGCTTTTAGAAATGACGCGGTAGGCCCGGATTCTGCGGGGAAAGTTTATTTTGTTTTCAACAACTGCTCGTTCACAGGAAACGTGAGCAGCTCCTACATTACGTTGAACAACTGCAAGATTGGCGGATTTACTTCGGACGCGATGAATCCGCTGCGTGAATTTTACGCGAAAAATCTTTACGTTTACGATTTGGCGCACGAAGCGCTTTCCGGCGAGCTTCACTTGGACGGAATCCAGATTTACGGCGACCAGCGTTCAAGGCAGAATGAAGTTGACGGAAAATGGATTTCCAAAGTTGAAACCGGCGAGATTCATTTTGACAATGTGCGTTTTGAAATTCCTTCTATTAATTTGGGCGCGGAAAACAAGGCTTACGTGAATGCATGCGTCATGTTTCAGCTTGAATTCAGCGATGTTGACAATGTTTCATTCAAAAATCTGTACGTGAACGGCGGCGGCAAATGGTTTCCGCTTTATCTGGATTACGGAAAAAACAATGAGCGTTCAAAAAACGGCGTTTCCTGGTCGCATAAAAATCTTGCCATGCAGAATGTGCTTGTCTCAAACAATTTCGGAACGATTTTTTATCCGCAGCTGCTTTCCGACGCAAAGATTGAAAACGTAGACCATCACAATTATCTTTTTGTGACTTCAGTGTGGAAAGATGAGAGCGGAAATGCGCATTTTCTTGTTACAAACGACACAAATTCAGATAAGACGCTGACTGTAAAAACCGACAGGGGAATTTTCACCTACGAAATTCCACACTGCCCCAGCAACTGGGCTTTGGGCGGAGAAATTGACAAGAGCTTGAACCCAACAGAATTGCTCGCTGATTCCGCCGGAAAACCTTACACCGAATACAGGTTTTCAGACTTGCCTTTTGATTTGGAATACACAGTTCCCGGCTCGCCGGATTTTATTCTCTGCTATCAAGATGAGGAGCAAATCCGCTACGCAAGCCTGGACGGAGAAAAGCATTATTATTCGGAGATTCGGGAAGAATAAATTTCTAGATTTTCAGAATAAAACAGGGACGCAGATATGGATACAATCTGTCAACAACTTTTTAATTTTTCGCTGAAAAAATTTCAAAAATTCTTCTTTTTTTTGAAGTTTCTTGTGAGATTTGTTGTTTTTGAGGAAATTTATCGAGAAAAAATTCTGAAAATGCTGATATTTCTGTAGAAAAATAGTGATTCTATTTGCTTGAGTACAACACTTTTAGCCTTCGTTCTCAGAAGGCTTTTTTTGAGGCATTTTAGTTTTTTTATTTTTGATTCTTATCCTACTTTTCTGAGTTTTCTCGGTTTTATCTGCGACAGAACGACGTCATCTATGTCCATATATACCTCACGGAATTTCGGCTTCGCATTCTTGAGAAACACCCTGTCAATCAGAACCTTCATAACTTCAGGCATGTCTCCGGAGGTATCGCTTTCAACCAGTTTCACTGAATATCTTTTATCCGTCTTCGGGTCTGTAATCCACAGTCCCTCTCTTTCATTAAGGTGTATCAAGATTTTCCTGTCAGTGATTTCAGGACAGAAGAATCTGTATCCCTTGAGAAGGAAAATTCCGCTTTTATCTATATGTCCCGGAAAAGTAGCTTTCATGACTGATGTTATCTGTTTCATGTCAGCCTTTACGAAGCAGGATTCCTTATTTTTTGGCTCTTTGAAGAACCTTGCTTTGTATATTTTTGGAAATTCATCACGCAAAAACTCGTTTGCCTGCTCGACCGTGCTAATCCCTTTCAGGCGGAATAAGTTCGGAAGCCTGTGCTGGATTGTCTGCCAGAACCTTTCAATTCTTCCTTTTGCCTGCGGCGAATGTGCCGGAAACATATCAACCCCGAATGACTCCATCATCACTCCGAACTGCGTGAGATGCTTTTCATTGTCATCGGTCTTTCTGTTCACGAAAAATACGGATGCCTTGTCAGGATAAACCTGCATGGGGATGCCGTATGCAAGACTCATGTTCACGAAGGCTTCCATGTATCCGAGAAGACACTCATTCTTTGTCATATAAAGTCCGACAGGACATCCTGTTGCGTCGTCAACGAATCCCTGTATGCAGTATTTCTTTCCGTCCTTGAACCAGTCGTATGGAGTTCCGTCTGCCTGCACAAGCTCTCCGAAATGCTCTTTTCTTTCTCTGAACAGATGTGCTCTCCTCTCTTTTTTGACCTTGTGCTTTATGCAGGTGTAATATCCCTGTGAGTTCAGAATGGATTTCACATGGCTTATACTCGCCTTGATATTGAACTGTTCCGAAAGAATTTCTGTAAAATACGTGTATGTTATATCCTCAAACGGATTGTTTCCGTTTATTCTTGTATTGTTGAAAATCTGAATGATTTTCTCCTTCCTTCTTTCGTTTTCAGGATTGCACCTCTTTTTTCCTGTGTTTCCGTGAATGAATGCAGATTTGCCGCTTTCCCTATATTTTATTATGTCCTTCTGGATTGTCCTCATTGTCAGCCCCATCTTGAAAGCCGCCTCCCTTGTGGACAGCTTGCCTTCTGCACATAGTCTTGCTGTCCTTGCCCTTTGTCTTTGAGATTCATTAAGTTTCATTTTCATAACTTCCCAGTCCTAAAAATCATTGTTTTCTTAACTTACTCAAGTATATATGCAAAACTTTTAAGAACGAAATTTAAAATCTTTTGATATTATTCTTCACCTGAATCTGATATATGCGCTGCCTTGAGACATTGTGCCTTTCTGCGATTTTCGCAAGGGACATTCTTGTTGTCTTCAGTTCCACAAGAATCTCATTGAAATCCTTGGCTGTAAGAACCAGCAGCTTTGAGTTGTTTCTGTCTCTGATTTTCTTCAGCCCGTGCCTGTTGTAGATTTTGCGGACTATTGTATCTGTAAGGCTGAGCTTTAGGCGCATTTCCTTTATTGAGAGCGGATTTTTCTCATACTCATCAATCACTTTTTTTTCTGCTCTTTTCGTCATCACATGGCGGAAGTCAGGCTTGAGATTGAAGCGGCTCATAAGGACTGTTATTTGTTCAGGGGTTGTTTTCATGTCTTCTGCCGCTTCTTTTCTTGTGAACTGGCTGTCGATATAGAACTGCAGTTTTTTTCTTAAATTTTCCTTGTCTTCATTTTTCATAGATGTTCCCATGTCTAATAATAAAATTTGTCTTTAATTCAGCGCCAGTTGGCGCTAAAAGAACAGGTTGTTGCTCTGATTTTTTTTCGCAATAAAAAAATCATACAGTTTTTCTCTGCTGATAAGCTTTATCTGGGGATTTTCCTTGAGAAGTTTTTTAGTATCCTCTCCGGTCTTTCCTGTATGGATGAAATATCCGCACGCCTTGTGATGCCTGCAGGTTTTTATGAACTGCTGGACGTGCTCTTTTTTTATGTAGTCCGAGTATCTTTTTGCCTGCACAAGATATTTCTGTCCGTTCTTCCGTACCTGTCCGTCAATGCCGCCGTCGTGGGTATAACACCTGTTTCTTTTTATTCTGAACCTGTTTTTCTTGAAAGCCAGAAGAATCAGCTCCTCGAAGACGAACGGATCTATTTTCCTCAGATAGGAAATAAGCCAGCCGGGCCTGCTGTTCTCAATTTTGTTGATATTCCTATAAACCTTTTTTGCAGCCCTGATTGTGCCTATATGCCTTGCCTTTATAAAAGCTGCCGCAGTGTTTATGAGAATGAAAAATATTAGGAATACAATCCAGAAAATTTTACTTCCTGCTGTCATTGTTTTTGTTACACTCCTTGATTTTATTCACGTGTTTTTTTCCGGTCTCATCGCATCCGTAAGCCAGCGGATTTTCCTGACTGTCTGATTTTCTTGAAATCCTTTCGCCCTGTGCAATGAGAAATCCTCCTGCAGCAAGAATCATCATTGCTGCCGTAAGGATTATTTCCATAACTACACCGATTATCTGCATTTTGCTATCTCCCATAAAAAGTCAAGAGTAAAACTTCAGTTTTAGAATTGACTTTTCAAGTTGTTTCGCAACAAAGTGAGAAACAACAGTTGATTTAGGGTTTATCAAAGCCCTAAAAACGGCTAAGTCAAGGTCTTGAGCGTAAGCGTACCTTGACCAGACGTATTGCAAAGTTTGCGACGCAAACTTTTTAAGATAAAAACAGACGCTATTTTCGGCTGTTCTTATCATGTCACCTTTTAGCGCCATCTGGCGCTTTTTTCTTTGACGAGTTTACAAAGTCGAGCTCAAGCTTTAACGTTTCCCTGTTCAGGACAAGCCTCGCCTTGTATTTTTTTCCGGCTTTGCTTTGCAGTGTCTTTGCCCCTGTCGGTTTTCCCTCAAGAAGCAGTTTTCCGTCATCTGTATTCAAGGATGCTCCGAACGAGTGCTTGTAGATTATGAACGGACACTTTGGCTCCTTGTTTATGTTGGTGCAGAAAAATGACTTGCCGCCTTCAATAACCTTGCTGCGGCAGACAGGACAGATTCCGACGCCCGGCTTTTCATATCCCTCAATTTCAGGATGAGTTCTTACACATTCCTTTATGAAGGATATGATTTTTTTCTCGAACATCTCAGGCGACTCGTCCAGTTCTTTTTCCCATTGGGTCGTCTGAGCAATGTTTGCAACCAAAGCCGTAAGCCTGTTCTTGAACAGTAGTTTCAGAAGAAAAAACGCCTTGTCGGTCGCATAATATTTCCTTTTGTCCTTGACAACATAGTTGTATTCAACAATTTTTTTCAGGATGTCTCCTCTTGTGGCGGAGGTTCCGAGCCCCACAAGCTTTTCGTCGCTGTCCTCAAGGTTCGGATTTTCCATGAATGACAGAAGCGAGGTTTCCGTGAATTCCTTTTTTGGCGCCGTCATTTTTTTCATGATTTCAGTGTTTTTGAGTATGCAGGTGTTCTCGTCGAAGTATTGAACGGATTCTGAGTCAGGGTTCTTTTCAGCGCCATTTGGCGCTAATTCCTTTTGAGCCTTTTTCCATCCTTCCGATACGGCAACTTTTATGACAGCCCTGTAGGAAAACTCTCCGTTGCATATTGTCAGCGTCTTCTCGTCAAAGACATATTCATCCATGCAGCACAGAAAGAAACGCCTCAGCACGATTTCATAAATATTCTTTTCGTTCTGATTTGCGGACTGAGGAATCTTGTCCAAGGGGATAAGGGCATGGTGCGAGTCAAGCTTCTTTGAGTTGAAGATATGCCTGTTCTCTGCGCTGATGAGGTCAGGATTGCAGTATTTTGACTGCGGAAAGGAGTCTTTCAGAAGCTCGAATTTTTCCTTGAACAGCGGAATGTCGTCATCGCCCATAACTGATGAAGGTGTTCTCGGATATGACAGGCACTTGTGCTTCTCATACAGGGACTGGGCAATTTCCAGCGTCCTGCTTGACGAGTAGTCGTATTCAGCGGAGGCGATTTTCTGTAGCTCGGTTATGGAAAGCAGTTTCGGCGGATTCAAGGATTTTCTTTTTACATCGCTTTTCACGCTGACGGTCTTGTTTGTCTCGCTGAATATGTGAGCCTGATTGATGTAGCGGTTCACTTGCGGAAAGAAGAATTTTCTGTTCTCCGGATTTAGAAGAAGAGCTTCCGCCTTGTTTCCGTTGTTGTCTTTAAGATGCGCCACGCACTGATAGTACGGTTCGGACACAAAGTTTTTTATTTCCCTGTTTCTCTGTGCAATGGCTGCGATGACAGCGGTCTGCACTCTTCCGACAGGGAGAGTAATCTTGTGTCCTGCCAGAAGGGTCTCATAAGGAGTAAGATTCATTCCCACAAGCCAGTCCGCATGCTGCCGGGCAAATCCTTTTTTTGCAAGCTCATTGTATTCAGACCAGGGCTTCATCTGCGAAAGCCCTTTTTTTATGACATCAGGAGTCAGAGCCTCAGAAACCCAGAACCGAAGGCAGTTTGAGATGTCGGTAAGACCTGCCTGCTCAAACGCAATCCGGGCGATGACCTCGCCCTCCCTGTCAGCGTCGGTTGCGATTATGATTCTGCCATTACGGTGCTTGTGAAGAAGTGCTGTTACTTTTCGGGTCTGTTTTTCCGAGTCCTCATTTTTCTTGTATAGATATTTTTCAGGGATTATCGGAAGCTGCTCGAAAGTCCAGCTTCTGTATGATTCGTCATACTCTTCCGGCTTTGCAAGCTCATAAAGATGTCCGACACAGTTCGTTATTTCAGTCTGGCCGTCTGTGTAATATCCGAGTGATTTGTTGTAGGGGATGGAAAGAGCCTTGCTGAAAGACTCTGCGACCGAAGGTTTTTCGGTGATGATTAACAAAAATTTTCCTTATCGTGTGGCAGTTATTTTATACAGCAAACAAATTTTGCTGTCAACAGAGTTATTGCCGCTGGTTCAATTCAGTTGTTAGCTGCTCATTCTAATTAGCGCCATCTGGCGCTAATTGCAGGAACGTTAGCTATTCTTTCGGATTATCAGAGAAAATTCTTTTTAGCGCCATTTGGCGCTAATTAAGGACTTGTTATCTGAAATTCCGCAACGAAGCGGACAGCACTTGAACAAAACAGATAGAACTATGTAATATGTCCGGTAGGCAAGATAAAGAAAGTGGTACATTGACGGCGTAACTTCTTGCATTATATGGAAAAAGAGTGGTACATCGGCACTTTTTCAGGTACCACTTTAGTACCACTGAGGTACCACTTTGGTACATCGTTTTTTTTGATTGTTTTGTTCAGTTTTTTCAAATTGACTTGTTTTTGAAATGGGATTACTATTGGAATATGACAGAAAAGAAGAGCGGCCGTGGAGGCAGAAGGGAGGGGGCAGGCAGAAAAAAGATACCCGAATCTGAAAGAAAGAAATTCAGGACGGTATCTATTTCCGGGACAGAGAATGAAATTGCTGTCCTGAAAAAACAGGCTGCGGAAAACGGAAAATCGCTGAGCGGCTATATTCTTGATGAACTTGTTGATGAGTCTGTAAGGGGAAAGTGATGATGCTGTTCCGCTTGTCTGAACGGATTTTGGCAGAATATAAATTAGCGCCATTTGGCGCTAATTAGCGGAACTTGAGCGCAAGCGTATTTTGACCAGACATATTCCAAACGGAAAATGAATGTTGAAAAAAAAGAATTCAAAGAATAATTTTTTTTACAGTTGATAAGTAAAACAAAATAGTAATTAGCGCCATTTGGCGCTAATTTGCAGAAGGAGGCATGATAAAAAAGAAACGAACAAGCGGTATTGTGATACGCTGAAGTGA